>Ga0307992_1000094_pt1 | contig 56477 bp, 71 predicted proteins | sample EllFjometagen133_FD_203162 | JGI IMG/M metagenome (GOLD analysis project Ga0307992, IMG submission 203162) | Marine microbial communities from Ellis Fjord, Antarctic Ocean - #133 | ecosystem: Environmental > Aquatic > Marine > Unclassified | place: Southern Ocean | collected 2014-10-08
GCGGTTTGCTGGGCGCGAAGTAAGGGTGAACAGTACACCTTGTCAAGCTTCCAGTCTTTGTAGGGATTTTCCTTTATAAAATTTTTAACGATAGGGGAATCGTCTCTTTGAGAGATATCTTTTTCAGCGTCTTGAGACATTGCATGTCGTATTAGGTACACTTTCATAAATTAATAATATCACTTACTCTGGTGGGCATAAAGATTCACGACTCCCTCTTGCAAATAGGGGAAAAACACCTCTACACTGGTATAATACTACTATGCGTAAAATAAGTATCATCATGAGTTTTGTGGCCGCAACAGCTTTGAGTTTTGTTGTGGTTACAAATATTTTTGCTCAAGGTTTGCCTCCTATTGGTACGGCTAGTCAGTCAGCGGGGGTTGAAGCTGAACCCAGCCCATCGCCCAGGCCAGATTTAACTCAACCCACTGAAGAAACTATTGGGCCACTCGAGAAACTATTAGAAGAACAAGAATTAGGGCCAGTTTGGCCAACGAATCCAATTAAATATGCAATTAGAGGCGCCGTTGGAGCGGGTGTGCCACCGAATACGATTATCTTGCTATTACTGCTTCCAATGGTAGCCGCGGTTATCGCCTCAGCTAGGCATTTGTTGGGAATTAGAGGTTTTGGTATTTTCCTTCCTGCCGCCTTATCAATTGTATTTGTGGCTACAGGTCCAGTGGTTGGAATAGCCTTATTTTTACTAATTGTGGCCGTTTCCACGATGGCAAGAATGGCTTTAAGGAAACTTAAAATTAAATTGCAGTATCTTCCCAAAATGGCGCTTTTACTTTGGTTTGTTTCTATTGGCGTATTGGGGGTTCTTTTCTCAGCACCAATTATTCAACATCCTGATTTAACCAATGTTTCCATTTTTCCTGTACTGGTATTAGTTCTTTTGGCTGAAGATTTTAGCAGAGTGCAGTCTGGTAAAAGCGCAAAAACAGCCATCAATTTAGCTACTGAAACTTTAATACTTTCTCTTGCTTCATATGTTCTTTTAACCTTAAAGCCAATGCAAGAGTTTGCCCTACTTAATCCAGAGATATTATTGTTAATAGTAATTGCTATTGATTACTTGGTGGGCAAGTATGTTGGTCTAAGATTTATTGAACTTTGGCGTTTTAGGAGATTAATCAGCGACTAACAGTTATGGTTAAAACTTCATCAATATTAGGGCTAAATGCCAGAAGTCAACTTTATTCATATCCGTACAACCCTGTACAAGGTAAGAAGATAGCCAATTCAAAGTTGCGCACCAAAAGAGTGCTTAGAAAAGTTGGTATTCCAGTGCCCAAAACGTATGCGAGGTTTAAAGAGCCTCGAAAACTTATTGATTTTGACTGGAGCACATTACCTGACGCTTTTGCTCTTAAGCCCAATAAAGGTCTTGGTGGGGAAGGAATAATCGTTGTAAAGAAAAGATCAAAAGACGAAGATGGGTGGATTACGACTAGCAGAAAAAAGATTACAGTTGAAGATTTAAAACTACATATTTTAGATATTCTTGAAGGAGCTTACAGTATGCAAAATGTGCCCGATATAGCCTTTTTTGAAGAATATGTGGGGAGACATAAATCCTTTAGGAAATATGCATATAGAGGAACACCCGATGTTCGAATCATTGTTTTTAACAAAGTTCCTGTTATGTCTATGTTAAGATTGCCAACTAAAGAGTCGGGTGGGAGGGCCAACTTGCACCAGGGGGCGATTGCCGTTGGTATTGATATTGCCACAGGAATTACTACAAAAGCCTTGTGGAAGGGAAAGTATATTCCTTATAAGCCTGGTACAAAACGAAAGCTTCATGGAATAAAAATACCTAACTGGACAAAGATATTAAAGATGGCCGTTAACTGTCAGGAAGCAGCCGGCTTAGGATATTTAGGAGTTGATGTTGTTCTTCATCCCGAGAAAGGTCCAATGATTTTGGAAATAAACTTCTTACCTGGATTACAAATTCAAATTGCCAATCAAGCCGGATTAAGAAAAAGATTGGATAGAGTAGAAGACCTAAAGGTAAAAGATGCGGATCATGGTGTTTTGATTGCAAAATCTCTTTTTGCAGGACCTTTTGCTGATCGAGTTAGGGCAGAGGAAGGAATAAGAACACTTAATATTTTTGAGGACGTAAAGATAAAAGGAAAAGATGGTAAGAAGCTGGTTGTGTCCTCAAAGATAGATACGGGCGCGTGGAGAAGTTCAATAGATAAAACACTAGCACAGGATATGGGTTTATTAGAAGAAAGCAACATTCTTTGGCAAAAGACGGTTTGGAGTTCTATTGGGCAACAAAGAAGACCAATTATTAACCTAACCTATTGGTTAAAGGGCAAAAAGATAAATACGTCGGCAGGAGTGGCCGACAGGAGTAAATTAAGAAGACCGCTAATTGTCGGTAGGCGAGATTTGGCTGGGTTTTTAGTAAACCCTGTAAGGGAGGAAGATTGAGCAAGATATTAGTAATTGTAGGTGGTGGGACGAAACATATAGAACCCTTTGCAAAAGAGGCCAAAGAGCTTAACGTTTCACTTCTAACAGCTTCATTTTCCGATGTTGAGTATCTGACTGACAATGGGAAAGTAACATTAACGGTTAAGGGAGAAGACGTGGCTTCATTCTCAGCTGTATACATTCGGCTTGTGGGTAAAAGATACGAGGAAGCATCTCTTTTAGCTAACTATTGTAAGCAACACGGAGTAAGAATTGTTGATAGAGTGTTTGAAAGGGAGGACTTAATTCGCATTCCTATTCCTAAATCCATTGAAGCAAAATTGTTTATAGAAGCTGGTGTTCCAGTACCTAAAACGTATTTTGGCACGCTGGACAATATTAGAAAGAAGGCACCTAAAATATTCGGATACCCGTTTGTTATTAAGGGTACAACCGGCAAACAAGGCCATGCGGTTTGGTCACCGAGAGACGAAAGTGAACTGGATGAGTTATATGAGAAGTTAGATAAGTTAAGGAAAAAGGAAAAAATGAATTTTATTGCTCAAGAATTTACGGCGTCATCGCAAAGAAGTAGGATTTTTGTAGTTGGCGGAAAGGTTTTAGCGGGTATTACTCGCCCAACTCGATGGAGAAGGCGATTTATAGACAAAGTGAATGGGGAATTTCCTGAGGGAAAACGAGAAGAACTTAGTCCAGTCCCAGAAGATGAAGCGGAAGTTGCCCTTAAAGCTGCCGCGGCTTTACAAATAGATATAGGCGGGGTGGATGTTTTGAGAGTGGACAGGACAGGTGAGTTATTTATATTAGAAGTTAATTCTGCTCCACGCTGGGAGTCGGTGAAACACGACACAGGCCTTAATGTCGAAAGGGAAATTATTAAGTTTTTAGCAAGCTTGTAAGCTTCGTTCTCCTATAGTTTGAATATATGCCTAGCCTTTGTTATAATGTTCCTTCAGGTGCTCTTTATCATTAATATTCACTTTATTAACTTAAATTCCAAGGAGGTATCAAATGTCATTCGAGTCACTTCTTGACAGAAGGCCTAGGCTTGTAAGGTTTCTAGGTATAGCTGCGATTGCAGCCTTGTTCTCTTCAGTTGTCTTTTTTCTCCGAGATTGTTTTATTTTTGGAACCATATGCTTTGTTGCAACTGTGTTTATGGGATCAATCTGCGGAGCAAGTTGTGCTTTGACCAAAAAGCAAGAAACATTCTATATTTGGATTTCCATCGGAATTTGTGTAGCTTCGTTGCTGATTTTATTAATCAATATATTTTAAAAGGAGAGTTGCAATGAAAAAAAGAAGTGTTGAAGAACCCATTATGCGAAGACAACGTGTTCGCATAATAGTGGCAGCGATTGTATTTTTTGTTGCACTCGCCGCCGGCTTAATGGGCTACATTTGGACTCTTTTTGCATTAGTCTTGCTAGGATTTTTTCTGGTGTTCAGTTATCTGTTTTATAACGCCAGAATATCACGTGAGGCACGAAAGTATCATTTTGGAAGGATAATATTTGGGCTTTTGTTCATCCTTGAGATCGTTGGGATAATTGTCCTTTTACTCTTGAGATATTGAGGAGGGCGATAAAATGAACAAGCGAGAGTCAAAAGTTTCCATTATTACTACGATTGGATTATTTCTAATCGTATTCGGCACAGCCGTTTTTATTTCGAGCGGTTGGCGATGGGGAAGCGTTATGATCCTTTTGGGTTTGACGTTCACTCTCATGGCAGCTGTTATGAATGAACAAAACGACAAAAGAGCACTTTGGTTAATTTGGGCATATCTCCTCACTGGGGCTTTGACCACACTTGATTCCATTGTGCAGTTCGTTCATTTGTTCACAGGAAGGTGAATTGTTTAGAGTACCAGGCGCGTGTAATACTATTTACAAAAATAGTTGATCACGCGCCAGAAGTTCTTTTTATCGAATATCTTATTTTAACTCCACTGTTGCACCAGCTGTTTTAAGCTTTTCTGCAGCAGCTTTTGCATCTTCAGCTTTAGCATCTTTCAATACTTCAGCAGGAAGGGTTTCGGTCATATCCTTGGCTTCTTTAAGTCCTAAGTTTTGATTTATTTCTCTAATTGCCTTGATAACGGATATTTTACTATCTCCAGCAGCAGTAATAACTACTGTTTGATTAGCACCACTTGCGGCGGCTTCATCACCACTTGCGGCGGCTTCATCACCACTTGCGGCCGGTGCGGCTGCAGCTACTGGCATGGCGGAAATACCAAGCTTGTCTTGCAGTGCGTCAACTAATTGACTTAGTTCAAGCACGGAAAGCTTTGCGACATCATCGACTAGTTTTTCAACTGTCTTTGATAAATCCTTTTTTGTTTCTTTCTTTTTGTCTGCCATCATTATCACCTCCTTAAGATTTTTGATTTTTTGCCTCATTGAGGACAAAAACTAATTTTTGTAAATTTCCTTGAAGTGTGCCAATCAATCCGTAAAGAGGGGCTGATATGGTTCCTAGTGCTTGAGCAACCAAAGCATCCTTGCTTGGAAGCTTTGATAGTTTGACAAGATTTTCTTCGTTTTGAAAGAATCCTTCAATAACACCTACTTTTAACTGAGGGATTTCGAATTCCTTAGCAAACTTACCAAGAACTTGAAGGGGAGCAACAGGATCTTTTTCAGTGACGACAAGGGCGGTTTGCCCAGATAAGGCTGTATCAGTCATGGCTTCCTGTGGAATTTTTGCTTTTTCACCAGCAAGCTTAAAAAGAGTGTTTTTAACAACAATCATTTTAGCGTCAACGGCTTTGAGTCTCTTTTTTAAATCTTGTTGGACTTTAACGCTCATGCCAGCAAAATTGATAAGAATAGCCGCATTTGCGGTTTTTAATTCTTCTGTAAGATTATCGACGAAAAATGTTTTCTGATCTTTTTTCATATTTTCTCCATTAAAAAATGCGCTCGAGGCGCATTAAGATGCTTTGCCTCGGCATGTCTTATTTGTCTGCATGCTGTCTTAGGACGAAACTGATTATACAAAAAATAGGCCAACTAAGTCAAGCTGGCTCTTTTACTTTTTCTTGAGGAATCGGAGAGAGTGTTGTTTTGTTTTCTTCTATTGCAGGTTTGGTTTCAGTAGGAGGAAATCCGTCAGGCATGTTTTGGACCTTTTCTCTTATCTTCATGGCTGTTTTATTGTCGATGGCACCCTTTCCTGGTTGCCATTTGTCAACACCTGGATAAGTGCCGGGTTCAAAAGGAGCAACCGATTTTTGTTGTTCTGGTTGTTTTGGAGGAACTTCTTTTTTCCCCCATTCAGAAGTCGGATTTTTAAGCGACTCAGCCAGAGCAATGGGGTCTAACTTACCCCCCTTTTTTTTAGTCACAACTGGTTCAGGTGATTGTTTAGCAGTTGTCTTGGGAGGTGCGGCGATATTTTGTTTGAGTGGTGCTTCTGGTAAGGATGAGTTAGTTGGCGGGGTTTGGGTTAATTTATTGATTCGTTCAACTGGTGTTTCTTTTGTGGAAATTCTGTCTTGAATGGCAGCTGCTTGGTTTAAGATTTGCCCGATTGCTACTTGCTCGCTCTTTTTTTTAATTTGCTCGCCATCAACTGTAGGGGGGGTTGTCAACGGTTTGTCTGGTTTTTGCACGTTCAACCTGCAGTGCGAAACCACGTTGTGCAAGTTCTTTGCCTCTGTCATTTCTTTTTTCTTGTCTAGATTTGGGACCAGACATAACGATTTTTGGGGGAAGTGGGGCTGTTTGCGTAATTGGTTGTTGCTCTTCCATGACAGGTGGCACATCAGGTGTTTTTCTTCTTCTAAACATTCTTGTTACCCAACTGTCCCCACCTTTGTCTTCCATTAACTTTATGCTAGCAGGAGCCGTAACAGACTGTCAATACAGGTTGAGGCTTAGGAAGTTTTGATTTTTACAGAAGGGCCCATGGTGGCGGTGAGATAGGCTTTAACAATTTGTCTTTTGCCTACGCCATTTAAGATGGCATCGATATTTTCAATTAGATCTTTTTCTTTTGAACTAACCTTACCAATAGGAGTATGCATAAGGGGGGCCTTCTTCTCTGTTTTTAAATGAATCTTATTAGCGGAGAATTTTTCTGCTTCTTTAATATCTTTAATTAAGGTTCCGGTTTTAGGATTTGGCATTAACCCTTTTGGCCCCAATATCTTTGCGTATTTAACTAATTTTGGCATCATGTCGGCCGTAGCGAGCAAGATGTCGAAATCAACTTTTCCCTTTTCAAGTTTTTTGATGGTGCTTTCTTTGGCAATTTCAATTACCTTTTCTTTTCCTGTTGAATGGGGTAGTGATGCTTTTGCCGAAATGCCTGTTTTTTTAACGACAATATGAAGTTCAACGGTACCATCAAACGAAGAATAGGATGTTTCTTTAACGAGCTTGATAGCTTCACCAAGCGCATATGTTTTTGTTTTGTTAACTTTGTTAAGAGCTTCTAGGTATTTTTTGCCACGCACTTTAGCTTTTTTTTCCGTTTTTCTGGTTGTTTTTTCTTTCTTTTCTTCTTCAACGATTGGTTCAGATCTTACGGCAACTACTCTTTCTCCTCCTTTAAGTCCAGGAACCTTAACTCCTTTTTTTTCCTTGTGGGCTTGTTTTTGTGAGCCTTTTCTCTTTTTTTTATCTTTAGGATCTTGTGATTCAGATTCTCCGCTGATAATGGCTGTTTTTGTTTTTCCCATGACTTATTTTTCCTCTACTTCTATGCCCATGCTTCTAGCTGAGCCGGCCACAATCTTTTTTGCAGCATCAATATCTTCGGTATTTAAATCATCCATTTTTTCTTTAGCAATTTCCCCTAAGTCTTTTTGGGTCAACTTTCCAACGATATCTCTGGGAGCCGTACTTGAACCTTTTTCAAGATTTAGTTTTTTCTTTATCATGTCTGAAACTGGAGCTTTTTTAATTTCGAACTCAAAACTTCTGTTTTCGAAGATGGTGATAATAGCGGGAACAATATTGCCTTTCATATCAGCCGTTTTTGCATTGTAGGCCTTTACGAAATCCATAATGGCTACTCCGTGTTGACCCAATGCTGGACCAAGAGGGGGAGCTGGTGTGGCTTCTCCTGCCGGTAAATTAACTTTTAGTGTTGTTAGTATTTTTAGTGCAGCCATATTAATTAATCGATAAATATCGTGAAGCTAGTTACTTAAGAAGCTTTCGATATTTTTTTATATCTCCCTCGAGAAAGCAATGTTTAACGAGGTAGAAGGAATTTTAGCCAAATATTGCCTAAAAGTAAAGCTTTAGTTAAACTTTGGCAATCTGGAGAAAATCTAGTTCGACTGGAGTTTCTCTGCCAAAAATTGAAACTAATACTTTAACTTTACCTTTTTCATCATCAATATCATCGATTGTTCCTAGGAAGTCTGAGAACGGACCATCTGTAATTTTGACAGCTTCGCCAACAGAGAATTTGGTTTTGAATCTTTTGGCTGGTGCAGAAACGAATTTCTGAATGTTGTCGACTTCTTTTTCGGAAAGAGGTGTGGGCTTGCTTCCTGCGCCTACAAATCCAGTAATACCTGGTGTTGTTCTTACAGCTAGCCAGGTTGGATCATCAAGAATCATTTTTACCAACATGTAGCCAGGAAAAATCTTTTCTTTTATGGTTGCCTTTTTACCTCCCCTTATGACCACTCGGTCTTGGGTAGGAACAAGAACCTCAAAAATATTGTCTTTAAAGTTCATTGTTTCAACTCTTTGCCTAAGTGTTTCGGCAACACGTACTTCGTGGCCAGAAGTAGTGTGAACGACGTACCACTTTGCTCGAGGGTCTTTCTTGTCATTAATGACGATATGACCTGGGATTTTCTTTTTTCCCACGCCACGTTCACTAACGGCATTTTTAGTATCTTTGGTTTTATTCATATTGGTGATTAAGTCAGCTTATTACCTGATTAATAATATTTCAAGTAGTTTTGTGAAGGAAAAATCTAAAACTCCCACATAAAGACCAATGGCTCCTGAAATGATAAAAACGATCAGCGTAAGCTTGATTACTTGCTCCTTTTTGGGCCAGATAACCTTGCCTAGTTCAGCCTTTACTCCCTTAAGGTACTTTATTACACCCTTCACGGTTTGAAATTGTAGCAAAAAAACGCTCTAGGTACAAGGCTGTATCTCTACGTGTTATAATCACAGCGTAATGAGTTCCTCTAATTTCTCCTTCGAAAAAAAGTTGTGGAAAAAAGGATTTAAATATGTTGCTGGACTAGATGAGGTTGGTCGTGGTTCTTTCGCGGGTCCAATTGTAACGGGGTGTGTGGTGTTTAATTCAAAGGTTAAAATACCCAAAAATATTGTTATAAATGATTCCAAGAAATTAACAGCTCAAAAACGAGAGGTTGCGAGTGAGTGGATATTTAAAAATGCTTTGACTTGGGGAACAGGGGAGGTAGGCGTTGCTGTTATAAATAGAATCGGCATATCTAAGGCAAACCAAATGGCATTTCGAAGAGCCATTGAAAACGCTAATAATAGACTTCAGAAAAGGATAGATTATTTACTCATAGACGCCTTTTTTGTACCATACGTTAGGGCTTTACCCATGGCTCGAAAAGCGGCACGAAAAGATCATAAGCTAACAGATGGAAGAGCAAGGCAACTGGCGATTACCAGGGGTGACCAGAAATCAATTTCAATAGCAGCTGCATCAATTATCGCCAAGGTGTACAGAGACAACATCATGCAAATTCTGGCTGAAAAGCCTCGATATCAAAGATATGGGTGGGAAAGCAATAAAGGGTATGGTACCAAAAAACACGGTATTGCCATAAGAAAGCATGGGATATCAAAATATCACAGGAAACAATATGTAGAAACTTTTCTTTCTAAGAAGTGAGAAATTATTCTCTTTTCTTCTCTAGTTTTATTTGGTGCTTAACTCTTTTAATTTTTTCTTGTCTTCTTTCGGAAGGCTTTTTATATCTTTCCTTTTCTCGAATTTCAAACAAGATTCCTTCGTTAACCACTTTTTTTCTGAAGCGAGCAATCAGTCTATCTTCTGATTCGCCCTTTTTCTTTTTGACGAAAACCATTAGTTATCGCCCCCTTTCTTTGAATGTTTAATGAAATCACATAAACCACCGCCTGATGTTAGTTTAACAGATAAGTGTGTGAAGTGGAACATAATAGGAGGAAATCTTAAAAAATATCAAATCCAGACTTTTTCTCTAGAGGAATTTCAACATTGCCACCCTCGTCATTGATCTCTTGTAAAATTTTCTTGTATTCGTTTTTGTTGGTTAGAAGTACACTCTTTTTAAGAGAATTGGTAATAACAACGCTTGCATTACCAGGCATAAAGACAATGTGCGGACGACTTTTTGTATAGTCTCCCAGTTGAGTTGCTCTGAATCCTCGCATTGCCGCTTCGTTTTTAAGGTAGCTTATTCCTCTGACCACATAATAAGTGCCCGATTTTGTTCCGACTATTTCGCCAATCAAGCTTTCTCCATGCTTTTGTATAAGTGTGTTGATTGGATTAGGCGCAATACTACTTCCGAAATCGGGACGTTTCGGCTCATTCTCTTGCTCGTAGAATCGTTTATAAAACCTTTCTTTAAACATGATTTGTTATTTTTTCGCTAAAAGTATACATAGCGTGAATCTGAGCGATTTTATCCTATATTGTGGCCAAAGTCAACATAATATATGCTAGTTTGTATTAGAACCCATAATGTTATATAATTTCTCCACGCAGTTTAAAATTATTAAGATGTAATATGGAGGCGTGTGTATGGGAGCAAATGTATTCACAAGGTTTTTTGGGGGCACTATTTTATTGGAAGGAGCTAAACCAGTACGTAGTACCAGATTGATACCAAAAAGAGGAGATATAATTTACGACACAGACGGATCGGTCTTACAGATTCAAGCTCTTAATGGACGACTTGTCGAAATACTTATTGAAGGTCCACCGAGACCGATGAAATTACCATCAAGTTGGTACATACCAGCCACGAATCCTAACTAAACTGCAACAAACAAGGGATGGGTAGAATTTACTCGTTTTTTCTTTTTTTACCCTTCCCAGCACCACAATCTTGACATTATAGGTTAACTATAATATACTAATTTTTCAGTCGCACCCTACATTAAAATTTTAAAAAGGAGGCTCAATCAATGAGCAAAAAAATGCGAAAGTTCAGATTGATCGATTATGAAGTTGAAGATGGCCATGTTGTTATCAAAAGTGGCACACTGCAAGAGCTGATCGAAAAGAAACCTCTACAGCCAGCTGTTTTTGAAGACATCAGTCCATGCGATCTATTGACAGTCGGAAACACTATTTGGCAAATGCAGTCAAATCGGAAGTTCCGGGCAGTCAACGTATGCGGTCGCACGCTACATGATGACCTGATTCTTATCAAAAGAAACAGACGATCACAATAAGGGGCGACGAACCATTTTGATTAAATTCAAAATGACCTGGAGCAGGTAAAATTGTCGAATTATACGACAAGCCTGCTCCTGTTTCATTTGTATGGGTATAAAAGAGTGATTAGTGGTACTTAATGATTAACTGAGGAAGATTTCCTGTTCCTTCTGAGTTGTTTGCGGATTCAAAATAGACAAGATCACTTGAGGTTCCTGTTGATTCAGTTGCGAAATGAAGTCGATATTGAGAATTATCTCTTCCGTTAGATAGATCGTTTTTTAGAGAATCAGTAACGCTGGCATCTTTCCATTCAATTACAGAGTTATCAGTGAGGGTTGTAAAACTAGATGAAATTGAAGAAGCTCCATAATCTTCATTACCCAAGCTGCTTCCATAATCAAGGTGATCTACTCTAAGACTTCCACCAACTCCATACGGATTACCAACTATTTTTTCTTGATACATACGCAGGGTAGCACTTTCGATAACAGCGTCTGTTGGCAAACTACTTAAGTCAAAGCTAACAAAACCGCGTTGGATAACGCTTAAATTCCTTCCTATTAAAATGTATAAAGCATCAGAGCCCAAACCATTGCTACCTCGATAGCCATCTAGAGAGGTCGTTGCTGCAATTACTTCTTCTTCTGTAACTGGTGCAGGTGTTGGCGTGGGTGATGGACTATTAGTTGCTTCTGGTGACGGACTTGGATTTTCGGTATCTTCTTCTGGGTTTGCCGTTGGGCTTGATTCAGTTGTTGGTGTAGGTGACACTTCAGGTTCTTGTTTGCTTCGACTGGACCCAAACCAAAATGCTCCTCCGATGACAATAAATACGAAAATAATTGCCGCAATGATTAAGAATTTCTTTTGAATAGACAGATATTTCGAAGGCGCCTTTGAAGTTGGTTCCTTATTCTTAGCAGGAATAATGTGTTCTTCCTCCATCTAGCTGGAATAATAAATTACGGAATTGCAGAAGTCAATAATGATAGGTTTTTGTCTGTGTTTATAATTAGAAAATTAATTTATATTAGTACTACTTGAGTGAATAAGAAGGAGACAATAAAACCAATTGTCCAAAAAGCTGTATAGAGAATTACTTTCAAGGCATCTTTAATTTTTCCTTTTTGCCAAAGAGTGAAGGGATAAGAAAGGGTAATTAGTGCACAAATTAAAGCGGAAGCAACAAAAAGAGACAAGACGATTAGGGGGCCAACATAGTTATTCATTTTTGGGAACCAATCATTGCCTTTCCAAAAAATAACAGAAACTAGGGAAATGTATGACACCAAACCAAGAGACTGAAGGAATGAGGTTAGACAAAGAGACTTGTTGAACTTCATATAACTATTTTAACACATGGCGTAAAGTGATTTACCAGATTTGGTCAATATTGTTAACTTTATAAAATTTGTTTCTTACTGTGTATTTCTTTATACAGGGAGGCAATTTGTTTTAGAAAATGTTTTTTGCTCTTTGTGTTTATGAGTGTGTAATCAGCTAAAGCGATTGTTCCGCCTTTGTCTAGGTTTTCTATTTCAGCATAATCTCTTTTTTGCGACTCATTAAGAGTAATGGGGCGATTTCTTAAACTGGTATCATTCTTTGAAAGCTTGCGTTGAGATAGTCGGGCATGACGTATTTTTGAAGGCGCATAAATAGCGACTACGACCATTTTGTTTTTGAATTTTTTCTTAAGATATTTATACTCAGCCCAGCCGTATAAGCCATCAGCTATAACGGGGCCCTTTTTTAGAAGTTCACAGAATTTAGGATAATTTAAAATTGCAAAAGCAGCCATTCCGTATTTTTTTCTTACATCCTCTCGAATTTTTCTTTCATTCTTTTCGTTGGGTTTTAGCCTTTTCTTTTTGACGATATCTAAAGTGATTTGGCCAAATCGTACAAATTGATAATTCTTGTCAGCGAAGTAATCAGAGAAAACGTTTTTACCAGCTCCGGGCATTCCAGTTACGCAAACTATTTTGTTCACAATGGGATTATAACATTGTGATAGTTTTATGAGCGAAATGAATATGTGTTATTCGAGGAATTTAGAAAATATCGTATTTGATATTGTGAAAATATTCACTTACGAAATATATTATCTGAATCTAAATTGCAGGGGCTAGTAAATTTTGTCAGGAACTGGTTTTGCTATAATTATATTTGATGGAAAATGTTGAATTTCCTAGCAATCGTGGTTCATTTATAAGCGAATCTTATCGTGGCCAGAAAGATCACTCTGAATACATGTCCTATCTTCAGGGTGAACATGGTGAAGTTGAGTGGGTAAAAACTAGTGCGATTATGCAAAATTGGGTAGATAAACCAATAGTATCTGAAGGGTTTTCTTCTTGTTATCCACTTATTGCTATCAAACAGAATAAAGGCCAAATGATACATATGAGTAGAGATCCTTGGAGTTTAACGAATACTGAGCATTATTGGCAAAAGCTTAGAGAGTGGGGAGATATGGGAAGTGATGTTGCTTTGATAAAAACAGGCCAATCAGCATTGGGTGGAAATGAAGTTAATGAAATGAAAAAGCTGTTTGGTTCGAATTTACTTTTTTTAGATTTAGATGTTAATTCAAGATTTGGATTAGTGGTAGACGTAAAATCAAGATTGCTTCTATTGCAACTTACAGATCTTGAGGAACTTAGAAAATATCGTATTTGATATTTAATATTTTGAAAATATCCACTTACGAAATATATCATCTGAGCCTAAATTGCAGGGGCTAGTAAACTTTGTCAGGAACTATTTTTGCTTTAATAACCTCTTTCAAGTAGTATTTTATTGAAATGGAAAGAAAAAAGCCCCTAACATTTAAAGAATATCAAAAGAATGCTAGGGAAACAGCGGTTTATCCAGATATTGGAAATAATTTTGTTTACCCGGTGCTGGGAATTTCTGGAGAAGCAGGTGAAATTGCTGAAAAAGTTAAAAAGATACTTAGAGATGATGATGGGGTTATTAGTGAAGAAACTAAGCAAGAATTAATAAAAGAAATAGGAGATGAGTTGTGGTATCTAGCTAACTTCTCGGAAGAATTAGGTGTAGATCTTGGTGAGGTGGCTGAACAAAATCTTAAAAAATTATCATCTCGCCAAAAAAGGAATAAACTTCAAGGAAGTGGAGATAATAGATAATATCATTTGAGGCTAAATTGCAGGGGCTAGTAAACTTTGTCAGAAACTTCTATTTAAGCTTTGAAGGCAATCATGCTAATTTCCACCCTAGCTCCTAATGGAAGTTCTTTCGCACACACCATTTCTCTTGCCGGATATGGTTTTGAAAGAAAGCTTCCATAGGTGTCGCTAATTTTTCCATAGAGAGACATGTCAGTTGTATATATTGTTGTTTTTACAACATCAGCAAAAGCAACACCTGCATTTTCCAAGACACCTTCAAGATTTTTCATTACTTGTACTGTTTGTTCTTCAATTGTTCCTTCAAGAAGTCTTCCTTCTTTTGTTAGATAAACTTGACCTGACGTAAACACAAAATCACCCTTAGTAATGCTTGGAGAAAAGGGGAGTGTTGTTTTTTTGCTCATAACAACATTATATCAGAAGCTATTCCGAGGCTAAAGTAGGGGCTAGTAAATTTTGTCAGGAACTACTTTATTATCAATACTTTAGGAAGTAGATCTTTTGCAGCAGGTGAGAGGTTATAAAAAATTGAAGCATCAATCTGTCCAGTCCTTCTGGTTGTTGCCAATAAAACGCACTCATCGCCCCAATCTCCAGCTGTAAGTCTACCTGACACACCGCTTCTAACGGTTTTTACCATTTCGCTGTCAATTTTTAAAGCAGAGACAGTATCTCTAAGTCGTTCAAGCATGGGGTATTATAATACATTTGAGGCTATTTTGCAGGGGTGGAAGGAATCGAACCCTCGTTAGCGGTTTTGGAGACCGCTGTCCTACCACTGAACGACACCCCTAAGACATGAATATTATACCTTCAAATATATCAAAAACGAAGTTTTACTTTAGCTTGGTAGTTTCTTTATGGAGTGTATTTTTTTTGCAGTTTTTGCAGTACTTTTTTATTTCTAACTTTTTTTCCATATTGATTTTATTCCTCATGGTGGCGTAATTATGCGCCTTACACTCAGAACAAACCATTGCAACGATTTCTCTAGCTCCTTTTTTGGCCATAGATGATATTTTACACTTTTCTATTATTTATACAACTTTGAGCCTGAGAGTGGATTCGAACCACCGACCCCCAACTTACCAAGTTGGTGCTCTGCCCCTGAGCTACCCAGGCAAACTATTGCATAGAGATTATACCAAAACCCAATGTGTTCAATAAGTGAGGTTGATTTTCAATCTCAGAGAGAAAGTGTGCTGGGAGCAGGATTCGAACCTACGTAGCCCGTTCGGGCGCGAGTTTTACAGACTCGTGCATTTGACCACTCTGCCATCCCAGCTTAAACGTTTTGTTTTAACTTTCTAGATATTATATCAATATCTTTCAATATTTGCTCAAATAATCTTTTATCATGATACCGAATGTGGACTAGTCCATGTGGCATTTTGTGTGTCTTTTTTTTATTATAATCGTGTTTAACATAAGGCTTAATAAATTGCAGTGTTGGAATTTTTAATTTTGCTGACCAGTATTTTATAAGTTTTTCAGTGTTTTGATTGGCGTAACAATATAACAGAATTCGCAGACGCTTTTCATCTATGTGGTATATGGATCGCAACATAGAAAGAAATATTGAAGCCATTCTGCTGTCGCTGTTGGCAAAATCAACAGTACCCCTAGTCTTAACACCTTCCGCCCAATAGAGCATTAGCCCTGCTTCATAGAGACTTTTTTCAAAGGAAGAAAGTCTCACTTTTTTATTATAGGAAAGAGGCTTTCTTTGAAACTGTATTTTTTGGGTTTCCGCAGAGGTACGACGGGCAACATTATGTTTTTTCATCGTCCTAATGATCTGCCAAGTAGTTTTATTAAGCTTTTCTCCAATTTCACGAGTGCAAAGTTGTTTTTCGAAATATAGATGTTTAATCTCGTCAATGGACATAGTCCCAGAATATACTGCCATTGATTGTGCGTCAATAATGAAATGAGGTTTTGATTTTCAAATACATTACATGATATATGAGCCGACGAGTGGGATTGAACCACTGACCTACGGTTTACAAAACCGTTGCTCTACCACTGAGCTACGCCGGCAAACGATATTTGCAGCTTGCAAATATGCGTAATTATACCAAAAAATGAAGATACTGTGAAATTATAAAAAAGAACCCTGCCGAGGGTCAAACGGAAGATAACTTTTCCCCGGACAAATCCAGGTGGGTGAGCTCAGCTTTAGCCCACGAGCTAAGGCTATATGCCCTCCCTAAGTGTTTTTCGATGAGGAAAAAACTCTTCCGAAAACACCCTTCTGCAGGGTTATGTATATTTTATCAGATGAAGTCAATCGGTGTAAGGACTTTAGATGGCAGGGCTGCCTGGGACAAGAATACCAAGAATGAAGTTAAGTATTGGCGTAAGAAACATAAAAATGGGAGAAGTGCCCCCAAAGGTTGGGAAAATTAGGAGGAATAAAATGATGATGCCATATCGATTTAAGAACCTGTCTGCTTCATAAGCGTCTTTGGCTGGAAGAAGACCAATAAGAATTTTTCCTCCATCGAGTGGGTGGATGGGGACAAGGTTAAAGATAGCTAAAACGACATTAAGAATAATGAAGGGATATAAAAAATCAGCGATAAAAGGCATTGGCGAAAAGGGAGTGGAGGCAATGCGAACAATAATACCCAAAACTGTAGCTAGTACTAAATTAGACAAAGGACCTGCAAATGAAATTAAGGCAGAGTCCCTTCTGGGATTTTTGAGGTTGTAGGGATCAAACTTAACTGGCTTAGCCCAACCAAAAGGAATAACGGGTACACCAAGCGATCTCATGATTACCAATATAAACAAAAGAGTTGTTCCAATAGGGTCATAATGAACTAGAGGGTTTAGAGACAATCTTCCCATAAGCCTGGGAGTAGGGTCTCCAAGTCTGTCGGCCATCCAAGCATGGGCTGTCTCATGAATGGTAATGGCAACTATAAAAGCGAGTATCCAAACGATTATATTTAACATACTATTTGTGAAGCTGTATCTTTGTAGTATAATCAAGCGTCGAAAGGATTACAAACATGACATACATTTGCGAAATATGCGAAAAAAGAAACGTTGTAGGCAGGTCTCAACGACACAAGCGGGGTGTTGCTGGTAAGCGTTGGAAGAAGAGAGCGCCCTCAACAAGAAGAGTTTTTAAGCCCAATTTACAAAGGGTTACCCTGAACATATCTGGCAAAAAAACAAAAATGAGAATTTGCACAAAGTGTCTCAAGAGAATTAAGAAGTCGGGAGCAATAGGTGGCTACAAAAACATTACTGTTGGATAGCCTTCTTTGAGTTGTTTCCAAGTAACAATATTCCTACCCTCAAGTTGAACTTCATCTAAAACTAAAACATAGTCAGAAATATGAGCTTTTAGTATCCTTAGTCTTATTGGCTTACTTTTGGAATCTGTTTTTACGGTTGTCCATGCAGTTGGCCAGGGAAGCATGGCTCGAATAAAACCATCAATGGTTTCAGGAGTAACGCTTACTTGAAGTGCCTTTTTTTCTGCTCCGACCTTAATGAAAGGTATTTCCATTTTTTCTTTGATTGTTTTTCCCCCTAGTGCGCTTTTAATAAATTTGGGTTGTATATGTGCTTCAGGTTTTGTTATCTGTGTTGTGTATGTTGCTTCTTTTTCGTTTTGGGTTTTGAGGTGTATCTTGTCTTCTAGATATGGTTTTATAAGTGAACAAAGCACATCTATAGACTGGTTAAAAAGTTTCTCTCGAAGTATCTCGGATGTGTCTTTATCTTCAAGGTCTATTTTAAATTGGGAAACTATTTTTCCATGATCCAATTCTTCATCAAGCTTAATAATTGTGGCACCCGCTTCTTTTTCGCCACTAGCTATCGTAGAACGCACAGGTGACGCTCCTCGATATTTGGGAAGAAGTGATGGGTGAATGTTTAGAATTCCGTATGGAAAGTAGTTCAAGACTTTTTTGGGAATAATTTGACCAAAAGAAGCAAGGACGCCAATATCGGGACTTAGTTCGGATTCAAGTAATTCATTGCTGTCAGTAAAAATTGGTATGCCTTTATCGTACGCCCACTTATCAACTGGGGAGTGAGATAAGATTTTTTTTCTGCCAACGGGCTTTGGTCCTTGTGTTACAACAGCTACAATACTGGATTTATTTTCAGCGGAAGGCTTAAGCGTTTTATGAAGCGCTTTGACAACGGGGACAACATATTCGGGAGTTCCGAAAAAAACTATTTTCATACTTTGTTAAATAAAATCAACCTCTTCAGCTTCGCCGTCTTTGATTTGATAAAGAGGGCGTTTTTGCTCGAGTAGTCTGTCGATAAAAAGAAAACCGTTGAGATGATCTATTTCATGCTGAACAATTTGGGCGGGGAAATTCCTAAAGGTCTCGATTATTTCTTTTTCATCTTCATTCAAATATTTAATTTTAACGGTTTCTCCTCGTGTTAATGGTCCGTAATAGTCTGGCACCGAAAGGCAACCCTCTAGTGCTTCGTCTTCCTTGTCTTTTGATTTACCTTTAGTAACGGAAATTATTTCAGGGTTGACGACTGTTTTAAGTTCCTTTCCGTCAAGCATTACAAATACTCGTAGATTTTTGCCGATTTGTGGAGCAGCTAAACCAACCCCTTCGGGGTTTCTGTGAGCGCGCAATGTCTCTTTTAGATCAGCAATTAATAGTTTTATTTTTTTGTCAATTTTGCCAACGGGCTTAGAAACTTTTCTTAGTCTGGGATCACCTGCTTGAACGACTTTTCTAATCATTATGAGTAATTATAACCCATTTGAGGCCAAATTTTAAGACCTAAGTGTTTATCTTATTTCTTCTAGTTGAAGCCGAACGAGCTCATCGTCGGGGTATAAGTTATCTAATATATAGGTCAATTCCACAATTGCTTCTTCGTTTCTCCCGACATCTATTAAAAGAAGAGCTTTTGCAAAACGCGCATCTCGATAGTTGCTTTTCATTTCGACTGTTTTTCCCATAACTTCAATTGCTTCATTGGTTTCGCCTAGTCGAGCCAGAGTCAACCCGAGATTGTAAAAAATCTTTGCGTCTGTTGGTGCCAACTCAACTGCCTCGATTAAAGATTTTTTTGCTCCGATTAAATAATTAGGATCGATAATAGAAAGTCTGATAAATAATCTTGCCTGATTTCTTCTAATGTTGAGATTGGATGAAGATAATTCCACTGCTTTCTTGGACTCGCTTATAGAAGTCAAGGCAAATTGTTCAGCAGCTTCTATATTGTCTGCTTCGCTGAGACTTAAAGCAATACCGCTTGTTGCCTCTGACAGTTCATCGTAATAAACAGCTTCTTTAGGAGAAATTTTTATTGCCTTCAGCAGCATTTCTCTTCCGTCACCATAGTTCTCCAAGTCGTTTTGTAATTTCGCTTCTGCGTATAGTGTATCTGCGTACCAATATCGAGATAACGAAAAGAGTAGATAAAAAACAACAGAAGCAACAACGCCCATGGCAATAACTTGCACGATATCTGGCTTTTCGCTTTTGAGAGTTTCAGTATTTGTGTCTTTTTTTGTATTTATGCTAATCATCATGGCTGGAAACAAGAACAACAAAAGAGCTACGGGGACTACTGAGAAGCCAAAAAAGTTTGTAACCATTAAGCTAGAAAATCCTGACAAGAGCGCCAGAGGCAAAAGATGTTTTTCGTCTCTTTGGGTTTGTTTTAGTTTATGCTTATTAAGATAGGGAAGTATAAAAATATAAATGGATGTAGCAAGTAGCGCGAGATATGACAAGAAACCTGCGGTTCCGGTGGTAGCTAGAAAATTTAAATATTCATTGTGAGCTTTGTTATAGAGAAAATCCCATTCTGAAACTAGATTGTGCTCAACAGGTCGAAAATTGTAATACGAATAAGCAAATGTTTCGACACCGGAGCCAAATACTGGATACCCTTTCCAAATGTTTAGAGCACCCCTCCAAACGATTTTTCTAATCTCTCCAGACTCTGTTCCGCCGATTTCTAAAGCGGGTCCAGTGATGATATTCGTTGTTTGGGTTTCAGCAACGTTAGGTTTTTTAAACATATCACTTAAACTAGGTGTCCAGGGTGTTCCCGCAACTAAAGTAACAAGAACAATAGCAAAGGTGATTTGGATAAAAGATTTGAGAATGGGTTTGAAGTTTTTGTAGATAAAATAGTAACCAATCCAAAAGATGAAATAGGAAGCAGTGAAGCCTAAAATACCAGACCGAGATCGGGTGTAGAGCAGTGCAAGAAAAAATAAAGAAAATAAAGCAAGTAATCCATTCCGAAACTTGTTTTTTTGCCCTCCAGAGATGATTAACATCCAGGTAATGGGAATAAGGCCAGTAAGCCATGCAGCTAGCCAATTAGGCTGTCCTAGTGTTGAGAATATTCTGTTTTGTACATCTTGCACCCAAATATTTTTATCTATTCCAAAACGTTCAAGAACACCGTAAATAGATACCAACATGGCGGAGACAAGCGTAATGCGAACAGCCTTTTTTGTTGTGGAAAAGTTCATATTTGAAACATATGCCCAGTAAAGAAGAGAGTAAGAGAGTGAGGAAAGAAAACCTCCATGAAAGCGAGAATAATAACCAAAAATAGAAGTATGGACGTCAATCGAGAAGAACACAGAAATTAATTGAATTAATAAAAAGATTAAAATGGGGTAGTCTAATATTGTGCGACGGAATATAATTTTCTTCTCAGAGACCATCTTAATTAGCCAGGAAGAAACAATAATTATTGTGGTGGCATAAACTAAAACAACCTTATTGAATTCAAAAAGCTCAGACGTTTTTGGGAATAAGACCAGGGGTACAAAGAAAAAAAGGAAATTAAAGAGAAAAGGTATTGAGTTTGCAAACCAAGTAATCACAACTCCCTAAATTTACATTAATTAGGCATTAAAAGAAAGAGTTTCCCGCTTTGCAAAGGCGTACTTTCAAGGATATACTTGACGCGAAGCAAAATAGCTTGTGTGGGATAATAAAGATATGATAAATCGCATTCTTGGTTTCTTCAGTCATGATGTTGGTATCGACCTAGGTACTGCTAACACATTAGTTTGGGTAAAAGGAAAAGGAATTGTTATAAGAGAACCTTCCGTTGTAGCTAGACATAAAAAAACAAAAGAAATATTGGCCATTGGTTCTTCGGCAAAAAGAATGTTGGGGCGTGTTCCCGCAACCATCGAAACGATAAGGCCCCTAAGAGATGGAGTTATTGCGGATTTTGATGCTACGGCGGCAATGTTAGATCACTATATTAAAAAAGTCCACGAATCAGGAACAGTGATTCCTAAAATTCCCAGACCAAGAGTTGTTATTGGTATTCCTTCTGGAGTGACCGAAGTTGAAAGGCGGGCTGTTGCCGATGCGGCTGTCGCTGCAGGAGCTAGACAAGCACATCTTATAGAAGAACCGATGGCGGCAGCTATTGGAGCTGGACTATCTATAGAAGATCCTCGTGGGAAATTTGTGGTTGATATTGGAGGAGGAACAACAGAAATTGCAGTCATATCTTTGGGCGGTATCGTTATTGGTCGTTCGGTGAGAATTGCTGGAGATGAGATGAATGAAGCCATTGTTAAATATGCAAGGTTAAAATATTCTCTTCTTTTGGGTGAATCAACGGCCGAAGAAGTAAAAATAAATATTGGTTCTGCTGTTTCAAAAAAGGAAAAGTTCCACGTAATTAGAGGTAGAGATTTAGAGTCTGGATTACCAAAATCAATAAAACTTTCAAGTACAGAGGTAAGAGAGTCTTTGTCGCCGATAATTAGAGAAATTATTGGAAATATTGTTGATGCTCTTGAAGAAACTCCACCGGAGTTAGTTTCTGACATTATGGAAAAAGGTATCGTCATGGCAGGAGGAGGATCTCTTTTGCCTGGCATTGACGAGGTGGTTTCAGAAGAAACAAAGATGCCAGTATGGATAGCTGACGATCCAATTGCTTGTGTTGCTAAGGGGTGTGGAAAAACACTAGAAGATTCAGGGCTTCTTAAGAAAATCAAAGTAACCAAAGGGTTGTAAATAGATAGAGCTTCCAATATTTATAGTACATATTGAAAGCTCTTTGCTTAATCTTGCCAATTGTTAGGGTTAATCCCAGTTTCTAATATTGTTTTGTTCTTCAAGGTCGATTTTAACTGCGACATATATTAACAAAACAATTGGAATAATGGATGCTACATACCAAATAATTGGCAAAGAGATCCACCAACCGGATTGTCCCTCTTCGAGGATGTAGGCTAATGCAGTTGTCCCAATTAAAAAATTAACAAGTATTGGCCATAGCCTGAACGTAAAATATATGATGCACCAACTACCCAATATAAGTAAAACGCTTATGAATACAATAGTGCCGACACTCATCGTTACACCTCCAATTGGTTTTTTAATGATCGATAGGGGCAATATAGCAAAAAACAACTGAGTTATCCAATAAATTACGGTATTATATGGTTATGGAAACACTTTCGAACTCCAAGTCACAAAGCTGGTTGGGGTGGTTTTTAAGAGGAGTTCTTATTTTGGGTTTCGTGATTGTGGTGGGGAGACTTATTGAACTTCAGATTATCAAGGGAGAGTATTACAGAGATTTAGCAGAAGGAAATAGAATTAGGCGTGTACCAATTACCGCACCCCGAGGAAACATAATTGCCAGAGGCGGTGAGTTATTAGCGGGAAACAAAGAAATACAACTGAAAGTATCTTTTACTCCGGGGTCTGCTTATGAAAAAACAAAAGACATTAGCAATGCCACTGAAGAAGAGTTGATTACTGAGTGGGAAAGAGACTATAAACTTGGAGCCGCCGCGGCTCATTTAACTGGCTATGTTGGTGAAGTGAACGAAGAAGAGTTAGATACCATTAATCCTCAGTGTCCCGAGAAAGGGGCAAGAAAAATAGGCCAATTAGTGGGTCGAAGTGGCTTAGAAGAACAGTATGAATGTATTTTGTCTGGTATTGATGGTGAAGAGTTAGTAGAAGTAGATTCTTCTGGTCGGAAAATTAGGGTTCTTGGCAAAAAAGATCCAACTCCCGGCAATGATATTCAAACAACAATTCACTATGGTTTACAAGAAGCTGTTGCCAAAGCTGTGGTAGAAAGTGAAGATATGCCACCCGAAAAACAAGGAGCGGTTATTTCCACAGACCCAAGAGGTGAGGTTTTAGCTCTTTACTCCTCGCCTTCCTTTGATCCGAACATATTTGTTGATGGTCATAAGCAGGCAGAAATAAGCGAGGTATTAAACGATAAGAATTTGCCGCTATTTAATCGTGTTATTGGTGGAAGTTTCGCTCCGGGGTCTGTATACAAGCCAGTTGTGGCCATAGCCGCTTTAGAAGAAGGAGAGATAGACGAAGAATATATTTATGAAGATACAGGACAGATCACAATGGATACTTTGTATGGAAAATTTTCTTATTCTAACTGGTACTTTACTCAATATGGAAAAACAGAAGGAGAGATAGATTTAGTAAGAGCCATTGCTCGGTCGACAGACACATTTTTCTACAAGATTGGTGAGCTGGTTGGAATAGATAAACTAGTGGAGTGGTCACACAAACTAGGGCTTGGAAGTAAAACAGAAATCGATTTACCTGGAGAGATTTCAGGATTAGTGCCCTCTCCGGAATGGAAAGAAAGAGTTAAGGGTGAGCGCTGGTTCTTAGGTAATACTTATCATGTTTCTATTGGACAAGGAGATCTTTCTTTAACACCAGTTGGTATTAACACCGCCATATCAACAATTGCATCAAGCGGGTATCTATGTGAGCCGAAAATTGCCGGTAATGAGAAATGCGAAGAAGTTAAAATAGACACAGACAACCTAGAATTTGTAAAAGAGGGAATGGTTGAGGTTTGTAGTGATGGAGGAACTGGTTATACTTTTTTTGATTTTACTCCTCTAGTTGCATGTAAAACAGGAACGGCAGAAACAAACCAAGAAGATGCCACTCATGCATGGTTTACTGTTTTTGCCCCATCAGACTTTCCTGAAATAGTGATGACCGTTTTAGTAGAAAAAGGAGGCGAGGGCTCACAAGTTGCTGGACCAATAGCGAGGGAAATATTCGATTACTGGTTTCATGAACAAGACAATTAAGAAAATTTACAAAGCAAGCTGGCAAGATAAAAAATATCCGGAGAATCTTCTATCATTGCCCGCTAATGAAAGACCTCAACTTTTATACATGTCTGGGAGTATGAGGAAAGCAGATAAAAAAGCAGTTGCCATAATAGGGACAAGAAGAATGACAGACTACGGTAAAAGAATGGCTGCAAAATTTGCTAGAGAGTTGGCTAAAAATAAAGTAACTATTGTGTCGGGTCTTGCCAGGGGTATTGACACTATTGCTCACAAGGCAGCATTAAGTGCAGGCGGTAGAACAATAGCGGTATTGGGATGCGGATTGGATATTGTCTATCCGCCAGAAAATAAATCACTTGCTGAAAGGATAAAAAATAGCGGTGTTATAATTTCTGAATTTCCTCTTGGAACTAAACCATTGGGTAAAAATTTTTTGACGAGAAACAGAATAATATCGGGATTATCGCTTGCTGTTTTGGTTGTCGAAGGAGCTAGAAGAAGTGGTACTTTATCAACAGCTTCATGGGCGGCAAATCAAGGGAGAGACGTGTTCGCAATTCCTGGACCAATTGACTCACCTCTCTCTGCGGCACCGCTGTATTTAATAGAAAATGGGGCGCAAATTGCCCAAAAACCAAAAGACATACTTGACTCAATCGTCTAGAATAATGTTTTATTGACTAAGTACATGGATTTAATAATTGTAGAGAGCCCAACAAAAGCAAGAACGATAACAAAGTTTTTAAGTGGGGATTTTAAGGTGATGGCGACAACAGGTCATCTTAAGGATTTACCCAAATCAAAACTAGGGGTGGATGTTGAAAATAATTTTAAGCCGGATTATGTTGTCGTTAAGGGAAGAGAGAAGAGCATAAAAGAAATGGTAGCGGCTGCCAAGAAGGCAAAAAAAATATATCTGGCGACTGACCCTGACCGTGAAGGAGAAGCAATTGCACACCACGCTTCTGAGTTATTTCAGGAAGACACAAAGGGAAAAATTTCAGAAGACAAAATAAAAAGAATCGTCTTTCATGAAATTACAAATAAAGCCGTTAACAAGGCCATTGAGTCACCACGCAGTATTGATGAAAAACTTGTTGATGCCCAAATTGCGAGGCGAGTTTTGGACAGGCTTGTTGGTTATCAACTTTCCCCACTTCTTTGGAAAAAGGTAAGACGCGGACTATCAGCTGGTCGAGTACAAACAATCGCTGTTCGATTAATAGTTGAAAGAGAAAGAAAGATTAAGAAATTTAAGCCAGATGAATATTGGGAATTCTTTTGCGATGTTTCTCAAGCAGGTGGCAAAAAGAGTAAATTAACCGTTAGGTTAATCAAAGTTGATAATAAGAAAGCCGACATCTCGAATAAAAAAGATGCGGATAGTGTTACCTCGGGGTTAAAAAAATCGAAATATAGAGTTCTAGATATTAAGAAAAGAGAAGTAAAGAAAAACCCAAATGCTCCTTTTACGACTTCCACGATGACACAATCAGCGGCCAGCCTTTTTCATTGGTCAGCAAAGAAAACAATGTCGGTGGCCCAAAGACTATATGAGGAAGGTTTAATTACTTATCATCGAACTGATTCGACTAATATTGCCGCTTCTGCAATAAAGAAAGTAAGAGGATATATCGAAAAAGCACATGGTAAAGAATATCTTCCGGAAAAGCCCCGATTTTACAAAACGAAGGCTAAGGTTGCTCAAGAAGCCCACGAAGCAATTCGTCCAACCAAAATGAAAAAGGAAGTGGAAGTATCAGGAAGATATGGAAAAGACGCCGAAAAGCTTTACGGACTTATTTGGGGCAGGTTTATTGCTTGCCAAATGATGGAAGCGATATATGACGAAACGACAATAGAAGTTGAGGGAGCAAATGGCAAGAAATATTTCTTAAGAACCTCCGGACGTATGACTAAATTTGATGGATGGAGAAAGGTAATTAAAAGAACCGGGAACAACGAAGAACAAGAGTTGCCAACGCTAGCGGTTAACGAAGAATTGAGTTTAGTTAAAGTTATATCGAATCAAAAATTTACAGAGCCTCCACCAAGATATAACGAAGCCTCAATTATAAAAACGCTTGAAAAACTGGGAATAGGTAGGCCTTCAACTTATGCTCCGACAATTTCAACAATTCAAATGAGAAACTATGTTGAAAAGAAAGAAAGAAGATTTTACTCAACACCTGTGGGGGTTGCCGTAAACGATTTTCTACTGTCGAATTTCCCTGATGTATTTGAATACACTTTTACTGCTCAAATGGAATCCGATTTGGACGATGTTGCCGCAGGGGAAAAAGAGTGGGAAAAGTTAATAGCTGGATTTTGGAAACCCCTTGGTAAAAAACTTAAAACGGTAGAGAAAACAGCGGAGAGGGTTAAGATCGAAGTTGAGAAACTTGGGAAAAAATGTCCAACCTGCAAAGAAGGCGAATTAGTTATTAGAATCGGAAGATTTGGGAAATTTATTTCTTGTTCAAGATTCCCTGATTGCAAACACACTGAAAAATATATTGAAAAAATAGGTATGAAATGCCCTGAATGTAAAAAGGGAGATGTTATTATTAGACAAACTAAAAAGAAAAGAAAATTCTTTGGATGCTCTCAATACCCTGATTGTGAATGGGCTTCGTGGCGTAAGCCAACTCCAGAAAAATCTACATCTAGTAGTTGACAGAACTGCTTAGTATTGATACAAAACGAAAGGAAATGTTGGAACGAGAAAAGAATTCTGAATACAGACAAATAGAGATGGGTTCTGTTGAAATTATTGTTGGCCCAAAGTCCTGTGGAAAAACGGACGAAATAATTAGGCGCCTTCGTCGGGCCACTTACGGTGATTATAAAATTCAGGCATTTAATGTCTGTGTTACTGAAGAGTCTTCGAAAAACAAGATTGTCTCTCATGCAGGAAATGAGTTTGAGGCAACACCAGTTAAAACTACAGAACAATTGAAAAAAGTATTAAGGGAGGATGTTTCTTTGGTCGCTATTGACAACGCTCAATTTCTCAATAAGGAGATAGTCCCACTCATTCAAGAAATGGCGGATAGGGGGATTCGTGTCATTGTTGCTGGTCTGGATACGGATTTTCGTGGTGAACCTTTCGGTTTCGTACCGATTCTTATGGTTCAAGCAGATAAATTAGACAAAAACAGTGCGGTGTGTAAAGTTTGCGGTGGGCCAGCATCATTTACACAACGATTAATAGATGGAGAACCTGCAAATTATGATGATTCAGTTGTGGTTGTTGGAGCAAGCGAGCTCTATGAAGCGCGATGCCGCAAACACCACGAGGTTCCTGGAAAACCCTGAGTTTTAAAGATGAACAAAAAAAGACCGAAATTACCCAGAAAAGAAGACGAGCTTCGTCCTCGCTCGCTAAGGATAGGTGTTATTGGAGCTATGGCATCAGGTAAGTCAACTCTAGCTTTTCTTTTGGGAGAAAAATGGGGAGCAACAATTATTGAGGAACAATTTCAAGATAACCCGTTTTTAACATCGTTTTATGACAATCCAGCAAAACTTGGGATATGTTTTAACACTCAGATGTCTTTTCTTGGTTTAAAGGCCAAACAAATGGGGCACAGGGGTATTGATCAAACAAGTTCGTCTCAAGTTCAAATTTTTGATCCCTCGATAGAAATGGATTCGCTCTATGCTCAAGTACAAGCAGAAATGGGCCTGATGGAACACAACGAACACAATACATACAATTTGGTATATGAGGCAATTAGAAAAGATGCAATTATCCCAATTGATTTTTTCATTATAGTAGATGCACCATCTGAAATTTTACTAGATAGAATTTTGGATATCAGGAAGAGACAGTTTGAACATCCTGAGTTTTTTAGTAATTTTCCTGATTATTTGCCAAGATTAGTAGATGCCACAAGAAGATGGAAAACAGAAACCGCTTCAGAAAATCCCAATATTGTCATCGATACGGCTCATAATAATTTCGTTGACAGTCCAGGTAAAAGAAAGAAGGTTGAAGTAAAAATAGAAAGTGAGATTCGCAAGTTTTTAGATTTTAGTTCGCATTCAAATGAAAAGTTAGGTGTACCTGTAGGTAAAGATGGAGCTCCAATTATTATTCCAGATTTTATAAAAATATAATGAAAGAACAAGAGCAGAGATTAACAATTCACTACGAACACGAAATGCTCGTCAATCCTTATCCTGGAATACTAGTTGCTTTAGAGGGGCTTGATGGAAGTGGCTCTAGTACCCAAGCAAAAAACATGGAGAGGTTTTATGGTATGCAGCATGGCCTAGATGTTTGGTTAACAAAAGAGCCGACAGAGGGTCCAATTGGAGCAACAATTAGACACATACTTTCTCGCGATCTTCAAATGGATAATGAAACGTTGCAAATGATGTTTGCCACAGACAGACTAGACCATTTAAATGAACCAAGAGGAATTATAGCGAGACTAGAAAATAAATCGCTGGTTATTACGGACAGATACCTTTGGTCGACAATTGCGTATGGTCACGTAGAAAACATAGATATAAATTGGCTGATCGCGATGCAGAGTCGCTTCCCACTTCCAGATATAACGGTTTTTCTAGACGCGTCTGTTGATACATGTCTTGCGAGAATAAAAGGCTCAAGGATGGGACTGGACTTATTTGAGAAAAAGGCAAAATTAGAAAAAGTACTTGCAGGTTACAAAGAAACGATTGTTAGATTTCCTGATCAATTTATAGTAATAGATGGCGAACAAACACCAGACGTAATAAGTCAACAAATTAAAGAGGAAGTAGAAAAACACCCCAAATTTTCTTCTTTATCGACAATGAATGACAATGTCTCACTTAATGGATAATATTGTTAACGTAGCTATGGCTGTTGAAAAGCTGGGCAAGTCTTGATAAACTACAGCTTGCTCTAAGAGCAAATACACATACTTGAGGTTAAGTTCCTGAGAAGCTTCTAATACTTCTCCCTTAAGTAGCGGCCCACCAAAAGGTGGATTAAGGAACTAATAAAAATGACAGTAAAAATATCACTAAAAGAATTGATTGAGTCTGGTGCTCATTTTGGGCATCAAACAAAACGCTGGAATCCCAAAATGCAGGAATACCTTTACGGTTCCCAAGAAGGCGTACACGTTTTTGACTTAACAATAACCAAGAAAAAGATTGAAGAAGCTCTTGCGTTATTGACCCAAGCAACAAAGGAAGATAAATCAATTCTTCTTGTGTGTACTAAGAAGCAAGCAAAAGTTAAGGCAAAAGAAGTTGCCGCTACGACAGGAATACACTGTGTGACTGAGCGCTGGCTTGGAGGAACCCTAACAAACTTCGAACAAATCGATAAATCACTAAAGAAGTTGTCAGAGATGAAAGAGAAAATGGCCGCAAAGGAATATAACCATTTTACAAAAAAGGAAAGATTACTTCTCGAAAAAGAAATTACCAGATTAGATCGTTTCTTTGGGGGAATGAGTGGTTTGGAACGCCCACCAAGCTTAATGATTATTGTTGATATCAGGAGAGAAATAGGGGCGGTAAAAGAAGCTCAAAAGATGGGTATTGAAACAATAGGAATTGTTGATTCAAACACAGATCCCACTTTGGTTGATTATCCTATCCCAATGAATGACGATGCTTCAACGGCCTTGGAATATGCACTAGACTTGATGCAACAAGCGATTTTGGAAGGAAAGAAAAAGCCCGCCAAAAAGAAAAAGCCCGCCAAAAAGAAAAAATAAAAATGGCAAAAATTACAGTAGAAGAAATAAGAAAGTTAAGAAAAAATACCGGCGCTCCCGTGATTAGAGCCAAAAAGGTTTTGGAAGAAGTTAAGGGAGATGTTGATAAAGCTGAAAAGGTTTTAAGGAAAGAGGGTTTTGAAAAGGCTGAAAAAAGAAGCGGAAGGGAAACTGGACAAGGTATTGTTGCCACATATACACACCATGATAAAAAAGTGATTGGCATCGTTGAACTTTTTTGCGAAACAGACTTTGTTGCCAGAAATGAACTTTTTGAAAAACTAGCACACGATTTAGCGATGCAAGCAGCTTCAATGAAGGCAAAAGACGCCAAGGAATTAGAAAAGCAAGATTTCATTAAAGATCCTAGTAAGAAGATATTGGAACTTGTAAAAGAAGTAATGGCCAAGACGGGCGAAAACATTCGCATTGGTCGAGTGTTTAGGATAGAATTAGGCAAGTAATGGAAGAAGGAACAGTTCGCTCCAAGATGCAAGAAGTTCTCGATATGGTTGTGACTGATATTGGTACCATAAGAACAGGCAGAGCCACCCCAGGATTAATAGAAGAATTAGAAGTTTCTGTCTATGGTGGGCAACAAAAACTGAAAATAAACGAACTGGCTACTATTTCGGCTCCAGATCCTGAAACTTTGACAATAGACCCCTGGGATAAGTCAATCATTGGCGACATCAAGCAAGGAATTTTGTTAGCGAATATAGGTTTTAATCCGTCAGTAGATGGCGAGATTATCAGAATAAGTTTGCCAGCTTTGACAACAGAAGATAGACAAAAATACGTAAAGCTATTATCTACAAAGCTAGAAAGCGGGCGAGTAATGATAAGACAAGTTCGATCGGATGCGATGAGGGATATTAAGAAAAGTTTTGAAGGCAAAGAGTTAAGCGAAGATGAGAAGTTCAATCAAGAAAAACAATTGCAGGATACAACGGATGAATTTGTTAAGAAAATTGACGAAAACGGCAAAAAGAAAGAAGTCGAGCTGCTTCGAGTTTAACTTCTGTTAATATATATATTATGGCAAGTTCAATATTGACATTTTTAATAGTTTTATCGGTCTTAATATTGGTTCACGAATTTGGACATTATTGGGCTGCAAAACGCGCGGGAGTGTTGGTTGAGGAGTTTGGATTAGGTTATCCTCCTAGAATTTATGGCAAAAAAATTGGCGAGACAGTATATTCAATTAATTTATTGCCTTTCGGTGGGTTTGTCAGGCTTCATGGTGAAATGAGCGAAGAGGGAGTGACTAATCCCAAGAGATCATTTGTTAACAAAAGCAAAAAGGCACGAATTACCGTCCTTCTAGCAGGGGTGACTATGAATTTATTGTTAGCAGTACTTGCTTTTGCCACTGTATATTCCTTTTCTGGGATACCAAAAGAAACCGAAAATGTTCGTGTTGTGAATGTTGTCCCTGGGTCTCCTGCGCAGACAGCTAAAGTATTAGTTGGAGATGTCGTTAAAAAAGTTGGAGATGAAGAGGTGACTACTGTTTCAGGATTTATCGAAATAATTGAAGAAAATAAAGGAAGCAGATTGTTCTTTGAGCTAGAAAGAACAACTGGAGACGAAACGACTATAGAGAAAGTTCAAATTAGACCAAGAGAAAATCCACCGGAAGAAGAAGGGCCCCTGGGTGTTGTTATATCCTCAACTGAAGTTTATTATCCGCCAGTATGGCAAAGACCATTTGTTGGAATATTTTATGGTGTAAAAGAAGCCCTTTTTTGGGGAGCGACCATGGTTTCGGGGTTTGCCACCCTTTTTATTAATCTCTTTAATGGACAGGTACCTCAAGACATTGCTGGTCCTGTTGGTATATTTGCATTAACTACTGAGGCTGCTAAATATGGCATACTAACACTTATTAATTTTGTGGGTATACTTTCGATAAATTTGGTTATTTTAAATATTCTTCCTTTTCCTGCCTTAGATGGAGGCAGGCTGTTATTCATAGGAATCGAATCTATTATTGGTAGAAAAGTTTCACCTAAGGTTGAAGCAACTGTTAACGGAATAGGTATGATTATTTTAATATCGCTACTTGTTGCCATTACCGTTCATGACGTTCGAAGGTTGGTTACTGCCGGTGGTCTTTCTGGATTTCTAAATTCTGTTCTGAGATAATAACCCCAATGTTACAATCTAAACTATTTCCAAAGACTAGAAAAGAATCGCCAAAAGAGGCGGAAAGTGCTAATCACCAATTGCTTGTTAGGGCGGGTTTTATAGATCAGTTAATGGCAGGAAGCTGGACACTTCTTCCTCTTGGCTGGAAAGTTGTAACAAAAATAAATCAAATCATTCGCGAAGAAATGAACGCTGTTGGTGGACAAGAAATGCTAATGCCCCTTCTTCATCCTAGAAAAATATGGGACCAAACAGGCAGGTGGGATAAAGCAAAGGAAGTAATGTATCAATTTAAAGATACAAAGGGCAAAGAGTTTGCTCTATCTTTTACTCACGAAGAAGTTGTTATGGATCTTCTTAGAAAAAATATCAATAGCCACAAAGACCTCCCCTTATCTCTTTACCACTTCTCTACAAAATTTAGAAACGAACCAAGACCCAGAAGTGGTATTCTACGAGGCAGAGAATTCATGATGAAAGATTTATACAGTGCACACACGACAGAAGAAGACATGTGGGCATATTACGAAAAGGTAAAAGAGGCATACCTAAAAGCATTCAAAAGAATAGGGCTTGATGTAAAAGTAACCGATGCTCCAGGTGGTGTGTTTACGGAGGGTAATACCCATGAGTTTCAGGTATTAGCCAAAGGAGGAGAAGACACAATCTATTATTGCGATAAATGTAATTGGGGAGCAAACAAAGAATTACTGGGAGACAAAGTGGGTAAAAAATGTCCTAAGTGCAAGAAAGGAAAGATTATTGAATCGAAAGCTATTGAAGTCGGTAATATTTTCCCACTAGGTACCTGGTACGCAGAAAGAATGAAAGTTTATTACACTGATGAGGATGGGAAGAAAAAACCTGTTTGGTTTGCCAGCTACGGCATCGGTTGTACAAGGGTTATGGGAGCGTTGGTAGAAGTCAGTCATGATGATAAAGGAATTATATGGTACTCACAAATTGCTCCTTACGACGTTCACTTGATTGATATAAATGAAAAAGAAAAAGGCAAAAAGATTTATGAACAACTCCGAAAAGAAAAAATAGATGTTCTTTGGGACGATAGGGACATAACCGCCGGTGGCAAATTTGCAGATGTAGACTTGATAGGAATTCCATACAGAATTGTTGTCTCGACCAAAACTGGAGACAAGATTGAATGGAAAGATCGAGCTAGCGGAAAAATTGAAATAATTACGTTAGATCAAGTAATAAAAAGATTAAAATAAGTGTTTCGACACAGCAAAGGCAAACAAAGAAACCTGCCGGGCTTCGAAAAAATTGGCTTTATTAAACCAAAGTCAAAATATCCTCAACCCAAAAATTCACGATATCGACCACCCAAAAAATTTGAACTAATCTATAGACCTCTTGACTTAAGGTTTAGGGGACAATTAAACCAGTGGGTTGTCAGTATACGAAAAAAAATTGACTACAATGACTTGATTACAAAACAGCAAAAAGAAATAATAGAACTTTATTTATTTCCCCAAAAACATGGGAAAAGGTGGTTAAACCAAAGAGAGGTAATGAAAAAAGTGTCTGGTAATTCCAGCTCAAATCTTAAAAAACCTCTTGTTCAGGCAATGTTAAAAGTATGGTCTAATGAAAAGAATGAGAAATAGAAGAGAGAAAAAAATAGTTGCAATTGGAGGTGGCACTGGCACGTATGCTGTTTTAACGGGTCTCAAGACATATCCGGTTGATCTGTCTGCTGTTATTTCAATGTGTGACTCTGGTGGATCGACAGGCAAGCTTCGCAAAGAACTAGACATCTTGCCCCCGGGTGATGTTAGACGTGCAATTATGGCTTTGTCTGACCTTCCTTTTGCCAAAAAAACACTAGAGGAAGTGTTCGATTTTCGTTTTACTAGCGGTAAAAGTTTGGCTGGGCATTCTGTAGGAAATATTTTATTGGCGGCCTTAGTGCAAATAACAGGCAGTATGGATAGAGCTATAGATGAGGCAGCAAGAATATTTAATGTGTCCGGCTCTGTTTATCCAGTGACGCTAGATAAAACAAATTTGGCAGCAACTTTAACTGACGGAACAAGAGTGTACGGAGAAAGCAATATTGACATGCGTACATTTAAGCTTAAATATCCGATAAAGAAAGTGTACTTAACTCCAAAGGCTAAGATTTTTGACAAAGCAAAGAAGGCAATTGAGACAGCAGACATGGTCGTATTGGGACCAGGAGACTTGTATACAAGCATCGTTCCTACACTTTTGGTACAAGGTATGAACGAAGCTCTTTTGAAATCAAATGCAAAGCTGGTTTATGTTGTTAACTTGCTAACTAAAAGAGGCGAAACTGACGGATTTTCAGCGAACGACTTTTTAACAGTAATAAAGCAATATTTAGGTGAGTCATCAGAAAAGGTGAGTCATGTTATTGTAAACAAGACAAGAGCAAAGGCAAATAATAGTATGACTAACTGGTATAAAAAATATGGTTCTAAGTTGGTAATAAACGACTTACACAGACGGAAAAATGGAACAAGAATAATTTCAGGAGATTTTATGGATACAACAACGCTTTATAGGCATGATGCTAGTAAATTGGCAAAAACAATAATTTCTCTTCTTTAGTTTTGCGTATTTTAAGACCCCGTATTTCTGTGTGAAAAGCGTCAATTTTCCTCTTGTCGTTGTTTTCACAAGTATATATACTGATACGGAATGAAAGATTGTGTTTTTTGTAAAATTGTAAAAGGAGAAATTCCGACCGTTTTTGAATGGGAGGACGACGAGATACTTGCTTTTGAGGATGTAAAACCTATTGCACCAGTTCATATTTTAATAATTCCCAAAAAACACATAACATCATTAGGTGAAGCCGACAAAGATGATGTTAAGGTGCTTGGAAAAATTCAGAAGACAGCTGCAGAAATCGCCAAGAAAAAAGGAATAGGTAGTGCTTTTAAGGTATTAACGGCAAGTGGTAAGGGAGCAGGACAGACAGTTTTTCATTTACACTATCATTTAATCGGAGGATGGAAAAATGGTGCCTCCGAGATGGAGTTAGAATAATAGAGGATAAAAGAACAATCATGATAACCGAAAAAATAAAAAGTGAAATTATAGAAGCTATGAAGGCAGGGGAAAAACTAAAAGTTTCAACCTTGAAGCTTCTGTCGGCGGCGTTGCATAATGCCCAAATTAAAAAACAAGAAGACCTAACGAAAGAGGAAGAGTTAGAGGTCGTAAAAAGGGAGGCAAAAATGAGAAAAGATTCTATTGAGGCTTATGGGAAAGCAGAAGCTCCCGAGAGAGCTAAAAAAGAGAAGGATGAGTTGGCTTTGTTGCAGGTGTATCTTCCTGAAGAGATGGCAGACAAGGAAATTCAGAAAATAGTAGATGAAGTAGTTGCCTCAACTGAAGCAAAGAGCATGAAGGACATGGGAAAAGTCATAGGGGAAGTAATGGGTAAGTGCAAAGGACAAGCGGATGGGAAAAAGGTCTCCGAGATGGTACGCGCAAAACTCTCTTGATAACTGCTTGAGGCTAAAATAAAGAAAGCATAATTATGATTTCGGTTTCTGTTAAAAATCAGCTAAAGTTCCGCATTAATTCCAGAAAGATTAAAAAATCTTTATCTACTTTATTAGAACAAAGAGGGGTGGTTTCTAACACCAGAGTGTCAGTGGCGATAGTTGACAATAAAAAGATGCTTGACATATCCAGTAAGTATCTTAAAGATAATAAGGTGCACAATGTTCTAACTTTTACTGATAAAGAGGTTAAGGAAAATTTTGTTTATCCTCCCGATGACTCAAAGCACTTAGGAGAAATACTTGTTTGCTACCCAAAAGCTAAGGAAGAAGCGAAACATGAAGGAATAAGCCCTGAAGAAAAAGTTATCGAGTTAGTTGAACATGGAGCCTTGCACCTACTAGGTATTCATCACGATTAGTTTTTAAATATGACCTATTATCTTAAATATCGTCCCCAAAAAATAGAAGACCTAGATATTGCTAATGTAAGAGAGTCTTTAGGAAAAATCATTGTCTCTGGAAAAATTCCTCACGCTTTTTTATTTTCGGGACCCAAGGGTACAGGCAAAACATCGGCGGCAAGGATAATGGCTAAAGTTGTTAACTGCTTGGGCAATGAAAAGAAATACGGAGAACCTTGCAACAAATGCAGTCAATGTAAATCGATTACAAAGGGGTCAAACATTGATGTAATAGAGCTTGACGCTGCTAGTCATAGAGGAATAGACGATGTAAGAGCTCTTAGGGATGCGGTTAAGCTAGCTCCTGCTAGTTCTCGAAAAAAAGTTTACATAATTGATGAAGCGCACATGTTAACAACAGAGGCGGCCAACGCACTTCTTAAAACTCTAGAGGAACCACCTGATCATGTGATGTTTATCTTAGCAACAACCAATCCCGAAAAGCTAATTGATACGATAAGGTCACGAGTAACAAACATTCTTTTTAAGAAGGCGACAGAAAAAGAGGTTGAAAGGTCTTTGGCAAAAATAGCCAGAGGGGAAAACTTAAAAGACAAAGGCGCAATTGCCTTAATTTCCCAGAAAGCAGACGGTTCGTTTAGAGATGGAGCTAAAATCCTGGAAGAATTGGTTACACAGAAAGTTAAACTCAACACTAAAGATGCTGAAGAGTATTTATTTAAGAAAAAAACATTCAACATAGAAGAATTACTAGTTCACCTAGCAGAAAAGAACACAAAAGAGTGTTTAATGGAAATAGAAGGAGTTGTTAGTGCCGGCGCTTCACTTGAAACCTTTACTTCTGCGCTGTTAAAAAGATTGAGAGGTGCACTTCTCAATAAAGTAGGCCTAGAGGGGGAAGAATATGCAAAATTAACGAAAAAAGAAATCATTGCTCTGATAAGACTTTTTGTAAATGCGGCCAATGAACTAAAGGGGGCCGTTATTGAACAATTGCCTTTAGAGGTGGCTGTTATTGAGTGGTGCGACAATCAAAACGAGCAGACTGGTAGCAAGAAAGAATTGAAAGGGGTCGATAAGGTTGATAGTGGAAATGGAAATGAGACTGATACAATTGATTTTAAAGAGATAAAGCCCGAGAAAAAAGAGTCGGTAAGTACGAAAAAATTTGCTGGAGAAGTTACCGATGAAGTTTGGACTAAAATACTATTAGCAGTTAAACCAATAAACACATCGATAGAAGCATTGTTAAGAGCCGCCAAACCTTTGGGTTTTGATGGCGGAGTATTAACACTCAGTGTCTTTTATCGATTTCACAAAGAGAGATTGGAAGATACACATCACTTAAGGGTATTAGAAGAAGTAGTGGCGGGAGTGTTGGGTTGCCCAACCAGAATTCAATGTTTGTTAGCAGAACCTCAAGCAAGAGAGGTTCTGAAAACAGAACCGAAAGAGGAAGTAGTTTTGACTGAAGAAACAGACGACGATATAATCAAAGTCGCCAAAGAAATCTTTGGGAATTAAAAAATATGGCATTCGATAAAGTAAAACAATTAGGCGAATTAAACAAAATGCGCCAACAAGCAAAAGATCTCCAAAAAGAATTGGAGCAAATAACAGAGACGCTCAGCGTAGGAAAAGTTGAGGTAAAAGTAACCGGAGACCAAAAGTTGGCCTACATGAAGGTTGACGGGGAAGAGAGACAAGACATAGTTGACGCAGCAAACAAGGCAATGAAAAAAGTGCAGAAAAAGGCTGCCAAGAAAATGCTCGAAATGGGCGGTGGACTTTCCGGACTTCTAGGCAAAATGTAGCCCCTGTTTGTAAAAATAGTATAATTTTATATAGTGAAAATACCAAAACCACTTCTTAGGTTAATTGAATCCTTTCAAAAACTTCCGGGTATTGGGCCGAAGACGGCGCAACGACTAACTTATTACTTACTCCATGTTCCTCAGGGAGAGCTTGATATGTTTGCCAGATCGTTAACGCAACTCAAAAAAGATACGACACTATGTTCGATTTGCAGAAATGTTGCCGAAACCGATCCTTGCCCAATATGTGCGGGAGAAAGGGGAAACGAAGAAACAATCTTGGTTGTTGAGCAACCCTTGGATATATTGGCATTTGAAAGAATAAGGAAATTTAAGGGAAGATATCATGTTCTACACGGAAGCATCAGCCCTTTAGAAAATATCGGCCCCGATGAACTTTATATTGATGATTTATTAACTCGAGCGAAGGAAGACGAAAATATTAAAGAGATAATTATTGCCACCAATCCAACCATGGAAGGAGAGGCAACGGCTATGTATATATCCAAAAAACTAAAAGCACAAATTGCAGATGGAAATGGAGCTTTTAAAGTGACGAGACTGGGAATGGGAGTGCCCACAGGAGCAGACCTAGAATACGCAGACGAAACTACTCTGGAACAAGCAATAGAGGGTAGGAGAAGTATATAAACAACTATGAAAAAAGGAATTAAATCAGGTGTGTCTAGTTCAGCGAAAAAAATTGCTAAACAAGCCGCGAAGCAAGTAGTTGGAGAACCATTTGAAATATTAAAAACGGCGGGGAAACAGGTGTCTGGAGCAGAGACAGAAACTAGACCTGCAGGCAATACTCCTCAAGAGAATGTTAAGCCCCAAACAGGAGAACCGGTAATAAAAGAAGAGGAAATAAAAGCAAAAAGCAAAAGTATATTAAACGCTTTGGAGGTAGAAATGGAAGATATACGAAAACAAAATAAGCACAAAGAAGCAATCAAGTTACGAGAAGAGGAAATGGAAGAGCAAAAAGAGGAGGAAGAAAGAGGGCAAAGACAGACATCAGTAATTTCAGGTAAACCTTCAAGAGGGGCGGCACGAGGAATGAAGGGTAAATTAAAGAAACTGAAAACAAAAGCGGAAATACGCATGCCCCCTTCTGGCTGAGAACAATTTAGGGTAAAATATTCTTATGGCTGATTTATATTTAACAAATAGTCTTACTGGGAAAAAAGAAAAATTCGAACCCATTAACTCAGAAGAGGTTGGTATGTATGCTTGTGGTCCAACAGTATACTCATATGCAACTATCGGAAATTTTCGCACATATGCAGTTGCTGACATTCTTTATAGAACACTCCAGTTCAATGGGTACAAGGTAAAGTACATCATGAATTTAACAGACGTAGGTCACCTTGTGGGCGATTCGGACGTTGGTGAAGACAAAGTTGAAAAATCAGCAAAAGAAAAAGGAAAAACAGCTACAGATATTACTAAACACTACACGAACACATTTTTAGCTGACTTTAAGGCTTTGCATTTGCAAGAATTATCTCAATTTACGAAGGCCACAGATCATATTAAGGAACAAATTGCGTTAATTGAAACTCTTGAGAAAAAAAGAGTTACGTATAAAACGTCGGATGGAATATATTTTGACACAAAGGGCTTCGAAGAGAAGACTGGCAAAAAATATGGAGAATTATCAACACTTGATCAGGTATTAGAAGGGGCAAGAGTGAGAGAGAATCCAGAAAAGAAAAATGCAAGAGATTTTGCTTTGTGGAAATTTTCTAAAAACCCAGGCGAAAGACAGATGGAGTGGGAGAGCCCTTGGGGAATAGGTTTTCCCGGATGGCACATAGAATGTTCTGCCATGAGCATGAAATATCTGGGAGAGAGTTTTGACATTCATTTAGGAGGCGAAGACCTTAGGTCTACTCATCACCCAAATGAAATTGCCCAATCAGAGGCGGCAACAGGTAAACCCTTTGTTCGCTATTGGATCCATGTAACTTTTCTTAAGGTTGATGGCAAAAGAATGAGTAAGAGCTTAAACAATTTTTATACTGTTTCGGATTTGAAGAAAAAAGGTTTTGATCCAATAGCTCTTCGTTACCTCTATTTAACCGCTCACTACAGGGATTCACTTAACTTTACATGGGATAGTTTAGGGGCTGCTCAAACAGCTCTTAAGAAGCTTAGAGAACAAGTGGCGGGGTATAGGGGGAAATCTATTAGAACAACTTTATCGCCAGAGAAACAAAAGAAAGTTGACGATTACAGGATTAGATTTACGACGGCTATCAATGACGACCTAAATACGCCCAGGGCGCTTGCAGTATTGTGGGAAATGTTGAAAAGCAATATTCCGTCCGGAGATAAATACGATTTAGCATTGTCTTTTGATGAGGTTTTGGGACTGGGGCTAAGAGAATATGAGATTAAAAAAGTTAAAATACCAGCTGATGTTTTAAAGCTGGCAGAAGAAAGAGAAGTATTGAGAAAAGAAGGCAAATATGAAGAGGCAGACGTAAAAAGAAAAGCATTACTCGAGAAAGGGTATTTAGTTGAAGATACCTCCACTGGCCCCAAAGTTACAATAATAAAAAAATGAAACTACTAGCAGTAATATTTGATTTAGATGGGACGGTATTGGATAACGAAGATGAGTATGGGATTGCCTTCAAGGAAGTATTATCAAATCTTGGGATAGAAACTAACTCAGATTTTCCTCACATACAGGGTATTGGCATGGATGAAAATTGGCGAAAATTAATTCCACAACACAAAATAAAAACAAAAAAGAGTATAAAAAAACTTTCGAGTGAAACTCAGGAAGCGTATCTTAGGCTTTTATCAAGAGTAACTCTTAAAGAGGGGGTAATTGATTTTATTAAAGACCTAAAAGATTCTGGGATTCTTGTTGCTTTAGCAACGTCTAATAATTGGCCTATTGTTGAGAAAGTTTTTGACACACTAGACTTAGAAGGAGTGTTTGAAACAATAACTACAGCTGAAGAGGTAAATTGTAAAAAACCAGATCCTGAAATATTCGTTTTAACGACACACAAATTAGGGATAGACCCTGGAAATTGTTTGGTTATGGAGGATACGGAGGCGGGTATAGTTGCGGCAAGAGACGCCGGTATGAAAGTAATTGCCATAGCAAGAGGTGATGATCATGCTAAATTATTGGGCAAGGCTAATAAAACTATTTATAGCTATAACGAAATAACGTCCAAGGCACTAGAAAGTATAAAATGACATGTCAGAATTAGTTGACAACGGGATAAGTGAGACACTATTAAAACAACATCAAGATTGGATAAAATACCCAACTGTAAAAGCAAAAATATTGCGTGATGAAGCGCAAAAAGCTGGCGAGAATCCAGATACCATTATTGCGGGTGATGTAATGTCACTTATCTTAAATGATGATGGGAATGCTCTTTATACGACAATGTTTTCAGACAAATATTTGCCTAAGGAAATAGAATATTCACGAAACGGCATATTAGGTCGATTGTCTTTGGAAATAGATTTTAAGGAAACCCCAGAAGAGATTAGAAAGCAGCTTGTAATAGCTCGAGATGTTCTTCAGAAACATGACTGGAGTGGAAAAAAGGGATTTGAGGGTGCCCACGAAATATGGAAAGAATTTGCCAAAAATTGGGTTCGAGATTTTCGTGAGACCAATCCTAAGATGAAAGAAGCTCATGAGAAGTTTATTGCTTTTGATGAAGTTTTGGCGCGATCGACTAAGTGAGTTTAATTTTCTTTACTTCAAAAACCTCAACTTTAATACCAATGTGTTCGATCATTAAAAAATGTTTTTTTATCTCTGCTCGAAATTTCTCAGATAACTTTGGGGTGAAGTGCGAATAACCTCCTTTTTCAGATTGAGAACACAGTTTGTTTTCATACTCTCTTATGACATCAAGGATTTTTCCTCCCTCTTTGTTATATTCCTCCTGCCATTTTTCTTCATCGAGAGCATACCGATCATGAACCATTTGAAATTTATCAAACAACTCTTTGTTGTTGTTAATCATTTTTTCGTAGTATTCTCTGTATTTAGTCATTTCTAAATTATATAATCCAGACATGAGCTTACAAGTCGGAATTGTGGGATTACCCAATGCAGGCAAGTCAACGCTGTTTAATGCGCTGATTAGTAGGCGTTTGGCGGAAACTGCATCTAGGCCTTTTACAACCATAGATCCACATGAAGCCGTGGCAATTGTTGCTGACGAAAATTTAGAAAAGCTTTCGAAGTTAATCAATCCAGACAAGACAGTACCAGCCGCAGTGACTTTTATTGATATTGCTGGTCTGGTTAAAGATGCGCATAAGGGTGAAGGATTAGGGAATCAGTTTCTAGCTAAAATTAGAGAGGTTGATGTTGTTGTTCATGTTGTACGTGCGTTTGAAGACCCCAATGTTGCTCACCAGCACCCCATTCATGAGTCTGGCTCGTTGGAGCAAATGAGTGAAGACATAGAAACAGTTAATATAGAACTAGAGTTAGGAGAGATAGACAAGAAACCAACTATTTATGTTATTAACGCAGACGAAGAAAAGATGGGTAATAAGGAAATACTAAAGGCAAAAACAGAAGTTGAGAAAAAATACAAAAGCGAAGTTGTTATATTGTCAGCTAAACTAGAAGAAGAATTTATAGATTTGGAAACACAAGAAAAGAGGGAGTATCTTAATTCTCTTAAGGTTCAAGAAGACAGTTTGAGTCAATTAATAGGTGTTGCCTATAAACTACTAAATCTCATAACCTTTTACACAATTAAGGGAGGAAAAGAAGTTCATGCTTGGAGTATAGTTCGCGGATCAACCGCATTTGAGGCTGCCGAAAAAGTTCACACAGACTTTGCTCAGAAATTTATTAAAGCAGAAGCGATTGATATAAGTGATTTATTAGCATCAGGCGGATGGAAACAGGCTAAAGAAAAAGGGAAAATACAACTAGAAGGAAGAGATTATTTAGTAAAAGATAGGGATGTGATTGAGTTTAAAGTGGGGAGTTGATATACTTTCCCTCGCACGTTCAACGTGCTAACTTATATTAATATGATAGATTACGAACTAACACTAGTATTGCCAGGAAGCGCAACGGCTGCAAAGACCAAGAGCGCACAAGAAGCTATTGAGAAAATAGTGAAAATTGCTGGTGGAAAACTGGGCAAGGTCGAAGACTGGGGAAAGAAAGAACTAGCCTACGACATTGACAAAAACGACACTGGTATATTTCTGTATTATAATTTAAAATTGGATGCAGCAGCTGTCAAAATGCTTCCTCAAAAACTGAACCTAGAAGAAAGCATTATTAGATATTTATTGGTCAAGAAAGAAGAAGAGAAATAAACAATGTCTAGAAGTTTAAACAAAGCAACACTAATAGGAAATTTAACAAGAGATCCCGAAATGCGTTTTACACCACAAGGTGCAGCTGTATGTACTTTTAGTATAGCCACAAACAGACAATGGAATACAGAGTCTGGCGAGAAAAAAGAAGATGTTGAGTTCCACCGTATTGTTGCTTGGAATAAGTTAGCTGAATTATGTGCACAGCTTTTGGCAAAAGGAAGAAAAGTATATGTTGAAGGAAGATTGCAAACAAGAAGTTGGGAAGGTAAAGATGGAGTTAAGAGAACTACGACAGAAATTGTAATTTTTAGCATGATTATTTTGGATTCAAAAAGAGGCGCATCTGAAGATGGATTTGACTATCCAGATAAGGGAGTGCCGGAAAACAAAGAAGCACCTGTTGACCAAGGTGGGGAACAAGGAGCTAAGGCAAAGAAAACAACCAAGAAAGATAAAGGCTCCACAGCAACAAAAGAAACGGAGAACGAGGACGAGATTCCTTTTTAAAACTCATTATGAAAAAGAAAATTATACGAAGAAAGAAAAAGGCTTTGCATTGCCCTTTTTGTAAGGCAGAAAGAAATCCTGATTATAAAGAGTACAAGACTCTTTCGAAGTTTGTGACAGACAGGTCGAAAATTATAGGAGAAAGTCGAACGGGGCTTTGTGCAAAACACCAAAGGCGTTTGTCGATTGCTATAAAAAGAGCACGACACCTCGGGCTTCTTCCGTTTGTTTCAAGAGTATAAAACAATTAGTTTTTGTATGAAATTTCTGCCGATTCCCAGAATTAGTCTAGGTAAATTAAGAAAAGTAATTTTAACCGTTGTTGTTATTGGTGCAAGTGTATCAGTAGGATTTTATTTTGGCAGAAAGGGATTTTTGGCTTCTTTTTCGCATTTTCCGATTGTAACCATATCGCGACAGACCCCTCCCGAAAAAAGTGTTGATTTCTCCTTATTCTGGAGAGTGTGGGATTCATTAGACGAAAGCTACTATGACGATAATAAACTGGTTGACAGCGAAATGGTCTATGGAGCGATAAAGGGAATGGTCTCATCTTTGGGAGACCCGTATACAATATTCTTGCCTCCAAGTGAAAACAAAGTTGTCCAAGAGGATCTTTCTGGAAGTTTTGAAGGTGTTGGTATTCAGATTGGTTTTAAAGATGGGCAGTTGGCGGTTGTTGCTCCGCTCGCTGGTTCACCCGCAGAAAAGGCGGGCGTATTGGCAGGGGATTACATTGTAAATATAAAAGACGAAATTAAAGAGATTGACAAGGACACACAGGAGATGACTCTTCCAGAGGCAGTGAGGATAATCAGGGGGCCGGCTGGAACTACAGTTACTCTTTCCTTAATTAGAATCGGTAGTGAAGACCCTGTTGAAGCAGACATCGTGAGAAGAAATATCGATATCCCCAGTGTTTCTCTGGCTTACGAAGGGGAAAATGAGAGTATTGCTCATATTAAGATTTTAAAATTTGTAGCGGAGACTGAAAGTGAATGGAACGAAGCAGTTGTCGAAGTGCTCAAAAGACCTGGGATAGAAGGAATCGTTTTGGATTTAAGAAATAATCCAGGAGGATATCTTCAATCTTCGGTTGATATTGCCTCAGAGTTTATGAGTAACGGAAGTGTGGTTGTTACTGAAGCCATGGCTGATGGGGAAAACTATGATTTCTTGGTTGAGCGCATAGGTAAATTACTGGAAAAGCCTACTGTTGTTCTTATTAATGGAGGATCGGCCTCGGCATCCGAAATTTTGGCAGGTGCTTTAAGGGATGGTAGGAATATGCAACTTGTTGGTGAAACCTCTTTTGGAAAAGGAACCATTCAAGAGCCTCAACAGTTAAGTAATGGGTCTGGATTACACATTACGATATCGAAATGGCTAACACCGAGCGGGTTTTGGGTAAATGATGGAGGATTAGTACCTGATGTTGAAATAGTAGACGATTTAGAGACAGCCGAAGACGAACAGCTTCAAGAGGCAATAAAATTATTGTCAGAATAGGGGATTATTTTTTTACGAAATTAACTATCTTTTTAAGATCACCATTAACAACTGCATCTAAATTGCCCCAAGATTTTTTAATTCGATGATCCGTAACCCTGTTTTGGGGGTAGTTGTATGTTCTAATTTTTTCAGATCTCATTCCGCGGCCAATAGCGCTTCTATATCCAGCAACGGTTTTTTCTTTTTCGGCTTCTAATTTTTCCCAAAGTTTGGCTTTCAAAAGATCGGTTGCAATTTCACGATTTTGGAGTTGTGTTCTTTCTTGTTGACAAGAAATAACAATTCCAGTTGGCTTGTGGGTTAATCGAACGGCTGTTGACACCTTGTTAACATTTTGGCCTCCATGACCACCAGAACGATAGAATTGAACTTCGAGATCTCGTGGATCAACTTCAATTTCACCCTTTTTAATTTCAGGTAGAACAGCCACAGTTGCCGTTGATGTATGAATTCTTCCTCGCCTTTCGGTTGTTGGTACCCGCTGAACCCTGTGTACACCAGACTCATTTTCTAGTAGCTTAAAAACATTTGGTCCAGTGATTTGTATAGTATTCTCAGCAATATTGCTTATCTTCCAATTGTTTTTAGTAGCAAAACGGGTATACATTCTGATTAGGTCACTTGCCCAAATTTTTGCCTCATCTCCGCCAGCAGCAGACCTGATTTCGATATATGCTTTTTCGTTTTGACTATTCATGTTATGAATGAGGTTTCTTTATTTTTTTTTCTTACGAAGTTCTGCCAAAGATTTTGGCTTATTTTCTTCTTCTTTAATTCTCTTTAGTTTTTTAAGTCGTCTCTTCTCAGTTTTAGAATATACTTTCTTTTTTGCTTTTGCTTGCTTAGATCTAAAGGCATCTACACGTCCAGCTGTGTCGACAAACTTCATTTGGCCAGTATAAAAAGGATGACACTCTGAGCAAACCTCGACCTTAATTTCTGGCACAGTGGCACCCACAGTAAAGGTATTACCGCATGCGCAAGTTACTTTTGCGTCCTTATACCATTTGGGATGTATTTTAGCTTTCATATGATTTTCTATTTCTTAGGTGTAAATTATAGCAAGTGAGGCTGAGATAATCAATCTATTTTGTTCTTCTTTTGTGTCCGGCAATTATTACACCTGTAGTTACTATAGCTGCTCCGATAAGATAAAAAGAGGTAATTTCTTCACCAAGCCAGAACACGGCTAAGGGGACGGCGAAAAGGGGACTAAGATACATAAAGAGAGTTGCCTCTGAGGCCTCAATAGTTTTTTGAGCCTTTTGGTAAAGAAAGTAGGCCAGTGAGCCTGACAATAAGGCCATATAGACGACGCCCAGGTGTGCTTGTATAGGGGTTTTGATAATTAATGTGGCCAATTTAAAAAACGATCCTGCCTGAATAATGGCTAAGGGAAGTAGAGTTACAAAACCCACAAAGAACGTGTACATCGTCATATAAAGAGGATCAAATTTTCTTTTTAGAGCAGATTTGGTAAGAAGAATATATAAAACCCAGGTTAGTTTTGAGGCGATAATTAGAAAATTGCCAAAAATGTTTTCATAGACAAGGGCTTTGTTTCCAGCAATGGGTTGAAATACAATTGCTAATGTGCCAAGAAAAGCGATAAGGATGCCAATCTTTTCTTTTTTGGTAACTCTTTCTTTTAAAAATAATGCGCTGGCGGTTACGACAAATATAGGACCCGTGGCTGAAAGCAGTGAGGCATCAAGAGCAGTGGTGAAACTATATCCGTAGAAAATAAAACTAAGATTGATGCTAGAACCTAGCAGGGCGATTATGGTTAAGGTAATAAAGTCTTTAGCTTTGGCTGGTCTTTTGGCTTTTTTTAATAAAGCAATAGGCAAGAAAGTAACTGTTGAAAGTAGAAACCGATAAGTAAGAAATATGAGAGGGGGAAGACTAGGTAGGGTGAATTTAATAATTGGGCCAGCGATACCCCATATCGCGGCAACAACTATTAAATAGATATAGGCTCGTAGCCGATGAGGATTCATCGTAGTTCGTTGGTAAGATTATTAATAGAAATAGTTTTTTGTTCCCTGTTGGCTAGGTTTTTAAGAACTGCTTTGTCAGTCTTAATTTCCTCGGGACCAATAATAATTACCCAGGGAATATTTTTTCGATCGGCATATTTCAGTTGCTTGTCGAGCTTGGCACTACTATTGAGATAGACTTCGGTGTTAATGTCTTCCTCTCGAAGCATGTTTGCAATCTTAAGTGACTCGTCTAATAATTCGGGTGCAAAAATGGTTACCAAAACAGCCGTGGGAGTTTCCGCAATGTTTGGCCATAAATCTAGTTCTTCAATAACATCGGCCAGTCTGTCGAGTCCAAACGATGTGCCGGTGGCTGGCAAGTCTGGTCCGCCCAGAGTGCTTAGTAATTCATCATATCTACCTCCACCAGTAATTGATCCGATTTTAGGTTTGTCGACGACTGTTTCAAAAATAGGACCAGTGTAATAATCTAAACCTCTGGAAAGCGTCGGCGAAAATTCAATATTTTTAGCTCCCATTTTCTCTGCGTTTTTAATTACCTCTTTCAGAAAATCGTTGGGTTTTGCTCCCTGGATTTCAGTTAGTACAGCAGTTACTTCTTTTTCTGTCAGTCCCTTTTCAGAGAGTTCTTTTTCAACACCCTCTTGCCCCTTTTTATCCAACTTATCGATTGATTGAATAACGGTGGCCCATTTTTCTTCTGGTAGTCCGACCTTTTTCATTGAAGAGAAAAGGACTTGTCGACTATTAACCTTAATTCTAAAGGATGAGAATTCAAGCGCCTTTAAAACATCGGAAGTAATAGCTAGAATTTCTGCGTCAGCCATGGGCGAATCCGAGCCTACAATGTCTATGTCGCACTGAGTAAATTCTCGATATCGTCCCTTTTGTGGTTTTTCTGCTCGCCAAGCTGGCTGTATTTGGTATCTTTTGAATGGTTTAGGCAAGTTTTGATTTGACGCAATTACGCGTGCTAGGGGAACGGTTAAGTCATAACGTAACCCAACACCCCTTCCGCCTGGGTCTTCAAATAGATACATTAATTTCTCAGCTGCTTCCCCGTACTTGCCGCGAAGAACCTCTTGATATTCCAAGGAAGGTGTTTGAAGTTCTGCAAACCCGTATTTCTCAAAGACGGTTTTGAGACGATTTGCAACTTCTTGCCTGATAGCCATTTTCTTAGGCAAAAAATCTCTAAACCCTTTTAGAGTCTGCATTTTTGAATTATTTGTATTTCCCATGTTATTTATCATGTTATCTGTTTCTCCACTAAAAAACCAGCCTGTTGGCTGGTAAGTTAACCACGCAAATTACCACCCAACTTCAGGCTGATGGGTGAAAATGTAATTGCATGTTAGATTGCTTTCTCATAATGAGGGTATGATACTTTAGTGAAATCGTGTAGTCAAATTATTGAGTTGTTTCTACTGCTGGAGTAATTATGTGTATAAATCTGGCACTGAGTGTATTGCCCTCAGTTGTACCTACAACAATTATTTTATCTTCATCTTGAATGTTATCAAGTTCGGGGCCAACCCATTTTGAGCCGAATTCAACTTCCCATTCTTTGCCTGATAATGCAGTTATAGTTAGTGTTTTCTTGCCTATTTCAGTCGGTTCACCAAAGACAGCTTTTCGAGTGGTGGGTTCAGGAGCGGTAGTAATCAGTATTCGAGATCCTTCTAGAACACTATTGCCATTTCTGTATCCCATGGCAATAACAAAATCACCAATGGCTAAATCTGAAAAATTCACCACAGTTGTGTTTTTGGTTATTTTTACAAAATCCGTATTTTCTTCATCAACTGAAATTTGTTGGATCTCTCCAGCATCCTCGTTAGTGCTACTAAAGATAAATTTGTTAATTTGTATTGTTTGTTCAGCTATGTCGGTAACAGTGCCAATATAGGCAAAAGGAACGGTTCTTGCTTCTTCGACTTTCTTTTGAACGGTATCTCTAACTGAGTTTGCTTCTTCTGTAGATGTTTCTTGGGCTAAGGCAACATAAGCAGTCGTGGTAATTAATATTAATAATGACAAAAATATAAGTATTTTTTTCATTAGTTTTCTTCCTCCTCTTGCTTTGTAAGTTCAGATGAGTATATAAGGGTTAGTCTTTCTTCTGTTTCTGTCCCATCTGTGTCAAAGGCTGTTAAGATAACTTCATTTATTCCACCGACAACATCAATTTCAACTTCAAATTCACCATCGCCGTTTGTCTTTACAACATAATCTTCGTTTTCAGTTGAAGTTACTAGCAGTACGTTTGGCTTAGTAATACCGGTAAGAACAGTTGGGGAAGATGTGATGACTTGGTAGTTTTCGGGCTTGGCAATTGTTATTCCAAAATCTGCTGGAACTATTTCTGAAGCGGTGCCGTCTTCTGTTGTGTTTGCCCCCTCAGGTCTCAAGGCAATATTGGCTCTCCATACCCCGAAGGCAATGATTAGCCCAAAGGTTATTCCTGCGAGAATGGCAAATAGTATTTCTTTACGCATATAGCAAACAATACAAAATGGCCTTTATTGATAGGCTGTGACTAATATATTTCAACAATTAATTGTTGTCAAGCCGTTAGGGGTTTGATAGTATGCCTTGATAGGCTAAAAATATTTTTTAAACAATGGATATAACATATTTAGGACATTCTTCATTTCGCTTAAAGGGTAAGACATCCAGTGTTGTTATTGATCCGTTTGACCCCAAATCAGTTGGCTTTCCTTTTCCAAAAGTTTCTGCAGATATTGTTACTATTTCGCATAAGCATAAAGACCACAATAGGGTGGAGTTAGTTAAAGATGTCAAAAAAGTAATTTCTGGACCAGGAGAATATGAGATTAACGGAGTATCTATTATTGGTATAGCTTCTTTTCATGACAATCAAAAAGGAGCGAAAAGAGGAAAGAACACAATATATGTAATTGAAATGGACAAGTTAAGAATTGTTCATTTGGGAGATTTAGGACATAAGCTTTCAGAAAAATTTATTGAAAAGGTTGGGAGCGTAGATGTTTTAATGGTTCCTGTTGGGGGAGAGTATACAATTGATGCGGTTAAGGCAACTGAGATATCCCGTATGATTGAACCCAAAATTGTTATTCCTATGCATTATATGGTTCCTAAATTAAACCCAACAACATTTGCAAAACTGGCTTCGGTAGAGCCATTTTTGACACAGATAAGCTTGCCGGTTGAGAAATTAAAGAAACTAACAATATCAAGTAGCGTATTAGAAGAAGAACAGAAAGTTGTATTATTAGAGAGCAAGCAATAGCATCTGCCCGGAAACAAACTTTACTAATCGTATTTTTTTTGTTACAAACCAACTATGGCAGATCAATTAAAAGTCAGAATTCCTCCACATTCAAATGAAGCCGAAGAGTCGGTTCTTGGAGCTTTACTGTTAGACAAAGACGCTATTATCGCGGTTGCTGAATTTTTGGCCTCAGAAGATTTTTATGACGAACGACACAAAGCAATTTTCGATAGTTGTATTGATTTGTATGAAGAGCGAATTCCAATAGATGTTTTAACTGTTGCAGAAAGATTAAAAAAGAAAAAAACTTTAAAAAAGATTGGTGGGGCAAGTTATTTAGCAGAGATAGCCAACAAGGTACCGACAGCAGCACACGTAGAGCATTATGGAAAAATAGTTAAAGATGCTGCAACAAAAAGATCACTCATGGTGGCGGCAACAAAATTGGTCGATTTCTCAATGGATGACAGCTTAGCAGCCAATGAGTTATTAGATAAAGCAGAGTCTGCCGTATTTGCACTTACTCAAAGACATTTAACTCAAGCATTTACTTCTGTTAGAGATGCCTTAACAGAGAGCTTTGATAGATTAGATGAACTTCATAAGCAAGCCGAAGGGCTGCGAGGAGTGCCAACGGGTTTTAAAGACTTGGACGATACTTTAGCTGGAATGCAAAGATCTAACCTTATAGTGTTAGCGGCAAGGCCTGGTATGGGAAAAACTTCTTTGGCATTGAACATCGCTCAAAACCTGGCTGTTAAACATGATCGTCCAGTAGGATTTTTTTCTCTTGAGATGAGCCGAGAAGAGTTGGTTGATAGACTTTTGGTTACGCAAGCTGATATTGATGCTTGGAGATTAAAAACAGGGAAGCTTTCAGAAAGTGATTTTACGAAACTATCAAACGCAATGGGGGAACTGGCTGAAGCACCACTATATATAGACGATACACCGGCTTTATCGATTCTTGAAATGAGAACTAAGGCAAGAAGATTGCAGGTTGAAAAAGGAGTTGATATGTTAGTTGTTGATTATCTTCAGCTTGCTCGTAGCAGACAACTAGAAAACAGAGTTCAAGAGGTTTCTGAAATATCTCAGGGTTTGAAAAATTTAGCAAGAGAATTAAAACTTCCTGTGCTGGCTCTGTCTCAACTTTCTCGGGCGGTTGAACACAGAGGTGACAAGAGGCCTCAGCTGGCCGATTTAAGAGAGTCTGGAAGCATTGAGCAGGATGCCGACGTCGTGATGTTTTTATGGAAAGAAGACGACGATAAGCCAGAAAATATTGTTCTAGACATTGCTAAGCATCGAAATGGTCCGCTCAAATCTATCAAGCTATTTTTCAGGGGCGATAGAATCAAGTTTTACGGGCGAGAAATGAAAAGGCCTGCATAACAACGTGTTTACACTGAGGAAAATCAATAAGTTCTGTGTGCCGAAGGTGGGAGTCGAACCCACACGGTACTTTCATACCACGAGATTTTGAGTCTCGCGCGTCTGCCAATTCCGCCACCTCGGCATAAGAAGTGATTTAATAATTCGTGAGTAGTATATTTTATCAAATAATTGCTTTTATTCAAAGGAAATGGCCTTGTTTTAGGACCTTATTAAAGATAAAATAACCTCTGGATAATTAATAAAATGATTGAAGCAACAAATTTAAAAAACGGGATCGCTTTTCTTATGAATGGAAAGCCATTTAAGGTTATTAAATATACTCATCAAAAGATTGGTAGAGGTGGGGGGTTGGTCAAGTTGGTCATACGTAATCTTGAGACTGGAAATCAGATTGAAAAGACAATTAATTCAGCGGCAAAAGTTGAAAATATAAATACACAAAAAAGAAGTATGCAGTATCTTTATCAAGAAGGCGGTAACGCGGTATTTATGGATCCAAAAACTTTTGGCCAAGTTGAAATCCCCATCAGTATAGCCAAGGAAGAACTTCCATACATTAAGGAAGGTGAAAATGCAGACATCCTGTTTTGGGACGATAAACCACTATCAATTGAAATCTCTCCTAAAGTAACCCTAACGATAAAAGAAACAGCCCCTGGAGTAAAAGGCAATTCCGCGACTAATTTATATAAACCGGCGATTTTGGAAAATGACATACAACTCAGAGTTCCGTTATTTATAAAAACGGGCGATAAGATAAGAGTAGACACAAGGAACGGTGAGTATGTAGAGAGAGTGACCGACAAGTAAAACTTCAGGCAAAAATCCACCAGAAAGCCGCGGCAACAGTAAGCACTTGCGTCAAAATTCCCGGAACGAAATTTGTATCAGCTTGTATGGATTTTTGAAAAGCAATCCATTTATCAATAAATTTACTTTTTATTCCCAAAAAAAAGTATGGACCTTCCATGACATCAGGTAAGACCGCCGCAAATGATGCGGCTAAAATTGTGGCAGCATGTGCCATATCGGGCATAGCTTTAGATGCGATGAAAAATCCAACAAAGAGAGCCGTGCAAACATCTGCGACGACAATGAAAGAACTCTTCTTAGTAGGTTTTCCGTGCTTCTTCATTTCCGTATTAAGGTGGGGATTCCAGTGAGGTATTCTGTCTAGAAGAAAATGGCTACCAAACGCTAGCGGAATAGAGAGAAGGGGATTGGCAATTTTGGTAGCAATAGCTGCTCCTACGATAACATGTGGTGTTTCTAGCACGATGTAAAAATGATAACGTTTGAGCATTGTCAAAGTCAAATATGGGAGAAGTTATGATAACTTGATATAATTTAGAAACAGAATAAACACAACGATGATGAAGATAGCATTTAATATAGTAGGAATACTACTTTTCTTCTTTTTATTTTGGAGAAAACTTAAAGAAGATTATGACTCAAGCAGAATATTTACATTTGCCCTGTTTGTTGCCCTAGGTGTGATTATATTCAGTTTTATATCTCAGAAGGTATTGCCTCAGTGGTGGTTTTGGGCAGACTGTTTGGGGGCAACCCTAGGATTTGTCCTTGGTAGATTAAGGTTTAAATTTAGATTTTTTGAAAACCTGGAGGCAGTGACGATAGGATTGTTGCCTTGGCTGTCTGTTATTTTTCTACAAGACGCTATATTAAATTCCAGCTGGTCTTCACTGATCGCCTTTGTAGTATTGCTGGTAATTATTGCTTTTTATGTATTTCTCGATACACATTATAAAAAATTTACATGGTATAAATCAGGCAAGGTAGGTTTTTCCGGACTAACCACACTGGGTGTGTTTTTCCTAATTAGGACAGCAGTTGCAGCTGGCTTTCCTTCTATGCTATCCTTTTTGGGTCCAATAGACAGTATCATCTCTGGAGTGATAGCTTTCACTTCATTTTTGTTAGTATTTAACTTATCAAGACAACAAGCATGAAAAACAAAAAAAAGACCAAATCAAAAACAAGTAGTAAGAAGAAAAAGGGAAGTGTTATTCAAATTCCCGCAAAACTTTTGGCTCCTGTTGGCAAGTTCTTGCAGGGAAAGTTGAAAAAACTTGAAAAGACGAAAACCGAAATAGAGAAAGAAGACCCGTTTAAAGACACATCAAGGGTTATGGACAACGCTTCTCCAGACACAGATGCCGCCGAACAGTTTGGGCACGCAAGGACATCAGCTATTAAAGAGCAACTAGAAAGAAAAATGGTCCAAACAAAGAAAGCATTAAAACGTATCAAGATTGGCAAATACGGGCATTGCGAAGACTGTAATGAATTGATCGACACAGACAGACTAATGGTTTACCCTGAAGCTACTCTTTGTGCAAAATGTCAGGCAAAGAGAGAAAAATAAGTACAAGTTAAGCTTAGTAGACAGTATCCGCCAACGGGCGGTTTTTTATTGAGTAGGTGATACTATATATACATGGATACAAAAATTATATTTGAGGATAAAGACATAATTATATTGAACAAACCTTCAGGCGTGGTAGTCAATAGAGCTAACACAACGAAAAATCCCACCTTGCAAGATTGGTTAGAAAAATATTTAAAACTCAAAGATAATGGAATCGGTGATAGAGCCGGCATTGTTCACAGACTAGATAAGCCAACTAGCGGAGTATTGATTGTTGCCAAATCGGAACAAGCTTTTACAAATCTCCAAAGACAGTTCAAAGAAAGGCAGACAGAAAAGAGCTATCAGTGCTTGGTGCATGGGAAATTAGATATTAAAAAGGGTCAAATAACGGCCCCAGTTGGTAGACTTCCGTGGAACAAGGAGCGTTTTGGGGTTTTGCCTGGCGGACGCTCAGCTGAAACTAATTATGAAGTGATTAGCTATTACAAAAACAACCAGGGAATATATAGTTTAGTAAATGTGTTTCCTAAGACAGGAAGAACACACCAAATCAGAATACATATGAAATATTTAGGTTACCCGCTAGTTGCTGATGATTTTTATGCTGGTCGAAAAACCTCTCGAGATGACAAGGAATGGTGTCCGAGGCTATTTCTTCACGCAAAAAGTATTATGTTTGCTCACCCAAAGACTGGCGAGAAAATATCATTTGAAGCGAAACTTCCTCATGATTTAGACAAAGTGTTACAAAAACTTACTCTTTTGGAGGACTGACTTTTCATGCTTCTTTACACACGGCTAGAAATTATTCTAAACTAGATATAGACAGATAGGTTTTAATAAAAAAATTATAGCTAGTTACCAATCTTATGTCACCTGCCCAAAGACGAAAAAAACGCGTCAAAAAACAAGCGCGAAAGAATGGAAAACGTAAATATTTTAAATTGTTTTGTTTGCTTTTAATACCTCTTTTTATTTTCCTTTTGATTACCCTCAGAACTAAATATTGGAAATCTTCCGCAGAAACATTCTTAGTTATTGAAAAAGAAAGCGGTGACGTTGTTGTTACTGTTTTTAACCCTTCACTTGAAAAAATTACCAACATTACGATACCAAAGAATACGGAGGTTGAGGTAGCCAGACAACTGGGGCGATGGAAACTTGGGAGCGTAAGGGAACTGGGAGAAAATGAGAATATGGAGGGGCAACTATTAGCAGAGACAATTGTTAAGCATTTTAAATTACCTGTGGCAGCGTGGGCAGACGCCCCGGCCTTGGGTTTTGCAGAAGGTGATTTACCTGGAATAATTAAGGCAAGTCTAATGCCATACAAAACTAATTTGGGAATAGGGGATAGGATTAAAATGGGCCTAATGTCTGCAAGAATTAAAAATTTAAAAAGAGAGAATATTTCTTTTGCGGAAGGGAATATCCTTAAAAAGGTGACATTGATTGGAGGAGATGAAGGATATGTTTTGGCAGGTCGACTACCCAACTATATTATCGCCCTTTTTTCTAACCCATGTATTTCTAGTGAAGGGGCAACAGTGGTGATATATGATTCAACGGATACACCAAACGTTGCAGAGGAAATAGGAGAAGTAGTCGAAGTAATGGGTGTGAAATTAGCAAACATAAAGAAAGAAGAAGCGGATAATTCCGATTGCGAAGTAAAAGGAAAAGACAAAGAGTTGTTAGATGAAATTGTTCAAGTTTTTTCCTGCAAAAATATGAGAGTTGAACCAGAAGGCAATTTTGATCTAGAAATCAAGATAGGGAAAGAATTTTCAAAGAGATTTTAGTCTTCGTCAGTCACAGAATTCTTCAGGGATTCTTTTTTGTGAATAAGCTCAGGTGGAGTAAAGGAAATATAGTTAATTTTTTCAGAGGTGAATGATGGAATATCGGCTACTTCTTTGACCCTTTTTGTTTCGCGAATAAACACCTTTACTTCTTGGGGGCTAGAAGATTTAACAAAAGCCTGATATTTGTTGCCTGCTTTAATTAGTTTAATAAGACTGACAGAAACGTCGTCTGGTAATCGACCGATATACTTTTTGGTGTCTGTGCAAACAGAGATTCTGTGATTACCTATTTTGAATTTAACTTCATCGCCAGAATCAAGGTTGGCAATTACCTTGCCACAGTCTCCTAAGTGCAGCAGAGAAACAATCTTGGTTTTGCCTGGTTCTTCCAGAAAAGCACGAGCAGAAAACTTAGAAGGATTTGTTTTTTCTCCTTTCCTGAGTTCTTTCCATTTTGCTAAAGCCTTAGTGGCAATTGTATTGTGAGGGTCAATATTAATTACTTTTTTAGCTGTTTTTTTGGCCTTAATTATTTCACCTACTTCGGAAAAAGCTCTTGCCAAG
>Ga0307992_1000096_pt1 | contig 56386 bp, 74 predicted proteins | sample EllFjometagen133_FD_203162 | JGI IMG/M metagenome (GOLD analysis project Ga0307992, IMG submission 203162) | Marine microbial communities from Ellis Fjord, Antarctic Ocean - #133 | ecosystem: Environmental > Aquatic > Marine > Unclassified | place: Southern Ocean | collected 2014-10-08
ATTTATTAATAAATAGCATTATTGTTAAAGCCTCCAAAATACACTCTCCAGCAGTTCCTTTATTTTTTTTCTTACAATCCTTTAATATATCTGCCAGTCGCTCACAGTTGCCCGAATACGGATATATCCATCCGGCGGAATTGGCCCATCAACATTAGCTTGAACTATAACCGTCATCGGGATCCCCAGATGACCAACGGGAGGAGGATAAGTAATAGTACCCACACTCGCGACCCCTCCGTTACATAGCTGCGAAAATGATTGGATCAGGGCTGCTTCACCGGCATAAAATCCCTTTGTATGGTTTATTTCCCTAATAACTATATGATTTAAATTGGCAGCATAAATCATCATATAAATTCCCATCAGAGAAACAACGCTGATATAAATAAATACCACCACCATTGCCTGTGCTTTATTTCTTTTGCTTTTTCTCATAAGTTTCACCGTTTTACATTCTTGCCCATTATAATAAGTTAGAATTCTCCGACAAGTAACCAAGGTTTTTTCGTGGGAGCACATCGTAAAGTTACCATCTTTCCAAGCGTAACTTCATAATATGGATCTGTTCCTGTTCCTGATGGGTCCAATGGATCAAGCACAGTTCCTGTTACAGTTACTCTCACCGCAACACAGTTATACGCTATGGGCTGAAAATCAAAATTTGTTATATGATGCGCGACTATAGTGCCAGCATTGACATTCGGCTTAGCTAAATTAGCTACGCTAACATGCATCTCACCTATACCAGCTGCATTTGTAACCGTAAAAATAGCCATATTATCATGATTAGGAAAATCCCCTGCAGTCGATGGAATTCCGTGTCCCTGAGGCGCCTGTCTTAAATACAGCACATTAGTACTTGAATCTATCGGACCATAGACAGGCATGAATTGCAAACTAGCAATTGCCGCTGTACCGATACTATCATCATCCTGCTGCATGCCATGAACATAGCCATCGTTTCCATAAAAACTATACCGCGGCGTTGCAAATGAAGGCCAAACATCATAGCCCCAGCAATTGGAGACCATAATCTCATCTGTCAGAGTTTTCATTGCCGTATTTGCATTAGAATAGACCATCGCCGCGTCGTGTATATAGCGAATTGATGCCAGGCTAAAGTAAAAAATCACCCCGGTTGCAATCAGCACAACAACCATTAAAAGACTAGCCATCTGCAGCTCAATTAAGGTAAATCCGTTTTTATTGAATTTCATATTATTCTTTCCAGGTTACAGTAGCAGAGCGTCTTATCATCGGACCATAATTAGTATCAACTATCGCAGGCGCCACAACCCCACCCGACGGCTTCTTCTTTTCATGAAAAAGGATATTATTATCTGAGGGATCAGTGTAAGGATCCGTCATGCCGGTTTTTTGGGCCTCTATTCTAGACGCAGCCCAATGTAAGGCCACTGCTTTGTGCAAAGCAAGTGCTGTCATGTTTTTAGCGCTTACATACACAGAATAAAGGCCCGCCATAAGTACAGCCACAATTAAGGCGGACATAACCACTTCTACTAAAGATAAACCCTTATTATTCAAACGTACTTTTTTCATAATATCTTATTATAAATTATAACATCACTATAATTAAAGTCAATGATTTTTAGGGGCATTCTTGATTTATTTTTAATAACTTGTGGATCATTAAATCATTGAAATATATTCTATTTAATTGAAAATTACCCATTTTTAAAAACTCTCGGAACTCGGGAAGAAATCCAGCAAATAATCTCATATGGTATTGTATTACATATAACCGCTATCTCTTCAACCCGAATTTCCTGTCCATGCTGTGAGCCAATTAAAGTAACTAGATCATCTTTTTTTACCTTTGAACCAATGCCAGCATTGATCATCGTCTGATCCATACATATACGCCCAACAACAGGGAATTTTCCACCTCTTATGATAACTTTTGCCTTGTTGGATAAAGCCCGGGGATAGCCATCAGCATATCCAATAGGTAAAGTTGCGATTCTTGTCTTGCGCTTTGTTATGTAAGTCCGTCCATAACTGATACTTCGACCGGCCTCTACTGTTTTCAGATATGTTATTTTTGTTTTTAAGCTCAAAACCTGCTTTAACCTTATACTTGCTTTAATCTTCGTATCAGGGTATATACCGTATAGCATTATGCCCGGACGTATCATATTAAAACAGGCCTCTGGCAATCTGCAGGCGGCAATACTATTTGCCGCATGCGCAATTTTCACACAAATCTCATTCTGCCTCAATTGTTCAATCAAGACTTTAAAAATCCGCACCTGATTACGGGTAAACATAATATCCGTATCTGCGCTGGGTAAATGCGTATATATCCCTTCAATCTCCAGATTATTAAGTCTAGATATTTCTAATATTTGACCTCTTGCCTGCTCATGCCATATTCCTAAGCGGCCCATGCCTGTATCAACTTTTACATGTATCTTGATTTTATGTTTGGCCGGAATCTGAGAATTTAAATCCCGCGCATATTGATAATCCGCAACCGTTAAGGTTATTTTAAACTTAAAAGCCAGTTGCATTTCCTGCTTAGAAGAGGCTATCCCCAAAACAAGTATCGGAGTCTTGATGCCGGCATTTCTTAGCACCATTGCCTCATCAATACTGGCAACGCCCAGATAATCCACTCCCGCGCCTTGAAGCTTTTTTGATACTTCCACCATGCCGTGTCCATAAGCATTGGCTTTAACCGCTGCCAACACTTTTGCCTTTTGGCCTGCGACGCGCTTAATCTGCCGGTAATTAAATACGAGATTTTTCAAATCAATCTCGGCCCAGGTAGGCCGATAAGTACTGTTTGTATTTTTCATAATTTTTCGAACAAAATTTTTATTCATTATTGTGGTTTTGTTTTCTTTCGAACTGTGCATGTATTTTGATATAAATACATCGGTGCTATCTGTTGGGCTGTTTTAAATTCTTTTTTCTTGAACATCCCCGAGCATAATTTCGCAAAAGAAACCGGACTTGGAAACCAGGCTTTCTCCTTTGTAAACACAGGTTGAATGCTCTTATGAGCTTTTACTTTATCCTGGTACAATAAAAGCGCATCACCGCAAAAAATAACCTTACCTTTAAGGCCATCAAGCAATGCATCAACCGGGCCTAAAAAATATCCGCCCTTTCTTATAATTTTATTTTTCGAACATTTATATACAGCACTGTAAACCTGTTGGCGCTTAGCATCGATCACCGGGCAGATGATCTCGCTTCCCGGCCCTTGCACCGCGGCAATCAAGTCAAGACTGCAAAGACCTAGGATCGGTTTATCCCAAGACAGGCTTAAGCCTTTTACCGTAGCAATACCAATGCGCAGTCCGGTGAAAGAACCCGGGCCAATATCAACTGCAAGACAATCAATCTCTGCCACAGTTATCCCGCATGCGCTAAGAACCTGCTCAATCAAAGAAAGTAAAAGAGCGCTGTGCTGCCGATCATGCTCTGCGTTATATTGCCCCAATATCTGGTCATCTTTGATCACGGCAATACATAAAAATTTACTTGTTGTATCAATAGCCAGACAATACATATCATTCCTTAAATCATATTAGTTGCAAGTGACTAATTGTAAGTTATTAGTTAAATTGTATTATTGTAACTTGGGGTTTTAGTGTATTCGGGTGAAAATAACTATTTTTTCAAATTCAAAAGCTGCTGATACATGCCTGCCCCGCCGCAGTATAGGCGCGAGGATGTGTAAAAATAGTTTTTTCAACCGCAGGCTTATACTATCTTGCATTGTAAACATATCTTCCCCCATAATACAATTAAAGTTACCAGCTGCCGGTTTCCAGTTAACCAGCTGCTTTTGATTCTTTCGTATCTTAGCTAAAAAGATACTGGGTAAATTTCTAAGCGCGTTCATGCTCCCCCAGAATCACAAATAGTTATATAATTTCATCCAACCCAGGCAAAAAAATCTTATATTTTAAATACTGTAAATGAAAACTTATTTGATTTTTTCTTTAAAGCTATTGAGCAGATTATTATACTTCTCCCCCTTTGCGCTAATATTGAATCTGCGCCTGTATTCAGAAAGCGCTTTAATCCTGATTTGTATATACGATTTCGGCATCAGCTCTTTTGCTTTGTCAGCCCATTCTATCACCAGCATGCCCGGCTGCGTAAAATATTCTTCTATTCCCAGCATCGATATTTCCTTCATGCCTTTGAGCCGATACAGATCAAGATGAAATAAATTACCTTTTTTAAAGGCATATTCTTTGATCAGCACATAGCTCGGACTGTTCACTTCATTAGGATCAATATCCAAGGCACTTGCTATCCCTTTAACCAGAGTTGTTTTTCCGCAACCCAGGTCCCCGGATAATGCAACTACACTATTTAAAGGGATCCTTCGGCATATTTGCTCACCCAGCTTAATAGTTTCATCCGAACTATTTGTAATAAAGTTTATCATATCAGTATTAGATTAAAAGTTACCAGTTATAAGTTATAAGTAAATAATCATGAATTATAAATTATGAGTTACAAGTTGCCAGTTGCTTGTACTATTGCCAAGAAATATTAACACTTTGAGAATATGAATAACTTTTTTTACGGATTTAAGCATTGGTTTTGACACGGATGTCTAAAAACCAATGCTTTCCTCGGAGTTTTTCAAGGATGAAAAACGAGAATGAGTAAAAATAGTTTTCATTTCCGAACAAAGCCAGCCTTTCACTTTGTCAACACCAAGTTACCATAATATAAGCGCCCGTTTGCCTGTTAACCAAAATACAAACTTGTAGTTCTTTTTTAATTAATGTGAACATTGGCAAACACACTCATCCCAAAGTTTATCATTTTTAAAAATGCCTGTACCCGCATCTCTTTGCCTTCTTCCACCTGCCATTTTCATCTTCCAAAAGCAATCCTTTATCAAAAGCGGTGATTTTACCAATGTATGTTAATTTTACTTTTTTAAAAGGCCAATGCCTTTTTAAATCATCAGCGCATGCCTCTGGCACAGTAAAAAGCAATTCAAAATCCTCCCCCGTATATAAAGCATCCTGCAAGGAATCTGCTTGCCGGCATATCGGGATACTTCTCTGAAAAAGTACAGCGCCTTTTTTGCTTTTTTCGATTATATGCCCCAGATCACTTATCAAGCCATCGCTTATATCAATCATTGCATGCACCGGATACCTGTCAACTAAAAACCTGGCCTCTTTAAGCCGCGGAGTGAAATCAAGATGCCCCCCCTTATAGGAGCCGCCTAATTTCCCGGTCACAAAGATAAAGTCACCCTTGCGGGCGCCATCGCGTAAAACAACTTTTCCCCCAGGAGCCTCGCCGCAGATATGCACATCGATTATTATTTTATCCGCAGAATTAGTATCTCCTCCGATTATGCTAAGGCCGAATTTTTTTGCCGCTTTCTGCATCCCGCGATAAATACCTTTGGCAAACGCAATCCGCAGATTCTTTGAAAAAGCAACACTTATAAGCGCATAAAGAGGCATACCTCCCATTGCCGCAATATCACTTAAAGAACAATTTATTGCCTTTTGGCCAATAGATTCAGGGGACTGCTTGCGCGTAAAATGAACATCTTCTATAAGCATATCTGAAGTAAACAGCAGTAAGGAATTTTTGGCAATTTTTACTATAGCCGCATCATCACCTATGCCTTTTACCACAGACCTATGATTTATACACCCTTTAGATATAGCATTAATAAAATTAAACTCACCAAGCTGTTTTAATGTTTTCATGATTTTATATGGAATTCATTTTTTTTAATTTCTTAATATTCTGTATGTATGGCAATTTCACTAGGCAGGTATCAGCTACAATTGCACTAATAAGATCACTCGGGATAACATCAAAGGCAGGATTGTAGATTTTAACTCTTCTGTCTACAATCGGTCTTTTATCCCAGCCGGTTCTAATTTCATGCGCACTGCGCTCTTCAATCGGAATTTTACTGCCGGAGCTTAAACTTAAATCAAAGGTGGAATAAGGAGCAACTACATAAAACGGGATCTTATGAAATGCCGCCAGCACAGCCAGCGAATATGAACCTATTTTATTTGCCGCATCACCGTTAGCGGCGATACGGTCTGCACCGACAAAAACCTTATCTATCTTTTTCTGATGCATCAGATATCCAGCCATATTATCACAAATCAGCGTAACATCAACTTTCTGCTGCGCAAGTTCCCAACATGTAAGCCGCGCTCCCTGCAACAAAGGCCTTGTCTCACATGAATACACCTTTACCTCTTTGCCCAATTCATTTGCCCGGTAAATCACTCCCAAGGCTGTTCCGCAGCCAACTGTTGCCAGCATCCCGGCATTACAATAAGTCATTATGCGATCATTTTTTCTGATAAGCACCTGAGCATTATCCGCCATAGACAGACAGCTTGCCTTATCCTCCTGAATAATCTCTTGGGCCTCTTTAAGCATAAGTTTTTTTATTGTTGTTAGAGGCTTACCGGAATTAATAACTGCAGTATCTCTCATGCGCCTAAGCGCCCAGACCAGGTTTACAGCTGTCGGGCGAGAAGAGGCGATATAATTAAAAAGTCTATCAATATTTTTCTTTAATTCAAGGTAGCTTTTTTCTTTTTTTTTGCTAAGGCCAAGCACCATCCCCAATGCCGCAGCTACACCGATTGCCGGAGCTCCCCTGACCTTTAAATCATGTATTGCCTGCCACAACTGCTTAACTGTTGAACAGTGGACATAAACCAATCCCCCTGGTAATTTAGTTTGGTCAATAAGGATAATTTCACCCTTTGCCCAGGTTATGGTTTTAAATTTCAAGCCTCTTTTTCTCCCTTAAATACCCGCGTCTGATTACGACCCGTACTTTTTGCTTTTTTTAATGCGACACCAGCCTGATAAAAAATTTCCTTTGTGCTTCCCCCGGCTATACGGAATGAGCTGACCCCACAGCTTACGGTAAGGCTTATCTCTTCATCTTTGCTGCCAAACTCAGAGGTTACAACAAATTGTCTTAACCTCTCCGCCGCCAAATAAGAATCATCTATCTCAGTTTCCAGCAGCAGCCAGCCAAATTCATCGCCCCCATATCGGCACAATATATCAGCGCCGCGGATATTGCTATCAAGGATTTCCGCTATCCGCTTGAGTATTCTATCCCCGGTAATATATCCCCGGCGGTCATTTATCTGCTTAAAGTTATCAATATCAACAATTGCACAGCAAAACTCTCTTTTATATCTTATGCTTCTCTGTATTTCATCCTCCATTCGACGCTGAAAATACATTTTATTATACACATTGGTCAGGCCATCCATCACTGAACATTTTGCAAGTGAGTCAATTGTTTTTTTTGGCTTGAAGCAGATTCTGTATCCTAAGCAGCAACTCCCGTTCATCAGCCGACTTGCTTAAAAAGTCAGACACCCCCATTTTAAGACCAATAATTTTTTCATCTGTTGTACAAATTGTGGTATAAAAAAGCACCGGCACCTGCGCATACTTTTCATGTTTTCTTATCCTTCGACAAATTTCAAACCCATCTATCTCTGGCAGCAGTATATCCAAGATAACCAGATCTATATCATGGTCTTCCAACATATTCAATACATTTTCTCCGGTTTCTGCGATAAAAAGTTCATAAGGCTCATTTTTCAACTTCTGCGTTAAAAGTTTAATATCATTCCTATCGTCTTCGACAATGAGCAATTTACTTTTCATTGCAAACCCCTTTCCCTTTTAATAAATACTGCAATATCTAAAGTATATGAAAAATTATTTTCTGCCGTAAAAACTGATTTGGTTTCGTCCGGCACGTTTTGCCTGATATAAGGCCACATCTGCCTGAGTAACCAGTTCATCCATGCCTAAGGCGCCTCCTTCAATGAGAGAACTCATTCCAAAGCTCAATGACACTTTTGTCGAGTTATCTGTTTTACTGAACTTTGTTTTTTCGACAATAGACCTCACCCGCTCAACTATAACAAAGGCTCCCGGAAAATTTGTTTCCGGCAGCAATAAACCGAATTCATCTCCTCCATAACGGCAAAGCACATCAGCAGCACGGATATTGCGGCGTAGAATTGCCGCTATATGCCGCAACACATCATCTCCCACAGGATGCCCGAAGGTATCATTAATAATTTTAAAATTGTCAACATCTACAATTACACAACAGAATTCACGGGCATAACGCCGGCCGCGTTCAAATTCATCCATTAAACGATGCTGAAAATATCTGCGATTATAAACATGGGTAAGGCTATCAACAACAGAAAGTCTGACTATTTCATCATATTGTTTTTTATAACGCAATAAATTTTTCAAACGCAATAAAAGCTCGCGTTTATCACAGCCTTTATCCAGAAAATCTGCGGCACCCAACTGCAACCCCAGAAGTTTATTGTCCAAATTTACAGAAGATGTGAGGAATAAAATAGGTATACTTAAAAATCGTTCTTCTGAGCGCAATCTCTTACATATTTCAAATCCATCTATGTCCGGCAGAAGAAGATCAAGAATAATTATATCCGGCTGGTACTTTTCAAGCATCTCAAAAGCAGTTTTCCCATCCGGTGCATTTATAACTGCATACCCAGCCTTTTCCAAGATCGCCTGAAGAAACGCAGCATCTTTCTTATTGTCTTCAACTATAAAAATTTTACTTACCACGTTTTTTTCTCCTGGTTAAGAATCTCAAGTATATCGCATTACTCGGACACATTTCGCTGCAACAAAGACAAAGAATACATTTTCTAAAATCAATCTTCAATCGGCCCCGAACATTTCGGATAGCTCCCTGCGGACATATATTTTTGCAAATCTGGCACTGCGTACACTTACCCCTATCTATCCCCATCATTAACGGAATAAAACGCAATAAGCTTCTTGCCAAAAAGTTCGGCATTTTAAATAAAACCGAAATATTCGGCAGATTAAAATCCCTTACTAGTATATCTTCCAAGGAAACGCCATTAATGTCAATATTATTTATCTGTGCCTGTCCTAAGTTCATCGCCGCTGCCGCCTTCGTACTGGGCACACTTAGGGGCTCCAGACCGATTATTTTTGATAAAATTGCGTCAATACTAACTGCATCAGCGGATGCAATAACCAGGCCCAGATCATATGGATCACCGCCGGACGGGCCATCGCCATCCATAGCCACAATTGCATCTACAATACTCAAGTCAGGCCTGGCTAAGCTGTAAATCCTGGCAATCTCCTTAGCAAAACTAATAAAATTCGGAGCCATCTTATGCACATAAACTTTATATAAACCTGGGATAAGCCCAAAAATATTTTTAACTGCCCCAGTAATCATAGTAAGATTATGCGTCTTAAATTTGGGAAGGGAAATCAATACATCTACTTCATCTATAATTTTAGCAAAGGGTAAATTGTCCTTTTTAACTATATTATTAAATTGAATAAGCTGAACTTTTTCTTCCCTGGCAATCTTTTCTATACCGCAGAATTCATATACTGCCTGCGCTTTAACCGTCCCCCCCGGACTGTCTCCTATGAAAATGTTTTCTGTCTGAGTTTTGACCAGCCTAATAACCGCCCTGATAAATTCCGGATGAGTAGTCACTGCATCGTCCGGCTTTGCTTCTTTGAGTAAATTCGGCTTAAGCAAAACGCTCTGTCCTTTTTTAACAAAACTGTTAATACCACCGAGCAGCTCTAAAGATTGTTTAACAGCCTGAAAAAGCCTATCAGGGTCGTAGCTATCACATCGTATAATACTTGCTTTTGATTTCACTTTTCTTTCAATTGTTTAACATCTGAATCAAATATTAAAAAATAACCGCGCACTTTGCGTAGTTATATCCGCTACTCTTTGTTCGGATATATTTTTTATCCTGGCAACTTCCTCGGCAACATACTGCACATATGCAGGCTCATTGCGCTTACCTCTTTTGGACTGAGGCGCAAGAAACGGCGCATCGGTTTCAAGAAACATTTCTTCTAATGGAACATACTCCACAAGCGCTCTGAGATCTTCTGATTTTTTATAAGTAATATTCGCTGTAAACGATACTTTGAATCCTATATCCAGGCAGTTGCGCAAAAATACCTTACTGCCAGAAAAGCAATGCACCACTGCTTTAACTCTATCGCTTAAATTATTTTTTAATATTGCCAGCAGGTCATCATGGGCATCTCGGCAGTGAAAAATAATCGGCAAATCCTTTGCTTTGGCCATTTCAATAAACAAGCATAAAAGTTCCTGCTGCCTTGATTTTATTTTTCTGTCGATTAAAAGCTGTCCGGTCTCATGATCATAATAATCCAGGCCGATTTCCCCAATAGCAATAACTTTATCATCCTGCGCTATCTCACGCAAGCGATTAAGTTCATCCTTGCCTGTAACAAGTGCATAATGCGGGTGGATCCCGGCTGTAGCAAATATAAAATCATGATCTGTTGCCAGCTTTAAAGACTGCCGAGATCCGTTCAGGTCCGTCGCTACATTTATTAGATAGCCTATACCCTGTTCTCTGGCTCGGTCTATAACCTCTAGCCTGTCCTCATCGAAATGTTTAAAATCAAGATGACAATGCGTATCAATCAGCATCTTCTATCCTTGGAAACAAAGGCTTGCCTTTATTCACCCTATCCTGGCCCCACTGGGCTTTAATGGCTTCTGAAGTCTTAGGCATAAAGGGAAACAAATTTATCCGTATATTTTTTATAACCTGCGCCAGCACAAAGATAAAATCTTTCAATTGGTCTTCCTTTTTTTCTTTAAACAAAACCCATGGCTTTGTATCTTCAATGAATTTATTTGCCGCGCCTATTATTTCCCATATTTTAACAAGGCTTTGAGAAAAATTATATTCACTCATCTGCTTATCCACCTCAACGCTTAAAACCTCAGCCATTGCAAGCAGTTCAGCCCCAACACTATTGCCGTAACTCTGGGGAAGATTACCCTGCAGATATTTTTCTACCATTGTCAGAGATCGGTAGACAAGATTCCCAAGATCATTGGCCAAATCGCTATTGATTCTTCTAATAAGTGCTTCTTCAGAAAAATTTCCATCCTCCGTAAAAGAAAATTCACGCAGAAGAAAATAACGCAGGCTATCCGCTGAGTATTTTTCTACTAGCTTAACCGGGTCTACCGTAGTACCGGAACTTTTTGATATCTTTTCTCCTCCCAGATTAATAAACCCATGCACTAAAACAGATTTAGGCAGTTCAATATCCGCGGACATAAGAATAGACAGCCAAACCATAGTATGAAACCAAAGAATGTCTTTGCCGATCATATGAACATCGGCCGGCCAGAATTTTTCAAAGCGTTCACTGTCCGGATAGCCTAGAGCAGAAATATAATTTATTAATGCATCAAACCAGACAAAAATCACATGGCTTTCATCTCCCGGCCAGGGAATTCCCCAGGTAAAATTCGTTCGTGATACGCTTAAATCCCGCACCCCAGCTTTTAACCTGTTCATTATTTCATTGCGGCGAGTTTTAGGAAAAATAAAGTTTTCATTTTTTTCGATATGCCCTAAAACAGCTTGAGCATATTTGCTCATTTTAAAAAAATAACCTACTTCCTCTATCCAATCAACCTTATTACCATGCACCGGACAATTTCCATTATTTAAATCCCGCTCGACATAAAAAGCCTCACAATCCACACAATAAAACCCTTCATATTTATCTTTATATATATCTCCTTTTTGCTTTGCCTTTTCAAGCAGCGCAAGGGCAACTTTAATATGCCTTTGTTCAGTAGTACGGATAAAATCATCATTTGAAATATTAAGTACTTTGCAAAGATTTAAAAATTCTGAGGTCTTTTCGTTTACAAAATCCTGAGGAGTTTTGTTCGCATTTTTCGCGTACTTTTCTATTTTCTGCCCATGCTCATCTGTCCCTGTGCAAAAAACAACCTCCCTGCCTTTTAGTCTTTGCCATCTGGCGATTACATCCGCCAATATCTTCTCATAAGCATGCCCGATATGCGGCGCGCCTGAGGGGTAATCTATCGCAGTTGTTATATAAAATTTATTTTCTTTTTTCATGTTTTTTCTTACAGCTTTCCTTTAATGAAATTTCCACTTTTCGTTCATCTTCGAGCTCAACTTCAACTGTCTGCTTTAGGATATGCACTGCAATAACCCTGCCCTTACCTTCCGGAGTTTCTATATACTGGCCCACTTTAGGCAGACACTTGGAGAACTCTTTATAGGTTTGATATTCATAACCCAGGCAACACATAAGCCGACCGCAAAGCCCTGATATCTTTTCCGGGTTCAAAGGCATGTTCTGTTGTTTAGCCATGCGTATTGTAACCGGCTCAAAATCTTTTAGAAAAGAAGCGCAGCAAAGGTTCCTGCCACAGGTTCCATAGCCCCCGAACATCTTCACCTCATCGCGCACCCCTATTTGCTTAAGCTCTATGCGGGCCTTAAAAAGATGCGCCAGATCCCGAACAAGTTCTCTGAAATCAATACGCCCTTCGGCCGTAAAATAGAACATCACTTTACTTCGATCAAATGAATATTCCGCTTCAACCAATTTCATCAAAAGCTTGCGCTCCTGCATTTTCTTTTGCGCTGTTGTAAAAACACTTTTTATCTCTTGGCGAATTTTTGTTATCTGCTCCAGATCCGCAGACGTAGCTACCCGAATGACCGATTTAATAACCCCTTTTATTTTTTCAGCCGTCACACGTTCTATATCAGAGATAACACTTCCATAGTCAATGCCGCGTTCAGACTCAACAATAACAATATCATGCGGTTTCACTTCAACATTATTCTTATTAAAATTTGTAATTTTCCCATGCTTACGCAATCTAACTTCAATAATCTTCAATTTAATCACCTCAAAAAAGCTGCACCTTGGAGCTTCTTTTGTTAATCGTTTTAATCAGTAAATCCATAGATAATTTCATGTTTGCATTTCCGTTGATATTTTGTTTAGTATGCAATATTTCATCAATAAGAGTTTCAATATCTGAGAGAGAAAAGTTCTGAGCGAATTCCCTAAGAATTTGAACAGACTTACTGCTCATCAGGTTAACATTTTCAACTCCCAACCCGATCATCAGCATATCCCTAAACACGCCGACCAATTCACTTAGTAAATCAACCGCCTGTTTTCTTTCAATACTGCCAAGATCATCATATAATTTTTCTTGTACCTGCCGGTCATCTTTTTTAAAAAATCCAGTAATCATATCATCTTTTTCATCAGAATCAACATCATTGCCTGATGCATCTTGAGAAAAACGAATCCGGGCACAACGTGATACAACTGTCTCAAGCAGCTGGCTAGCACTGGCAGTGATTAAAATCAACACTACCCCCGCAGGAGGTTCTTCAAGCGTTTTTAATAATGCATTTGCTGCGGCCACATTCAAGCGCTGGGCATCTTCAATAATACATATCTTATTTTGTGCCTGAAAAGGCTTTACGCTAAGACGTTCTTTTAGCAAACGGATATCTTCTATTTTTATTACTGCAGATCCTGCCTCAGCCCTTATCCAATAAAGATCAGGGTGGCTGCCCTTGGCAAGCATTTGACAATCACTGCAAGACTGGCAATATCCCGATCTATCTTTAATGACTGAACAAAACAGCCCCTTGGCCATTTCCAGGACTTCTTTGTTGATCCTGTCTTTATCCAGACCTTCTATTAAAAAAGCTCCAGACCTAATCCCTCTTGTCAATTCTGCCGCACAGTTATCCATGCTATCTAACTTTTTCAGGCTTGAACACACTTAAAAATATCTCCCTTACCTTAGCTTGGATACAATCCACATCGTTTTTTGCATTTATAATTTTTACTCTCTTCGGATTTGCCTTGGCAACCGCTAGGTATCCCTGTCTAACCCTTTTATGAAACGCCATTTCTCTTTTCTCAAAGCGGTCATTTCTCCCGGAGCGTACAAGTCCGAGCTTAGGGTCTATATCCAACAAAATGGTCAGATCCGGGATAGCTGCGCCCATCGCCATTTTATTCAGAGCATTAATAAGTTTACGGTCAACTCCTGAGCCATAGCCCTGATAAGCAATGGTCGCGTCCCCATAGCGATCTAGAATAACCACATCTTTCTTCTTGAGCGCCGCCTCTATCTTTTGTCTTCTCAATTGGTCTCGAGCTACAATAAAAAGCAGGGTCTCCGCAAAACAACTAAGATTACCTTTGCTAAAAAGCAGAATATCTCTTATCTTCTCGCCGATCACAGAAGATCCCGGCTCTCGCAAAAGAGCATATTTTATGCCTTTATTCTTTAAATAAGTGCATAACAGCCTAGTCTGAGTACTCTTGCCAGTGCCTTCAATTCCCTCAAAACTAAGTAAAATTCCGCGTTTTTTAGACATAATTCTCCTAAGTAGCGCTGTAGCAAAATATGCAGATGTAAGGCATTCGTGAACGAATGCGGAGGCGTATTTACTGTACGCCGCACAAGTGAGAAAGCGAATAACGCATCAGATGTGCGTTTTGCTACAGCGTCTTTATGTAATTTTAACAAATATCTCCTTACATAGCAAGTCTTTCCACATTCTAGAGACTTTTTAAAAAAACCGCATAAAATAGGCTAAAAAAGAAAAAAGACAGCTCAAAATTTAAGCTGCCTTTTAAATACATAGAAGAATAATTAAAATATTTATTTGCCGCTGGAAGTCATAGACAAGGATGTATGCTTGATTCCTTTTATTGCGCCCAAGGCATGTGATAATTCCAGGATAATAGAATTTTTCCCTTTACACGCTATGATTTCCAGGCAATAAGCATGGTCCAGATGTATATGCTGACTGGAGATTATAATCTTTTGGAAGTCATGCTGAACCTCCATAACCTTATTTACCAATTCTCTTCTATGATGATTATAAACAAGACTGATAATTGCAACAATATTGGCATTTTTACGCTGCTGATTACGCGCAATAAGCTTATTGCGCATCAAAACAGCTATAGCCTGCGAACGATTGGAATATTTATGTTCTAATATCAGCTTATCAAAACTATCCAATAGCTCGGCATCAACAGAGACCCCGAAACGAATCAGTTTTGCCACTATATATTCCTTATTTCTATATTCCTGATCAAATTAAATCGCAACTACTTCTTTAATAAAAGACATGGCTTCTATTATTCTTTTTTCAATTACCATTTTTAAGGTCATTTGAGACATTGGACAGCTGCCGCAGGCTCCCTGTAGACGTACTTTAACTATGCCATCATCTGTAACTTCAACCAACTCTACATCTCCGCCATCAATCTGAAGCGCCGGTCTTATTTCTTCAAGTAGTTTCTTTACCTCTTCTTGCATATTAGCCATCTTCTTCTCAATTAGTCATCCATTTAATTATGTCTATCTCTTTTTACTTTTTACTTTTGGTTAACAATATTTATTATTTTTTTTGAGTTATACTTTCCTTTGACGATCAAGATATCTGATTTGCTTACATTGAAATATTCTGCTAAATGTTCCAACACTTTTTTATTCGCTTTACCGCGCTCAGCTGTTGCAGTAACTTTCACAAGAAATGCCCCTTTGCCCTTTTCAATAATCTCATTTTTTGCAGCATTTGTAATAACTTTAATACTGATGAACATAGTTTAACCCCAATCATCCCAAGCAAAAATCCAATCTACCCATGAGCGAACTACAGCTCCCGGAGGGAAGGAGACCTTCTTAGACGCCTATATTACTCTTTAATCTCAGGCACCTCTTTTAATGACTCTTCTATTTTCTCCTGCGGATATTCATAATCCTGCAGATCATTGGTAAAATATTTATCGTAAGAAGTAAGATCAAAATACCCATGTCCGCTGTAATTAAACACTATTGTCTTGGCTATTCCTTCCTTTTTACAACGAAGCGCCTCATCAACAGCCACTCGCACCGCATGTGCCGTTTCCGGCGCCGGTAATTTCCCTTCCACGCGTGAAAACATCATCGCGGCCTCAAACACAGTTTTCTGATGCACACTCACCGCATCTATCAACTTTTCATTGTGCAGAAAGCTAACTAACGGAGCCATACCGTGATAACGCAACCCGCCGGCATGAATACACGGAGGCACAAAATTATGCCCCAAGGTATTCATTTTCATTAACGGAGTCATCTTTGCAGAATCACCAAAATCATAACGATACGGACCTTTTGTCAAAGTCGGACATGCAGTCGGCTCTACTGCGATAAACTGGATCCTGTTCTGTTTATTTACCTTTTCGTCAAAAACAAAAGGAGAGATAAAGCCGCCGAAATTACTGCCTCCTCCCACACATCCAATCATTATGTCCGGAATCGCCCCTACCTGTTCAAGCTGCTTTTTTGTTTCCAAACCCACAATTGTCTGATGCATTAATACATGATTTAACACACTGCCCAAAGCGTATTTTGTATCTTTGCTAGACACCGCATCCTCAACTGCCTCACTGATTGCCATTCCCAAACTGCCCGGGCAATCTGGATCTTTTTCTAATATCTGCCGGCCGGCTTTTGTATGATCACTTGGGCTGGGAAAAACCGTCGCATTCCAAACATGCATCAAAGAACGGCGGCCTGGTTTCAGGTCATAACTAACCTTAACCATATAAACAACGCATTCAAGTCCAAAAAAATTAGTAGCAAAAGCCAAAGCGCTGCCCCACTGCCCCGCGCCGGTTTCTGTTGTCAAGCGCTTAATTCCCGCCTGCTTATTATAATATGCCTGAGCAACCGCCGTGTTCGGCTTATGCGACCCTGCTGGACTAACTGATTCGTCCTTATAATAGATTTTTGCCGGAGTATCGAGAAATTGCTCCAGCCGCCGCGCACGGATAAGCGGTGTCGGCCTCCAGATAGAATATATATCAAGAAGTTCTTCCGGTATATCTATCCAGCGTTTAGTGCTCACCTCCTGCTCAATCAATGAGTCAGGAAAAATAGCAGCAAAATCCTCTGCTGTGGCCGGCTTGCCTGTTCCCGGATGCAAAGCCGGGGGAACAGGCTTGGATATATCAGCCTGAATATTGTACCATTGCTTAGGCAATTCCTTTGAACTCAGCAAAATCCTATTATCACTCATCTTTCCCTCCTTTAATTAAATAACTCCGGAAAACATTCCTAGTCTATACAACTTTGTATTCTAAACCATGATCTATCTTTAGCTGCTTTTTTATATACGCACATTTCCAGCGTCCCGGCCAATCCGTATGCAAGATAGTTCTAATGTTTACACATTCGAAAAATTTACCTGATTGCGTTTTTTGCAAACCTCCCCGGCATTCATAAATATCACACTGATATTTCCCGTCAGGCTGCGAAATCAAATGAATACAAGGATCTTCATCTGCCCCGCAGCAATTACCGCACCTTAAACAAATATTTTCAAACTCTTTCTCTTTGTTTATTTGATAAATTTCATAATCCATAACCATTGATGCCTTTTTCCGCACAAGATATATTGTATTCTAAAATAGCATAAAATATTTACATAGTCAACAAATGCAGCTTTGCCCTTTTGATAAGCATCTGCCTTTTTACCTATATCTGCTCTAATTTCAATGCATTAACCATAGCCCACAATATCTCTTGATTTTACTGTATTAGAGCTCTATTGTCTTGGGCAATATATACCTTATAAGCTGAACTTTATTGTTTTCAGTTATTTTTATATGTGTTTCTTTTGTACGGCTCAAGACATTATGCCAGATACCTTTAAGCAACACAATTGGCTTATCCAGTACAAAAGCCTCTATTACCTGCGGCACTTTTTCATTAGAAACATACAAAATCGCCTTGCCCTTAACAGGTTCAAAGCTCTCAAATGAAACAGGATGCCTTTCCAAAAATTTAATCTGCTTTTCCCTTACAACCAGGTACGCGATTCGCCAGCCTTTTGCTTTAAAATCTCTGATAATGATTCTAAATTGATTATTCTCTTTCTTGTTTTCCGGCCCTTCCCATTGGATAATATATCCATATTTTTTAAAGTTCAAGGCTGTAATTTTTTTTGGTTTTATACTCAAATTTTCTAATTTCTTGTTTTCACCCATTAGCATTCAAGCCCTTCCTGATAATCTGTTAGACTAAAACAAACTCCATTGCTGAATTAGAATTAATCTTATTTCGAATAATAAACTTTTTCGCAACCGCTTTCTCTGTGATGATGATTGACTTCCTCAAAAAAAACTATCTCCTTGAAAAGCCTTGTTTAGTCACCTTAATATACTTCTCCCATCTCAGATAAACATCTTTAGTTGCTCTGACATCCCGCAGGCAATACCTCGCAATATCTGTCGTCCTCTGATCTCGAAATAAGTCACCTACCATTGCCCCGCTTATCCCATCTTCTTTGGGACTTTTAATCCCAAAAGCCTGGCTAACCATATGCAGACTAAAATGACGCCGCATGGCTCCATAACAGGTAAGCTGATCGTATAAATCAACATGCGCCCTTGCATCATACCTATACGGCATAAGATCTTTAGTCGGCTTTATCTTAAGTGAAGCACTGCGCATCATAATATACGGACAGTCAAATCCGCGTCCATTATAGGTGATAAACTGACTGCAATCGCTGATTTTATCCCAAAAATTCTCTAGGATCTCTTTTTCGCTGCAAACAATATATTCTCCTTTGCCTTCACGGAACTTTCCCTTTGTCCCGTCGGTACTTTGAAAAAAAACTATCCCTTCATCACTAGCTACATCAAGCATCGCTATAGCCACGATCTTCCCGCTTACAGGCGACAATCCCAGGCCATCCTTGATTGCCTGTTTTTCTTCATCAGTTTTCGCATTCTTAAGTAATAGCTCCTGTGTTGCAGGATCATAAGTATCAAAATCCTCGCCTACGGTTTCAATATCAAAAACAATTTTTGACATAATTTTTTTCCTTTTCTGTTATATTTACTTTTAGCTTTTGTCCTGCAGTCTTTGTTTTTGTCTTGTCCTAATATAGTTAGCCTGTCCCGCCTCTTTGTGGCGGGGACAGTTTTTTAGCCCCCACATCGTAAAGCTTTTAAGGGATTAAAATGATTTTTAAACGCCTTGGATTCGGTTCATCCATAAACCGAACCTTTCAGGTTTCACAGCTTTCGCTGTAAAATCTTGATTTGCTATCCTGCAAATCAACGCATGATTTTAGATAAATTTGGCCTGAATTTACGGGCCACCCGTAAGGGTGCGATGGATGTTTGATCCCGCCGCCTTTGGGCGGGAGAGTTTTCAGAGCACCGTAAATTAAGGGCTGATTTATCGATTACGATATCTTTCTATCGGAAAAAATCATGTAAAGTATAAAATCATTTGGAACCCTTACTACCACGTACCTCTTCCTTTACCTTTTTTTAATTTTATCCCGGAATGGGACAAGCCCACCCCCTACAGATTGGGATATTATTCTCTCTCAACCTATTTCAGGATACCACAACATTTTATCTATCCGCTAATCGCTAGACGCTATACGCTGTCTTTGCGTAGTTAAGCAAACCGCCTGCCTTAATAATCTCTTTTTGTCTTTTAGAAAGATCATACTTCATCTTGATTTTCTGATTTTTAGTTTTATTTTCAACTATAATATTCTCACCTTTATCAAGAGAGGCTATCAGATCTGAGATCTGCAATTTATCTTCTACGTCAAAACCCTCATAATCAGAGGGATCAAAAAATACAAGAGGAAGAATTCCAAAATTCACCAGATTTGCCGCATGAATTCGTTCTAGTGATTTAGCAAGTACAGCCTTGACTCCCAGATACATTGGACACAATGCCGCATGTTCACGGCTAGATCCCTGGCCATAGCTTTCTCCGGCAATTATAAAAACAGCTTGTTTTTTTTCTTTCAAAGCCTTAGCTTTTTGGACAAAAGAAGCATCCATTCCTTCAAAAACAAATCCTGCATATTTTTCAATATTGGAACGAAACTTCAACCTGAGTCCAGCAGGCATAATATGATCTGTTGTGATTTTATCCGCAACCTTAATAGCAATTACTCCTTTTAATTCATTATCAAGCATAGAATTCTTAGGGAGAGCACCTATGTTCGGCCCCCGGAATATATCATGTTTTTCTTTTATCTGCCGGGGATCGATAATCATTATATCGTCAATATCAAAATCATCAGGCAGATTAATTTGCGGAAAATCTTGCACATTTTTACTTAGGGAATCAACAAACTCTCCGGCAATCGCGCAAAGAGCAGCTGTCTCAGGAGAAACAAGGTAAATACCCGCAGATGCGGTTCCGCTTCTGCCTTCAAAATTCCTATTATTAGTTCGCACCGATACAGCATTAGTCGCAGGCGCCTGTCCGCAGCCAATACAAAATCCGCAGGTGCTTTCCATAATTCGTGCTCCCGCATCTATCATTGCCTTAAGAATACCGCTTTTTGCGATCATAGAAAAAACTTGTCTGGATCCCGGAGCAATAGCGAGAGATACATCGGAATGCACTTTTCTTTTTTCAAGGATCTTTCCCACAATAGTCAGGTCTCTAAGAGAAGAATTCGTACAGCTGCCAATCTCCACTTGATCAACTTTTTTCCCAGCGATTTCTTTTACTGTTACCACATTCCCCGGAGAATGAGGTAAGGCAACCATGGGAACTATCTGCGCTAAATCAATTTTTATAACCTGCGAATATTTTGCATTATCATCAGCTTTAAGCTCCTGCCAGTCATTTTCTCTTGCTTGTGCCTTTAAAAATCTTCTGGTAACCTCATCAGAGGGAAAGATGCTAGTAGTTACGCCGGTTTCAGCCCCCATATTTGTTATTGTAGCACGCTCTGGGACACTTAAAGTCTTAAGCCCAACGCCAGAATATTCAAGCACCTTGTTCACATTACCCTTTGTGGATAAAATTTTCAACACATGCAGGATAATATCCTTTGCCGATACCCATTTGCGCAAACTTCCGATTAACTCTATTTTTATAACCTCAGGCGCGGTTAAATAAAAAGCCCCGCCACCCATGGCTACCGCCACATCAATACCACCGGAGCCGATCGCAATCATCCCGATACCGCCTCCTGTCGGAGTATGAGAATCACTGCCCAGAAGAGTCTTGCCAGGTGAGCCAAAGCGCTCAAGATGCACTTGATGACATATTCCATTGCCGGGCCGAGAAAAGAGTATCCCATAACTTGCTGCAACAGTCTGTAAATATTTATGATCATCTGCGTTTTCATAACCCTGCTGCAGAGTATTATGATCCACATAACTTACTGAAATCTCGGTCTTGACTTTTTTAATCCCCATTGACTCAAACTGTAAGTAAGCCATTGTTCCTGTTGCATCTTGGGTCAATGTCTGGTCTATCCTGATCCCCACTTCTTCACCAGAAATCAATCTGCCTGCCACCAAATGCTTTCTTAAAATTTTATAAGTTAAAGTATCTGCCATAATATTCTCCTTGAATCAATACACACTTTTTTTCCGTCAGTTAGAAGATAATCAGAAAACCCTAAAAATACATTAGATGTTTTCATGCTACAATACTATCAAGCTTTTTTATTTTTTTCTAAACCTTATATGCGTTAGGCTATTATTTCGCAATTTGCTGTTTCTTCCCTGATTCTCATACCCTCAACTCTATTTTTATCTACTCTTTACTCTCCATGCATTTATCAAAATTATAAGTAATTACTTCCGGCCTTCCCTTATTATTCACAATAAACAAAGCCTTAATATCGTTTCTATGGCGCAAGATCAGGGCCTTTGCCCTGGACATGCCCATGACAAAAAAGGCTGTTGCAAAAACATCCGCATCAATACATGTTGGAGCAATAACTGAGACACTCAACAAGTCTCTATCTGCAAGTAAACCGCTTTTGGGATCAATAATATGTTTTTTTATATAATTACCCGAGGTTGTCACCGCCTGGTTGTTTATAGAAAACTTTTTTATTATTTTGCTCTGAGCTACCGGGTTACGCACGCCCACCTGCCAGAGCGCTCCCTTTTTATTAACTCCATGCGCATAAATATCCCCACCAATATCGATGAGATAGTTTTCAATCTGTAATTTCCTATAGAGTTCAGTGATTTTATCAACAGCAAATCCAGTAGCAATCCCACCCAGGTCTATTTTTGCTTTTTTATTTTCAAGGTAAACGGCCTTGCTTTTTGGGTTTAAAATAATACTACCATATCCGCCTTCTTCTTGTAAAGACGTAGCCGTGACATCAAATGCCCCCTTTGTCAACTTTTCATAGTCAAGCGCTTTTTCCAATACCTCAAGCAATATTTCGCTGATTTCCACAGGAGCAAATCCAGCGTTTTCATTAATTGCCCTTAGTTCACTATCCGGAGAATAAAAACTCAGAGCTTGTTCGTTTTTTTTAAGCAGGGAAAATGCCTCATCAATCGCCTTATACGCGCTGTTGATTTTTTTTCTTGTGGGATTAACAACAACTATCGTTATCCTTGCGGTTGTCCCCATAGCAATAACTGTCTCAGTAATAACTTTTTTGCTGGTTATATTATGCAGTGTTATTATCAGCGTAATAACCAAAAACGTTATCGTGACCAGTTTAAGAGTTGTTTTCATAAGAGATTGGCAGCTGCTTTCTTGACTGATTGCGCGCAATTGATAAGCTTTTCTTTATCTTCTGCACTTATTTCAAGTTCTATTATCTCCTCTACTCCGCTTGCCCCTATTTTAACCGGCACTCCGATACAGGCATCTTCTATGGAGTATTCACCTTGACAATATACACAGGCAGGAACAATAGCCTTTTCATCTTTAATTATAGCCTTTACCATCCTGAATGCCGCAGCCGAAGGAGCATAATATGCACTTCCCTGGCCTAAATTGACAACAATCTGCGCTCCCCGCTCGGATGTAGCAAGGGACAATTTGCTGCAAACTTCCCCAGACACAATATCGCTCAACAACTTCCCTGAGACTTTTGCCATACCAGTAAGAGGGATCATGTCTTTAGAATGCGCTCCGATAACCATAGCGTCTACACTTGTTACTGGCACATCTAAATACTCCGCAATAAGATTAGCAAATCTTGCCGAATCAAGCACTCCACCCATACCAATTACTTGGCGGCTGGAGAACTTACTCCATTTAATCGCAAGATTAGTGAGAATATCCAGAGGGTTGGTGACCATAAGAATAATAGAATCCGGAGCCTTGCCTATTATGGAGTTTATTACTGTTTTTATTATCAATGCGTTTTTCTGCAATAAGTCTGCTCTGGTCATACCAGGCTTGCGGGCAAGTCCGGCCGTAACAACAACTACAGCTGAATCACTAATTGCATTATAATCGCTTGTCCCTAAAATCTTGCGGTTATGACCGGTTACATATCGCGCGTCAGACAAATCAAGGCCCTTGCCTTTTGCAATTCCCTCTGCGATATCAAGTAGAACAACATCCGCAAGGTCTGCTTCTGCAATACGCTGCGCTAGAGTTCCTCCGACATTTCCTGCTCCAATAACACTGACTTTCATTGATTTCTCCTTAAAGTTAAGCACTATTTTAAATTATGGCGGGGTATGTTTTATACGTAGTGAAAAGCTAAGTTTTTAATGATTTGAATTTATTGATATTCTCACTGTAGCTGCTCTGCCTGGTTTGAAGAACTAGGCTTTTTTATTTACTGAATATTTTTTACCCAGTTACTTATTCTGTCTAGTCCCTTTTCTATAAGTTCCATGCTGGTCGCAAAACTAAGCCTTATATAATTACTCTGACCAAAGCCAACTCCTGGAATTACAGCAACCTGTGCCTCATCAAGAAGCCTACGTGCAAATTCCATAGAATCAAGCCCTGTCTTTGAGATATTAGCAAACACATAAAATGCTCCTTCAGGCTTAACAACACTTAATCCCTTGATTGTGTTAATACGCTTTAGCATATAATCGCGACGCTTTACAAATTCTTTCTTCATTATATCGATACAATCATCTCCACCGCTCAAAGCAGCCACTGCTGCGACCTGCGCGATTGAATTCGGACATGATGTGGAATGGTCCTGCAAATTAGATATCTTTGAAATTGCTTGCTTGGGCCCGGCCAAATACCCTATTCTCCAGCCAGTCATTGAATAAGCCTTGGAAAGACCGTTGACAGTGAATGTCAACGGGTAAATTTTATCATTAAGCGAAGCAATGGATACATGTTCTGCTTTATCATATATAAGCTTTTCATATATCTCGTCGCTTATTATATAAATCCCATGTTTAACAGCGATATTCGCTATTTGTTCTAAATCATCTTTAGTATAAACACAACCCGTGGGATTTGAAGGCGAATTAATTATTATTGCCTTTGTTTTTTTCTTTATTGCTTTTTCGAATTGCTCAGGAGTAATTTTAAATTTATTCTTTTCTCTTGTCTTTATATATACAGGCTTGCCCTGGGCAACATTTACCATTTGAGGATATGACACCCAGTAAGGCAGAGGAATAAGAATCTGATCCCCTTTATCACAAATTACCTGCAAGATACTGTAAAGGGAATGTTTTGCCCCATTAGAGACAACTATCTGCGAAGGCTCATAATCCAAATTATTATCTTTTTTAAATTTATTCGCAATAGCCTGTTTTAACTGCGGGGTTCCTGTGGAAGGCGTATATTTGGTAAAGCCATCATTGATCGCAACAATAGCACTTTTCTTTATATGCTCCGGCGTATCAAAATCAGGCTCTCCCGCGCCAAAACTAACAATATCAACACCATCTTTTTTTAACTGCTTTGCTTTACTAGTAATCGCCAGAGTAGGAGATGCACTTAGACTTTGAACACGCTGCGCTAGTTCCATTCTATTCAGCCTTATCCTGCTTTAAAAACTTTCTTAAGCCTCCCAGAAATCCTTTTTTATCATCCTGAACATCTTTTGCGACCTTAGTCTCTTTAGAAACTTTGGCTGTTTTAGTTGATTTCCCAGCCTTGCTCCCGGAATCGTTTACTTTATCTTTTTTAGCTTCTTTGTTTTCCTTCACCTCTTTTTCAGAGACGGTCTTTTTATTTTTTTTAGGCTTTTTTATTTTCGGCTCTTCTTTTTTAAGTTCAGTCATTTCAAGGATAACTAATGATGCGTTATCACCACGCCTGTTGCCCAGATGTACAATGCGAGTATATCCCCCAACACGAGTGCTATAACGCGGGCTTACTTCACTAAACAATAATTTAACCAAATTTCTATCAGCTAAAACCTCAAAGGCCTGCCGACGAGAAGCAAGCGTATCCTTTTTTCCGAATGTTATAAGCTTTGCAAACAATCGGCGGGATTCTTTGGCCAGGGTTTCTGTTGTTTTAATTCTTTCTTCTACAAGTAAGCTTTTCACTTGATTTCTTAAAACTGCTTTTCGATGTGCGCTTTGCCTACCTAAACGTTTAATGCTTTTTCTGTGACGCATATTATTATCCTTATTTTTTTAAAAGATCATCAACCTTCATTCCAAACGATAGACCCATAGACAGCAAAATGCTGTTTATCTCCGCAAGTGATTTTTTACCAAAATTGCGGTATTTAAGCATCTCCAGTTCCGTGCGACGCACAACTTCGCCAACAGTTTTAAGGCGTGCCTCTTTAAGACAGTTCGCGCTTCTTACAGACAGATCCAGCTCGCTAACGTTCATTTTTAATTTTTCCAGAAGAGCTTGATCCACTTCTGACTTCTCTTCTTCTATATCCTCTTCCTCAATAACACCAAACTTCATAAAGATATCCAAATGTCTCTGTGAAATATTTGCCGCATGCAACAAGGCATCTTTAGGTGCTATACTACCATTTGTCCATATTTCAAGTAACAAGCGGTCATAATCAGTGATTTGGCCAACCCGGGCATTTTCAACATTAAAATTCACTTTAGTAACCGGAGTAAATATAGCATCGATATTAATCCTGCCTATTGTCTTAGCCTCTGCATTGGCAAGTCTCTCAGCAGTTACATAGCCTCTTCCCTTACTAACGGTAAGCTCCATGTTTAATTTGCCGTTCTTATCCAGAGTCGCAATATGCGCATCAGGATTGATAATCTCTATTGTTTCATCAACGATCAAATCAGCTGCTGTAACTTCACTGCTTTTTCCTGATTTAAGATAAATCGTTTTCTGTGCGCTGCCCTGCACTTTTAAAACAACTTTTTTTAAATTAAGAATTATCTGCGCAACATCTTCCACAACTCCTTCAACCGTAGAAAACTCATGCAAAGCGTTTTCTATTTTTACCGATGTGATTGCTGCTCCTTCAATAGAAGAAAGCAATACTCTTCTTAATGTATTTCCTATTGTTATCCCATAACCGCGTTCAAAAGGATCAGCCACAAATTTACCATAAGTATCGCTCAGAGTATTTTCATCACAAACTATACTCCTTGGCATCTGAAAATCTTTCCACCTTGCTCCCATAAAAAATTCCTCCTTTTAAGGATCCCGCATATTTCAGCGGGAGTATTAAATCCCGCCCTAGCGGGATAAATCACTTTATTTCTTCAATTATTTAGAATATAACTCTACTATCAACTGCTCCTGCACAGCAAAAGGAGTTTCTTCACGTGTTGGCAGTTTCGCTATTTCCGCTTTAAGATCCTTACTATCAACATTCAACCAAGAAGGTATAATCCTTTCCTTAGTAACCTCAAGATTCTCTTTTATCTGCTTGGTAAGTTTTTCTTTAGTCTGGATCTTAATTTTTTCTCCTGTTACGACCAGATAAGAGGGAATATCCACCTTTTTTCCGTTGACAGTAACATGCCCGTAACGAACAATCTGCCGAGCCTGGGGAAGCGATACCGCGAACCCGGTACGCAAAATGACATTATCCAGCCTTCTTTCTAAAAGCTGAAGCAATAATTCACCTGTTACCCCTTCCAATCTATCTGCTTCATGAAAGTAACGTCTGAACTGCCTCTCCATAACCCCATATATTCTTTTTACTTTCTGCTTTTCTCTAAGCTGCAATCCGTAATCTGATATCTTGCGTCTGCGGCCTTTGCCATGTTGTCCAGAAGGATAACTACGTTTGTCAAAAGCACATTTATCTGTGCTACAGCGCAGCCCTTTTAAAAACAATTTTGTTCCCTCTCGACGACAAATCCGACAGGACGGTCCAGTGTATCGTGCCATTATTCCTCCAAATTATTTCTCTTTTTTTTATCTGCCACTTACTTTTTTATTTTTTTACTTTTTAACCATAACAAAACTAGCGAGGCTCGCCATAATTATCTTATCCTGTCTGCTTGGCGGCTTTTTACTTAATTTTATACTCTTCTTCTCTTGGGAGGACGGCATCCATTATGCGGTACCGGAGTAACGTCCTTAATCAAAGTTATCTGAAGCCCTGCGGCCTGCAAAGCTCTTATTGCCGACTCTCTACCTGAGCCAGGACCCTTGACAAATACCACTATTTCCTTCATCCCCGCTTCTTTGGACCTTTTCGCTGCATTTGAGGCAGCTACTTGAGCTGCAAATGGAGTAGATTTACGCGAACCTTTAAACCCGCTTGTACCTGCGCTTGACCAGGAAATCACATCGCCATTATTATCCGTGATAGTAATAATAGTGTTATTAAATGTTGCCTGGATATGAGCAATTCCCTCGCTTACATGCCGGGTTATTTTTTTGCGTGCTTTAGGTTTTTTCTGTTTCGCCACTTTTATCTCCTTCAATGATCCCGCCACACTTAGGCGAGAGACTTGATCCCGAGTATTCCCAAGGGATCTGTTTCAATATTTATATTTTATTTCTTTTTTCCCGAAGTGCGCCTAACCGGCCCCTTGCGAGTTCTTGAGTTAGTTTTAGTACGCTGCCCACGAACCGGTAAACCTCTTTTATGCCGTATACCGCGATAAGCCCCGATTTCCATAAGCCGCTTAATGTTTTGAGAAACCTCTCGACGCAAATCCCCTTCAACCCGGTAATCCTTTTGAATTACAGCAGTGATTCTTGAGACCTCATCTTCTGTTAAATTCTTTGCTCTAGTATCCGGATCAATACCCGCAACGCTCAATATTCTATTAGAAATAACTCTTCCTATACCATGAATATAGGTCAAAGAGATCTCAATTCTTTTTTCTTTCGGTAAATCTATTCCAAAAATTCTCGGCACAATATCCTCCTATCCCTGCTTCTGTTTATGTTTGGGATTTTTACAAATCACTCTTACTACATTTTTTCTCTTTATTATTCTACAATTCTCGCACATAATGCGAACGCTTGAACGAACTTTCATTTTATTTACCTCTATAGATGATTCTTCCTCTCGTCAAATCATAAGGCGAGAGTTCTACGGTTACTGAGTCACCCGGTAAAATGCGGATAAAGTGCATCCGCATCTTTCCGGAAACATGCGCAAGTACCCTGTGTCCATTTTCAAGCTCAACCCGAAACATTGCATTCGGCAATGTTTCAAGAATCCTGCCTTCGACCTGTATACCTGCTTCCTTTGCCATGATACCCTTTTTTATTTAATTTTTGAAAAAATTTCTGCCACTGCATTTGTAACACAAATAGTATGTTCAAAATGCGCCGACAATTTCTTATCCATTGTTACTGCTGTCCAATCATCTTCAAGAATAACCACTTTTGCCGTCCCAACATTAACCATCGGCTCAATCGCCAATACCATTCCTGCCTCAAGCTTAATACCCTGCCCCGGCTTTCCAAAATTCGGAATCTGCGGCTCTTCATGCAAACTTGAACCTATCCCGTGCCCAACAAAATCCCTGACTACAGAAAACCCTTCCTTTTCCACATGCGACTGCACAGCATGGGAAATATCACTCAGGTGATTTCCCGCCCTTGCCATATTGATCCCTTTCAAAAGAGATTCACGGGTCACATCAAGCAGTTTTCTTGCTTCTTGGCTAATACTGCCCACTGGATAGGTGACTGCAGAATCACCAAAATAACCGGCAAGTTCACATCCGACATCAACACTGATTATATCTCCGTCTAACAGCATTCTTCCACCTGGTATACCATGTACCACTTCTTCATTAACAGAGGCACAAATAGTTCCCGGATAGCCGTGATATCCTTTAAAAGCCGGAATTCCTCCGTTTTTTCGGATAAAATTCTCCGCCTGAGCATCTAGTTCTATAGTTGTTATCCCAGGTTTTATTTTAGCTTTTAAAAATTTTAATGTCTTTGCTACTATTATGTTCGCTTTTTTTAACTTCGCAAGTTCACTTTTTGTTTTTTTTAAACTCATTTTAAGCCAGCTTTCTTAAAGATATCTTTAAAAACACTATACAGCTCACCTACATCTAGATCTCCAGAAACTTCCTTGAGCATTTTCTTCTGATTATAATAATCTATAAGCTCGCTGGTCTGTTCATTGTAAACTTTTATTCTGTTTTTTATTGTTGCTTTTTTATCATCATCGCGCTGATAAAGCTCGCCACCGCATACATCACATATACCCTCTGTTTTAGGCGGAATATTAGTAATATGAAAGATTTGACCGCAACTACGGCAAATTCTTCTGCCAGTAAGGCGCTTTAAAATCGTCGCTTCACTTGTTTTAAAATAAATCACTAAATCAAGAGGCATCTTTAAATCGGTCAAGGCCTGCTCCAGGATCTGGGCCTGATTCTTTGTCCGGGGAAATCCATCCAGCATAAAACCGGATGCTTTTGCATCTGCCCCTTTAAGTTTTTCTGTAATCATCCTGGCAACGATCTCATCTGAGACAAGCTCTCCTCTGTCCATGAACACCTTTGCCTGCACTCCCACATCTGTATTATTCTTTACTGCCTCACGCAACAAATCTCCTGTTGACATATGCATCAGGCTATAATTTTTAGAAAGAACTCCAGCTTGTGTCCCTTTACCTGCTCCAGGGGGTCCTAACAAAACTAATCTCATATTTTATAATCCTCTTTATCTGCGTCCGCGCAAATGACCTTTTTTCATAAAACCTTCATAATGGCGCATAAGCAGATGCGATTCTATCTGGCGCATTGTATCCAGCATAACACCCACAATAATCAATAATCCTGTTCCGCCAAAGAAACTGGCCACAATATAAGGAACCTTCAGCCAGGACATAATTAAATCCGGAAAAACAGCAATCGCTGCTAAGGCCATGGCTCCCGGTAAAGTTATATGGGTTAAAACATAATCCAAATATTCAGCCGTTGGCTTACCGGCTCTAATGCCTGGGATAAATCCACCATATTTTTTCATATTTTGAGCAACATCTTGAGTATTAAAAGTAACTGCCGTATAAAAATAAGCAAAAAAGATTATCAATAAACTATAAACAATCGTATACAAAATCTGACCACGCATTAAACTCTGCGCAAAGCCTTGCAATTGAGGCACAAACTGCCCTATTGTTGCCGGAAATAATATAATCGACTGCGCAAAAATTATCGGAATAACCCCAGCCTGGTTTACACGCAAAGGTATATAAGTACTATGGCCGCCATAAACTTTTCTGCCGACTATCCTTTTTGCATATTCAACAGGGATTCTGCGCTGCCCTTCAGTCATTAAGACGACAAAAATTACTACCAATACAAGTAATACAAGCATTATAACCGGGGTATAAGGTTCAAGCTGCCTCTTGTCCGGGCTAAACGGCGATATCAGCTGCACAACAAAACGCAATGCTGAAGGCAACCGGGATATAATGCCTACGGTTATTATAATCGACATACCATTTCCTATGCCACGCTCTGTGATTTGCTCCCCCAGCCACATAATAAAAGCCGTTCCAGAGGTAAGAGTAATAATTGTCAGTAGCCGAAAACCTAATCCACCATGCTCAACTATCGGCAGTCCCATAAAATGTGACGGATCTTCTAAATATACACTTATAATAAAGGATTGAAATACGGCTAAGAATATTGTACCGTAACGCGTATATTGTGTTATTTTTTTTCTGCCGTAATCCCCACCCTCTTTAGCTAGTTTTTCAAAATGCGGAATAACAACAGTCAAAAGCTGCATAATAATAGAACTTGAAATATACGGCATAATACCCAAAGCAAACACTGTCATCTGCGACAATGCTCTACCGGTAAACAAATCCATCATGTCAAAAAGCGTTCCGCCCTGTTTACTGGATACATTGGCGAAAAATTGAGCCAGAGCATCTCCGTTTATACCAGGTATTGGAATAAAACATCCTAGACGATAAATCGCAATCAAGCCCAATGTAAACAAAATTCTTTGTCTCAAGTCTGGGATTTTAAAGGCATTTATCAGCGCCTTAATGGTTCTAAGCATTGCTATCCTGTTTCGTTACCAAAGTCAAGATTTCCACCTTGCCGTCTAGGGCCTCTATGGCCTTAACAGCCGTCTTAGAAAACTTGTGCGCCTTAACTGTTAGAGACTTTTCCAGTTTTCCCTGAGCCAAAATTTTAACAGCCACATGTAATTTATGAATAAGGCCTAATTCCTTTAAAATCTTTGGGGTAACCGTTGTCTTGTCTTTACATTTATTCAAAGAATCCAGATTTACAAGCTGGTATTCGGTTTTAAATTTACTGATAAATCCTCTTTTAGGTATTCTTCTGATCAAAGGCATCTGTCCGCCTTCAAAACCAGGACGCTTTCCTTTTCCTGTTCTTGATAACTGCCCCTTATGACCGCGTCCGGAAGTTTTTCCATGCCCGGAGCCAGAACCACGCCCAACAATCTTTTTACTTTTTTTAGCTCCTTTGGGAGATTTCAAATCATTCAGCTTTAACATCTTCACTCTTTTCCTCTTTTACGTCGCTTGTTTCCGCTACTTTTTCCTTTGCTTTATCACCTTGCAGCCCTTGTTCTAGCTCCAGCTTTAAATCAACATGTTCCTTTAAATCGATAAGTCCCTGCATGGTCGCCTTTGCGATATTTATAACATTTGAAGACCGCAATGATTTAGTCAAAATATCCTTAATTCCAGCAAGTTCACAAATCGCCCTTACAGAGCTTCCAGCAATAACCCCAGTACCTTCAGATGCAGGTTTAAGCATTACACGTGCTGCTGAAAATTTTCCCAAAATTTCATGCGGAATCGTTGTACCCTTAAGCGGTACATCAATAAGGTTTTTACGTGCTGTGGTTACGCCCTTACGAATAGCTTCTGCCACTTCATTTGCCCGGCCCAGGCCGCAACCTACTCGGCTTTTTCCGTCACCAGCAATTACCAAAGCAGTAAAAGCCATTTTCTTTCCGCCTTTATGCGCCTTGGAAACACGATTTATTGCGATAACCTTTTCTACTATTTCTACAGAATCGTTAAAATTTGATCGTCCGTTCAATTTCTCACCTTAATCCTTATTTTAAAACTTTAATCCGCCTTTTCGAGCTGCTTCCGCAACAGCCTTAATTCTGCCATGATAAAGATATCCACCGCGATCAAAAACTACGCTTTCTATACCCTTATCTTTTGCATTTTTAGCGATTTGCTCACCTAGCAATGCAGCAGCGCTTATATTGTTCCCCTTAATCTTATCCTTTAAATCCTTCTGCTGCGTCGAACAAGTCATAATAGTCGTATTCGTATCATCATCAATAATCTGCGCATAAATATTTTTCAAGCTTCTGTAAACACTTAAGCGCGGCCTGTCTTTTGTCCCTGCTATTTTTTTTCTAATTCTTCTATGTCTTTTAACTCTTGCTAGCTTCATTATATTTACACCTTTAGATTGTTTTACTTTTAATTTTTTACTTTTAACTTTTTACTTACTTAGCCATTGCTTTTCCAGCTTTTCTTCTCACCTGTTCTCCTGCATAGCGAATACCCTTGCCTTTATACGGCTCCGGAGGTAGAAATGCCCTAATATTTGCGGCAGCCTGTCCAACTTTTTGTTTATCAATACCTTTAATGACAATCTGTGTCGGCTTCGGAGTTTCCAGCGTTACCCCCTCCGGCACGATATATTCAACCGGATGAGAAAAACCAAGCTGCATCACTAATTTCTTTCCGGAAAGCTGTGAACGGTAACCAACCCCGATCATTTCAAGCTCTTTAGTAAATCCATCACTGACACCCTTGATCATATTTGCGATCATTGCTCTGGTCAATCCATGCAAAGCACGCTCATGCTTTGTATTGCCGACCCTGGAAACTTTTATTTTACTATCCGCCACCTCTACTTTAATACGCGCATATAATGGAAATTGCAGTTTCCCCTTAGGGCCTTCTATTCCCACGCTATCTTTCGTCAAATTTACCTTGACACTAGGAGGAACTAATACTGGTCTTATACCTATTCTTGACATTTTATACACCTGCTCACTAATTTTAAAAACTCTTAAGTTAACAATTCAAACTAATTAATATAAAATCACCAAACATAACAAATTATCTCGCCACCTATCTTCTTCTGTCGAGCTTCATTATCATCTAATATCCCTTTAGAGGTGGAAAGCACTGCAAATCCGGTACCGCCTAATACATGCGGAATATTCTCTTTATCAACATAAACACGGCGTCCTGGTTTTGAGATGCGCTTTATGCCAGTTATAACGCCTTTTTTGTTCTTAGCATATCTTAAATATGTACGGATAATGCCCTGCCTGCCATCTTCGATACGGCGATACTCTAACAGATATCCATGCTTCTTGATTATCTCTAAGATCTCTACCTTTATCTTTGATGCCGGAAAATCAGCTTTTTCTTTTTTCGCGCCCTGAGCGTTACGAATCACCGTCAACATATCAGCAATAGGGTCAGTAATACTCATAAATTTCTCCTGTAAATTATATTCTTATTTTATTTTTCAATTTTACCCGCCGAGACCTTACACTGAAGTTGCCCGCGGCGAGTCCTCGCCATTGCCCCTTTCTTGGGGCCTTTTGGCGGGCTACCAGCTTGCTTTATTTACACCCGGGATTAAGCCCTGTGAGGCCATTTCCCTGAAGCAGATTCTGCAAAGCTCAAAACGTCTCATGAAACCACGCGAGCGACCACATATTTTACAGCGTACATATTTGCGCGTTCTAAATTTTTGCGGTCTGCTAGCCCTAACGATCTGACTCATTTTTGCCATAATGCATTAACTCCGAAAAGGCATGCCTAAAAGACGAAGCATCTCTTTTGACTGTTCTTTGTTTTTTGATTTAATCACAATAACTATATCCATCCCCTGGACATGTTTAACTTTATCAATGTCTATTTCCGGAAAAATCGCCTGCTCAGTAATTCCTAATGTATAATTACCCTGCTTATCAAACGCGCTTGGCGATACGCCGCGAAAATCCCTAATACGAGGTAAACTGACATTTACCAGGCGATCAAGAAAATCATACATTTTAGTTTTACGCAGAGTAACCTTACATCCAACCGGAACACCTTTTCTAAGCTTAAAATTAGCAACCGCTTTTTTTGCACGGGTAATCACCGGCTTTTGTCCGGTTATCGTTGCCAAATCCGCCATTGCCGACTCAAGAATCTTTATGTCTTCCTGCGCCTTACCCACACCCATATTAATCACTATCTTATCTATGCGCGGTGCTTCCATTTTTCCCTTGAACTTAAACTGCTCAACCAATTTAGGGATTACATCATTTTCATATTTTTCTTTTATTCTTGTTGACATGTTTACACCATCTCTTGACATTTTTTACAAATTCTAGTTTTAGATCCATCCTTTAAAAACTTTGCCCCTAAGCGCGAATGTTTTGAACACCTTGGACATTGGAACATAAGATTTGAAATATGCAGCGGACTCTCCTTTTGCAGAATTCCGCCCGGCTGATCCTGTCTTGTCTGACGAGCATGTTTTTTTACAAAATTTACCCCCTGAACAAGAACCCTATTAGTAGTTTTTGAAAAACGTAGAACCTTGCCTGTCTTGCCTTTTTCTTTTCCGTTCATTACGTAAACTGTATCACCTTTTTTTATTCTCATCTTAAATTCTTCTCTTTTTTTTGTTATTAAATTACTTCCGGAGCCAGCGATACTATTTTGGTAAAATTCCTATCTCTGAGTTCCCTGGCCACCGGTCCGAAAATTCGGGTCCCACGCGGATTTTTTTGATTATCTATGATCACAACCGCATTATGATCAAACCGCAGATAACTGCCGTCTTTGCGCCTTATCGGCGTTTTAGTTCTAACGACAACTGCCCTGACAACCTCGCCCTTTTTTACAGCAGATGTCGGTATAGACTCTCTTACGTTGCAGGTAATAATATCTCCAATAATCGCGCAATTCTTACCTGATTTTGCAATTACCCCGATACATCTCACCTTTTTCGCGCCGCTGTTATCAGCAACATCTAAAACTGTTAACATTTGTATCATTATTCAACTACTCCTTATGCACTGCAACGATCTCAAAAAGTCTCCAGCGCTTATCTTTTGATAGCGGCCGAGTCTCCGTGATCTTTACTTTATCACCCTGTTTAGACTCATTCTTTTCGTCATGAAACTTAACATTGACATATTTTTTAATTCTTTTCTTGTATATCGGATGCTGCATGAAGCGTTCAATTCGAGCAACGCGGGTCTTGTCCATTTTGTCACCCACAACAAGTCCTACTCTCTGCTTTTGCGCTCCCTTTATCTTGCTCATTAGTAATTTCCTCTCGCTTTTAATTATTTGGTTTGTTCTTTAATCTGGAGCTGTTTTAAAAATGTTTTAATGCGCGCAATATCCCTGCGCACAAGCTTAATCTTATGCGGCTTATCCAGCTTAGATGTTTTTGACTGGAATTTCAAACGAAATAATTCTTCCTCAAGCTGCCTAAGCTTATCATCCAGCTCAGGTTTTGCATACTCTTTAAATTCTTTAGATTTCATTGCCATGATCTCTCTCTTATGTTTTATATCTTTACTCTGCTTACAAATTTAGTTTTCATCGGCAGCTTTGAAGCTGCAAGACGCATTGCCGCTTTAGCTACATCAATCGGAATACCTTCTATTTCAAAAATTATTCTTCCCGGCTTAACAACGGCAACCCAGTATTCCGGCATGCCTTTACCTTTTCCCATTCTTGTTTCTGCCGGCTTTTTTGTTACTGGCTTATCTGGGAAAATTCGAATCCAAATTTTACCACCTCTACGCACAGATCTTGTCAATGCCACACGCGAAGCTTCCAACTGTGTGTTCTTCACCCATGCCGCTTCTATGCACTGCAATCCAAATTCACCGAAACTAACCTTTGAACCGCCATTAGAGTTGCCTTTCCTACGGCCACGATGTGTTTTGCGAAATTTTACTCTTTTGGGCATTAAAACCATTACTGCTTATCTCCTTCATCCACAGCATTATTTCCAGGCTGTGTCTTTTTATCTAAAATAACATCACCTGTATAAATCCAGCATTTCACGCCAATAACTCCATATGTTGTTAACGCTTCCGCAAAACCGTAATCAATATTCGCTCTTAAGGTATGCAGCGGGACTTTTCCCTCTTTATATTTCTCAGTACGGGCAATTTCAGCACCGCCTAATCTCCCTGAACACATTATTTTTATTCCGCCCGCCCCTGCACTACGAGACAATGAAATCGCCTTTTTCATTGCTCTTCTAAAAGCAACGCGCTTTTCCAGCTGAAAAGCTACGTTTTCAGCAACCAACTGCGCGTCAATATTCGGATTCTGAATTTCTTTTATATCAACGAAGATTTCCTTTTTCGTCATATTTTGCAGTTCATCACGCAGACGGTCAATATCTGCACCGCGCCTTCCGATAATAACTCCCGGCCTGCCGGAAAATACAATCACCCGCAATCTTTTTGTCGCACGCTCTATCTCTACCTTAGATATATTAGCTTGAGAAAAATTCTTCTTTATGAATTTCCTGATCTTCAGATCTTCAAGAAGATTCTTCGGATACTCTTTTCTCTTGGCAAACCAACGAGATCTCCAATCTTTAATATATCCTAATCTAAAACTTAACGGGTGTACTTTTTGTCCCACTTTTCCTCCTCGTATACAACGAATTTACTTAATATCTTTTGCTTTTTTCGCAGTCTTTTTTACAACCGGCTTACTGTCTTTCTTTACTTTTACCAGTTTTTCTGTTTTAATTGTAGCTTTTTTTGCCAATGCCTTAACCTCTTTAAGCGCAACTGCCTTTTTATCAAGTTCAATAGTAATATGACTTGTGCGCTTTAATATCCTGGAACCACGACCAAACGCATTAGCTCGAAACCGTTTCCAGGTAACTCCCTCATCAGCACAGATTTTAGAGATGAATAATCCGTCCTCTTCAACCCCTTTATTCCTGGCATTAGCAATCGCAGAACGAAGCAATTTAGAAACCAGCTCCGCTGCTCTTTTGCGCGTATTGCCTAAAATAGATAAAGCTGTGTTCGCTGGCTTTCTTCTAATTAAATCCAAAACCAATCTTACTTTTTGCGCTGAAATTCTGATATGTCGTGCTTTTGCTTTTGCTAGCATTGCTTCTCCTCTTATAAATAATCTGCGCTCATCTGTGTTGTTTTCTGCGCTCATCTGTGTTTATTATTTCTTTTGTTCCGTCTGCTTTGCCTTTACACCGCTATGCCTACGGAAAAGTCTTGTCGGAGAAAATTCACCAAGTTTATGCCCTACCATATTTTCAGTCACAAATACAGGCAAAAACGACTTGCCATTGTGCACTGAGAAAGTATACCCGACAAAATCAGGGGTAATCGTTGAGCGCCTAGACCAAGTCTTTATAGGCTTGCGGTCATGACTCTTAGACATTTTCTCTACTTTTTTCAGTAATTTTGGATCAATGTATGGACCCTTTTTTATTGAACGCGCCATATGATTTTACTCTCCTACTAATTTACCTATTTTGAACGACGCTTACTTACGCGACGTTTTACAATAAATTTATTTGAGGCCTTTTTACCTTTTCTTGTTCTATACCCCTTTGTCGGCTTACCCCATGGGGTAACAGGATGCGGGTTGCCCTGACCAGCCTTACCTTCTCCGCCGCCATGAGGATGGTCAACCGGATTTTTGGCTACACCTCTTACATTAGGCTTTCTTCCCAGCCAGCGTGATCTGCCGGCCTTACCCAAAGAAATCTTCTCATGGTCAGGATTGCCAACCTGCCCAATAACTGCATAACATGCGATCGGCACAAGTCTTATCTCACCCGAAGGCATTTTAACATGCGCAAACTTACCTTCTTTTGCCATAAGCTGTGCGGCAGTACCAGCACTTCTTGCTAATATTCCGCCCCGTCCCGGCATAAGTTCAACATTATGAATAAATATACCAAGCGGTAAATTTTTAATCGGCAATGCATTGCCGGGTTTTATTTCCACATGCTCCCCGGACATTACCTCATCATTCACCTTAATATCATTAGGCGCAATAATATATCTTTTCTCCCCATCTGTATACTGCACAAGCGCGATGCGGCATGAACGATTCGGATCATATTCAATCGACAACACTGTAGCAGCCACATCATACTTATTACGCTTAAAATCAATAATACGATAACGCCTTTTATGTCCGCCCCCGCGATTACGGCAGGTTATTCTACCCTGTGAATTTCTCCCCCCGCTTTTTTTCAAAGCAACCGTTAAAGACTTTTCCGGCTTACTCTTTGTAATCTCCGCAAAATCAGATCCCGTGCGCCAGCGTAAAGATGGGGTTGTTGGTTTATAACGTTTAATGCCCACTGTTGATTCTCCTTAAAGACCCCCAATATTTTCGGGGTAAGTTGATCTCAAGCCATTTAGGGCAAGAGATCTTATTTTTAAGCTATATTAATCTTTTCACCCTTTAGCAGCGTTACAACCGCTTTTTTCCATTCCGGAGTTTTCCCTGTTTTATAACGAACTTTTCGTTTTTTGCCCGGCATGGTAGAGGTATTTATATTTTTTACTTTCACGCGATAAATAAATTCAACAGCATCTTTAATCTGAATTTTATTTGCCTTTTTTTCAACACAAAAAATATATTTATTCTGTGTTTCCAGTTCAGTGCCTTTTTCTGTACGCAATACATATTTAATTACTCTAAATGGATTTTGCACTGCTATTTATTCTCCCTTTTGCAAACGAGCTGTCAACTCGCCAAGTGCCTTCTTGGTGATTATAATATTTTTATGTAATAAAACGTCAAGCGCGTTGATCATCTCCGGACGCTTTAATCTAATATCTTTAATGTTTTTTGATGAACGCATTAAGCTTGCCTGCGGATTATCACAGACAAAAAGTGTTTTTTTATCCAAGCTAAATACCTGGATTAATTTACAAAAATCCTTTGTTTTTCCTGAATCTACCTTCAACTCTTCGAGTACCTTAACAAGATTATCATTAAGCCTGGAATTCAAGCTGCAAATCAATGCCTTTTTCTTCATTTTCTTAGGCAGCTGATAAGAATAATCGCGTGGATGCGGCCCAAAAACAATACCGCCTTTTTTCCAAAGAGGACTGCGAGATGATCCTATTCGCGCCTTACCGGTTCCCTTTTGACGCCACGGCTTTGAATTTCCTCCGCTTACATTAGCACGTGTCTTTGTACTGGCTGTACCCTGGCGTTTGTTAGCCATGTACATAACAGTTGTCTGGTGCAGCAATGCCTTGTTGACCTTACCATCAAAAACCTTTTCATCGAGATCAACCGTTCCGACCTCTTTGCCAGCTAAATTATTTATTGAAAGTGTAAACATTTTACTTCTTCTTTGCCTTTCTAACTTCCAGATAAGATCCTTTATGTCCAGGAACCGCACCTTTTACCATCAGGACGTTCTTTTCTTTGTCAACCTTAATAATCTCTAAACTCTGTACAGTAATCCGACGATGCCCCATATGCCCTGGTAAAGCATGCCCACGCACAACGCGTCCCGGACTAGTAGTCGCTCCTATAGAACCTGGGCCTCTATGATTCATACCGCCATGTGTTTTTGGTCCGCCGCTCCAGCCATGACGTTTCATGCCGCCCTGAAAACCCTTACCTATGGACATGCCGCTAATATCGACAAAATCCCCTTCTTTAAACAGATCCAAATCTATTTGCTGTCCAATTTCAAACTGATCATTATCATCAATCAGGATTTCACGCACAAACTTTTTCGGCGCCACATTGGCCTTTTTAAAATGACCCGCCAATGCCTTAGTAGTACGCCTTTCCTTTTTATCCAGATAGCTAAGCTGTACCGCTCTATACCCGTCTTTATCTTTTTCTTTTACCTGCACTACATAACAAGGACCGGCAATTATAGAGGTCACTGAAATGCACTTACCGTCTTCTTTAAAAACTTGAGTCATTCCTGCTTTTTGTCCTAATATACCTAACATCTATTTACCCTTATCCAAGCTCTTATTAATACTCTTTAGCTTTTAACTTTTAACTTTTAACTTTTTACTTTATTTCTACATCCACTCCAGCAGGAAGATCCAATCTTTTAAGAGCATCAATTGTCTTGGCTGTTGGTTCAATTATCTCTAGCAAACGCTTATGTATTCTCAGCTGAAACTGCTCACGTGATTTTTTATCAATCACAGGAGAGCGCAGCACTGTATATAGTGACTTCCGAGTTGGAAGAGGCACAGGTCCGGAAATCTTTGCTCCGGTTCGCTTAGCTGTATTTACAATCTCTTCCGCAGATTGATCCAGCACACGATGATCATAGGCCTTTAATCTTATTCTGATTTTTTGTTGCGCCATCTTCTTCTACCCTCTTCCTATTCAATAATTTCCGATATAACGCCTGCTCCGACCGTACGCCCGCCTTCACGGATAGCAAACCGCAATTCTTTTTCCATGGCGATCGGCACGATAAGATCTACATCCATAGCCACATTGTCTCCAGGCATAACCATCTCTACTCCCTGCGGCAATGTTACCACTCCGGTTACATCTGTTGTTCTGAAATAAAACTGCGGACGATATCCCTTAAAAAATGGGGTATGTCTTCCGCCTTCTTCCTTACTTAATATATATACCTGAGCCTTAAACTTGGTATGCGGCTTGATCGATCCCGGCTTTGCTGCAACCTGGCCTCTTTCAATATCTTTCTTATCTATACCGCGCATCAAAAGACCTACATTATCTCCGGCCAGTCCTTCATCAAGCAGCTTGCGAAACATTTCTACTCCGGTTACTACTGTCTTCTTTGTGTCCTTCATCCCCACTATCTCGATCTCTTCTCCTACCTTAACCTTACCGCGCTCGATTCTTCCTGTTCCTACTGTACCGCGGCCGGTAATCGAAAATACATCTTCTACTGCCATCAAGAAAGGCTTGTCTATTTCTCTCTTTGGCGCAGGAATGAAATCATCTACTGCCTGCATAAGATCCAAAATAGACTTTATATTAGGTCCTTCCATATTCCCTGCCTCTACTTCTTCTAAGGCCTTAACTGCCGATCCTTTAAGTATCGGTGTCTTGTCTCCAGGAAACTCATACTTGTTCAATAAATCACGAATCTCAAGCTCTACAAGCTCAATCAGCTCAGGATCATCTACCATATCTGTCTTATTCATATATACTACCAGCGCAGGTACGTTTACCTGTCTTGCCAACAGTATATGCTCGCGTGTCTGAGGCATTGGACCATCTGGGGCTGATACTACCAGAATCGCTCCGTCCATCTGCGCTGCTCCGGTGATCATGTTCTTAATATAGTCAGCATGTCCAGGACAATCTACATGTGCATAATGACGCGTCTCTGTCTCATACTCAGCATGGTGTACATTGATCGTTACTCCTCTTTCTTTTTCTTCCGGAGCATTGTCAATCTCATCATACCTCTTTGCTGTTGCTAATCCCTTTTTGGCTAGAATATGCGTAATCGCTGCTGTTAATGTTGTCTTACCATGATCAACATGTCCAATTGTTCCTATATTGACATGTGTTTTATTCCTCTCAAATTTCTCTTTAGCCACTATGCACCTCCTACGTTGATTAAGCTGCTGACGGGAATCGAACCCATGACCTCATCCTTACCAAGGATGTGCTCTGCCAACTGAGCTACAGCAGCGCTTTTTAGGCGCCAACCCTATTTATAAAAAATACAAAGAATTTATGTACGTAAAGTTTAAAATATACCATAAAAAAAATTATTGTCAAGTATTTTTTTTATTTTTAAACCAAGAACGGGGATGTTTCCAGAAGTTTAAATGTTTGTTTAATGCTGAGTCTTTACTGCCCCAGTTTTTTCTGAATCGTTTCCAGTAATTGTTCCTTGTCTACTGGTTTTACCAGATAGTCCTTCATTCCTTCAATTGCGAAGAGTTCCTTCATCCCTTCCTGTGAGGAAGATATAATTATCGGTATGTTTTTTACCTGTTCATCGTAGAGGATCTGTTTAGCAATCGTAAAACCGTCAACACCAGGCATGATTATATCAAGCACAACCAAATCCGGCATGACTTTCTTTACGTTCTCAAGAACCTTGGAGCCATCACTTACATGAAAGACCTTATATCCCTTTATTTCTAAGAACTCCTTTATCTCAGAGGATGCTCTTAGATCATCATCTACGATAAGAATTTTCTTGTCTGCGTCCAATTTCGCTCCTTTTATATAAGTGCTTTAGAGAGTGTTATCTTAATAAAATTTTCTTTTTGAGTCAATTTTTTTCTTTTATAAACAACCGCGCTATTTTAATAGAAAACTTTTACCAAAAAAATACCTTTTCATTTACCTGAATATTGTTTTGCTTCATCCAGCCAGCGTTTACTTCAAGGGCATACTTAATCGCTTTAGATGGCCTGTGACGCAGCCGGGTATCAAGCGGGATCATCTGCTGGATATCAACTATTTCATGCCTACTGTCAATAAACGCTAAGTCTAGGGGGATATACGTGTCTTTCATCCAAAAAGAATGAAATCCTTCTTTTTTAAAGATAAAAAGCATGCCCTGGTTTTTCTTAAGAGCAGCTCTTTTTTGCAGGCCTCTTTGTCTCTGAGCCTGTGTTTTTGCGACTTCCACAAGTATCAACCTTGACCGCACAGACAAAATCCGCCAAGGAGTTGCCTTCCACAACAAGCCAAAAACAAAAACACATATAAAGACAGCTAAAATGATCTTATTTTTCTTTAACATCTTTTTTGAGCGTCTGTTATCATTGCGCCTTTAATGCGCTTTTCATTTTCTCTAAAAAATTCTCTGGATGCAAATACCCTGGGATAATCTCGATTTTTTTTGCCTTGGATGTAAGAAACGCCGTAGTGGGCAAGCCTCTAACCATATAATTTTCAGCCACATCAGGCTGCTCTTGCGTATCTATTTTTACACAAATAAATTGCTCGGCCAGTTCAGCAACCTGCATATTCTCATATATATCCTTATCCATGCGCTTACACCACACGCACCAATCCGCATTAAAATCGATAATTATAGGCTTTCCCTGTGCCAAAGCCGAATCCTTTGCAGCCGGCAGGTCAGTAATCCAATCAATGCTACCCTTTGGTCCATTATCAACTGCCTGACTGCAACCCATTATCAATAATAATCCTATTAAAAATGCTATTTTTTTCACATGCCCCTGCTTTCTATAAAATTCTACTATAAACAAATATCCAATAAACCAAAAAATAAGTTAATTCAATAAAGAAACAATAAATTTTTTTATGCTGGATCTTCGCAATAACATAAGTGCTGAGAAGTAAAAACCCGGCAAGAAAGGTAACAGAGGAAACTATAGATTTTAAAAGTATATTAATCATTGTCCTATTTTAACCCATAGTCAAAACAGTGTCAAGAATTGCCCAATACTATTGGCAACCAGTATATTGCTGCTTTTAATAAGCTGCGCCAGGGCTACAATTATTTTAGCAATTATTATATTTAAACCATGTCTGCAAAAGTATATAAGGGGTTTTGAAAAAATCAAAACCCCTTATATATCAACACCTTACTAACTTAAGCTATCCTTTTTACTGCGATGCCTTTTGCACCCCGTACGTTCTTAGCAAATCATTGACATTGGTTGTCTTTAAATCCATACCGCTTGTTTCGGAAAAAGGCAACAAATAAATAGGCTTGCCCATAAGCGCCTCAGCCAGCTTCAGCTTGACCATGGTGATCCCGCCTGAATTATTCAATGCCTCTACTGTTTTTTCTATACCCTTTGCCTCAGCAATACCTTCAATTTCAATAGCCTTAGCAATGCGACTCTCCTGCTCAAAATATGCATCTGCCTTGATTTTGTCTTTTTTAAATTCACCATCAGCCGCAGCAACCATCTGGTTTACTTCTCCCTGTGACTGTTGAAGCTTTTGCTTATACTCTTCATATGTTGCATTTGCCTCGGACTTAAAACGCTCTGCCATCTGATCTGCTACCTTTTTATCCTCTATGGCTCTTTGATAAGCCGGATTAAAACGATAATCTTTAGACAGTACACTTTCTACAATTACTCCGTACGAATTAAGCGTCTCATTAAGCAGAGCGATAGCCTTGTCCGCCTTTTCTGTTCGCTTGGTAGCAACATAGAAATCTTCGGTTTTTAATTCCCCATAAAGGTCACGCGTAATATTACGTGATATGGGACGAACAACCTTTTCCTCAAGTTCCAGATTGTTCTTAGCTACATATTCTAAAATATAAGGCGCCTTTTCCGGGATAATACGATAGGCAATAATAACATCAAGGCTGATATCATTTCCGTCTATAGTTTTAAACAGCACGTCATCCGGACCTGTATGCGCGCCCTGGCCTTGCTTGATCGTCATCTCCATATTCCTAAGCTTTGTATCAAAGACATCCCAATCATTAATAACCGGGGGAAAGAAAAATGTCGTACCTGGTGAATAAATTTCCTGCATCACGCCTTTTTTTACAAACGGCGACCATTTAATTGTCCTGACTCCAACCTCTGTTGACTGGGTTGAATGAGGCATGCATCCACTGAGGCTTACCGCCATACATACTAAAAGGAGGCAAAAAGTTGTTTTCATAATTGTCCTTTTGTTTTTCATTACTGCCCACCCCCTTTCACACCAAAAAGTTCAAGATTTTTGTCTAAATTCAAAGGATTAAAGCCATTTGCTCCGCTAGAAGAAAGCATAATAACATTCAGGCCTTTGAGTACCTCAGCCATTTTTAATCCCACCAGCTTGTCTGAGCCTTTTTGCTGATAGGCATTATTTATAAGCTCTTTCTTTTTTGCCTCAGCAAGCTTTATCATCAGATCTGCCTCAGCATGTTTAGTTCTTACATAAAGATCCCGCTCTGAGTTCTTCTTTACTACATAAGCCCTTCCCTCTTCAATTCGAATCTTCATATTGGCCTCTCCCTCTTCACGCACTTTCTTTACAAGCGCTTCCTCTCCTGTTGCCTTGGCCTTGGACTGGTTGGTAAAAACCAGCTGATCTTTTAACTTCTTCTCTTCTATATTTCTCTGCAACTCATCGCTATATTTGAAATATCGGATAAGCACATGGTCAACTATTATGCCCTTAGGCTCAAGCTCTATATTGAGCAATTCCATTGATTGCTGAGCTCTGGCTACACGAAGCGGACTATTAAAAAATTCTTCTGTAGTCATCTCGCCCAAAGTTTCTTTAAGCTTTGGCTCAACTTTCGGGATTATTCCGTTTGTCTGATACAAGAGTCCAGGGCCTACGGTTGTAATCACTTTATATGGATCCGCAATATGATAGATAACGCTAACATCTACATCCACAAAGAATCCATCTGAGGTTTGGATATGTGCTGCTTTTTGAAATCCGCCCTTTTGCTTTCTTTGCCCATAATATGCTTCCGGAGAACGCACACTATCCAGATTAAACTGGATACTCTTTGCCTTACTCTCAAGATAATCATTTAGCTCAAATACCTGCAGATCCTTGGGAAATCTGTGCATACGATGTATTCCAAAAGGAGCAATAACATGAAATCCTGTATTATAAATCTTTTCCCTTACACCAGGATTGATCCCAATATTGATCTGCTTAATAGCAAATTCATTTGGCCGCACATAAAAAATACAATTACCAAAAAATACCGCTAAAACAAACAAAATCACAAATACCCTGACAAGCCACTTAAACATTTTTTCAAAATTTACTTTTGACATTCTGTTCATCATTTTAGCAAACTCTTCTTTTTCGTTCATTCAAACAACACCCCCTTCAAAAATTTTTCAGATTTTAAAGTAGCAAGAACAAAGAAACAAGGAGCGAGATAATTATCTAATTTTCCTACTCTCTACTCTCTACTCGCTACTTTGCACTTTAGTTAATTACCATATCTTTCCCTTTGCTACAGCCTTAATCACATCTCTTTTGGTTACAACTCCTGCCACTGCTCCATTATCCAGAACCACAAGATAGTAACTTTTATTTTCGCTCATAATTGTGGCTATTTCCTCTGTTGTCGTCTGCGATGTTATTGTTTGCGACTCAACTTGCATTACATCTTGCAGTTTGGTACCAGTAATTTTTTTAAGCTCTTCCTCTGTCTGCGCAACACCCAAGGGAACAAAATTGGCAAATAGGTTCAGGAATGAAGGCAGGTTTATTTTTTTATCCTGGAATATCAGGTCTTCCTCTGTAGCAATGCCTAAAAATTTTCCGCCCTCATCTACCACTGGAGCCCCGCTGATATTCTCTTTTATCAGAAAAGAGGCAAATTCACGGATCGCCAACCGCGGTGATACTAATTTGACGCTTTGAGTCATGATATCCTTGGCCAGCATATATCCTCCTTTGATAAGCATACCCGCTTTATACTCCTGGATTTTAAGATGGATGAAAACAAAGACAACTCAGCTTTCCTCCTAATCGCTTGGCTGTATTGTAATTTAGTGTAAACTATAGGCAGGCGCCTTGTCAACTTGATTCTTTCATGGTAAGGTATGAACAAGAAAAGAGGATCACTTGTGAAGGAAAGACTAAATAAGATTATATCAAAAAGCGGGGTTTGCTCACGCCGCAAAGCAGATGAGCTGATATCATCCGGCAAGGTAAAACTGAATGGCATTATTGTAACTGTCCTAGGCACACAGGCCGATATTGATAAAGACATTGTACTGGTCAACAATCTTCCTCTTAAAAAAGAAAAAAATGTTTACATTATATTTCACAAACCAAAAGGCTGCATCACTACAGCTAGTGACCGATTCGCGGAGAAAACTATTTTTGATATTTTGCCTAAATTTCCCGTACGAGTTTTTCCTGTGGGCCGCTTAGACAAAAATACAGAAGGACTTCTGATCTTGACCAATGACGGGGACCTGACACAAAAGATCCTGCATCCCAAATATGAGATCAAAAGAATCTACGAAGTCGGCATAAAAGGCAACCTGCCTAAACCAATTGTTGAAAAAATAGAAAAGGGAGGCATCAAAATCGAAGACTACAGAACCTCTGTCTGCGAAATCAAAATTCTCAGCCGCAGTGAATTAAAAACACAGTTAACCCTTTCCCTGCATGAAGGTAAAAAGAGAGAAATCAGAAAGATTTTTGATGCAGTTGATCATCCGGTGATTTACTTGAAAAGAATTCAATTCGACGCTTTAAAACTAGGAGCCCTTCCAAAAGGGAAATGGAAATATATTGCTAAAAAGGTACTTTTAGGAAAAAATTAATATCTCAGAGATTAATCCAATAATTTATATTTAAAGATTAGATATATATGCATTTGCGAGATCGAAAAATACAAACACTATTACTTTCATGCTTAATACTGTTTCATATTATAAATAATGCCTCCTGGCTGTTCACCCACACCCCTAATTTTTATTGCCGCGGAAAGGCCTGGGAAGAACATCTCAATGGATATGCCTTATTAGTTAATAAAATACAGCATGGCACAGAACACCACTCCTATAATCAAAATAAGTCCGCTTTATCAAATTTATTTTTTATCAACACCTTTTACCCGCCGCTGTATTATTATGCCGCGTTTTTTTTAAAAACTACCCTCGGATTTATTTCGCCTAAGATTATTATGCTAACATCAAGCATGTTTCTTGCTCTGCTTTTAATCTATTTATACAAGCTATCAGAACTGCTCTACCCAGGCAGCGGACTTTTCGCAGCATTTATATGCTCATTTCTTCCGGAGATATATGAGGCCGCCCGGGCCTTCAATCATGTAACCGCTGTATGCGCCATGGTCGTGGTAAACCTGTATTATTTACTTAAAACAGATGCCTTCAAGAACAGGCATTATTGCATAATGCTCGGAATATGTTTTGGCATCGCCATGCTTATTAAATATACTTTCTTTGTTTTTTTAGCCATACCGCTGGCTATAAGCACATATGAAGCAATCCTCTGGGGACAACAGGAAAAACAATACTGGATACTAAAAAATATAGCTCTCTCAGCACTTACCGCCATCATCATTGCTGGACTATTTTATTTTAATCCGACTGTAATTAAAGACCTTATCACGCGGGCATTTAATATGAACCGCTTTTCAATATCCCATATTGTGGGCAATCTAAACTTTTTAAATAGACTGGCTTTTTATATTGATTTCTTATATGCGCAATTTCTTAAAAATTCTGCGGGAGTTTTAATTATATTATCCGCTATAGTGTTTTTCATTAAAAAAAATCCCGGTAAAAAAATTCTTGGCTCAACCATTCTGGGGTCCCTTTTTCTAATTAGCCTGGTTCCGAAATACCCGCCTTTTCAAGAATACACCATGGCAATAATCCCTTTGCTTTCAATAGCCGCAAGTATCGGATTGTTAAACATGCAGGCCCCCAGGCCTATTCTTAGAATAGCAAAAACAGGCATACTGTCATTGCTGCTTATTTTGCTGCCTTTTTTTTATTCTCTCAAAGCAGAAGGTTCTCCCGCCTTCTGCTTTGATGATAATTCCATAGATAAACTTTTCAAGAGTATCGGCAACGAACAAACTCCTATAGGTTATTTCGCAGATGAGTACCATTCAGTGGATTTTCTAAGCTTTGAAAAGTTCTTAGTACTTTGGAGTAAAAACAAGGCCCCGGTTAAGAATTTCTTCACTTCTCCTACTGATTTTTGTAAAAATTTCAATCACTTCCACACGCTAATATATCTCAGCAGCAATAAGCAGGACTGGCCAGAATTTCACAGCCTTATGCTAAGTGTAGAATCTTTTTGCCAAAAGAACAGCATTAAACTGGTGTGGAACGAATCTCGCCCCGCAAAGTTTGATGGGAAAAATTTAATGCTATCCAAAAAACAGCTCAAAAAATTCCAAGATTCAAAAATTGAATTCATCAAAACAGGCCAGGTGCGGTTTTTTAGAGAATACTCGCTTACCGGACCTTCAGTTGATGTATTTATCTATAAACGCATTCAGGGTCCTAATTGATATATCGCTGTTTTTTAGCGGGGTTTGATCTGGCCAGTTTTAAAAAGCGCTACTTTTACAAAAAACGGCCCGATGATCTCATAGATTATCGTTGTTGCGGCTATTGTCGTGAATATTATACTTCCAAGTTCAGGAAAAACACTCTTGGAGATCAAGGCCATGCCAAGAGCTACGCCAGCCTGAGGCATTTGAGCAATACCCATATATTTTTTTACATCAGTTCCAGCATGAGAAAAAATCGCCCCAAAATAAGTACCAATGCATTTTCCCATCACTCGCGCAACAAGATAGACTACTCCGATAAGACCTACATGTTTGAGCACATCTATTTCCAGGTTCGCTCCGGCAAGGACAAAAAAGATAAGATATATCGGCCAATCAATTTCTTGCAATACTTCAAAAAACCGAAAACTCTCTTTATCTATGTTCACAATAACAGTTGATAAAATCATACACGACAACAAGACAGATAAATGAAAATGCAAAGCAAGCCCGGCTGTAAAAAAAATCGTGCCTATTGTATATATCAAAAGATCCCTTTTACTGCGAATGTGATAGGCGAATGTGCAGAACATCCAGCCGATAATGCTGCCCATAAATAAAGAAAGTGCTATTTCAAACATGGCACTTCCGATCACCTGCATCAGGCTTGTTACCTGATGAAAGTGTATCTTTTTGGCAAAAGCCAGACACACTGAAAACACGATCAACCCCCAAGCATCATCAATAGCCACAACTCCCATCAGAATATCAGTGAATTTCCCCTTGGCTTTATATTGCCTGATAACCATTATCAAAGCCGCTGGAGCCGTTGCCGTAGCAACAGCGCCAAAAATAAGCGCCACATATAAAGGCAGTCCAATCATGAGTGTGCCCAACACGACAAAAAGCCATGCCCCGGAAGCAGCCAAGATAGATATCCAAAGAACTTGTTTCCCTATCTGCTTGAAAATTTGAAGCGAAAAATTCTGGCCAATACTAAAAGCGATCAGGCTTAAAGCAAAATTAGAAATAGTCCCGGAAGATTTTATAACACTTAGAGACACAAATCCAGCCACATATGGGCCGATCAGTATGCCCAGAACAAGATAGGCCGTGATTGCCGGAGTCTTGATCTTTTCAGCGACCTTTCCGGACAAGACCCCAAATAATAATACCAGGCTTATGCCGAGGATCAGATTCATTTAAGCAAGTCCTCTTTCTTTAAAGACCTTCATGACAATATCAAAAACACTGATAAGCCCCACAAGCTTCTTATCTTTATCTATTACTGGTATTGCCTGGCGACTATGCAGCTGCATCAGGTCATAGGCTTTTTTAATATCTTCATCCTGCTCTATCTTTACTACCTTTTTATCCATAATATCCGCCACGATCACCAGCAACCCCATACCTTCTTCAATATCAACATCAAAGATATTTGCCGGCTCCCGGCTGATCATTGATAAGGGATTATGCATGAGCAGATCCTGATGATGCGGTTTAAATATATCAAAAAACGACTGGATACGTACTATCCCAAGCAGAGTATCATCATCATCTACTACCGGCACCGCAGGAAAACTATGAAACTTGCTGAATAACTCAAGTAATTGCGCAAGGGTCGTCCCTCGTTTAACAGAGATTACCTCGGTCTGCATATTGTTTTTTACCTGCATATTATCTCCCCCAAACAATAAGTGTTTTATTAATTCGAATGAATCTGGTTAGTCTTATGTAAGGCTATTTTCACAAAATACGGACCAATGATTTCATAAATAACCGTAGTTGCGGCAACTGTGGTAAAGATAATGCTGCCGGCCTGAGGAAACTGTTCTTTGGCAATTAAAGCCATTCCCAGAGCAACTCCAGCCTGAGGGAAAAGCCCCAGGCTTAAATATTTTTTAATATCATCATCTGACTTGGCAATAACAGCCCCTAGATAAGTACCGATAAACTTTCCCACCACACGAAAGATCAGATAAACTAAGCCAATAACTCCTATTTGCATCAAAAGATCTATTTCCAGACTAGCCCCAGCTAAGACAAAAAACACAAGATATATCGGCCAATCAACATGCCCTAATACATCAAAAAATTTAAAGCTTTCATTATTAAGGTTTACAACAACTGCAGCCAAAAACATACAGCTTAACAGCACGGAAGCATGAAAATGCAAGGCCAATCCGGTTGTCACAAAAATAAATCCCAGGGTACAGATTAAAAGCTCGGTTTGGTTCTTCAACGCTCTTCCCGCGCGGCTTAGCATAAAGCCTAAAAGCCCGCCTAAAATAAATGCCTTGCCTATTTCCAGCAGCGAGCCTAACACAACATTAAACATGCTCGTAGAAAGATGTGCATACATTGCCTTGGCAATAGCCAGAGATATAGAAAAAATAATCAATCCCCAGGCATCATCCAAAGCAACAACTCCCATAAGCACATCAACAAATTGACCTCTTGCCTTATATTCTCTGACAACCATAATAATTGCTGCCGGAGCACTGGCAGCAGCAATAGCCCCGAATATAAGCGCCAGATATCCAGGAACCTTGAAACAAAGCAGCGCAATAACTGTTATAAGCCATGCGCCAACAGCCTCCATAATAGAGATCCAAAGCACCTGCTTGCCTACATTGCGAAAGGTGGCTTTTGAAAAATTCTGGCCAATACTAAAGGCAATCAGGCTTAGGGCAATCTGCGATATTGTCCCGGATATTTTTATAATATTCATGGGCAAAATATTTAATACAAAAGGACCGATCAGTATGCCCAGAACAAGATAGGCCGTGATTGCCGGGGTCTTGACCTTTTCAGCAACCTTTCCGAACATCAGGCCAAAAATAAAAATTACACCAATTCCTAAAATAAAATTCACTTAAACAAGTCCTCTTTCTTTAAAGACCTTCATGACAATATCAAAAACACTGATAAGCCCCACAAGTCTCTTATCTTTATCTATTACTGGTATTGACTGACGACTATGCAGCTGCATCAGATCATAGGCCTTTTTAAGATCTTCATCCTGCCCGACCTTCACTATCTTTTTATCCATAATATCCGCCACGATCACCAGCAGCCCCATACCTTCTTCGATATCAACATCAAAGATATTTGCCGGCTCCCGGCTGATCATTGACAAGGGATTATGCATGAGCAGATCCTGATTATGCGGTTTAAATATATCAAAAAACGACTGGATATGTACTATCCCAAGCAGAGTATTATCATCATCTACTACCGGCACCACCGGAAAGCTATGAAACTTGCTGAATAACTCAAGTAATTGCGCAAGAGTTGTCCCTCGTTTAACAGAGATTACCTCGGCCTGCATATTGTTTTTTACCAGCATATGAGCACCTTTCATTTTTATATTCAAACAAGAAAATAATTATAGTCTCTTACTATTATAAATGCAATTAAAAAAGAAAAGTTATCCTTAATATAATTTTTTCCTTACAACCCTAATTCCATGCTGATTCCCTGCGAGGTTAACCCGCTGCACTTGCTTTATAGCCTGGCTTTCCTGCGCCATAACGGCAAACCCTAGAGATTTTGCCCGCACTTGATTTATCGTCCCGTAAAAATATATTTGCTGCGTTCTATGGAGCATACCGCTTTTACGCAAAGTAACAACAAGGTTATGGTTTCTATCTAACTTCCATGTGCCGATAAATGCGATCTTCGGCGACCATGCATACTGCTATCTCCAGACTTTATGTGCAGACAGATTATACATAAGATTGTTTTTGCGGTCCACCGTGAAAAGTTCCCCGAACCGAGATTTTCTTTTTATCCCAGATACTGGACAGCTAATTTTGCCTATCAATAGCATATTGATATTCAATCATAAGCTCTCTGCCGGGTTAATCAGACATTAAAACGTATATCTAACATATCACCGCTTGTAATAACATAGTCTTTATCTACCAGCCGAACAAAACCCTGTGTCCTTGCCTCCTGCATATTATGCACAGTATCAAAATCCCGAAAGTTTACGATTTCCGCTTTTATAAATCCTCTGGCCAGGTCTGAATGGATCTTGCCTGCGCAAGTCACCGCATCCGAGCCTTTCTTAACCGGCCAGGACCGGACCTCCTGCTTGCCGGCTGTATAAAAAAACATCATTCCGGATTTATCAAAAGCCTTGGCAATCAAATCATTCACTTCTATAGCCCCCTCAACAACGATTGTCGGGGTTAAGCTCAAAGGCGCAAGTTCTTTTATTTTTACATATTCATCCGGAGTAAAATCAATATCACAAGCAGGGATTTCCTTTTCTAACTTCAGCTGGCATTTCTCTAATGCGGCTTTTTCTGCCATATCATTTGAGTTAGCTATACGATTATCAACCTTCTCCATGTCCATTATCAAAAAGTCAAGCAGCTTATCCCTAGAAACAACAATGCAGTCAGCATTCATATAATCTTCTTTGATAAACTCCGCAAAAAAAGGCGATATTTTTTTTGGCGCAAATTTTTCTGTCAGCTTTATAATTATCGCATCATTGTATTTGGTTTTTCCTTCCGGCAAATCTACTCCTAAAAAACTAATCTTCATTCTTTTTTCTCTCCTTATTTAGCTGGCCTCTGCGGAGTGAATCACTCTGGTTGCTTTTTACGCCAGAGAAATACCTTATCCTTTGGTTTTACTGTAAAGGGGAGTTTGATACCCGCAAGTTCCCCCTTGTTAATTTTATCGACAAATTCATGCCTTTGCTGCAACTCAACAGCAACAGTAAAGCTAGGCGGAGTACTCTTGCCGATAAATAAAATCTCCTGCCCCTTACGCAATGGCTTATTCTGCAAGCGAATTTCCGCAACATTGATTTTTTTAAAGAATTTAACAACTTCTCCTAAAAACACTTTTTCGTATGTGTTTTCAAGTTTAGTACTTATTGCATTCTGGGGTGCTCCAAAATAAAACCCGTTTGAAAACCCGCGATTAAATACTCTTTGCAGCTGCTCCTTAAGCTGTGCCTTTAAAACATCCGTAAGATTATCATTAAAATAAGCATCTATTGCCGTGCGATATGCTTGAGTCACCACTTTCACATATTCCGGTGCGCGCCTCCGTCCTTCTATTTTAAATGCCTCTATCCCAGATTCGATTAATTCATCAATGAAATCTATGGTGCAAAGGTCTTTTGCACTCAACACATAATCTCTACCCAGTATATATTGGGCCTCTTCATCGGCGTCTTTTATTGAAAATTCTCTTCTGCAATATTGAAGACATTCTCCTTGATTAGCCGATTTCCCAGAGGAATAGCTTGAGAGAAAGCATCTGCCTGAAATACTAATGCACATAGCGCCATGAATAAATGCCTCGATCTGACATTTTATATTTTGCTCCCTCTTTTTGCGTATAATTTTCTTTATATCAATAAGCGTACACTCACGTGCCAACACTGCCCGCTTAACCCCCAGCCTGGAAAAATTTTCAAGTGCCGCGCTATTAGATACGCTTGCCTGCGTAGAAAGATGTACCGGAAGTTTAAGCTTTTTTGCGATACTCATAACCGCCATATCCCACAAGATCACTCCATGTACTTTAGCCTGCTTTGCTTTTATAAGTATTGCCTCTGCTTTTTTCAGTTCATGTTCCATGATAATTACATTAAGCGCCAGATACCCCTTTTTCTTATGCCCGGCCAAAAAGCGCATTATTTTTTTAAGCTCCATAGCATCAAAATTGCCGGCAAGATTCCGCATATTCAGACCCTTAACGCCAAAATAGACACTATCTGCCCCTGCCTCTATGGCGCTGACAAGCCCGGCCCAGTCCCCGGCAGGGGCAATAAGCTCTGGCTTCTTTAATAGTTTATTTTGTTTGAATTTATTGTTTTTCATATATCGTTTGCCGGTTTTCCTACAAGACTTATTTCTTTTCAGAGAGAACACATATTTTATTGCGTATATTTTCCAGTTTGCCGAAACAAATCAGTTTATCGCCTAAACCTATTTTCATCCGGGCCGAAGGATTCGGAATAATTTCCCCTGCTTTTTGTATAGCCAGCACAGTTATATCCGCATCCCGCAGCTGGGAGTTCATCAGCGTTGTATCTATTACAGGGCTGTCCTTGAATATTTCTATCTGAGAGATACCATACCCTCCTGTAGCCACCACCAGCTCTTCAAATGTTATGCGTTTTATAAGTTCATTTTTAATAAAACGCAGGCGCAAAAAATTTGTCATCTTTTTATCAAGCTGCGTATATGTTGCAATACGATAACTTACGATTATAGCAATGATCACAATGCCTAGCTTTATCCATGGCTGCACAGATAACGGAAAAGCCGAGTTAAACAGTGATATAGTATAATCAGATGCAAACAGCTCCGGCCGCAACGAGTTAGCCAATGTAGCAATCAATGTAACAAACCCTGCATGCCCGAGAATAATAAGCGTCGAGGCTATACGCCTTCTCTGTTGATTATTAGTAACTAATTCAGATTCCCTTGTTGTAAAACCTGTTCCGGAAAAACAGGATAGAGCCTGAAAAGATGCCATTGACCAATCAAGACCTGTAAGTTCAAATGCTATCGCACCCAGCCTGACCGCGATAAATGAGACAAACAACGCAATAAGAAATAACAAGACATTCATTGATTACTCCTTTGTTAATGTTTTAATTGTTTTGTGTCTCAATAAAGCAGCGCTCCAACCGATAACTATACCGGTTACAAGCGTAAGAAATAATATAATCGCCCGGCTGGTAGTAAAGGCCCAGAATAAGAACTTGATTTCAACTGTTTCATAATTTTGCGCTACAAAAACAACTAATAAAAATAACACGCCAATTCTCAGCCAAAATTTCCACTGCATGCGTTACCTCCTGTAAATTAGAATTTCTTTTTGAATTTTAGATATAATTTTTCTTCGCCTTCTTCGACCTGTTTGACTTCTTCTTCGAACTGCTGTGTTTTTAACTGATTAAGCTGTTTTTCAGCATTAACAGATATTGAGTCTGTGAGCTTAACCTCGCCTTTAACAGTATGTGTAGTCGTATTATCAACATTTCCTTTGCAGTCTTCCTGCGGCGATTCCACCTCATACCCCAGCTTAATCTTATCTGAAAGCGAAGTATTAAGACCCATTGTATTAGTTTCATTGCGATAAATCAGCGATATATCGCTGATTCCAAAGCGTTTTGCGATCTTACTGCCTGTACCGGCAAAAAGAAAATAGTCCACAAAATCTTTGATCAAATCAGCAGACATCCTACCGCTTTGCAACGCACCCTGCGTACTGCCCCAGGCTCGCCCAGTAGCCAGCATAACCAATAATAGCTCCTGCGTCAAGGGAGGGTTTGAGCTTAATGTCAATTTAGGCTCATTTACGGTTCCCTGCAGTACCATGC
>Ga0307992_1000097_pt1 | contig 54806 bp, 58 predicted proteins | sample EllFjometagen133_FD_203162 | JGI IMG/M metagenome (GOLD analysis project Ga0307992, IMG submission 203162) | Marine microbial communities from Ellis Fjord, Antarctic Ocean - #133 | ecosystem: Environmental > Aquatic > Marine > Unclassified | place: Southern Ocean | collected 2014-10-08
TGAAGAAGATGGCTGGAACTGCTGCAGTTAACATAATAACTACTAACAAAGAAACTATTATAATCATTTCTTCTCCTGTTTTTTGAAACCTTTAAAATTTTTTGATCTATCCACTACAGTCCTATCACATAATGGAACTCCTATCTTCTTGGATGCTCTGGCAATCGCATGACTGGAAATGGGATTTGTTACTAAAATAAATACCGCAATAAGTAAGCATTTCCAAAACCAGGCCGGTTGCAAAATTCCAACTCCAATAATAGTAAGCAAAGCACCTAGAGTTGTACATTTTGTTCCTGCCTGAATGCGATTATAAACATCTGGTAATCTTAAAATTCCAAAATTACCTAAAAGTAAAAATAAAACTCCAATTCCGGTAACGATCTCTCCAAATAGTTCCATATTAAATTCCTTTTTCCATAAATCTGGCAATGGCAACTAATCCCACAAAAGCAAGAAGTGAATATACTAATGAAATATCAAGATAGATATAACGATCAAATATTAAAGCTAAAAGTACAAACAAAGCAACAATTGTTGTGGTAATAGTATCTACGGCAACAGCTCTGTCGGAAGCAGTGGGACCAAGCAGCATTCGTATCAGGCTTAGAAAAATTCCTAAGACTATTATGAATAAAAAAATTATTGATAATGTTACACTCATGCAAACACCACCCTTAGATATTTCTCAAATTTTTCTCCAATGATCTTTGTTGCTTCCGTCTCATCTTCAGTTCGAACATAGATCCAATGAATAAGAAGTTCATCTTCCTCGATATCAAGTGTAAATGTTCCGGGTGTTAATGTAATTGAATTTGCGAGTATTGTTTTAGCAATATCTTGTTTTAATTTAGTTTTTATAACTACAATGCCCGGCTTTATCGGTAGGGACGGATGAAGTACTCTATAGGCAACATCGAAATTTGCTTTTATTATCTCTATAAGGAGAACAATAATATACATAATAAAATATATAATCTTCTTTATGGTAATTTTAGGAAGTCCTAACTCTAGATAGTTTTTATGAAGATATAAAGCCAGGATCAAACTGATGAAAATGCCAACACTGATTTCCTGCCAATGAAAAGATGTTGTGAGAAAAAGCCAGATTACAAAGAGGATAATAAACAAATAAGTGAAATTCTTTAGATCAAAATTTTTAACATGTGTATTTTCTTTCATTAATATCCGCCTTCAAATATTATTCTAAAAATCCACCGTAAAATACTTACAAATAATTTACTTTTTATAAATACTATTTGCAAAATGTTAAAATGATATTAGACATGTCAACTTTTATTATTTGGTTATTAGAATAAACAGATATACGAATATACAGATTATTAGATATGACTATTAAAAAAAATTATTCTTCAATCAGTTTTATTAGATCAATTACAAATTTGTTAACTACTTGATAGCATACTTCATTGCCTTTTCTTTTACTGATGGCAATGCCTGCTTCTTTGATAACCCTTAAATGCTGGGAAACAGTAGATTGCGGAATTTGCATTTTTTTTTGGCAATTTGATACATTGCATTCATCGTGATATAAACCAATTACAATTTTTAATCTATCCGGATGGGAGAGAGCTTTAAGTATTTTATTAATTTTTTCTATGTCTTTCATTATTAAAAAACCCCTATCAATAATTATGCATTATTCCATATTTTTTTTAATAAGTTTTTTTGTACTTTCCAATTTGTCAAATATATTTTCTTAATAGATTTCTCCAGACCTTATTTTTCTATTGAATTTTCGATTAGTCTTGAAATATCTGATATTGAATTTTGCTTAATAGCTGTTCTGTCTTCCATGGTTATTCCTATTCTTTTTCGTTTACAAACAAAAATATATTATATTAATCAAGCATAATCCTTTCTGAAAACTGGGTCTAACGCCCGGTATAAGCTATGTATCTTTCTTTTGTTTATATAATTTCGTTATCAACAATACTAAAATCAATAAAATTGAGATTGCAACTAAAATCCATTTTAATGAAGTAAATAAGCTCGTTAACGTTACAATGTTTGGCAATTTTTGTGGATAATAATTAATAATTGTAACTATACCAATATTCTCAAAATAATCTGAAAACATAATTAAAAGTGGAAGAAACGAAAAAATGTTTTTTTTAGATAATTTAAAAATAAAAAAGGAAAAAAATAATGTATAAACAATAGGATAAATTAATTCCACTGTTAGTTCTCCAATGATATATTCTTTTAGTTCTTCGTCATTATATTTTGCTAATATATTATATGCTTCTTCGGATGAATAAGATAATTGAAGATCTAAGAGAATAATATTGGGATTTGTTGTATAAAACAATGGGAATATCAAAAGGTTAAAAAGTAGTATTAACCCTAACAGAATAAGAATAAAATACCAAGTTGCATTTTTATTCAGAAAATCTGAAATGGCATTTGTTAATGGTTTTCTTTTTTCCATTTTTAGTGTTTAGCTTCCATTTTTGTTTTTTTTCAATCTTAGATTTTCAATTCCTTTTTCTTTCCCAACTGAACCAGTATTGCTCCTATAGCAGCGATCAGCATACCTATACCTTCTTGAAAAGTAATGCTTTCCCTTAGAAATATCCAAGCCAAGATAGCTATCTGAATGAGCATTGTTCCATTGATAATACTGGATTCCATTGCAGTAAGCGAACGCATTGTGTAATTCCATAAGGTAAATGCAAAAGCTGTATTTACTCCAGCCAACCAAATTAGATAAATCCAACTTTTAAAGTTGATTGTTGGTATTCCATCAGCTAATAATCCGATAATAATAAGAATAGCTGCACCTATACCCATACTAATAAAAGTAATGATAATCGGATGAATATTTTTGTTTCTGTTCACATCTCTTCCAATAATAGTAGCTCCGGCATTAGCCAGAATTCCAAAACCCATAATAGCCAACCCTAAAGCTCTATTGCCAGCTAAAGAAACTGGGAAAAAATAAGTGGATATCCCGATCAGAAATAGTCCTGAACCACCCCATTGTATAATAGATGGTTTCTCATTGAGTATGAAAATACCCATTACTGCTACTATTATTGGTGTAAAATTCAGCATTAAACTGACAGTAACGGATGGTAAATAATAGAGTCCCAAAAACTGTGCACCTTGAGTGAAAGTGTAGAAAACTAATCCTAATAATATTAACTTTTCCCACTGCAATTTAGTCAATTTCCTGATTTCTGATTTATGTTTTGAGTGTAAGATAATTGGTAAAAAAAAGAGCCATGCTAATCCGTAACGTAATCCAGCAAAAGTGATTGGTGGTATATCCAGTAATCCTTTCTTGATAATGACGAAGGAAGTTGACCAGAGAAACGTCACTAACAGCGCCTGTAGAATTGTTTTGATATGAACTGAAATCTCTATTCTCTTCATTAATCTTTTTTATTACTATGAACTAACAAGTCAATTATTTTACATAATGTTCCGCATGTGCAGTTGCATCAGAATATTGCTAATTTCTAATTTCACATTTCACATTTCACATTCTTTTATACATGATTCTTCATCTTTATGTACAAATCTTCCACCTTCTTTCTAGCCCAATCTGTCTTTCGTAGAAATTTAAGGCTGGATTTCACGGAAGGTTCATTTTGGAAACAGTTAATTTTGATGCGTCGTCCCAATTCATCCCAACCAAAATGTTCTACAAGACTATTAACGATTTTCTCCAGCGTTATGCCGTGTAGTGGATTATTAGATTGTTGATCTTTCATTTTACTTTTTGCTCCTTTTCATTAATGCTCTACATGTGCTGTGAATCCCAACTGAAACGCTTGTTAGCGGCATCTTTTCTATTTTAATAGCAAACATTTCTTAGTTAATTCAATTCTACCATTTACATGTAGCTTGTAAAGATAAACACCTGAGCTTGCTTTCTTCCCTGAGTCGTCTTCTCCATTCCAAACAATTGAATGCTCTCCTGATGTTATTTGATCATTTAGAAGTGATTTTATCTTCTGTCCTTTGATGTTGAATATAGATAATTCAACATTAGAATTATTTTGGATTGAAAACTCAATTGTTGTGGATGGATTGAAAGGATTTGGATAATTAGAAAGTTCCATTTTTGTTGGAATTATTTCGTTTTCAACTGAAGTATCATTTCCTAGTTTTGCTACAAAAATATCCCAATCTCCACTGCTGGGCAGGGAGTATGAGCCGCAGTTAAACGTACTTCTATATCTACCTGTTACATAGCAGTGCCCCAATCCGTCGAATGCAATTCCATGCCCCTCGTCCCAATCGGATCCGCCGGTACTTACTGCCCAAACCCAGTCACCGTTTGAGTCCAGTTTGGCGGCAAAGGTGTCAGTTGTTGAATTCGATCCGACCAGCGTAAAGGGTCCGAAATATGCTTCGCCGCAAAAATAGCCTGTAGCATAGCAGTTTCCGTTGTTATCTGCGCAGACATTTTTTCCGTACCGATTCATTGTTCCATCGGTTTCTGTTGCCCAGAGCCAATTGCCTGAGGAACTTATGCTGGCAATATAAGTTCCGGTATGTGTCATAATCGTTCCGCCAATATTGGAGGTCATATAATGCTCACCAATAATAAAACTGGTTCCATTGGAATTGGTAGAAATTTCATAGCTATAATCATGACCATCGTCTCCTTCATTGACTGCCCATTGCCAGTTGCCATTGGTATCCAGTTTGGCAACAAAGAAGTCATATCCTGTTGACAGAAGTTGAATATCGCCAAAATAGCATATATGTGAATTTACTGCGGTGTCAAAATAGCCTGTTATGTAAGAGTTTCCATTGTTGTCACTGGAGATTCCATAGGCAAAATCCTCGTCCACGCCTCCGGCTTGAACCGCCCAAAGCCAGTTCCCATTGGTATCCAGTTTGGCGGCAAAAATATCATAACTTCCTCTGCAGGTAAAAGAGGTAGACCCAAAATCGCCGTTGGAACCTAGGCTAAAATAACCTGTAATGTAGCATGCCCCGTCACTATCAGTGGCTATACCATTACCCATCCATGCTCCACATCTTTTAGCCCAGAGCCAGTTGCCTGAGGAATCTGTTTTTGCGATAAAGACATCAAAGTTGTCAATGCTGGTAATAGATGTGGTGCCGAAGGTGGCAGTTCCATGAAAATTACCGATGATATAACTATTGCCGGCGCCGTCGATGGAAATTCCATATCCCCGTTCCGATGATTCCGTCCCTCCGGCAGAAATTGCCCAAAGCCAGTTGCCGCTGGAATCTGCCTTGGCTATGAATACATCAACATAACCCAGGCTGGTTAATTCTATTGTGCCAAAGGTTGCTGTGTTCTGGAAATGGCCTGTAACATAACTGTTGCCGGCGCTGTCGGTGGCTAAATCATAACCGCAATCAGCATATAAACCCCCTGCTTTTTGAGCCCAAATCCATTCAGGTGCTTGAGCAAAAATGTAAACTGTAATAAGCAATAAAGAAAAAACTATAATTGTTTTTTTCATCTTCTCCTCCTTATTTTATTTGTTTGAAGGGTTTTGCATAATGAAACAATGTTGTCTTTCTGAGAAAAACTTCGAAGAATTCTCTCACTAAGAATCTCATTAAAGCGGAGACCCTTCCAAAGAAAATGTTCAAGATCCGTCCAGCCTTTGCCAACTTCGGCTTGGCAGGCAGGATGACAAAAACACTTTATTATGCAGAACCCATTATTTATTTGTATAATTATATTTTTTTAAGATATTTGAAATTAATCTATCCTTTTCAAAAAAATATTAATCTTTTTAAAATGTCAATATATTCATTTCGACTTATATTTTTTAAATAACCAAAACTTGACATCATCATATACATATTAACTTTTGTTTTGCGCTGAAGTAAAGGATTCTAAGGCTTTATTATAAGTAATGATACTTTACCGACAGGGTATTTTTGGAAACGAAAATATCTCCCGTGTTTGGAAAGGCGAGAAGGAAATAAAAAATACTCATCCTCTTGCCTTCAAAATTATTTTTGGAGGACAAATGAACAAATTCACAAAATTACTTTTTATCGGTGTTATCATTCTATTCACTTTTGTAGCCTGCGATGATAATCCATCAGAGAATCAAACAGAAGACCCAATCCCACCATCTTTTGCCGAAGTAGTAGACATTGAATTCACAATTCCTGATTCTACAGAGCTACTTACTTTCACTACAGAACAAATCGATTACAATGGTTTAATGGTAACAGGTTATTCACTTGATCAATTCATTGATGAGGATTCTGTTAATACTTATCTTGATGAAGATGATTTTGATGGTAGGAAATTATTTGCAGTTGAGATCGTATCAGGTGATGGTTATACGCCTCGCGAGCATGATTATTATGATCTAACCTGGGAAGATTTTGCAACAGGTTTTTTGCTTCCTTCCGAGAAAGGCAGAACCTATTTTATTGATGAGAACATAGCTTCTGGATATAATGTAAAATGGGCTCATTATCTACGCTTGTATAGAAAAATTGATGTTGTACTTGATGCCAATATAACAATATTTGAGCCAGGTGCATTCACACCACAAGAGATCACTTATACAAAAGAAGGAGAGTCATATACAGCAAATGCTATCGAATTGGAAAACTTCATCTCAGATTATGTTACTGAAGATCCACAGAATTATGAATTCCTTTTCACAGCTGCCGATGGTTGGGTGAATGATGATTCCAATAATATTTTTGATTGGGATACAATTCAAAACAGTTATTGGCTTCCTGAACGAAATAAAGCAGTTTTCTTAGATGCCAATTTCGACACAATCTTCAAAAGTGTAAAAGTTGTTGAAAAGATAGATTTGGTGGAGATTCAAAGATAGTGAACTGGCTGAGGAAATATTCATCTCAAGATCTGCTTTATATAGCTATAATGAGTGCTCTGGGGTTAGCGGTCAAACCGATTGTCACCCCGCTTATTCATCTTATTTCCGCTCCCCTAATGATACCCGGTGGTTCGCTTGCCGGTGGTTTATATATGATGTGGATAGCACTTGCTATCGCGATTGTGAATAAACCAGGAGCAGGTTTTCTTGTTGGAATTACACAAGCTATTGTTATGTTGAGTTTGGGCTATTTTGGAAACCACGGTGCTGTTTCATTGATAAGTTATACTATGCCGGGATTAATGGCTGAGATAGTTTCATTATTCTTTAAAAATAAAAGAACTATATTTTTTCATGTTCTTGTTGTGACTGTAGCCAATCTTACGGGTGCTGTTATTGTAACAATAATTGTAATGAGGCTTGCATCGATTCCATTTGTGATTTCACTCACCGCTGCCAGTATTTCAGGAATTGTAGGTGGCATTATTTCATATTCAATGTACAATAAACTTAAAAAATATAGAATAATATAGGGAGAAATATGAAGGTAATAATATTTGGAATAATTCTATTTGTAAGTTCACTGCTCTTTTCAATTGAACTTATAGATGCAGAAAGAATTATTAACTTAGAACGAACAAAATTAGATAGTTATGAGCAGGCTGAATTAGAAACTTATCGTAACAAAGATGGTGAAGAAAAGGATGATAATTGGATTGGCGTGAAACTAATTGATATTTTACAGGAATACGGTATTTCCAATTATGACAAATTGTGTTTTATCTCTTCAGATAATTATCTTGTGAGAATTTCTAAAGAAGATATCTTAAATAAAGAAGTTGTTTTAGCTTTAGTTAGGAATGGCAAGACACTCGATAATGAACATATTCGTCTGGTAATCCCTGAAATACGAGATATGTTCTGGATACAAGATATCAGTACAATTAAAACTGAATCAATCTTTGACATTCCCTTTCCACATACAATATATTTTGCAGAACCCATTATTAATAAAACACAAATTAGAGATGAACTGCCTCCATTTATTAGAGTAACTGGTTACACCTTCCCAGACATCATGTCTCAAGCATTTCCATTTCTCAAAGATGAGGTACTGGTAGTTGGAAAAGACGGAGTGAAGCATAATTTGGATTATGATAAATATTTAAAGAATGCTCTTTTAATAAAAAATGGTGATTCATTTGATTTGAAAAGTCCTGATATGCCTGCAGGAATGTGGATCAAGAATCTTGCTTATGTTCAAATCTTTGATGTTGTAGTTATCTTCCAAAGTCATTTCATGTCGCTTACTGATGTAAATAATCTACTTAATTGGAACAACTTTCCAGAAGAAGTAATTCTCCATTTTGGTGAGAATACAGAAAAGCAAAGTTCAAATGAAAAATTCAATATTAGTAATTGGAATAGAGCAGAATGGTTAGAATGGTAAGAAGAGTTTCAATTTTATTTCTCGTCCTACTCCTTTTTTCCTGTTCACCAAAGAATTTAATTCTTACTGGAAACATTAAAGACGGAGTAGAGATTAGCGATTATGGCAGGTTTGATGAGATTCTTAGTTTTGCACCTTCTGCAAAATACGCTCTTCTAATTGGTTCTGATGGAACTGCTGCTTTAATAACATCGCGAAGTTTTTCTAAAATCTACATCCAAAAAGATAAGAATTGTTGGAATTCCAAAGCAGATATTTTACCAGCAGTTTGCAATATTCGTAATCTAAAAGAAATATGCATTTATACCAAAACTTCAATTGAGGATAATAATTTTTCTAAACGAATGAATGATTTTGAGTTCTTAGGACAAAGCAGCAAGAATGGATATTATGCAAGAAAATATAAGGAACGAAGTAGAGATTAATGAGGAAGAAAATTTTATTAATTCTTGTTATTCTAATTCTAATTCTTCTTGCACTTTCATATTATCAGAAGAGTAAAGCAACAGATGGAGAAGGAATTAAGATTACTTATAAAGACCAAGAAACATTTCTTACTTATTCTAAGATTAATTCAAGTGAGAAAGTTAGTTTCACAACAGGACGTGGTGATAAATTGAATGGCTTCGATTTAGCTAACATTCTCAAATCTTTAAATATTCCAACCGATATTAAAACAGAGTATATTCTTCATTCGAAAGATGGTGGAAGACTCAATTTAATTAAAGAAGAAAATGAAAGAATTTATCTTGTGTTTCAACACGATGCGAGAGGTCAATTTGTTCGATTAGTTATACCATCAGATGAATTTAGTCAGCGTTGGATTAAATACCTAGAAACAATTGAAATAAAATAATGTTAAAGTTAGAAAATATTACCTTTAAATATAATGAAGATTCACCATTATTGATAAATAATTTTTCATTCGCTGCTGAAAGAGGGGATATTATTGCTGTTAAAGGTGATAGCGGTACCGGCAAAACAACACTATTGAATATTATCTGCAGTGTGATCCCAAAAATATTTACCGGAGACCTTTCAGGAAGTATTTTCCACAATAATGTTGATATTTCCAAGTTATCTCTTCCCGAAATTGCACCCCGAATAAGTTTGTTAATGCAGCATCCAGATAATCAACTTTTTTTTCCTACAGTTGAACAGGAACTTGCTTTTGCTCCGGAGAATCTTAATATTCCTGCAAAGAATATTATCAAGCGTATTGATGATATTCTTAACAAACTGAATATTGAAAACTTGAGATACCAAGAAACGACTTCACTCTCATTTGGTCAGAAAAAATTAGTTACTTTTGCATCTATCATCACACTTTCACCCAATGTATATTTACTTGATGAGCCATTTGCAGGACTTTCAAAAGAATATATTAAGCTGACTTCTGGTGAGATAAGAACCCAAGCAAAAAATGGAAAGATAATATTTCTTGCAGGTCATACTACCGATATTGCTCAATTTGCAAATAAAACAATTGAAATGGGAAAATTGAATGAAGAGAATTAAAATAAAAGATCTGTCATTTGCTTATCAAGCCAAAAATCCCATTTTCGCAAATGCTACACTTGAAATTACATTTAATGAGATCACATTTTTGAAAGGTGAGAATGGATCTGGGAAAACTACATTATGCAGGATTCTTAGCGGTCTGGAAAAGAACTATTCTGGTTCAATTCTTCTTAATAATTTAGATTTAAAACCAGTTTCTTTTTCAGAACGTGCAAAATCAATTATTTATCTAAAACAAGAACCACTTTCAAATGTTGTGGCGGCAACTCCCGACGAAGATTTAACTTTATGGCAAATTGGTTTTGATAAAGAAGTAAATGAACTTTCTTCTAAACTAAGAAATAAAGTAATGGAAAAATTAAAAATTAATGATCTTAAAGATAAACCTTTCTGGGAATTAAGTGGAGGACAAATTAAGCGGATCGGATTAGCCGCATTATTAATAAACTATGATAAATACTGGATTCTTGATGAGCCGGTATCAGGACTTGATAACACAATTACCGGAATATTTATTGAGATTATTGAAGAACGAAAAACTTTGGGGAAAGGATGCCTGATTATATCTCACAAAGAAGATTATTTTTCAAATTTAATTGATAAGAGTTATATAATTGATAACAAGAAAATTAAAAAATTGTTTAGAGGAAATTTTGAAAATATTTAATTTTATTATTTTATTATTCATTTTCACAAATTTATTAATAGCTTCCGAGATAGATACTCTTAAAACAATTATGCGACATTACAATTTAGATGGTATAAGGGTGATAGCCGATAGACCACAGGAAACAATTGGTGCAGTTGAAATAATTGAGCTTGATCCGGTACTTTCTCTTCCCGAAACAAATATTGCAGAATCGGTAGAAAAAGTAAATGGATTGCATGTTTCCACCGGCGGAAAATCCGGCAGTACATTACGCATAAGAGGATTTGGGAATGATCAAATAAAAATAATGCTTGATGGCAGACCACTTGGTGGAGGGTATTTTGGAAATGTTGATCTAAACACGATCCCTGTTTCTGATATTAAAGAGATAAGAATTCTCAAAGGTCCGGTCTCTTCACTTTATGGTTCTGATACAATGGGTGGAGTTATAAATATTATCACAGATTCCCCTTCTAATACATCCTGGTTAAAAATGGGAACTGAATTTAAAAGGAACAATACAAATAAATCTTATCTTTCATCAGCAAGAAATCTTGGAGGGTGGGATTACTGGTTATATACATCTCATTACCATACAGATGGTTTTATGCTATCAGAGAGTTTTGAACCAACAAATTATGAAGATGGTAAAATAAGAAATAATTGTAAAAGAGATCAATGGGATTTGCAATCCAAGTTTAATTTTACAATATTCGATTTTCATTCGATTGGGTTTCAGGCAGGTTGTACATTTATGGACACTAAAGAAATTCCTGAAAGTATTTATGAAAATAATTTGCGTGAATTCACAGATTGGAAACGTTATCAATTCTCTGCACTCGGTTCGTTCCAATTAAGATACAACCTTACTTCCGATATAAATATTTATTACGACCGTTATGATGACACTTACGCTGAATATAATCCTTCCACAGGTGTTATGAATTCAAGTTGGCCTTCCAATATAAAAAGTTGGACTATAGGAACTCATCAAAAATTTGATTGGGAAATTACCAAGCACATTGATTCAATCTTCGGTTATCGCTTTGAAAAACAATCCTACTTAAGAAAAGATAATGGAAATTATCCCGACTGGTTTGGAAATGAACAATTAAACCATAACATTTTCTGGCAGACTGAATATAAGTATAATTCAATCAATTTTACTGCCGGCAGCGGTGTCTCATTTTTCAAACAAAAAGGAAGAGACAGTTGGATTTCCCATTTCGAACCTTCAGTCGGAGTCTATTTTAAAAACTCACTTAATTGGAAATCATCATTAGCTTTCTCTTCCAATACAAAATATCCTACGATGCATCAATTGTTCAGTAGCAGCAGTGGAAACAGTGATCTTATAGAAGAGCGAGCTCAAAAAAGTGAATTCAATTTACTTATTCCTTTTTCATTTGAATCTTTTTCCGGTTCCATCCAGCAATCTATCTTTTATAATCATATCACAGGGTTAATTGAGGAAGTTGGTGGAACAAATGAAAACATAGATCATATCGACTCATACGGCTATGAAGTTTCTTCTAAAATATATTTTATTTGGGAACATCAAGCAGATTATTCTTATCTAAAATATACGAATGAAAGTAATTTGGAATTATTGGGAACACCGAGTCACACGGTTGGATTGACCGAACGAGTCGAGCTTCCATACTCATTAAAAATGGAATATACTGCTTTTTGGAAAGATGTTCGACATACAGAAGAAAATATTGATCTTCCTGCTTACTGGCTGCATTCTGTTTATTTCAATAAAAAAATTAGTAGATATAAATTTATGGTTGGGGTTGAGAATATATTTGATCTTAATTATCAAGAAGAATTTGGGTATCCCGGAGAAGGGTTGAATTTTGTTTTGAAATTGGAAGGTGAATTATTTTAGAAAGTAAAGGAAATAGAATTGAAGAAAGAGAAAAGAGATACTGGCTCTAAAGGCTCATCAACATTATTGAACTTACGTACAATAATTGTAATTGTTTCAGCAATTACAACACTTTCTGTAATTCACAACACAATAATAATGCAGGTATCGTTACTTTTATTTTCATTTTTTTTATTACTTATAATTCAACCTTCAAAGCACAGATTTAATCGGCTTATGCATAGGATGAAATTGATCTTAAGGGTTGTTATAACTTTAATGATATTTCAGATATTATTCCGTCAAGGTGGAGGAACTATCTGGCAATTTGGAATAATCAAGATTACAAGTTTGGGTGTAAATTATGGAGTTTCATCCTCCCTGAGACTTGTGCTGATAGTTCTTATTGCGGGTTTGTTGCTTGATATCCCATATTATGATTATATTCTTGCTTTTAGAAGTTGGAAGATCCCTTATGAAATTTCTTTTTTGGTCGCTTCGGTTATTCATTTCATACCAATCTTTCATAAACAATTTATCACAAGCCGAGAAGCGTTAAATCTCCGAGGAATTGAAATCTCAAAGTCTCCATTTCTAAAACGTTTAAAGATTTATTCAGCACTTGTCTTTCCGGTTATCGCCAGAGCAATTTCAGAAGTAAAGTACCGTTCCATTTCATTAGAGCTTCGTGCATTCAGATTATTTCCAGAAAGAACATATTTGTATCAGATGAAATTAAAATGGTATGATCTGATCATTCAAATTGGAATTGGTTTAGGATTTTCGATAATCGTTCTAATTATGTAATTTGGAGCAACAAAAGTTAAATCTAATTCTATATTTTTAATTTGACAAACAAATATAAATATCTTTTTTAATATTTTAATATTATTTTAAATATAAAATGGAGCAAATATGAAGAAATTATTAATTATTCTTTTCGTTTTCTTTGTGTGTTTATTGTTCTCTCAAGAAGTTTTGCTGAACATTTCTGATAAACCAAATGATGATGGTTCAGCATTAATATTAAAATGGGATACTTCACAAATTGTATCTTCAAAGATCATCATCGAGAGAGAAACTCACGAAGAAGGACTTACAATTATCACTAGTTCAGAGGAGCCGATAGGAACTTTTGAAGACGGTACAAATATTGAACCTGGAATTGAGTATACATACAGGTTATCCGCTTTAGATAATGATGGTAAAGTTTTACATATTATTAAAGCATCTGCAAAGCCATCAACTCAATGGTTCAATAAAAACAAAATTTCACTCCTAATTATAGCTCTACTAATCGGCATTTCTATTGTATATTATATTTTTTCTGCTAAAAGTGGGAAAGATCTCTACATTAGGAAGATAAGTGGTTTGGAATCTATGGATGAATCTGTTGGTAGAGCTACTGAAATGGGTAGACCTATTCTCTTTATTCCCGGCACATTAGATCTTGATGATATGCAAACGATTGCAGGACTGACAATACTCCGAAGATTGGCTCAGAAAGCCGCAGAATATGATGCAAAACTAATTGTTCCTGTCTGCCGTTCGATGGTACTTTCTACAGCAAAAGAAATTGTTAAAGAAGCTTATATGAAAGCTGGTCGTCCTGATGCATATGATCCCGATTCGGTTTTTTATCTTACTGATGATCAATTTGGTTATGTTGCAGGAGTCGATGGTATTATTGTGCGTGAGAAACCAGCAGCCAATTTCTTTCTTGGTGCCTTCTATGCTGAATCTTTAATTCTGGCAGAAACCGGATTCTCCAGTGGTGCAATTCAAACTGCAGGAACTGCTATGCCAAGTCAGCTACCATTTTTTGTTGTTGCTTGTGATTATACGCTTATTGGTGAAGAATTATTTGCTGCTTCAGCTTATCTATCAAAAGATCCGCATCAACTCGGAAGTCTGAAAGGTCAGGATTTTGGAAAAGCAATATTTATAGTAGTTTTAATGATTGGAATTATTCTGGAAATCTCTGGTATTCATTTCCTCAAAGATTTCTTAACATTACATTAAGGAGAAGAACATGAAAAGAAAGATACCATTATTAATGACATTCACAGTTGGAATAATTTTGATCATTTCAGAATTCATACCTCACAAACCATTCGGTCAATTATCTGGTGAACTGGAGATATGGTTTTTGATAATTTCCGGATTTGCTATTTTGCTAGGGCAATTAAGCTTGTTCAAAGTAAATATATTAAAAATAAAATACAAACAACGGGACTGGCAATTCTACACAATCACACTCATAAGTTTTATAATCATGGTTACACTTGGTTTTTTATGGGGAACCGGAAAAAGTGCTGGAATGTTAGGTCATGGAGAAGCTATTTCAAGTATGTTGGGTTATAAACCTTTCGATTATCTTTTTCACAATATTTACCAGCACTTGCAGGCAACCATGTTCTCTCTCCTGGCTTTCTTTATAGCTTCAGCAGCGTATAGAGCTTTTATTGGAAGAACTGTAGAATCTAATCTGCTGCTTGCATCTGCTGTACTGGTTATGCTAGGTAACACAACTCTTGGAAGTCTTTTAACTGGCTGGCTACCGGAATCACTGAATTTTCTTCATCTTCCAAAAATATCTGAATTTATTATGACTTTCCCAACAACTGCCGGACAACGTGCTATTATGATTGGCGCAGGTTTGGGAATCATTGGAAGTTCTCTTAGGATAATTCTGGGAATTGAAAGATCTTATCTGGGAGGTGAATAATGGGAAAAGCTAAACAAATAGACAGAAGATGGTTATTCCTTTTAATATTCTTCGGAGTTGCTTTTCCTCTTATTTTCACTCTCGGACTTCCTCTGGAAACAACAAAAAATGTCCAGATGGTTTATGATTTAATAGATAATATGCCTAAAGGTTCCAAAGCTCTTATCTCTTTTGATTATGATCCTGCCAGTATGCCGGAGTTACATCCAATGGCAAAAGCAATTGTTAAGCATTGTTTTGATAAAGATATTAATTTGATTTTCACAGCAATGTGGCCAATGGGAGTACAAATGGCTGATGATATTATCTATCAATTAAAAGATGATTATCCTGATCTTAAATATGGTGATGATTACGTTAATCTCGGATTTAAAGCAGGAGGGATGATCACGATCCAGTCTATGGGGAAAAACTTCCGCGAGGTGTTTCCAAAAGATATGAATGGAAATAATATTGATGAACTTCCAATTATGGAAGGGATAAATAATTTTAGTAATATTGGATTCGTTTTCTCGCTTTCTGCAGGAGCTCCGGGGATTAAAGAATGGGTACAAATAGCACATGATGCTTATGGAAGACCAACATCTGGAGGAGTTACAGGCGTAAGCGCTCCTGCAATTCTACCTTACGTAAATGAACAACAACAATTAACTGGGCTTCTTGCTGGACTGAAAGGAGCTGCAGAATATGAGATATTGTTAAAAGCACCAGGAACCGCAATTAGTGGAATGGATGCTCAATCTGCCGCTCATTTGATTATCATTATTTTCATTATTATTGGAAATGTAAATTACTGGCGAAATAAAAAAGCTGAAAAAATGGGAGGTAAATAATGGAACAATTCTTTGCAACATTAGGTATCTGGCTGGGCGCACTCTTTACGTTTGCTATCTTTAGCTTTCTTTATAAAGACAATCCTTTCTATAAAACTGCCGAACAAATATTCGTTGGACTCTCAGCAGGATACTGGTTCGTATACACGATCTTTTTTATTCTTATTCCAAATCTATATGAACCTTTAACTCAAAATTTCAATGCCAACTGGATAAAATTGATACCGGCAATTCTGGGAATTATGATGTTGCTACGCTTAATTCCTAAAATAGAGTGGGTTAGCCGATTCCCTCTATCTATTGTGATTGGGACAACATCTGGGGTATTCTTTCTTCGCTATTTAAAATCTGATGTGCTAAATCAATTAACTGCTACAATGATTAACCCATTTTTGGGGGAGAGCTGGGTTATTGTAATTGGAAAAATAATGCTAATTATTGGGACTATCTGCGGGGTCGTTTACTTCTATTTTAGTAAGAAACATACTGGTGTTTTAGGTGTTTCAGCAAAAATTGGAATTTATTTCTTAATGGTAAGTTTTGGTGCGGCTTTTGGCTATACTGCCATGGCACGTATTTCTCTTCTAATAGGAAGATTACAATTTCTCCTTGGAGACTGGCTTGGTATAATTCAACCATAAAATATAATTTAAAACGGAGTTCAAAATAGAATATGAAAGTTTTTAGCATAGCTGGATATCACCATACAGGGAAAACTACAACATCTGTAGAACTGATAAAAGAACTAAAAAAAAGAGGATTTAGGGTAACCTCTATAAAAGACATCCATAACGAAAATTTTACAATGGAAAAGAAAGGAAGTAATAGTTGGAAACATGCACAAGCAAGTGGTGATACAGTTATTGCCAGAGGAATATCAGAAACATACCAAATTTGGAATAAGCAACTTTCTTTGAATGAAATGCTTTCTCATCTTGATAGTGATTATGTGGTTGTAGAAGGAATGAGAAACGTAGCTCTTCCTCGCATCATTTGTGCAACAGATGAAGAGCAACTTGAAGAACTTGTTGATGGAACAGTCTTCGCAATTTCCGGAAAATATTCAGACGAGCATGACATATATAAAGATCTTAAAGTATTTAAATCAAAGGATCAGATAAAAGAACTCACGGATCTTGTAATTGAAAAAGTATTTCCCGTACTTCCACTTCCAAAATTTGAATGCTGCGGTGAATGTGGAATGAATTGCAGAGAAATGGTCTCCGGAATTTTAGCTGGGCGTAATACTCGTGAAGATTGTAAAACAGATCGCAATCTTGATATTAAAATAAAAATTGCCGGCAAGAATATCAATATTGTACCATATGTCCAAAATACCCTGAAAGATATTATAAAAGCTTATGTTAAAAATTTAAAAGGTTACCGAAAAGGCGATAGTATTGATATTAAGATAAGAGAGTGATCATGAAAGCGGAAATAATTATCAATAAAGAAAAAAATCAAGTTACTAAAATATGTAATTCCCTAAAGATGTTTAAAAAAGAACTGTATATTTATAAAAAAAAATTACGATACACACCAAGACTTATTGATAACGATGGCAAAAATACACTTATATTAGAATTTATTAACGGAATTCCAATTATGGATCTTGCGCAGCCAAATTTTGTAAAGATCACTGAGTTAATGGTAAATTTTCATTCACTTGAGTCCAAAGGCGATAAATGTATTTGCCATTATGATAATAATCCCAAAAATTATCTTTTTGCAAATGGTAAGTACTATATGTTGGATTTTAGTGAATGGACTTATGATTTTCCCGAAACTGATTTAATTCATTTTCTTTTATTCTGGGCTTCTGCTTATAGCTCTGATAGATTTAAATTTGTGTTTGAGCAAGTAATAAGTACTTACAAATCTAAAAGAATGATAAACCCTTTGGAATGGGAATTAATGATACCTGAGATTATTTTGAGGTTTGATTCCCGTAGAAGGAAATTCGGTAAAAAAGAAACACATCCTGACATTTCAAAAAACAGAGAAATGTTAAAAAATATTATTTAAAATATATTTCTTATCCTGTAAAAATGTAGGTTGTTGTTTCGCCTGTATTCAATTCAATTAATTCCTCTTGATATTCAGTATCATAGATATCAGTTATTTTGATATGAGTAAAATCAGGTGAAATTGAAAATGCTTGTCCTAATGTTTCAGGGTATAGAATATCTTCAATTACATTTTCACTCCACTCTTCATCACTTTCTTTCCTTAATTGAACTACGCCAATCGGATAAATTGATACATTGTTTATTTGTAATCCAGCACGGTCAAATTCTACATGATATGATTTGTCCTTGTTAGGTTTCATTTCTATTGTAAAATTTTTAGGTTCTAAATAAATCTGACGTTCGATAATTATTGGAACATTTATAGTCTCACCGAAAAGTATAAATGAATTTAAATAAAATATTTCAACTGCAGGTGGATCATTAGATAAAAGTTGATGAATAGTGCCATTAAAAATAACCGTAACCGAGTGACCTGTATCATTATATATCGTTAGTTCAGATTCTTTTGCACAAGCCACTAAAAGAAAAAGAACAGTCAATAACACAATTATCTTTCTCAATATTAATCTCCCAAATTAAATTTAAATCCAACAGAGTTGTGATGATAATTGTGTAAAGAGAAAAGTTATCTTGACATCAAATAATCTAAATTAATTTTTCTTAGTTATATTAAATTGTTTTTTAAAATCTGGAGAAGATATAATGAGAATTTATGTTGGAAAGTTACCAAAAAGTATAAAAAAAGAAAAATTGAAAATTCTATTTTCTGAATACGGAGAAGTAAAAAAAGTTATTGTTTATTTTGAAAAAAATAATAATAATTGGGAAGCATTTGCATTTATTGATATGCCAAATGAAAAGGAAGCATACGCTGCTATAACCAAACTAGACAATAAAGTAATTTTTGATAATAAACTAAGTGTACATCAGGCACGTTATTTAGATTATGATGAAGTTAGAAAAAGTGAAAATAAAGGAAGACGGTATTCTGACTTTACTGATACTAAGAAATAATTTAATATCAAAATATCTTTGAATAAAAAAAGGCACATTGTGGTGCCTTATTTTATTATTTCATTTTATGAGTTCTGCATAATAGAGTGTTTTTGTTATCCTGTCTACCAAGCCGAAGTTGGCAAAGGCTGGACAGTTTTGCACGTTATTCTTTTGAGTGATTTTCGCTTGTAATGAGATTCTTTGTTAGAAATTACTCAAAGATTTCCTCAGAAAGACAACATAGTTTCATTATGCAGAATTCTTATTTCATTTTTCAATTATTTATTTTGTTCAGTAAATTCTTTTCCAGCTTTTATAGCTTTCAGATTTGCATCTACAATTTTCTCACCCTTTCTTCCAAATATAATTTTAATACCTTCTTCCAGTTTTTCATAAGAGAGATCAAGGAATATTGATGCAGCACCCAATACAACCATGTTCATTGAACGTGGTGAACCGATACTTTTAGCAATTTCATCGGCATCTAAAGCAATATGATTTGGATATGATTTTATAGTTTTCATCAATTCATCATAATCAGGATAATTAGGAATATTAATAAATGCTTTTGTATTAGTTATTAACCAGCCATTTTCAGATAAATATGGTATATAACGCAAAGATTCCATTGGCTCAACACTTATTATCAAATCTGCTCCTCCGTTTGGTATCAGATCAGAATGAATTGGTTTATCCGAAATTCTAAGATGAGATTGTACATCTCCTCCTCTTTGGCTCATACCATGAACTTCGGCTTGTTTTAAATGTAATCCACTTTCAATAGCTGCAGTACCAATAATTGCAGCAATAGAAAGAATTCCCTGACCACCAACACCCGCAAGAATTATATCTTTTTTCATCTTTAGCTCCTATTATCTTTTCTTCTTTGCAAAAACATGAATACAAGGTCTTCGAGGAATCACAACAGAAACACCATTATAAGCTATTTCTTCCTTGAATACTTTTACATTTTCTTCATGATATCTAGAAAGCGGATTAATAATTCTTATATGTTCTTTTTCAACTCCAACACCTTCGCAGACCTGCTCTATTCTACCATTTATTTGAGAATCCTGCATACCTGTCATTGCTGTAATATCATTATCTAAAATAACAATTACAACATTAGATTTCTGAGTTACCGCATCCAGAAGACCAGTGATACCAGAGTGACCAAAAGTGGAATCTCCAATTGTAGCAATTGCTGGGAAAAATCCAGCATCAGAAGCACCAATAGCCATTGAAATTGAAGCACCCATATCAACACAAGTATCAATAGCATTATGAGGTGACAAATAACCTAATGTATAACATCCAATATCAGAAAAAACATGTCCCTTGCCGTATTCTTTCATGGCTTCGGTTAATGCTTTATAAGAATCAGTGTGTGGGCAGCCAACACAAAGTGCAGGAGGTCTTCCAGAAACTAATTCGGGAATATCTTTACTGGAAAGTTTTGGAAGCCCAAGGGCTTTTCTAACTTTCATAGGATTGAGCTCGCCATCTCTATCTAGTGTTCCATCCAAGCGTCCGTGAATTTTTGGATCTCCCAAAAATCCTTTCAGCATCTCCTCTACAAGCGGCATTCCTTCTTCCAGAATAAGAATTTCATCACATTCATTGAAGATATTTTGTATTTGTTTTCTGGGAAGGGGATACTGACCGATTTTAAGGATTGGATAATTACATTTGTCATAATTTTCCATTAAATAATTGTATGCCAAGCCGCATGCAATAATACCTAAACTTTTGTCAATGCCTTCAATATATTTATTAAATGGTGAATTTTCAGATTCCATTTCCAGATCTTTTTGTACAGCAATCAAATGCTTATATTTCTTTCTGGCAAATGCAGGCAATAACATAAATTGATCTTTTATTTCTGGTAAATGCATTATATTTTCTTCTAAAACATTATTTATTACCACGCCTGCCCTGGAATGAGCAAGTCTGGTTGTTAGTCTCATCATAACAGGAAGATGATATTTTTCGGAAATTTCATAAGCAAGTTTAGGCATATCATATGCCTCTTGCTGATCTGATGGTTCAAAAGCTGGCATTAAAGCAAATTTTGCATAAAACCTTGAATCTTGCTCATTTTGGGATGAATGCATTGAAGGGTCGTCTGCAACAGCAACAATTACACCACCGTTTGCACCCGTCAAAGCTGAGTTCATATATGCATCTGCTGCTACATTCAGACCGACATGTTTCATTGTAACAATTGTTCTTTTACCAACATATGACATTCCAAGTGCAGATTCCATTGCAGTCTTTTCGTTTGTAGACCAGGTTCTATGAACGTCTCTTTCCTTAGCTTCCGGATTTCTCTGTATATACTCGATTATCTCCGTAGAAGGAGTCCCAGGATAACCGTAAGCACCAGATAATCCTGCATCCAGAGCACCTTGTCCAATAGCTTCATTACCTAAAAGTAGTAACTTCTTCATAATTAGCTCCTTATCTATTTATTAATTAAAATTCTTTGTCACAAAACTAAGAGCGCAAATTCTTACAAGCTTTTTATTTGACACATTGAATCCCTAATTAAAACTTGAAAAGTTAATGGTAAAAGTAAATATTTATTCATTAAGGATGCGAAAATGAATTTGAATGGTTTTATCGAAGGATTTGAGAGATACTCTGAAAAACACAAGTTTTTTAAAAGTGGTGAGAAAATACTTGTAGGTTTTTCCGGGGGTGCTGATTCTACAGCACTTCTATTAGCTCTTTGGCATATGAAATCTAAGTATGGATATTCAATTCTTGCTGCACATGTAAATTATAACCTACGTGGAGACGATTCTCAACTTGATGAACAATTTGTGAAACAATTTTGTTTTGATCGTAATATTTCTCTTGTTATTAAAAATATAGATATAAAATCAAGTTCTAATTTAGAAAACCATGCAAGAGAAATCAGATTTGATTATTTTAATGATCTCCGCAAACTATATAAAATTCAAAAGATCGTTTTAGGTCATAATCGCGAAGATCAAGCAGAGACTATTTTATTCCGTATGTTCCGGGGATCTGGCTATACAGGCATTAAGGGGATCTCACCTAATAATGATGATATTGTTCATCCGTTACTTAGTTTCTGCAGGGAAGATATTCTTTCCTATTTAGAATCTGAAGGTATTCATTGGCGTGAGGATCTTTCCAATAAAAATAATACATATACCAGGAATAAGATCCGCAACCAAATGATACCATGGATAAAAGAGCATTTAAATACGAATGTAGTTAACAAATTATATGAAACTGCTGAGATATTTTCTGAAACTGATGATATTTTAGAATCACTTGCCACCAGAAGATTTTTAAAAGCTCAAATAAAACACTCAAAAGATGAATGTAGATTATCATCAAGGATCATTAGAAAAACAAAACCAGTATTACGTTATTATGTTTATAAAAAAGCCTACTCAAGAATTAATGGAGACTCGAAAGATTTTTATCATAACAATTTTATTGAGATCGAGAACTTACTTACCTCAGAAGGTTCTAAACAAATTTTTCTTCCAAATAATGTTTTTGTTTTTAAAGAATATGATGAACTTATCTTTACAAGCATAGATTTTTCGAAATCGGAAAACCTGCAAAATGAAAAAGAAATAAAATCACTTCGTAGCAGGTTTACTTTTGAAGATCATAGAATTATCATGAAAAAACTAAAAAAAATGCCTAACAAACGTAACTTATTTGAAGATAAAAATGTTGCATATCTAGATTTTGATAAGACAAATTTTCCTATAATTATTAGACATAGAAAACAAGGTGATAGATTCTATCCTCTTGGTATGAAACACAGTAAAAAATTAAAGGATTTTTTGATTGACGAAAAAGTCCCTAAATTCGACAGGGATAAGGTGTTAATTTTCTGTGATCAAGAGAAAATAATATGGCTTGCAGGACATAGAATAGATAACAGAGTTGTTACAACTGATACAACAAGGGATATCCTGCAGATCAAGATAGAAAAAATGGCTACAAAGAAAATGAGAGCAGCAGAAAGAATAGGAAAAAGATAGGAGGAGTAATAAATTTACTTACTAACTTAAATATGAGAAATGATATTGAAAAAATATTAAAAACTGAAACAGAAATACAAGAGAAAATCAAGCAACTTGGTAAGCAAATATCAAAGGATTATGAAGGGAAAAACCCAATTATGATTTGTATATTAAAAGGGGGGATTGTCTTTCTTTCTGATCTTATGAGATTTATTTCTATTAAAGTTGAACTTGATTTTATGTCACTTTCAAGTTATGGGAACAGCACAAAATCATCAGGAGTTGTAAGAATTAAGAAAGATATTGATGCAGATATTTTAAATCGTGATGTGATTATTGTTGAGGATATTGTAGATAGTGGTTTAACCTTAAAATATCTTGATGAATATTTTATGCAACATAATCCTGCTTCCGTAAAAATCTGCACATTGCTAGATAAACCAAAGGCTCATAAAATAGATATCAAGATCGACTATGTTGGTTTTGAAGTTGGAAATGAATTCGTCGTAGGCTATGGACTTGATTATGCACAGAGATACAGAAACCTACCATATATTGGGATTCTCAAAAAGGAGATTTATTCATAATGCAACAAAAACAAAATAATAATAAGAAAAAAAGTAAAAATCAATTTCCAAAAATGAAAAAATCACAAACTATAACTTTTTGGATCGTATTAGTACTTTTGGTAGTGGTTATGTTCCAAATGAGCAGGATGAACAACAATAAGGTTATGGAAATCACATATACCGATTTCATGGAGATGGTTAAACGTGGTGAAATACAAAAAGTTGGTTTTGATGAAAAAGATGTAACGATAACCAGCATGTCTGGAGAGAAATTATCTACCTATTTACCTTTCAAAGATCCTGATCTGGTGAAACAACTTAGCAATGCAGGAATTCAAGTATATTCACATAAACCAAACAAATTGATAGGAATGCTACTTTCATGGTTCCCCTTCCTAATTTTTATTGGAATCTGGATTTTCCTTATGCGCGGAATGAAAGGAGGAGCAAGTCAGGCTTTCAGTTTTGGGAAAAGTAAAGCTAAACTCAATGTTGATGGAAAAACTAAAGTAACATTTGAAGATGTAGCTGGAGTTGATGAAGCTAAAGAGGAATTGGAAGAGATTGTTGAATTTCTGAAAGATCCAAAGAGGTTTCAAAAACTTGGTGGCCGAATCCCACGAGGCGTTTTACTTCTTGGAAGACCTGGAACGGGTAAAACTTTACTTGCAAAAGCAGTAGCAGGAGAAGCTAAAGTTCCATTCTATAGTATAAGTGGTTCTGATTTTGTAGAAATGTTTGTCGGTGTTGGAGCATCACGTGTTCGTGATATGTTTGCGACTGCTAAAAAAACTGCACCATGTATTGCTTTTATTGATGAAATAGATGCTGTTGGAAGACACCGTGGCTCTGGTCTTGGTGGTGGACATGATGAAAGAGAACAGACATTAAATCAATTGTTGGTTGAAATGGATGGATTTGATCCTAATGATTCTGTCATTATCATTGCTGCAACAAATAGACCTGATGTTCTCGATCCGGCTTTACTTCGTCCAGGACGTTTTGACAGACAAATAGTTGTAGATTTACCAGATATTAAAGGGAGAGAAGCAATATTGGCCGTTCATACAAGAAAGTTACCAATATCTAGAGGTGTTTTATTAAATATAATTGCTCGGGTAACTCCTGGCTTTAGTGGTGCAGATCTTGCAAACCTGGTTAACGAAGCTGCTTTAATGGCAGCGAGAAATGGTAAGAAAAAGATTGAAATGGATGATTTTGAAGAAGCAAAAGATAAGGTTACATTAGGTAAAGCAAGAAAGAGCAAAGTGATTACTGAAGAAGATAAAAAAATAACTGCAATTCACGAAATAGGTCATGTGCTTTGTTCAATGTTCTTAAACAAAGTTGAACCAATACATAAAGTTACGATCATTCCCAGGGGATTTACAGGAGGGGCTACTCATTTCTTGCAAACAGATAAATCTTATTATTCTAAAAGTTACATGGAGCAATCATTAATAGGATTACTAGGAGGACGTTCTGCTGAGGAGATTATCTTCAATGATGTGTCAACAGGTGCCTCTAATGATATTGAAAGAGTAACCGATATTGCAAAGCAAATGGTTTGTAACTGGGGAATGAGTGATAAGGTTGGTCCTATTGCTTTAGTAAAAAAGCAAACTCAAATATTTCTTGGTAGAGATATTTCACAACATGATCAAATTAGTGAAGAAACAGCAAAACTCATAGATAGCGAAGTTAAAAATCTTATAACGGTTGCTCATAAGAAAAGTATAGAAATTCTAACAGATAAACGTGAACTATTAGAGAAATTAGCCGATGAATTATTGCTTAAGGAAACACTCGATGCAGGGGAAATATTTGAATTAAGTATACCATTTATTAGTGGATCAGAAAAAGAAATGGTAGAAAAACAGTTCCTGAAGATCAAAGCTATAAATGACGAAATAAAAAAAGCTGAAAAAAAGGCTAAAAAGGAAGAGGCAAAAGAAAAAGCCGAAAAGAAGAAAAAACTTCAAGAAGAAAAAGCAAAAAAAGAAGCTGCAGAAAAAGCTGATGCTTCTAAAAAAGAAGAAAAAGATGTTCCTGAAAAGTAGACTAAAAAACCAAATAAATAACATGAGGATCTATCTATGAATGATATGCATGGCACGACAATACTTGGTGTTAAGCTAAAAAATAAAGTTGCAGTTGGGGGTGATGGACAAGTAACTTTGGGTAATACAGTTGTAAAGGCTACAGCTCAAAAGATCAGAAGATTGTATGATGGAAAAGTAATTGCAGGATTTGCCGGAGCAACTGCAGATGCATTTACGCTATTCGAGAAATTTGAAAGCAAATTGAAAGAATATAAAGGTAACTTGAAAAAAGCTGCCGTTGAACTGGCAAAAGATTGGCGCTCTGATAAAATACTGCGTAGATTAGAAGCAATGATCATAGTGGCAGATAAGAACACACTTCTTTTAATTTCCGGAACCGGTGATGTGTTAGAACCGGATGAAGGAATTATTGCAATTGGTTCAGGTGGAAATTACGCACTTTCTGCTGCAAAAGCATTTGTGGAAAATAAGAAACTATCTGTTTTTCAGATAGTTGAACGTTCTTTGAAGATCGCATCTGAAATCTGTATTTATACAAATAACAATATTATGATTGAGGAACTCTAATGAAAAGATTCACCCCAATAAGAATAGTAGAAGAACTTGATAAATACATAATTGGACAAGACAAAGCAAAACGTGCTGTTGCAATTGCTCTACGTAACCGCTGGCGAAGGCAGCAAGTGGAAGGTGATCTGCAAGAAGAGATTATGCCAAACAATATTATACTAATCGGTCCTACAGGAGTAGGGAAAACAGAAATTGCACGCAGGCTTTCCCATTTAGCAAATGCACCATTCATTAAAGTTGAAGCATCTAAATTTACAGAAGTTGGTTATGTAGGTCGAGATGTTGAATCCATGGTTCGAGAACTTATGAACATTGCCTTAAATGATGTTAGAACAGAGATGACAAACCGTGTACAAGATCAAGCAAAAATTAATGCTCGCAAACGAATTATTGATATTCTTTATCCTAAAAGTCCAGCTAACCCACAAGATACAGAAGAGGAGATTAAGAATAAAGAAAAGAGATATCAACGTACTCGTAAAAAAATGGAGACACTCTTTGATATTGGAGAACTTAATAATAGAGAAGTGGAAATATCTTCTGAGAGAAGAATTCCACAAATCGATTTATTCTCTCATTCAGGTATTGAAGGTTTTGACTTTCCAATTGGTGAGATCATGGCTGGTATTATTCCAATAAAAAAAGGCGAGAAAAAAAAGAAAGTCAGAGTTGACGAAGCATATAAATTGCTGATAGAAAAAGAAGCAGGAAAACTTATAAAACCAGATGCAGTAAAAATGGAAGCTAAAAAACGTGTAGAAGATAATGGTATAATATTCATTGATGAGATCGACAAAATTACTGGAAATGAAAATAGGACAGGAGCTGATGTTTCCCGTTCCGGTGTTCAGCGTGACCTTCTTCCTATAGTGGAAGGATCGAATGTTCCAACAAAGCACGGACTTGTTGATACTTCTCACATTTTGTTCATTGCTGCGGGTGCTTTTACAACATCCAAACCTTCTGATCTTATTCCTGAACTACAGGGACGTTTCCCGATTAGAGAAGAACTACATAGCCTTTCCAAAGATGATCTGCATAAAATTCTTCTCTATCCTAAAAATTCTTTAACAAAGCAATATATCGCCCTATTCAAAGCAGAGAATGTAAAATTGAAATTCAGCGAAGAAGCTGTTGAAGAGATCGCAAATTTTGCTGCATTAGCTAATGTAAAAATGGAAGATATTGGAGCACGAAGACTTCATACGATAATGAATTCACTCTTGGATGATTACCTCTTCAATATGCCCGATCCAAAAATTAAAACTGTTAATATAACTAAAACTAAAGTTAATAATAAACTTGATAAGATCATTAAAAACGAAGACTTATCTAAATATATTCTTTAATAAAATCATAATCATATCAAGGAGCAACCATGAAAAAAATAATCTTATTCACACTTTTAATCCTTTCAATCACAATCCTATATGCCGAAGTAATTTCGATTACACTTCCGGAAAAAGAAACAGTAGAATTAATACCATACGCATCTTTTGATTTTGCTGACATAAATGAATCATCTGCTATCGTGAAAAGTCGTGTTTGGGATGATGTATACTGGACATTAAACGATTCAGGCTGTAACAACCGCATTTTCCCATTTAACAGCAAAGGTGAATTGTACCAAGCAGAATGGTACAAAGAAAAAGATGGTGGTATATTTATCGGCAATGTTATAAATATCGATTGGGAAGAGATGGCAGTTGATAATGATGGCAATCTTTATATTTGTGATACCGGCAATAATTTCAACACCAGAAAAGATCTAGCAATTCATGTTATAAAAGATCCCTTTCCTTATGCAACTGGAAATACAACATCTTTCCAAACAATAAACTTCTATTATCCTGAACAAAAAGAATTTCCAGCTGTTCCAAATAACTATGATTGCGAAGCTGTTTTCTGGGCAAATGATAATTTGTATTTACTAACTAAACACCGTGCAAATGAACAAACACATCTATATCGTTTTGACAGTTTAGATCAACTAAAGATCAATCCTGTTACCAGAATTGGAACATTTGAAATTGGTGGGATGGTAACTGCTGCTGATGCATCAATTGACGGAACAAAACTGGCTGTTCTAACTTACGATAATATTTGGGTTTTCGAAGCTGATGATGGAGATTATTTTAATGGTAAGATAAGCTGGCTTCCAATTACTGCAAACCAATGCGAAGCTGTATGTTTTGATGGAAACGATCTTATTATCACGAATGAACAGATGCAACTTTTCAGGTTTCCAGTAAATGAGCTTATTCCGGTTAATTAATGAAAAAAGTTCTTCTTCTACTTTTTCTATTCTTATCTGTTCTACTTTTTTGTGAAACAACTAATAATTATAAAATTGCAATCGGAAAAGATGTTTATTATTCAACATTCAGCACAGATACAACAGATTTACAGATTTTATATATTTACAGACACGAAGTGGAAGAGCAGATAAATTATTACAATTTAGATGGAGTAACACAGAAATATACTCATAAAGACAGTACAAGAAATATCGATCTTACAGCAATTAAATATGGGAAAAATATAATCTTAAAAGGGAGCTTTGAACAAAAAGTTATCGATACAATTGTAAAACTCGATGATGCTCCATGGAAACAATCGATGTCATATTCGTTATCAGAATTTGCTCTTGGTGATGAAGAAAAGATAGAATACTGGATCGTTCGTCTTGATAAATTCAAAGGTCAAAAAATGCAGGCAGAAAAAGCAGGTACCGAAGAAATTACAATTGCAGGAAAACAATATAACGCTCTAAAAGTTAAAATTAGCGCCACAGGACTTCGTTCTAAGTTCTGGTCTGGTCATTACTGGTTTCGCTTTTCTGATGGCTTATTTTTAAGATATGAGGGATTGAATGGACTTCCTGGCTCTATAAAAACAATTATAGAATTTAATGAGAAGGAGTAACAAATGGAGATTTCTAAAATCAAATATTTTTCTGTGATCTTAAACCCAATAGCCGGAAAAGGAAATGCTATAAAAAAGCTTCCGATCATAAAACAATTTTTCAAAGATAATAATTTAAATTATGAGATCCATATAACTGAAAGTATCGGGCATGCAATAGTTTTAGCAGAAGAATTATGCAAGAATCCGCAAACTGCAGTTATTGCTGCTGGTGGAGACGGTACAACAAATGAGGTCATCAATGGATTAATGCATGCTAAAAACAAAAATACCGGATTTACTCCGGTTTTTGGAGTACTGGCAATTGGGCGTGGAAATGATTTTGCTTTTGGTGCCGGTGTTCCTGCTACAATTGAAGGTTGTTTGAAAGCACTCATTGAAGGAGATATCAAAGCAATGGATGTTGGTTTAATAAAAGGTGGAGATTATCCTGCTGGAAGATATTTCGGAAACGGTATCGGTGTTGGTTTTGATACGATCGTTGGATTAGAAGCAGCCAAGATGAAACATATTCACGGTGCTGCCGCTTACATGATTGGTGCATTAAAAACTTTGATCACTTATCCAGCTGCTCCTGAAATAGAAATGGATATCAATGGTGAAATAGACGTTTATACTCCAGCACTAGTCTCTATAATGAATGGTCGCAGAATGGGAGGTGCTTTTTTTATGGCTCCTGATGGGAAGAACAATGACGGTCTTTTAAATTTGTGTATGACCCAGCAGGGAACACGTTTAAAACTGTTACAAACAATGTTTCATTATACAAAAGGAACTCAAGAGCAGCTTGATAACACAAAAACTGCTCTTATCTCATCTATCACACTTAAAGCGACTAAAGGTGGAATGGCTGTTCATGCAGATGGAGAAACAATTTGTGAGAAAGGTAAATTATTGGAGATCAGTTGTATTCCTGATGCGTTAAATATTATAAAGGAAAGTTAATTTGAATTTATCCGGTAAAATTGCAGCGGTTATTATTCATGCAATTTTACGAACAATCTGCAAAGTTGATTTTAAAGAATTAAATAAAATCCCTTTAAAAGGACCATACATAGTCGCAATTAACCATACTAATTTTCTGGAAGTTCCAATGATATTCACACATTTGCTTCCTAGAAAAGTTGTTGGAATAGCCAAAAAAGAAACATGGCGAAGCGGGTTAATTAAATGGGTGGCAAATAATTGGGAAGCTATTTCTGTTGATCGAGATGGTCAAAGTACAGAAACCTTCCGTAAATCTAGAAAAGTGTTAAGAGATGGTTATTTCCTGATCATTGCTCCAGAGGGTACACGTAATCAGGATGGCAAACTGCGTATTGGAAAACCAGGAGTTATCAGCATAGCATTGCGTTCCAATGTTCCTATTATTCCTGTAGCACATTTTGGTGGAGAAGATATAATAAAAAATTTAAAATCACTAAAAAGAACAAAATTTACATTTAAAGTTGGAACTCCAATCATTCTTCATCCCGAAAGTAAGGCAGATCAAGACAAACGTAAATATTTTACAGATCAATTGATGTACAGGATTGCAGAGCTCCTTCCCGAAGAATATCGAGGAGTTTACAGTAATTTAAAAAATATTAGAAACGATGAGATAATAGAAGTTTTATGTGATTAACTGAAGAATCACAAAATTGATGTCTCTGCGAGTATGCTTCTTGCAATTTCAGACGAAGCAGTCTTAATATTTATATTTTTTATCAACATAGATTGCTTCGATAGAATTCCAAAGGTAGAAATCTCACAATGACTAGTACGGAGATAAAATGGAAAGAATCGTAGCAGCCTGCGGTTTGGTTTCGCGGTGCTTTTTGCCTGAATCGTACCGATTCAGGTTTTGGGCGGTTTGTTTTGGATGGCATTTTGAAAACTAAGTTTGATTACGATGTACTATGTTATACTGGTTTCATGAGGTTAGATTGTTAGAATTAATCTTATTTAAAGAACATTGGAGAAATAATAATGACAAAAGACAAACTTAGAACTTATATTTCAATTATTTTTAATAAAGAAAAAAGATAATTATGAAAAATTCAATAAAAACTGGTAGTGAAAGTTATAATTCCACAAAGATATTTGTATCTTTAAGTGCATTAGCATTTTTTGTTCTTTTAAAACTTGGATATAAAAAAGAATGTTTTCAATGTTTGAAAGAAAGAAACGATAATAATAAAACAAGCACAGTTATAATATTATTGTTACTTGATATTTTTGAAACAGACTATAGTTATTTTAATGAAGAAGATCTAATAAAATTGCTTGAATTATTAAAAGGATTTATTCTTAAATCGAATGAATACACAAAAGACAAGAAAGGAATATTACTTGATGCTATTCTTGGAAACACATATGAAATTATTAAGAAAGAAATTAAATCAGTAAATATTGAAATAAATCGCGATAAAGAAAAAGTGGTTGAAATAGTAAAATATTTGAACTTCGATGATAAATACAATATATTTTTATCTGAATTGGATAATTCTATTAATACAAGCAATGAAATAGTGACAAGCGGTATGATAAGCAATTTTCGATCATTCATTGAAGATTTATTAACAGATATAGCATATAAAATATCATCAAAATTACATGAAGAAATACCAAAAACTGAAAATAGTGTAATGGGAAATATTAGAAAATATCTGAAAATAAAACTTGAACTATCAGATGCTGACAATCAGCTTATTAATAAATATATAAAAATTTTACATAAAGAAGGTGAGCATTCTTTTATAGCCAATTTAGAGTATTTTAGAATCTCTAAGAATATCGGTATTGAAATCATATTATTATTGTTAACAAAATTTGAGAAGTTATTCGGATTGCAATTTTTGTAAAATACGCTAATGCACCCATAAAGGAAAGTAATGGCGGAGACGTAGGGATTTGAACCCTAGATACGTTGCCGCATACACGCTTTCCAAGCGTGCTCCTTAAGCCACTCGGACACGTCTCCACTTTTATTATTAATTGCGAAAAAATTTATTCGTCTTTTTCTGTAAACTCATTTTTATCTGTATTATCTTCTACTACCGGTTCCTTAAGTAATTCCCGCAATATCTCTTTAATATCTTTTTTACTGAGATCGGTTTTTAATATCCTGCTTTCGGAGTTTATAGGAAGAGTACTTTCAATACTTATCTTGATATTTTCCTGATCTTTTAATATAGAATCTTGCCGTTCATGACGACCTTCCAGAATCGATACAATTATTACTCCACTAAGCATGATGATCCAGTTTGTATAGATCCAGATAAGAAAAATGGGAATTGCACCCAGTACACCAAAAATGAGTTCAATATTAGTAAGTTTAGCAATATACCAGTTGAAAAAGGATTTAAAAAGAATCCAAATTATAGCAGAAACTGCAGCTCCGATCACAATAGAACGCTTTTTTACTTTTACAGTTGGAATGTAAAAGAATCCAAGTGTAAAAATAATAAATAATATCAGAAATGGAGTGAAGTAAAGTGAGAGATTTTGCAAAAATGGTAAATTAAGAAATTTGGAAGCAATTGGAAGTGAAATCGCTGAAAGTAGAGCTAAAATAATCACAGATCCAAAGATGGTCATCCCAAAAAATCTAATTATTTCAGTAAAAAAGTTTTTTGATTTTCTTTCTGTAGCATTAAGTATATTATCAAAAGATGAGTTGATTATCTGGAAAAGAGAATAGGAAGTGAAAAGTAATATGAAAAAGCTGATTAGATTAAAAGGAATTCTTTTGCTGGTTACCTGTTTTATATAATCAAAGATCATTTCAGCCGATTCCGGTACAAAGATAGATAAAGCCAGTTTAGATATCTGTTCTTCCGTATTCATAAAAGATAGATCAGGTAGGAAAAAAAGCAGAAAAATAATAAAGGGTATAAATCCTAGAAGTGTTACATAGGTTAAAGCAGCAGATTCTTTGAATATTTTATTTTCATTGTACTTTTTCCAAAATATCTTTAAAAAGGGGAATATCTTATTTTTTATCATATTTCACCTCAATTATTCATATCTTAATGCTTCAACAGGGTCTAATTTACTTGCAATTATTGCAGGAATAATTCCAGAAATAAAACCTACTCCGGCAGAAACTATTAATGCAACAAAAATCATCCCAACACCTGCGATTAGTTCTATTCCCAAAAAATTACTGACAAGATTCAGCAATGATAATCCTATAATGATCCCAACAATCCCACCGATGGTTGTAACTAATATTGTTTGAACAAGAAATTGCACAAATATATCTCTCCTCCTGGCTCCCACAGTTAGTCTTATTCCAATTTCACGAGTTCGTTCCTGAATTGTAGCCAGCATGATATTTGCGATTACGATTGCACCAACCAGCAATGATATCACACTTATTATGTAAAAAATTGTTTGAAACATTTTCTGGTTCTGAGCCATTTCTTCGGCTTCTTCTTTGGCAGATTCTACTTCAAATACAGGCAGACCTCTTCTTAAATTTAAAATAATATTATTTAATTTCTCCCTTAATGCCGGAGCGCTTTCTACATCTTGAGCTTTGAGAGTAAAACTTGAGATTTTATCATTTCCGCTACCTTTGTTTATCATCGTGGTTAGTGGAGTGAAAGAACGTCTGTTCAAATATGAAAATGAATTATCATTTCCAATTGCACCGCTATTTTTCATATATCGGAAAGCCATTATGCCAATTACTTTCAGCCGTCTATCCTTTACTGAAATAATTTCACCAATTGCCTTTTTGTTGCCGAAGAGTTCATCTTTAATTGTTGTCCCAATCACTACAACATCATTTGATTGTTCAATATCAAAGGAGCTGATAAATCTGCCTTCTTGAACGTCCCATTCCTCGATCTTAGAGAAATCAGGAAGAACTCCATGAATAGAAGTTCTATAATCTTTATCTTTATAGGAATGACGAACCCATTGTCTTTGTTGCGGATTGAAATATTTGGCTTCAGGGATGAGGGAATGAATTAGCTTAAGTTCCTTCCATGTAAAGTAATTTCGTACATAATCGGGTTTGTCATATTGCCAATTCCTGCTAACGGTTATTTTGCTCAATCCACCGCGTTCCATCATCCATTTCATGGTCTGGTTATTTATTCCCTTTACCAAAGCTAGCACAACGATGATAGACATTGTTCCCAAAACGATTCCCATTACGGTAATGATGCTTCTTATCTTTCTAGACCAGAAGTCAGAGAATCCAACGGTAATATTTTCTTTAAGAGATATTGCCATCTTGTATCAGTCCATCAACGATATTTATTACTCTGTTAGCTCGTTTAGCAACAGCTGGATCGTGCGTTACTATTATAATTGTATTTCCCTTATCATTAAGATCTGAGAATATGGAAAGTATGTCGCCACCAGAAGCTGTGTCAAGATTTCCAGTTGGTTCATCAGCCAAAATTATAGTTGGATTATTCACTATCGCTCTGGCAATTGCTACTCTCTGTCTTTGCCCACCGGAAAGTTCGGAAGGCTTATGCTTTAAACGGTCACCAAGCCCAACTTCGATTAATACTTTCTTTGCAGTTTGGGTTCTTTTTTTCTTATTGAAACCGGCATACATCAAAGGTAATTCCACATTCTTAAGAATATTCAAATGGGGAAGAAGATTAAATGTCTGAAATACAAAACCTATTTGTTTATTTCGAATTAGAGCAAGTTTTCCTTTTTTCATTGCGCTCACAAGTTCGGAATTAAGTGTATAATTTCCATCAGTTGGTGTATCTAAACAACCCAGAATGTGCATCAAAGTAGATTTTCCAGAACCAGAGGGACCAACGATCGCCACGAATTCGCCTGCATTTATTGTAATATCAACACCATTTAAAGCGGGCACTATAATTTTGCCCATCCTATATTCTTTCTTCATACTTTTAATGTTTATAATATCAGACATCAATAATCCTCTCTTATCATATTAGGTGAAGAAATGAACTTATACTTTTGTTGTCAAAACAAAAATAAGTAACTTCAATTTTATTTACATTCTAATTCATAATTAAAAAGATACAATAAAATAGTTTGTTGACGTAAAATTAATATCTTCAAAAAATTACTTAATATTTGGAGAACAAATGAGAAATTATTTAGATATTTCAGGGCATATAACATTAGAAGGTTCGAAATCAATTTTGAACCGCGTTCTTATGATTGCAACATATTTGAGAAATCCATTAAAAATATTGAATCCTGCAAGCTGTGCAGATATCACAACAATGTCAAAAAATCTGTTTAAAATGGGACTTAATATTGAAAGATCTCAAGAAGCATGGATAGTGAAAAATCCCAAAAAATTAAAGATAAAGGGTGAGCTTTTTATACAAGATTCTGGTACAGCATACAGATTCATTACTGCCAGAGTTGCAGCTATTAACAAATCAAAGTACAATATTAAAATATCAGATCAATTAAAGAAACGACCTATTGAACAATTAATGGATATTCTAACCCAAATGGGAGCTACAACTAATATGAAAGGAGATTCATTACTAATTAATGGATCACTATTAAATGGCGGCATTCTTGATATTCCTGCTGATATTTCAAGCCAGTTCATAAGCTCATTGTTATTGATAGCTCCGTCTTATAAGAATGATCTTGAGCTCTTTTTAAAAGGTGATATAGTCTCTCGTTCTTATATTAAAATGACAATTAGGATAATGCAGGATTTTGGTGTTATTATAGATTTTGATGGCAGTAGAATATTTATTGAGGCGGGTCAGGAATATAATGATCTAAGTGAATACATAATAGAACCGGATTTTTCTTCAGCTTGTTATTTTTGGGCTTTGGGAGCGTTGAGCCGATCTTCGGTTTCTACCAATAAAATAAATAAAACATCTTTACAGACGGATTACAATTTTTTATCCATTTTAGAAAATATTGGAGCGAAGATAGAGAGATATGAAGATAAAATCAGTATTAGTCGTGGGGAGCTGAAAGGTATTTCTACCGATATGAAAGATATGCCTGATCAAGTGCCGACACTTGCCGTACTCGCTCTATTTGCAGATTCTAAAACAACTATCACAAACATTGAACATTTAAAATATAAAGAATCAAATAGAATAGATGCTTTGGTAACTCAATTAACTAAAATTGGCGCAAAGATATTTTATGATAATGGGAAGTTAACGATCAATCCGCTAGGTAGTATTCCTGGAAATGAAATACTAAATTCTTACAACGATCATCGTCTTGTAATGGCATTTCATATTTTAAAACTGGTATTCCCTCAGCTTACAATCACACATGCTTCATCTGTAGATAAATCATACCCAAAATTCTTAAAAGATATTAAATCTCTTAAAATGCTAAATTCTAATTATTCTTGACATATATTTTTTAGATTTGGATAAAACGTATATGAATAATTTAAATAAAATAATCATTCTATCTGGTGGGTTTTCTTATGAGGCGGAAGTATCGAAAACTACAGCTAAAGAGATTGAGAAAGCACTAAACAACAACGTGAGAGAAATTATCTTAATAGACCCAGTGAAATTTGATTCTTACTCTGAAATGATAATAATGATAAAAGAAATAAAACCTGATATTGTCTTTAACGGCTTACATGGTGCTGAAGGTGAGGATGGTAAGATCCAATCGCTTCTCGCTTTGGAAAATATAGCATTCACAGGTTCTACTCAACTGGCTAGTGCGATTTCAATGGATAAATATATTTCAGGAATTCTTGCCGGTTACATCAAAATTAAACTTCCCAAGCGCAGACTAATTTATAAGGATTATGAATATGATTTTAAGCCGATCATTGAATATGTAGGTTTTCCTATGGTAATAAAACCAAACGATTCCGGTTCATCTGTTGGGATTACTATCATCAATAAAGAAAACGATTTGGAAGAATCTTTAAAACACGCTTTTAAGTTCAGTGAAAAAGCAATTATTGAACAGTTTATTGCCGGAAGAGAACTTACTGTTACAATATTGGGAAATGAAGCATTGCCGGTTGTAGAAATATTACCAAATGAAGGATGGTATGATTATAAAAACAAATATACAAAAGGTAAAACGATCTACGAAGTTCCTGCAGAACTTAATAGTGAAGAAGTAAAAATAATTCAGAAACAAGCTTTGGATGTTTTTCATCTTTTTGGATGTGAAATCTATGGAAGAGTTGATTTCCGGTACGATGGAAAAGATTTCTATTTTTTAGAAGTTAATACTCTGCCCGGGATGACGCAATTAAGTTTAACTCCAATGGCTGCCAGAGAAGCAGGGATTAGTTTTAAAGAGCTTCTTTATAAGATCATAGAACTTTCTGTAAATCGAAAATAATATTCCAGAGGTGAACATATTTTGATAACAACAAGTTCTTTTATTGTGAATAAAGCTGGTTTAATAATTTATTATAATTCAGATGAACAAAGTTTAAATTATTCATCATTTAGTTTTATAATAGGGATGTTATAGAAATTATAAATATGAAATTAATAAAATATTTTTTTATATCTTTTTTTATCTTCGTCGTTTTGAGGATATTATTCATAACAAATTTCTGGCAAAATATTGAACATAAAGCAAGTGATATTTTCTTTATAATAAGAGGTGAACAGGAAATCTCCGGTGATATTGTGATCGTTGGAATCGGAGATGATACGTTTAGTACATTAAATGAACGTTGGCCATTTCCCAGAACATATCATGCAAAATTAATTGAAAACTTAGAGAAAGCAGGAGTGAGCCAAATAATCTATGATATTGAATTTACTGAAAGAACTAATATAGACGCTGATTCAAAATTGGCTACAACTATTGCTAAATATGATAACATAATTCTTTCTGGAAAATTAATTCGTACTCAATATAACGACTCTATTCGAGAACAATTTCTTTCTCCAATTCCAATCTTAACTCAGACTGGTACAAAATGGGGAACGGTGAATATTTCATCTGATATAGATGGGTTTGTGCGACGTTATGATTTATTTCAAAATAGAGCAAAAGAGATCAAACTTTCGATCGGTACTATTGCGATGGTAAAACGTTATCAACTTGATCTAAATTCAGAAGATATACATAATTATTCAAAGTATTTTCAAATTGGAAGTAAATATATTCCTAAAGCAACTTCTCGGAGTGCCTTTATAAATTATTTCGGTCCTACTGGAACATTTACCACTTATGATTTTGCAGATGTGATTGATGATTCTACCTTTACTACAAATTTTGAGAAAGAATTAAACACTGATCTTAATATTTATTATACAATTAAGGACTCTCTCGAAAATAAAATCGTATTTATTGGATTAACAGCACTTGAATTTCACGATATGCATCGAACTCCCTTTTTCACAGGAAGTAACAAGTTAATGCCTGGTGTAGAAATCCATGCAAATTTTATAGAAACCGTTCTAAGAAATAATTATTTAAATAAATACCCAATCTCTCTTTATTTTTTATTCTTTTTTATAGTAACTTTATTGCTATTTATTTTAAATTCATTAATAAGACCATCTATTTCAGTTTTCATTAATTTTATATTTATTATTGTTTATATTTGGTTTTCCTATTTCTTATTCAGCACTAAACAGATATTTGTACCAATTTTAGAAATTCCAACTGTTATTTTTATTATTTATATTTTAGGTCTTGTCTATCAATATATTCAGATTTTAAGAGAACGAAAATTTATCAAACATGCTTTTGGTCATTATATTGCTCCTGAACTTGTTGAAGAACTTATCAAGAATCCTAAAAACTTAGAATATGGTGGAGTTCAGAAAGAGTTAACAATTATTTATGCTGATTTAGTATCTTTTACATCTTATACTGAAAGTCATACTCCAAAAGAGACGGTCAATATTCTTCGTGAATATTTAACTGAGATGATAAATATCATAACTGAGAATAAGGGCACGCTAGATAAATTTGTTGGAGATGAAATCATTGCCTTATTTGGTGCACCGGTCAATCTTGAAGATCATGCGTTTTATGCTTGCAAAGCTGCATTAGAAATGAGGCAGAGAATGAATGAGCTTCATAAGAAATGGGTAACAGAGAATAAAGATCCTCTTGAAATGGGAATTGGTATCAACACAGGTTTTTTAACTGTTGGAAATTTAGGATCAGAACAGATATTTGATTATACAGCAATAGGTGACAATATGAACATATGTGCAAGAATTGAGTCACTCACAAGAGATTATAACACAACAAACAATATTATAATAAACAATAGCACATACGAATATATTAAAGATAAATTTAAAACAAAATTCATAGATGAAGTAACTGTTAAGGGTAAAAAGGTAATGATTAAAATTTATGAACTAATAAGTGATAAATAATGTTGATTTTTCGGAAGTGCTTATTGTTTAAGGATATGCGTTAGGAAAAAATATTTGAAAAAAATCATTTTTTAAAATATTTTGAATGATAGCCTTCTTAACGTTATATATATGAGTATATTAGCAACTAAATACTCATATTTTTTTGATGTTTTATATTGAATATATTAATAAAAACCCTTTAAATATGGCTATCTATAGTTTTTTTTATTGACAAGATATTTTCAAATAAGAAAAACTATATACATGTTTGTTAACCCAATAAATAAAGGAGGATATGAATGAACAGACAAGATTTGATTATTAAGATTGCTGAAGAAGCTGGTGTAACAAAAAAAGCTGCTAATCTAGCTTTAAATGCTATGATTGATGGTATTACACTCGCATTAGAGAAAGGTGATAAGGTGTCACTCGTAGGTTTTGGTACTTTTAAAGTAAACCACAGAAATGCTCGTACAGGTGTTAATCCTCAAACAAAAGAAAAAATTCAAATAGCAGCACGAAATGTTCCAGTTTTCAAAGCTGGTAAAAAACTTAAAGACGCAGTTAAGTAAAAGATTGTTTTGAAAATAAAAGCAAGAGTAGAAAAAACTCTTGCTTTTATTTTATCTATTTTTTATTAAGTTAACAAATATAAAAAATACAAAGAGGATAATATGAAATTTTCTATTGAAAAGGTAGATTTACAAGCACAAATTCAACATTTATATAATATTGTACCAAGTAAAAATACTATGCCAATACTAACAAATTACCTAATAGAAGCTGATGAGCAGAACAATGTTATTAAATTTACTGCTACAGATCTTGAGATAACAGTAGTTGTGGAATTTGAAGCAAACATTGTTGAAGGTGGTAAAACAGCAGTATCTGCAAAAAACCTCAACGAGATCATTAATTTGTTACCTGAAACAATGATTCATTTTATTTTAGATGAAGATAGATTAAAAATAAATTGTAAAAAATCTAAATTTAATTTACTATGTGCTGAGAGCAGTCAATTCCCGCTTGTTCCACAAAAAGATTTATCAAACGTAATTACTTTAGATGCAAAAATGTTTAAAAAAATGATAGATAATACACAGTTTGCAGTCTCCTCAGAAATAAATCGTCCTATATTTTCAGGAATATTCTGGAAGATGGCTGCAGATTCTCAATTGATGGTAGCCACTGACGGTAAAAAGATAGCTGAGTTTAAACTCAATAAGCAAATAGACCTTCCACAGCCGGTTGAGCAGATTATTCCAACAAAAGGTTTTCTCTTTCTTGATAAAGTCATTACTGATGATCTACCGGAGATTGCCGTACTGATCGAATCAAATCGTGTTATGTTTGCTTATGGGAACTATACAATTTTTACACATATTATAGAAGGAAGATTTCCTGATTATACAAAAGCAATTCCTACAAATAACAATAATGTTCTTGTTATTAATAAGAAAGAATTACGCGAAGCCGTGAAAAGAGTATCACTTCTTGCATCTGAAGAAACTTTTAAGATAAAACTTGATATTGCTGAAAATACTTTAGTTATTAATAGTATTAAGCGAGAAGAGGGTGATGCAAATGAAAAAATTGAAAATGTTAAGTATTCTGGTGAACCTTTAACAATTGCATTTAATTATAGGTACCTTATCGCAATTCTTGCAGTTGTAGAATCAGATGAAATAGAGATCAGAATGGGGAAATCTAATGAGCCTGCTCTTTTCTTTAATACTGAGATAAAAGAAGATTTCGAAGCAAGATTCTTATTGATGCCACTTCGGTTAGTTTAGGTTGCTGATATCTTCACTCAAAATAAAGAATTTTCGTAATTATTCGGACTTTAAAATAAAATTTAATCCGGAAGGTGCACTGATTCTTGGTGAAAATGGAATTGGTAAAACAAATCTTCTGGAATCAATATCATATTTTGCTTTTGGGAAATCATTTCAGACTAGTAGAGATCTGGAGTTGATAAATTTCTCAAAAGCATTTTTCCGTATTGAAGCAGAATTTATAATACAAAATAAATCATATTCTTTTGAAGCAGCATCAGATAGATCAAAAAAAATAATAAAAATCAACAATCTCAATATAGCACGAATTAGTGAGCTTTACAAACACCTGAAAGTAGTCTATTTCTCTCCCAATGATATTGAAATTATAGCCGGTTCACCTGTTTTCCGAAGAAGTTTTATCGATCAGGCAATTTCACAATATTCTTTTGAATATATCGAAGCTCTAAGAAATTATAAAAGAATTTTAAAACAACGTAATGCATTATTTAAAGCAAATTATTCAACTAAAGAAAAAAGAGCTTGGGATGAACAATTTGCACAGGTAGGAACTAATATTATTAAACTAAGATTGAAATATCTGGCAACTTTTACTCCACTATTAGAAAAATACTATAAAGAGGTAAGTGATGCCAGAGAAAAATTGAATGCCGATTATAAATATTCTTTTCCAAATGATGATGAAGATATTTACGATAATTTAATGGATCATTTATTACGGATCGAGGAGCAGGAGAAGCATCAGGAGAGAAGTCTTGCTGGACCGCATCTCGATGATTTTGATATTTTCATTGATTCCCATTCAGCCAGGAATTTCAGCTCTCAAGGACAGAAAAGATCTATTGCAATAGCAATGCGATTGGTTCAAACTGAATTAATCAAAGAAAAAGATGATGATACACCCATTTTAATGTTCGATGATGTTCTTGCCGATCTCGATAAGATGAGAACAGAAAGAATAATTGAAATGCTAAAAGGAAAACATCAGATATTTATTGCAACACCAAATGTTACAAATTATAGATCATTTGGTTTACCTGAAATTGATTTAAAACATGAACTGGGGAAAACAAGTGAAACTTAATAAAAGTATTTTCGGTTGGATGATGTACGATTTTGCAAATTCATCATTTACAACCATTATTGTAACTGTGATTTACAGTGTGTATTTTAAAGATGTCGTTGTAAATCAGGGTGAACTTGGAACAGCTTTGTGGGGAAGAGCTATCAGTATTTCAATGTTGATGGTTGCAGCAACTGCACCAATATTCGGAGCTGTAGCAGATTTCTCAAGAGCAAAAAAGAAATTCTTATTTTATAATTGTTACTTAACAGTTATTTTCACTGCTCTTTTATTTTTTGTTCAAGCTGGAGATATTTTTAAAGGAATGCTTTTTTTCATTATTGCAAATTTTGCTTTCAATAGTGGGAATGTATTTTATAATTCACTTCTTCCCGATATAGCTCCTCGCGAAGAAATTGGAAAGGTTTCAGGTTGGGGATGGGCTGTAGGTTACATTGGAGGTCTTGTTGCACTGATACTCATCTTGCCGCTTGTTCACAATAACTGGATACGCCTTGTATTCCCAACGGTAGCAGCATTCTTCGGAATATTTGCAATTCCAACTTTTATTCTACTAAAAGAAGTTAAGAAACCTTCTAAGAGAACAAATTATTTTAGAACTGCATTTAAGCGCATAAAGCGGTCTTCTGAAAATATTAAAGATTTCAGAGAACTTATTAAATTTATCATTAGCTATCTTATTTATAATGATGGAATTATAATTGTAATCAGTTTTGGGGCAATTTACGGTGCTACCAAATTTGAAATGGATACAAAGCAATTGATCACTTATTTTGTAATAGCAAATGTAACTTCGATGATCGGAGCTTTTATATTCGGTTATATTTTCGATAAAATCGGAGCAAAAAAAACAATTAGCATAACACTTGTAATCTGGATTGCAGTTATTATTTGGACATTTATGTGTAAAAGTGTAAATGAATTTTATCTCATTGGAATACTGGCTGGAATTGCGATCGGATCAAGCCAATCCAGCAGTAGAGCAATGTTGGTTCTCCTCACACCTGATGCGAAGATGACGGAATTCTTCGGTTTCTATTCTGTAACCGGTCGTATCGCTTCAATTCTTGGTCCGCTTGTTTATGGTGAGGTTTCCCGGATAACAGGAGATCAAAAATGGGCTATTCTTTCAGTTGCTCTGTTCTTCATCACCGGAGCTATCGTTTTGCAAACTGTTAATGAAGAAAAAGGTAAGCTAACTGCCTTGAATTGGAAAGAAGAAATCGACGAAACCTAAAATTAGTTTACAAAAAATATCAAAACAAAATATTTGAAATTATTTTTATAGAAAGGAATTTGTATAATAGAGTGTTTTGCTATCCTGAAGTATTTCTCTACGTTGTTTTTTGGAAGGATCTCCTTTTGTAGTGAGATTCTTAATCGAATGACTATGTAGGTTGATCCTCAGAAAGATAATAATGTTTCCATTTTGCAAAACACAAGAATTTTGTAAAATAATTGGAGGATAAATGCAACGAACAATGCTTTTATCAAAAATACACCGTGCGAATATTACAATGCGTGATCTTAATTATGTCGGCAGTATTACAATTGATAAAATATTTTTAGATAAAACCGGAATATTACCAGGCGAAAAAGTTGATATTTACAATATAAGCAACGGGAATAGATTTGCGACATATGTTTTGGAAGGTGAATCAGGTTCCGGGATTATTGGTATAAATGGTGCTGCTGCACGTTTAGTTAGTATCAACGATAAAGTGATAATTGCATGCTACGGTTTATTAGATGAAGAAGAACTAAAAAACTATTCACAAAAAATACTTGTGGTCGATGATAACGAAAATCAAAAATACCATCTTATATAATGAAGCCAAAACTTATTAATTCCATTGAAGAGATGTCTGTTATTCGTAAACAGCTAAAGGGAAAGATCGGTTTTGTTCCAACAATGGGATTTCTACATGAAGGACATCTAAGTCTTGTAAAAGAAGCAAAGAAAAAAACTGATGTTGTAATAGTAAGTATATTTGTAAATCCAACTCAATTTAGTGCAAATGAAGATCTAAGTACCTACCCAAGAAATATTGAACGCGATATTGAATTACTTACAAACTTGGAAGTAGACTACATTTTTTTTCCAACAAATGAACAAATGTACCCTGATGATTTTAAAACTTGGGTGAATGTTGATAAAATTACACAAGTATTATGCGGGAGATTCCGCCCTACACATTTTCGAGGTGTCACAACAATCGTAGCAAAATTGATGAACATTATAGATCCTGATCTTATGTTTATGGGGGAGAAAGACTTCCAACAGTTAGTTGTATTAAAACAGATGATTAAAGATCTGAATTTCCGAACTGATATCGTAAGTTGTTCCATTGTAAGAGAGAAAGATGGTCTTGCTTTAAGTTCACGTAACAAGTATTTATCATCTGCTGGAAGAAAGAAGGCATTATGTTTAAATAAATCACTTCTGTTAGCTCAAAAACTATATAAGGAGGGATTAACTTCTTCCAATGAGATAATCTCTCAAATGACAAATTTGATAGAAAATAACGAATGTATAATAGATTATATCGAAGTGTTTGATCCGGAAACATTGGAGCATATTCCTGAACTTGTGGGTAGCTGTAGAATTGCACTTGCTATTATTGTAGAAAATACAAGATTAATAGACAATATAAAAATAGTTTAATTTCCAAATAAGGAAAATTCATGGAACAAGTTAATATTCTCATAATTGGTGCAGGTATAATTGGACTGGCGGTTGCCAAAAATCTTAGTAAAGAATTTGAAGATGTAGTACTGGTTGAAGCAGAAGAAACATTCGGGAGACATACCAGCAGCAGGAACAGCGAAGTAATACATTCAGGAATTTACTATCCTAAAGGTTCATTAAAAGCTCGATTATGTGTAAATGGAAATCAAGCACTTTATCAATATGCAAAAGAAAATAATATTCCTTTTAGAAACTGCGGAAAACTTATTGTTGCCAATAACAAAGATGAATTATCCATATTGAAAGAGATAAAAAACAATGGTGAGAAGAATAGGGTTCCCAATTTGCAGATCATCAATGAAGTTGAGTGTAAAAAATTAGAACCACAAATAATTGCTAAATATGCACTAAAAGTACCATCAACAGGAATTATTGATACACACAAACTTATGCAGAAACTGGAGAATGAAGCTGAGGATAATGGTGCTTTCATCGTTTATAATATGAAAGTAATTTCTATAGATGCTTTAGATGAAGGATATATTGTTAATTTTGCAAACGGTGAGGTATTCGAAACAAATATAATTGTTAATTGTGCTGGATTGCATTCTGATAAAATAGCTGAAATGGTAGGAATAAAAACAAAACGTGAAAACCTGCAATTACACTGGTGTAAAGGTGAATATTATAAATCCTCAAAGATCAAAGATATTGATCATCTTATCTATCCACTTCCGGATCCTGATGGAATATTTTTAGGAATTCACCTGACAATTAATTTACATGGTGAAGTTCGATTTGGACCTAATGCTTATTATGTTGACAAGCTTAATTACGAAATGAATGAATCATATAAACCTGAATTTTTAAAAGCAATAAAAAACTACATGAAAATTGATAAAGAAAACTTTCATCTTGATGACTGTGGAATACGAGCCAAACTTCAAAAAGAAGGAGAAAGTTTTAGAGATTTCTATATTAAAGAAGAATCTGAGAAAGGCTTTCCTAACTTTGTAAATTGCATAGGAATAGAATCACCTGGATTAACCTGCTGTTTGACAATTGCAGAAGAAGTGAAAAAATTAATTATTAGTGAGTAATTTAATATATATTTAGAGAAAATACTCGTTGGAGAATTGAATATATTTTAGGAGAGAGTTAGTTTGAACAATGATTATTATGTAGATACAGAAGATAAATTTATTAGTTTTATTAATAAAGCTAAAAAGCAAAAAGCAATTGCTATTGATACTGAATTTCTCTGGCGAGAAACATATTATCCGATTCTAGGTTTAATTCAAGCCGCATTTTCAGGAAATGAGTGTTACTTGATTGATACAATTGCAATTAAAGATATTTCTGCTTTTGGAGAAATATTAACTAATAACAATATTGTAAAGACTCTTCATGATGCTAAGCAAGACCTGCAAATTTTATCTAAGGCTTGTAATTATGTTACTCCTGTAAACATCTTTGATACTCGTCGTGCTGCGGGATTTGCAGGTTTAGATCATACAATATCATTGGTAAAATTAATTGAGAAGCTTATAGGTATTGTTTTGCCAAAAAACGAAACAACTTCAGATTGGACAAAAAGACCTTTAACAGAAAAACAAATTCAATATGCAATTGATGATGTGATTTATATGTGTGAACTGCATGATATTTTAATTAATAAAAGTAAACAGAATGGTTTTGAACATTGGTTGATCGATGAGATGAAAATGTATGAGAATAGCGATATTTATAGAAAAATTCAACCAGATGATAGATATCTAAAATTGAAAGGAATAAAAAGATTATCTATAGATCAACTTAAACTGACAAAGCATTTAGCTGCTTGGCGTGAAATTGAAGCAGAAAAAAGAAACATCCCTAAAACTTTTATTTTTAAAGATAATATCTTATTAAAAATAGTTCATACAAACCCTCAGGATATTCAAGAACTACAAAGATCACAATATCTTACACCAGAAAGATTTAGAAGATATGGCACTGAAATTATCAATGTTCTAAAGAGAGCAGAAATTTCTGAAGAAAACTTAAAGTATATTCAGGATGATTTTAAAATAGTTATTAATGGTAATGAGTTACAAAAACTAAAACAATTTATAATTATTAAAGCAAAAGAGTATAATATAGCAGCTGAATTAATTGCTACTCGTGCAGATTTAGTTAAGTTCTTAGAAGAAAAAAAAACAAAAAATCTAGAAAATAATCAGCTTCTAAAAACTTGGCGAAAAGATATTTTAGTTAACTTAGATTTATGAAGAATAAAAATAGTTAAACGCTGATCTACGATGGGTATTAAGAAAAACATAAGATATAATGTTGGAATAAAGTGGATAATTTATTGTAAATCTTTTGAATCATATTAAATCATAAATTTCATATAAAATCTACGTTGAATGAAAGGAGTTGATATGCAATTTTCTGAAGAATTTTTATACCATATCTGGGATGCACAACATCTAAAAAATATTCTAATTACAAAATCTGGCAAGAAACTTGTTATAAAGTTTCCAGGACGTTGGAATACTGACTCAGGTGCAGATTTTAAAGATGCAATTATAGAGCTAAATGGAAAAATTCTAAAAGGTGATATTGAAATTGATTTGACAACTTATAATTGGAAATCTCATTCGCATTATGAAAATCCTGAATTTAATAATGTGCTTTTACACGTTGTTTACGATGATAATGGTAAATATCCGTTTACTATCAGTGAAGATGGTCACAAAATTGAAATCCTTGAAATAAAAGGACAATTAGATAAAGATATAAACAAATTGATCAAACACTACTCAGGAGAACCATATTCTGAGAAAGATAAGACATGCAAATTATTCAATAAAATGAATTCTGAAGAGACAAAACAACTTCTTATTAAATTGGGAATGATGCGCTTTGAGAAAAAAATCATAAGGTTCAATGCAGAACATTTCTTCAGCGATTTTGATCAACTGCTTTACATGGGATTAATGGAAGCTTTGGGCTACAGTAAAAATAAATATCAAATGCTGCAGATTGCCTTGAACAATCACTTCAAAGAACTAAAGCAATTTTATAATAAGAGTATGACAAATGACCAATTAGTTGCAATTCTACTTTGTTCTTCGGGACTTATCAATCATCTACCTTCTACAATTTCTAATGATTATAAAAAGAAATGGCAGAAGCTCTATCAAAATCAGAAATTTGTAAATCAATCTTCAGATATCAAATGGAAACTCTTCAGGATAAGACCTGTAAATCATCCGGCAATAAGGATCTTGCAAGTTGCGGATCTACTTTATGATAGTTTGGAAACTTCCTTTTTCCACAATATTCTTAAGTTATTTTCATTTCCTACAGATAATTTTAGTTTAAACAACTTTAAAAAAAAGCTCTATAGCTTATTCCAAACAGATAATAATTATCTTTCTGATTTCTACAAGCTTGGTAAAACCCGCATAGATACAATTCTAATTAATATTATCCTTCCACTTGCTGTCATCTATGCAAGAGAGAAGAAATATATACAACTGGAAGATGTTGTAATTAGTATTTATCAAAACTATCCGGGATTGCCACCTAATTATCTGACTCAATATATGGAAAAATTCCTAAGTGAGGAACAAAAGAAAGTAATTAGAAGACGTGCAATTTATCAACAGGGATTACTAAAAATATATTACGGAAACTGCCAACATCATTATTGTGAAGATTGTGTGAAAAACAATTATATATTTCAAAAATAATAGTGAAAATTAATAAAATATTTGACAAAATACAAACTTAACTACCTTTTCGGAATTGATTTATCCGTTATGTTAAAATTCATAAACTATAATGAGGATTTAAGTGATTAAGGACTATCTTTCAGAAATTAAGGAAACATATTTAGGGTAATGCCAGAGAAGAGAGCTATTACTCATGTTTGGAAAAACTGATCAAAGAATATGCCGAATCAAAGAAAGTAAAAGAACCAGTTCAACAAACATTGATGAAATATATAAAAATATAGAGGGAGGGAAAAATGAAAAGATTAAAAACTGTAACTGTCATTAGTATGTTCTTGATGTTAATATTCAGTATAACATGTAACAGCCAGGAACAATTTGAAAAAGTAGATGGAGAGCAATTAGTAAAACAGGTGTGGAAAGCAATGAAAACCACTGATATGGAATTTATTGAAAACATTCTTGCGCCGGGATTTCAATCCATTCATCAGGATGGAGCTCGAAATCGGGATGAACATATCGAATTGATAAAAGGACTGAACATGAGTGAATATGTACTTGATAATTTTAAAATCACACAAAATGAAAACACAATGAATGTTACTTATTTTGTCAATGTAACAGAAACAATCGACGGAAACTCAATCACAAAAAATGCAGCCCGACTTTCCGTATTCAGTAAAACAACCGAAGGCTGGAAGTGGTTTTCGCATGCTAATCTTGTAGCATTGAAATAATAAACATATTTCAAATATAAAAAGGGCAGAATTTCTGCCCTTTTTATTTATACAATTTTAGTAATTATTTAAAAATCTTTTAAAACATCAACAATTGTTGGATGTCCAATTTCCTGAAGTTCATAAGTTACTTGAACTGCAGGTTTATTGATCTTAATGATTCTTCTAAGATCGATTGGAGTAGCAATAACAACAGCATCACATTCTGTTTTGTTTATTGTAGTTTCCAGATCTTTAATTTGTTGTTCACCATAACCCATTGCTGGAAGAAGAATTCCAATTTCAGGATATTTTTCGAATGTTTCTGAAATAGAACCAACAGCATAAGGGCGTGGATCTATAAGATCTGCAACACCATATTTCTCAGCAGCTACAACTCCTGCACCATATTTCATCTCACCATGAGTAAGAGTTGGTCCATCTTCTACGATAAGTACATTAGCACCTTTCACAATTTCTGGTTTGTCAATGCTTACAGGTGAGGCACCATCAATAACGATGGCTTCAGGATTAAGTTCACGGATGTTATCTCTAACTATCTGAATTCCTTCCGGATCAGCTGAGTCAATTTTGTTAATAACTACAACATCAGCATTAATCAGGTTAGTTTCACCTGGATAATATGTTCTTTCATGATCTGGTCTGTGTGGGTCTACAACAACAATATTTATCATTTTGTCCGATACATAGAAAGGTGTATCATTATTCCCACCATCCCAAACAATTACATCAGCTTCTTTTTCTGCTTCACGTACAATAGCTTCATAATCAACACCAGAATAAATAATACTACCCATCATGATATGTGGTTCATATTCTTCCATCTCTTCAATTGTACAATCATGTTTTACTAAGTCTTCGAGTTTTGCAAATCTTTGAACTTTTTGCTTAACAAGGTCGCCATAAGGCATTGGATGACGGATAGAAGCGACTTTAAGTCCTTTAGCTTTTAACGCTTTTACAACTGCTCGTGTTGTTTGACTTTTTCCACAACCTGTTCTGGTAGCACAAACTGTTATCAATGGTTTAGTTGTTTTAACTGTAGAATTTTTCATTCCGATAAGCTTGAAGTCAGCTCCGGCAGCATTAACCAAAGATGCATTGTTCATAACTCTTTCATGAGGAACATCACTGTAAGCAAATACAACTTCTTCTACATTGTGTTCTTTTATCAGGTTTACTATTTCATTTTCTGCGAAGATAGGGATACCTTCAGGATAGAGTTCCCCAGCAAGTTCAGCTGGATATTTTCTTCCATCGATATCAGGGATCTGTGTTGCTGTGAAAGCAACTACATCGTAATTTTCATTGTTTCTGTAGTAACAATTGAAATTATGGAAATCACGCCCTGCAGCACCCATAATGATGATTTTTTTCTTCATCTTTCTCTCCTTTATTCTTTTGAGTAAAATATCAAAGACAGGCTTTAAAATAGGGGTTTGAAGTCAAGAAATTTAATGAAGGATAATAATTGAAAATTAATTTAAAAAATAATAATTTTGACTTTACTAATTATTCCTTATAATATTTTAGGTATAAATAGAAAAGTGGTTTTGCATAATAGTGTTAATTTCTTTATTTGTTATTCCCGTGGAAACGGGAATCCAATAAAATAAAGGATTTCGATTTTGTATCAAGTGCGGAATGACAAGAAAATAGTTTTGCAGAACCTTTTTTAAAAAAAATGTAAGGAGAGATTATGTTGAATAAAGTAAAAGTCCAAGAAGTTCTGGATAAAATACGTCCATCACTTCAAGCGGATGGTGGAGATTGTGAACTTATAAATATCACAGAAGAAAATGTGGTAGAAGTGAGATTGCAAGGTGCTTGTGGAAGTTGCCCAATGGCTACTCTTACCCTTAAGGCTGGCATCGAACGAGTTCTTAAAGATGAGATTCCTGATGTTAAAGAAGTTATATCAGTTTAGGATCGTGAAATAGTTATGAAATTTGAGGTGTCTTTTAAATAGATACCTCATTTTTGTTTAATGTTTATTTAGGAGATGTTATTTGAGAACTAATATTAAAATCTTATTATATATTACAATTATAATATTTGTTTTTCCTTCTTGCGGACATAAAAAAAATCCAACTGGCGGGAAAAAGGATACAGTTAATCCTGAAATTATTTCTGTACTTCCTGATGAATACAGCGATATATCCAAATCAAATATCGAAATTATTTTTACTAAACCTATCGAACGCAATACAATATTATCTGGGATTTATATCTATCCTCCAATCTTAAAAAAGAAATATTTATGGGATGGAAATATTCTAACTATTAAAATTCTTGAAGAACTGGAGAAAAATACGAATTACTACTTTAATTTTTCAAATAAAATAAAAGGTGAACATGGTAATTTCTTAAATAAAAACAGTACTTTTATTTTTTCAAGTGGTAAACTTAATTCAAACAGGATCTCCGGTAATTTTCTTTATGAAGATATTGCTGATAATAATAAACCAATTGAGATGACAATATTAACAGCAGATTCAACTGAAGTATTTTCTTTAATAGCTTTTAGAAAAACATATATATTAGAAGATTTAAATAACGCAGAACATATTATTCGTGCTTATATTGATAAAAATACTAATAAAAGATATGATTATAAAAGTGAACCATATTTCCAAAAATCTATTATCGCAGATAACTCAACAATAATGGATATTTATCTAGCTTATGCAGATACAATAAAACCTCAACTGAAATCTATAAATGTGATTTGTAATAATAGTATTAATGTTACATTTTCCGAGCCAGTAAACTCATATTCCCAAATTTCTATTTCTACTGCTGATTCGTTGGAAACTAATGTGGATATTATTGCCAGTTACTTAAATGAAGATGAATTAACTCTTCTTACAACACATTTAGATACACTTAAATATAAAATTAAAATTAATGAAATTCTAGATTCTAAAGATAACCTGACTTCTAAAGATTCACTTCTGTTTGATGGAACAACATTACAGGATACAATTCCTCCTGAAGTAATAATATCAAATCCACGGACAGGCTCTTCAGTAAATTCCTATCAGCCTAGAATCTCAGTTTTATTTTCTGAGATAATATTGGAAAATGATATTGAAACAGAATTAAATGAAATTGAAACCGGAAAATTAGAAGATATTGTTGTTCTTAATAAAAATTCAAAGCACTATATTTTTAATTCTCAGAATAAGTTAAATAATTATTCATCCTATAAATTTACAGTTCTCGCAAAAGATAACAGCGGAAATATAATGACTAAGCCACTTGAGATAATATTCTTACCAATTGTGAGAAAAGTAGTTAAGATTGAAAAATAATATTAATAGCTAACTTATTGGAATATAAGAATTAAAAAGTATGTTTATAGTATTTATAAAATGCAACAAATTAACATAACTTATTGCTATATAATTAAATAACAAATATACGATAAAATTTTCTTGACACAATTGTTGAATAAAATTCATTTAGGCATGTTCATTAATATAAGAATAGAATGTGATAATTAGAAAAGTGAATTTTACTATCGTAATTAAGTTAGTTAATTTATTTTAACTATTGTGTGTTAAAAAAAATCTAGGGAGAAAAAAAATGAAAAAAATTATTTTATTAGTAGTTAGTTTGGTGTTTGTAGCAAGCCTTTTTGCTGGCGCTTCTGGTGAAGCTTATATGAGTTATCCTCTTATAGGATATGCTGGTGCGACTGATGAAGATGGTGGGTTAGTTCAAGGTTATGTAGGTATTGGATATTGGGGAGCTGATTATGGTTTCCATTTTAATTTTAATAATACAGCTTATCCTGGTGATGACTGGACAATTAATCATGTTTTCAAGAAGTTCACTCTTCATCCAATGGTAAATTTACTTGTTGGTAAAACTGCAGTTCCATTAGTAAAAGAATTGAATCCTTCAGGATTTGCAAATGCTAATATAGTTGAGAATAATGTTTGGAGTTTTGTTAATCCAGAAAACGATTTCATGCTTAAATTAGATGGTAATGTTAGTGGACTGGGATGGCAACTTTATACTTCTAATGTTAATGAATCAGCTATTCAAGGTTGGGATTATGCTAATTATGGTGCTCGTTTCGATTATAATGTAGCTGGTGTTGATATTGGAGCTGGTCTTAAAATGGTTGGTCTTCATGATAGAGATGCAATGAAGGATTGGGCTTTTGATTTAGGTTATACAGCTGCAGAAATGGTTAATTTCAAACTTCAACTAGTAAATTCCTATGATGCTGATCATGGTACTGATGACATAGATTTTTATTTTATTACTGAATATGTAAAAGGTTTTAAAGGTATTAAACCTTATGTTGGATTTTTAACTTGTGCAGAGGTAACTTTGTCAGATTATCTCTTTAATGATGAAATAGCTGAATTTGATGTAAATGAGTATTCTGGAGACCAACAAAATGCAATATTTTTTGGTTTAAATATGAATCCTACAAAAGATTCAATTCTTAAACTTGAGTACAAAATGAGATCACAAGAACTCTTTTTACTTGAATTTGATGAAACAGGTCTTCCTACAGGAGAATTATTAGAGGATGATCTTTACACAGATACATTATCATTAGAATTAGGATTCTCATTCTAAGTTGTATAAAAATTAGTACTAAACCCCGCAGGAATGCGGGGTTTTTTGTTTGCCTAAAAATAATATATTGACTTATTTATTCAAAAACAAACATATGATTGTAGCAATAATAAATAAAATAGAACTTAGGAATATAAATTTGGAAGTTGAGATTAAATAAACACAATAAATTGTATAATATGTAATTTTGGATTTTGAAAACTAAAATAAAATAAACGGGAGGATAAAAATGAAAAAAATTGTAGTTTTAGTTTTATTAGTATTAAGTGTTTCTGTGGGTTTATTTGGGCAATTTGATTTTACTTTGAATATGTTTGAACCTGAAACAATTGACGCAAGATCTGAAGCATTAGGCAGAACTTCAATTTTGTCATCATCTGGTGCAAACTTTATATTCAATAATCCTGCAATGTTAAGTAATTTATCTCAAAAAAATGTACAACTTAACGGTAGAGCAGTGTTTGGTAAAACAGAAATTGAAGGAAAATATGAAGAGGATGGTTACACTGACACTTATAAATATGAATACAGCTATCCATTTCATATGAAACTTAATGGGCTTGCTTTTGGAATGCCATATGAAATGCCAAATATGAAATTAGGTTTTGGTGCTGGTTTTCGCTCTTACTACGATTTAGGATTTAATGTTCACTATGAGAGTGACGAAGAAGGCAGCAATTACGAATGGGATAGAAAATACCACGGTGGATTTAGTACTCTTGTTTTAGGTGGTGGATTGAATTATCAGGAGAAATTCTTTGGTGGAATTTCAATGAGTTTTCCATTCTTAAGTAATTTTTCATCTGAATATGAAGATAATGAAGATAATGAAGATGAAAACGA
>Ga0307992_1000099_pt1 | contig 54725 bp, 62 predicted proteins | sample EllFjometagen133_FD_203162 | JGI IMG/M metagenome (GOLD analysis project Ga0307992, IMG submission 203162) | Marine microbial communities from Ellis Fjord, Antarctic Ocean - #133 | ecosystem: Environmental > Aquatic > Marine > Unclassified | place: Southern Ocean | collected 2014-10-08
ACAATCCCCCATGCGCTTATATGTAATATCTGAGAGAGACTTGACCTCAGGTTAAGCGAATTGTGGTGTGTGATCATCATGACTGCATCCTCCTTTCTTAATCTATTCCCCACACGAAGAGCAGGGATGTAAGGTTTAACTTACCAGTGTTTTGAGTGCATTTACGACAGGCGCCGTGAAAAGAGCTATGAGCACCGCGTAAAGAGCGAAAGAGCCGACAGCCTCGCTGAGATACAGCCTGGAATATTTCTGTTTCAGGGATGTGATGATCATACCTCCAATTATCAGGCATCCGAGATGGAACCAGGGGAAATTCCCCGCGTTGCTTGCCACATATTCGGCGTATCCGAATGAAGCAGTTATCAGCACCACAAAAACCGCCAGTATCAATGTTTGGAATATTCTTTTCATGATCTATGTCCTCCTTTGAACTTGTCTTTTGCCTTTTAGTAATGGAATAACCGTGCCAGTTCCTTGGTTTCAGGGCAAAATAATTGTAACATACTGAGTATGTTGATGTTATTGTGACAGGCAGGACAAGCGAATATGATGTAAAGGTATCAAGATACTCGATTGGTTAAAAGAAACGTAGAACAGAATTTAATGAAATGTTTATAAAGAGAACAACTGTTCACAGTTTATCCCGACTTGTCGGGATTCACGGTTGAAAAAACAGAAGGTAGAGGAAAGTTATGGGGTTTTCTCTTGAAGATTTAAAAGTTTGGTAAAATTTTGTAGGTTATCAGTATCTCTTTATAAGTTGTCAAGGGATTGCCGTGAATAGGGTAGAAATAAGGTCAAATCTGTCCCTTGATAACGCCAACTTTCTTCAGCGCGGTCACCACTTCGCACAGTGGAAGACCGATTACGTTGGTGTATGAACCGTGTATCTCCTTTATGAAGAAAGATGCTTTTCCCTGGACAGCATATCCCCCCGCCTTGTCGTACGGTTCGCTTGTCCCTGTGTACCAGTCCATCTCATCCCTGGAAATATCCTTGAATATCACAGAGGATTCCACGGCATCGTTTACGATTATGCCCTCACCCCCCTTCGCAATAGCAAAACCGGTTATTACCCTGTGTGTTCTTCCACTTAGCATGCCGAGCATCTTCTTCGCCTCGCCGGGCGTCTTGGGCTTGCCGAGCATTTCCCCGTCTATTATTACGACCGTGTCCGCACCCAAAACCCATCTGCCGGGATTCCCGCGAGAGACTTCAAGGGCTTTTTCTCTTGACAGTCTTAGGACATGGTCTTCCGGTGATTCCCCTTCCAGAGGTTGCTCATCAACCTCACTCGAAATTACCTCAAGGTCACGAATCAATTCACCAAGAAGTTCTCTGCGGCGGGGCGAAGCCGACGCGAGGATAAAAGATGCCTGCATGTTCATCTCCCCTGTCCCTCCTTCGCTTTGGCCTTCTTTAACACAAACCTTGATTCCTTTGCAATATTGATCATTCCAAATCTCGAGTGCGTTTTTATGACAGATTTATCCATATTACCTTCCACTGTAAAAGACGAGTCGTAAAAAAAAATATAATGAGCCCGTTGAGACAGATTTCATATCGAATATATTTTTTGACTTATTATGCCGTATTGTCTATACTTTACGATGTTATATTGTAACTTACGCGCTCGCTTACGATACACACAAAACACCTGGCAGGCATACCATGAGACTTGAAAAATTCTTAAGGGAAGTACACCTGTTCCAATCTCTCAGTTCTTATGACCGCGAACATCTTGCCACGTCGCTAAAACATCGTTCTTTGAAGAAGGGAGAAGCCTTGTTTCGCAAAGGCGACGAGGGAACTTCGCTTTATATCGTAAAATCAGGAAGTGTCAAGATTGTTCTTCCCTCAGAGATGGGGGACGAGGTCGCGCCGGCAATACTCTCCGAGGGAGATTTCTTCGGTGAAATGTCGCTTCTGGACGGACTGCCACGCTCGGCCGATGCAGTAGCACTTGAATCTTCCGAGTTATTGGCTTTGAATCAAAAGGATTTCCTGGCATTCCTGAAGGACAATGAAGAGGCGATACAATCGATCTTTTCGTATCTCTCAATGCGACTGCGCAAGACAGACGATCTTTTGGAAGATGCTCACTTTCTCAATATCTCTACCAGGCTTGCCAGAAGGTTGGTAGAGCTGTCAAAAAAATACGGTCACCAAAAAGAAGAGGGGGGGGCTATCCAGATTGACCTGCGCCTGACCCAGAATGATCTGGCCAGTATCGTTGGGGCCACAAGGGAGAGCATCAATAAAGAATTGAGGATTCTGCGTGAAAAAGGACTGGTCAACACCGAAGAGAATACCCTCCAGATCCTCAATCTGGAACAACTCAAGAAGCGTGCCCACCTGTAACTGAAGTTTTTGCGTAAAAATCTTCATAATCAGTTTCCTTTCCAGAAAAGCTTTTTCAAAAAAGAAAAAAATCGATCATGTGATATGTTTCACATCTAAAGAATGAAGCGTTCCATTGCATTCACCTATAATCTTTAGTATAAAATTAACAATCGATCTGTTTGCCCTAAATTTTCAGGATTTTTTCATATATAACAGGGAGTCACAGCAATGGAGTTCTACGCGGAATACCTTCTGGGAATCTTATCAGCAGCTCTGGGAGCCATCGTGGGAAGTTTTCTCAACGTATGCATCTACAGGATTCCATTGGGAAAATCTATTGTGTTTCCCGTGTCTCACTGTCCGCTCTGCAAACATCCCATAAAGTTCTACGACAACATACCTATTATCAGCTACATTATACTCAGGGGGAAATGCAGGAATTGCAATGAAAGAATATCCCCGATCTATCCCGCAATAGAATTGCTGACCGCTGTCATGTCTCTCATTCTCTTCCGAAAATATGGCCTGTCACTCGAGTATCTTTTTTCCTTCGTGTTCACATGCGCCCTGATCGTCATCACCTTTATTGATTTGAAGCACCAGATTATCCCGGACATAATAACCCTTCCGGGGATACCTCTATTCGCACTGGCGGCCATCTTTTTTATGGATGTTACTATAAAGGACTCCCTGATAGGCATACTGGCGGGGGGAGGGTGTCTTTATCTGGTCGCCTTCATATATCAGCTTCTGACAAAGAGAGAAGGAATGGGTGGAGGCGATATAAAACTGCTGGCCATGCTGGGTGGATTTTTGGGATGGCAGTCTCTATGGTTTGTCATTATGGCAAGCTCTCTTATCGGAGCGGCCGCAGGTATATCTATCATGATCTGCAAGGGAAAAGACACAAAATATGCCGTTCCTTTCGGGCCGTTCCTGTCCATCGGTGCCGTCGCCTATATCTTCTGGGGTAAAGCTTTTATGAGGTTTCTGTTTTTAAGATGAAAAAGAATACGGATAGCAAGGGGTTCACCCTCGTGGAGATGATGATTGTGATTGCCGTTATGGCGATCCTCGCCGCCATTGCGGCGCCGAGTTTTCAGACCTATATGGCTCAGAGAAGGTTAAACGGGGCCGCAAGGCAGGTTATGACGGATTTAATGGCAGCGAAGATGAAGGCGGTAAGTCTGAACCAGAATGTGAAGGTTTCTTTTGAAAGTACTCATATATATCAGATATGGAACGATGCGAATGGCGATGGAACCGTTGCCGACGATGAAGGTGATGATATTGCAAGGGACATCCATCCGGATTATCATGATGTGACTCTGAGCATGGGAGAAATAAATTATATTATGTTTTATCCTCGTGGAACCGCGTCCAACCGCACTGTCACCACAACAAGCTCTACCAGGTCGAAAACCATAACTACCTCTACAGCGGGAAGAGTAAAAATAAATTGATGTTTAATGGATAAAGAAATGAACGAATTTTCTAATGATAAAGGGTTTACGCTGATAGAAGTTATGATAGCCATGTTTGTCCTTGTGGTCGGCCTTCTGGGCGTGGCTGGTGTGGCGACTACCGTTATCAATGGAAACGCGTTCAGCAGGGAGATTACTACCGCAACGACACTGGCCCAAGACAAGATGGAGGAACTCAAAGACACAACGTATTCAAATATCGCGTCCGGTTCCGACACACAGGAATCTATCTACACAAGGACATGGACCTCCACCCCGGATTCACCGGACGCCGACATGAAAACCATTGATGTTACGGTGCAATTTCTATGGAAAGGCGCCACACATAACGTTACGCTCAAGACGATAGTGGCAAGATGACAATGGAAACCTTCGATAAAAAAGGCAGGAATGCCTGTCACCAATCCGGGAAAAGTGACGCCGGGTTCACCCTTATCGAATTACTCATCGCCATGGCGGTCGGACTGGCTGTCTTGGGCGCCACGTACGGTGTCTTTATCCTGCACAGCAAAACCTTCGGCACCCAGGAACAGATCGCCGAGATGCAGCAGAACACCAGGGTCGCCATGGATCTCATGACCAGAGAGATACGGATGGCAGGGTACAACCCCCTCGGCTCGGCAGGGGCGGGGATTGTCAGCGCCGCATCCGATTCCATTAATTTTACTCTCGACACAACGAGCACATACGGCTCCGACGCACCCGATGGAGACACAGATGATCCAAATGAAAATATCACCTATTCACTCTACACGGCAGACAGCATACAGAAGCTCGGTCGAAAGTCGACGGCAAATGCCGTCAATCAACCGGTTGCCGAACATATCCAATCCCTCGCATTTCAATACTGGGACGCGAATGGCAACACCACCGCCACCGCGGCGGATATACGTCGGATACGGGTTACCATCACGGCAAAGACTGCCAAACCGGACCCTGATTATACACCCAATGGCGGTTACAGAACATATACCCTCACATCTATCATAGCACCGAGAAACCTCGGCTTGTAAAGGGGGAACCATTTCATGAAGGCAAAAAAACAGATTGACGCGACAGTAAATAACGAAAAAGGAGTGGTGCTTGTTGCAACCCTCTTGGTGGTTGCCGCCTTAATTATCTTTGGAACCACAGCCGTCATGCAGACATCAACAGATCTGAAGATCGGCGGTAATTACAAGACGAGCACGCAGGCCTTTTATGATGCCGATGCCGGTGTCCAGTACGTCCTGAAGAAACTGGCCGTCGATCTGGACGATTCTGATACCATTACTGTCGATCTGACGGCAGATCCGATCTCTTTGACTTATTCCACACCGGGCGGTTTTTCTTTCATCCTTCCAGCGGTGTTAACGTCACTGGGAAGCGACCAGTACAGTTTCCGGGTCACGGGGCATGGACCCAATAATTCAGAGACTGTTATTGAAGTCCTTATCTCCGCCGAGCCAAAGAGCTCTTTTGAGATTGGCCTCTTCACTGATGGGTTGCTGGACCTCAAATCGGATGCTCATGTTTACAGCTATGACTCCCGTGATAACCCTGATCCGGATCCGGCAACCTTTCCCGGCGCATCCACCGGAGCAGGCGACATTGGAAGCAATACAGAAATCAGCACCAAAATGGCGACGTATATCGACGGCGATCTTGTTCTGGGAGCAGACACCTCCGATCCGCCGGTTGATGCCATATGGACCGACACGGGAACACCTACCGTCACCGGCACATCCGGCGAAACGGTAGGACATATTGATCCGGATCCACTGGGAGCCAACGATCCAACATCCGAACTCTACGATACGTTCATTGACATTGTCACCACCAATGATAACGGCGTCGCCGGTGACGGCTCTCCCCTTGAGGGATCTACAGCGATAAATATCAGTAACGGAACAACGTTGACGCTGACGGCAGGCGATTATTACATTACAGAAATTATCCTGAAGAATGGTTCAACTCTTGAAATAGACGCGACCTCAGGACCAGTCAATATCTACCTTAACGGGGTTGTCGACGCGGAAGACGGTGAACTTGAAGCAAAAAACGGCTCTGCAATAAATAACTTGTCCCAACCGACCGACTTTTCAATCTATTCAAATTCCTATGAGGATATCATCTTCAAGCACTCAAGTGATTTTAAGGGCATGATTTACGCTCCGAATGCCCACGTAGAGATGAAGAATACAGCCGGCGTATACGGTCTGATCTGGGGAGCTACGGCAACGATTCACAATTCGGGAGAGTTTTACTTTGACGAGGCGATAAAGGATAACTATTTATCTACCAGCAATTATACAATAACTGTTCTTTCCTGGAAAGATGATTCTATTGACAATTAATTGTTGATAGAATTCTGGATATGAGCGGCGGTTTTTCATGATTCTAGCAATAGATAATTAGACACTTTTTAAGTATCCTAAGGAAGGAAGAAGTGTAAAATAGATCGTTATCCAGAGTCTGACGATCTATTGCTTCTCCCACCAGCCCTCGGGCATCTTTCCATTATTCTTTTTTATCAGCTCAGCAGTAAGGTCATGCATCTTCGCTGAAATCTTTTTTACTTCGTCTCTCGCTTTTTCCCTAGCTTTTGAATCTTTATTTTTATTAGCTTCTCGCACTCCATCCAAGGCTCTTTTTAGCTCAGTCTCCAGCTGTGACTTCTTCTTTTTATAATAAGTAATGTCTATTTTATCTTCTATTTTCTGATTCTTACCATCATTCGTTTCGGGCGATATTTTTGCCGCCTTTTGATGGCGCTGTGATTTTTTATATATTATATTTTCCGAGGCTGTTTTTTCTATCTTCCTGATTGAATCTTTTTGAATCCCGACAACCCCGCCATAGACGTAAAACTTTACCTGGTCGCCTTCGCTCCAGTACTTGAGAGTCTTAAATTCTCCTCCATTTTTCAGCAGAATACGATAGGCGGTGTCACCTGTGGCAGGAAATGCGAATACCAGAAAATAAAGAATTATTGTTATCAGGATTGATTTTTTCATAATGACATTACCAGTGAATACGCGAATAAAGAACAATAAAAAAAATAAGCCCTTGTGTCAAACACTTTCACAAAGAAAAACTGGGGCAACATGTTCCGCCGAATTGCAAAATCCCCAAAATTTCTTGACTTAAAAGGGTCATATCTATATGATGATGATAGTTATTGAAAATTGAAAAACTGGGAGGCATAGCCCATGAGTGCAGAAAAGAGATACTGTTCTATATGCGCGTGGAGAGGCACCTGTAAAAAGAGGTTCTCCGTTTCCACAGATTCCAACGGAATGGTTCACTGTCCCGATTTTACAAGAGATCTTTCCATTAAGGATAAAGACATTGATGAAACAGAAAAAAGGGATAAAAAGTGAGTTGACAAAACGGATAAAAAACTTATAGAAGCGTGTCATTTTAAAACTATTGAAAAAAGGTTGGCCTCTGGGCCAACTTTTTCGTTTTCTGCGTCAGAAAGAAAGCTTGAGAGACCCTATGAAAGAAAGATTAACCAAACTACTCGAAGGATCGATTGAATCCTGCCTTGAAAAGAGAATATTAAAGGAAACGGACACCTCCTTTATAAAAGTAGAGTTTCCGAGAGAGGGGTCTCATGGTGACTATGCATCCAATGTGGCCATGATACTTGCGTCGAGCCAGAGAGAAGCCCCCCGCAGGATAGCTGAACGCATCGTCGAAAACATCAACGACAGCGACGGGATACTCGACAAGATAGAGATAGCCGGGCCTGGCTTCATAAACTTTTTTATCAAAAGCAACGTATGGGCCGTCCTTCTGAAAGAGGTGGACACCCTTGGAGACCGGTATGGTGAATCCAATATCGGGAAAGGCATCAGGGTTCAGGTGGAATTCGTAAGCGCCAATCCCACGGGTCCACTTCATATAGGACATGCCAGGGGCGCTGTAACAGGTGATGTTATTGCCAATATCCTGCAAGCATCGGGATTCTCAGTATCCAGAGAATATTACATAAATGATGCTGGAAACCAGATGAACCTTCTGGGAGAATCCGTTTACTACAGGTATCTGGAATTGACGGGCGAAGACATTTCGTTCCCCGATAATTGTTATCAGGGGCGGTACATCACAGAACTTGCTCACGAAATACATGACAAATTCGGCGACAGGTTCCGCTCAGACAAAGAAGGCGCAACATCCTTTCTGACAAAATACGCGGCAGATTCCATCCTCGTCGGGATAAAGGAAGACCTTGAAACCCTGGGCGTAATATTCGACTGTTATTTCAGTGAAAAGGAACTCTACAAGAACGATGGCGTAACCAGAATTCTTCAGGATCTCCAGAGAAAAGGTTTTATATATAAAGAAGATAATACACTGTGGTTCAAGACGACAGATTTCAGCGATGAAAAGGACAGGGTCGTTGTCAGGGAAAATGGCGAGCCCACCTATTTTGCTGCCGATATCGCATACCATCGGAATAAATACTCAAGGGGTTTTGACAGGGTTATAAATGTATGGGGAGCGGATCACCACGGGTATATACCCAGAATGCATGCAGCTGTTGAGGCCCTCGGCAGGAAAAGGGAAGACCTTGAAATCGTCTTGGTCCAGCTGGTAAATCTCCTCAGGAGCGGTGTTCCTGTTCCCATGTCTACCAGGGCCGGTGAATTTGTAACCATAAGAGAGGTAACCGACGAGGTGGGAAAGGATGCGGCCAGATACAATTTTCTTATGAGAAGATCAAACAGCCATCTTGATTTTGACCTGGAACTTGCAAAGGCGCAATCAAGCGATAATCCTGTCTATTACGTGCAGTACGCTCACGCCAGAATATCCAGTATTATGAGGCTAGCCGCGGAACAGGGATACCGAACTCCAGCCTACGATGAAATCAAACCCGACCTTCTGACCACTGCGGAAGAACGCGAACTTATCAAATTAATTGACACGTTCACGGAAATGATTGAAGGAAGCGCAAAGGCGCTCGAACCGCATCGGATACCCTATTACATTAACGATCTCGCCTCTGTTTTTCACAGCTTTTACAACAAGCACAAAGTTATTTCCGATAACTTCGAGCTGACAAAAGCAAGGTTGTTTCTAATCAAGTCTACTGGTACAGTGATCAGAAATGCCCTCAGATTATTGGGGGTTTCAGCGCCTGAACGTATGTGAAAATCGAGGATAAACCAATGTCGCAGAAAAACGGAGATTTTGAATTCAGGCTGGGCAGATTCGGTCTGGTCTTTTTCACCCTGGCAATCGCCCTGCTTCTGTTGTTCTTCTTTGTGTGTGGAGTGATAGTTGGAAAGAACATTGAAAGTTATCCGGAAAAAATAGCCAGTATGCCCGGAACCATAAAGGAAAGAATCACAAAAAGCAGGGACACTGCGACAGATACAGACAAAAAAGAAGATGAAATCAAATTTACCTTTTATGACACACTCAAGAGGAGCGGTAAGGATGTAAAGGAGAATTTCGCGGACAAAAAGGTTTCCTACTCCGAGAAGTATAAAACACCTGAGAAGAAACAGCTCGGTGGGCAGTATATGGTACAAGTAGCATCTTTCAAAGACAAAGGTAAAACAGAAGTCCTGAGGGCGAAATTATCTGATATGGGATATTCTCCAAGGGTGGACAATATCAACCTGCAGTCAAAAGGAACATGGTTCCGCGTAAAGCTGGTGGGCTTTGCCACGTATAATGATGCCAGGAGGGTTGCATCCCTGGTGGAAAAGAAGATAAGGAGCATCAAATGCCTTATTGTAAAGAACAGGGGGAATTAAGGAATCAAGAAGAAATAAGTTATACAGATTGCGCCGTAATTTTGTTTGTTTTCAAGGCGTGTTGAAGCCCGCATAACGAGTTATGTAAGCTTTGACACAACACAGAAAACAAGCAAAAGGGCAAGCAAGGTGTATGAGTTATTTATGCTTGCTGACTAAAATAAACTGTCATGTTTGAAAATTTAACCGAAAAACTGGATAATGTTTTCAGGAAACTCAGAGGAAGAGGCATCCTCAACGAAGAAAACGTCAAAGCAGCCATGAAAGATATCCGCATGGCGCTTCTTGAGGCGGACGTCAATTTCAGAGTGACCAAGGAATTTATCGAGGATGTCAGTGAGCAAGCCATAGGCCAAGAAATACTTGACAGTATAAGTCCCGGCCAGCAAATAGTCAAAATCGTTCACGACAGACTCGTTGAATTAATGGGGAAAGAGAGTTCTCATCTGAACCTTGCCAACCGGTTTCCAGCTCCTGTTATACTTGTCGGCCTTCAGGGATGCGGCAAGACAACAACCGCTGCTAAACTCACCCGCCATCTGACAAAGCAGAACCGTAGGGTTTCTCTGGTTTCCGCTGACGTCTACAGACCCGCAGCTATTGAGCAGCTGAAGATTCTTGGAGAAAATATTAACGCTAACGTATTCGATTCAAAGGATCAAAAGGATCCGGTAAAAATCTGCGTCGAAGCCGTTGAAGACGCAAAAGCGAACGGATTTGATACTCTTATTATAGACACCGCGGGCAGGTTGCACGTCGACGACGAGTTAATGGACGAATTGAAGAGAATAAAAGACACCATAAATCCGTCCGAGATACTCTTTGTCGCCGATGCCATGACAGGACAGGATGCTGTTTCGGTGGCCGAAAAATTTGACAGCCTGTTAGGTATAGACGGTATCGTATTGACAAAGATGGATGGTGATGCGCGAGGTGGAGCGGCATTGTCACTTAAAAAGGTAACAGGAAAACCGGTAAAGTTCATCGGGATGGGTGAAAAAACCGACGCCTTGGAAGTTTTTCACCCGGAACGGATGGCATCCAGAATCCTCGGCATGGGCGACATATTGACCCTCGTCGAAAAAGCCCAGACGGCAATAGATGAAAAGGCCTCAAAAGAACTGGAGAAAAGGATAAGAAAAGATTCATTTACACTGGACGATCTGAAAAAACAGCTGGCGCAGATAAGAAAAATGGGGTCACTTCAGGACATCCTCGGAATGATGCCCGGAGTTGGAAAGATAAAGGCCCTGAAGAACGCGACTCCGGATGAAAGCGAACTGGTAAAGACAACCGCCATAATTGATTCCATGACAAAAAAGGAACGTAATAACTATAAGATTATAAATGGACAAAGGAGAAAACGAATCGCCAAAGGGAGCGGCACTACCGTGCAGGATGTCAACAAGGTCCTCAAAAATTACATAGAGATGCGGAAAATGATGAAGAAGTTGACAAAGGGGGGAATGAAATCCATGGCGAGGGGTAATTTGCCCTTTAAATAAAATAAAATATATGTTAGAAGCGAAAATTAAACTAGAAATAATTATCAGGAGGTAATAATCCGGGGAATGGCAGTTAAAATAAGATTGACACGAATGGGCGCAAAAAAGAAACCCTTCTATAGGATTGTGGTGGCTGAAAATGAGGCCCCACGGGATGGGAGGTTCATCGAAATCGTTGGAAATTACGACCCAATGAAGGATCCGGCCGAGATAAACATCAAGGAAGATCGGGTGATGGACTGGTTGTCGAAGGGAGCCCAACCGACTCAGACGGTATTAAGTCTCCTTAAAAAGAAGGGGCTTATTGCACCCAAGGTGAAAGAAGCACAGATAGAGGGTTAGTGAGTTAGAAATTATTTTCTGCGTTTCTTGGCAGAGAATAATTTCGTTAACGCACTTATCCCGTTTATCGGGGTTAGAAAAACGGACGATCTTTATCTTACTTACTCTAAGAATCAGCGGAGGTTGTTGCGATGAAAGATTTGGTCAAGTATATGGCTCAGGCTTTAGTGGATCATCCTGATGATGTTGAGTGCACCGAGATTGTCGGCGAACAGACTTCTGTCATCGAACTGAGAGTTACAAAGGACGACCTGGGAAAGGTTATAGGAAAACAGGGGAAAACCGCAAAGGCGATGAGAACCATCTTGAGCGCTGCATCAGCCAAGCTTCATAAGAGGGCAGTCCTTGAGATCATAGAATAAGTGAACAACCTGCTTGAGATAGGAAAAATCGTTAAAACCAGCGGCCTTAAAGGCCGACTTAAGGTTCTTTCATATTGTGAATCGGCGGAAACGCTTGAAACACTGGAAAATGCTTTCATAGGCAAAGATAGTGAACACGTATCTCTCTTTAATGTCAGGGTTATAGGCATTAAACGGGGATCTTTTTCTGTTGATCTTGGGGGCGTGGAAAGCTTGGATGAAGCCGGCAAGCTGATAGGACTCTATATCTTTGTACCTTCGGAAAATCTTCCTGACGGCGAGTATTACTGGAAAGATATAATAGGACTTGACATTGTTACGGAAGAGGGTCTGAAACTGGGGCGGGTAACAACTATTCTGCCGACGGGAAGTAACGATATCTATGTTTGCAGCGACGGCGAAAAGGAAATTCTCATTCCGTCGTTCGATGACGTAGTGAGGAAAATTGATATTGAAAAAGGCATTATGATTGTGAAACTGCCCGAAGGATTGTAAAATGGTTATTTTTGATATTTTGTCCGTCTTTCCGGAAATGTTTCAATCAACCCTCGGCAGCAGTCTTATAAAAAGATCCATAGAAAATGGCTTGATTGAAGTAAACCTCCATAATATCCGTGATTATACCAGGGACAAGCATAAAACTACCGACGATGCTCCCTACGGAGGGGGTGCTGGAATGGTGATGAAGGTAGAACCTGTCGCAAGTGCCCTGAAAGCAGTTGTTCCCGCCGGAGACAAAACACTTATTATCCTCCTATCACCGCAGGGAGAAACATTTAAGCAGAAGATCGCGGAAGAACTCTCTCAATATTCCAGAATTGTCCTGATATGCGGGCACTATGAGGGAATGGACGAGCGAATCAGGGAGCACCTTATTGATAGAGAAATATCGATAGGTGATTATGTCCTGAGCGGTGGAGAGTTGCCCGCAATGATTGTTGTGGACGCTGTTTCGCGCCTTGTGCCGGGTTTTGTGGGAAACAGTGAATCGGTGTTGTACGATTCCTTTTCGACCGGGCTACTTGAAGGTCCCCACTATACAAGACCGAGAGAATGTGAAGGATGGAAGGTTCCTGAAGTGCTGCTTTCTGGACACCAGAAGAAAATAGACGAATGGAGGCGCAGAGAGTCTCTTAAAAGAACACTGAAGAGAAGACCTGACATGCTGAAGCAAGCTGATCTTACGGAAGAAGACAAAAGGATGATCGAGGAGCTTGCAGGAGATCCTGAACTTGTGTAAAAATCTTTATATTGCTCTCTTACACTACCCCGTTTACAATAAAAGAGGTGATATTGTTACAACGGCGGTAACCAATATGGATATACACGATATATCAAGAACCGCCAGAACTTATGGTGCGAAAGGTTTTTACATCATAACGCCGATAGAACAACAACAGGCGTTTGTTGAACGTATTTTGCTCCACTGGCAGAAGGGATATGGCACTACTTATAACCCTTCCAGAAAAAAGGCCTTCGACATCGTGAGACTGAAGGACACTCTTGATGATACAATAATGGCTATATCGCAGGAGACCGGGGGTAAGGTCAATGTGTTGGTTACAAGCGCCTCATCCCGGAAAAACCAGCTGACCCGTGAAGATCTGAAAGAAAAGATGTCAGTAAGTAGAGAGGCTTTTTTGATAGTCTTTGGAACAGGTTGGGGAATAGCCGAAGAGGTTGTTGCGAAAGCTGACTTCCTTGTGGAACCTATAAGAGGAAACTCGGATTATAATCACCTGTCCGTCCGGTCGGCAGCAGCCGTTATGCTGGACAGATTGTGTGGACAATAACTAAATATAAATATGATTTTTTAGAGGAGGATTTTGAATTATGAATGTTCTCGACATACTTGAAAAAGAACAGATGAGAGCAGATACTCCCGGATTCAAGCCGGGTGACACCGTGAAGGTGCATGTAAAGATTATAGAGGGCCAGAAAGAGAGGATCCAGGTTTTTCAGGGATCCGTTATACGCAAGAGAGCGGGTCAGAACCGCGCCACTTTCACCGTAAGGAAAATATCTTCGGGCATAGGGGTCGAAAGAACATTTCCCCTTCATTCCCCCATTATTGACAAGATAGAGATAGTAATGCGGGGCAGGGTCAGACGTTCAAGGTTGTATTATCTGAGGGAACTAAAGGGCAAGAAGGCAAGGATAAAGGAACTTGGCAGAAGATGAAATGTATGGGTTTGAATTACGTGCCCGCTGGCTTGGTTTTGACGCGATCGCCGGCGTCGATGAGGCCGGAAGGGGGCCTCTCGCAGGCCCTGTTTTCGCGGCAGCGGTAATATTCCCTTCAGGTTACACAAACGGGGAGATCAGAGACTCGAAAAAACTGACTCCCCTGAAAAGAGAAACCCTGTATAAAATAATAAGAAGTGACGCCATTTCCGTTGGTCTGGGCGCCATAGAAGCTTCTACCATAGACAAGATCAACATTCTCCAGGCAACACTGGCTGCAATGAAAACAGCCGTTTTGAGTCTCTCCCCCCAACCGGATTATATCCTCATAGACGGAACAAATAATATCGACATCCCCATCCAGCAGGAAACAATTATCAGAGGAGACTCCCTGAGTGTTTCCGTAGCAGCCGCTTCCATAATAGCCAAGGTATCAAGAGACCAGCTCATGGACAGATATCATGTCCTGTACCCCCAGTATAACTTCCTCAAGAACAAGGGATATGGCACAAAAGAACATCGAGAGGCAGTAAAGACACATGGCCGATGCAAGATCCATAGAAGGTCTTTCAGGATCAAATAACATAGAGAAGGGCAAAAAAGGGGAAGATATAGCAGCGGCCTACCTGCGAAAAGGAGGCTACAGGATCGTCGAAAGAAATTACAGATGTCTTTATGGAGAAATTGACATCATTGCCATGGATGCCGGTGATGTAGTTTTTATAGAGGTAAAGAGCAGAAAATCGGATAATTTCGGCTCGCCTGAAGAGGCAGTCGGCATAACCAAACAGATAAAAATTTCAAAAGTGGCGCTCAACTATCTGCAGGAAAAGGGACTCATCGACCACAACGCAAGATTTGACATTGTGGCTGTAAAATTCATGCCGCAGGGCAACGGGGTTAAAATCATAAAAAACGCCTTTGACCTGGGATGTTGATTGAGAACTGTCATGCAAAAAGGGATATTATACATCGTTTCCACTCCCATAGGCAATCTGGAGGATATAACTCTGCGTGCTATCCGCATCCTCAAAGAAGTCAGGCTGATCGGAGCGGAAGATACACGGAGAACAAAAATCCTGCTTGATGCTTATGGGATTGATACACCTCTCACAAGCCTCCACGACCGGAATGAGCTGAAAAAGAGTGTCCATCTGATAGCCAGGCTGAATGAGGGGATGGATATAGCCTATGTTTCCGACGCAGGCACACCCGGGATATCCGATCCGGGGTATATCTTTGTTAAACAGGCTATCTCTGAATCGATCAGGGTTGTTCCTGTTCCTGGACCGGTCGCCGCGATCGCCGCTCTTAATGTCTCCGGTCTTCCCATGGACAGTTTTGTATTCTTTGCGTTCCTGCCCTCCCGCCACGGGAAGAGAAGGCAAATGCTGGAATCCATCAAAGATGAATCAAAAACCATGGTGTTTTACGAATCACCCAACCGGCTTGTCGCTGCCCTTCAGGACATCAATGAGATTCTTGGGGACAGACAGATTGCAGTGTCTAGGGAACTGACAAAGATATACGAAGAAACACTGCGCGGCACTGCAAGTGAGATCAGTGAATCTGTCCAGGGGAAAAAGATAAAGGGAGAAATCACGCTGGTCATTTCGGGAGCTTTAAGGGATTACACCGGTCGATCCGCCGAAGAGATACGGGCAAGATTTCAGGAAGCACGGAAAAACCCTGAATCCTCTACAAGAGATATCATAGATTCGCTCTCGGAAGAGCTGGCTATGCCGAGAAAGGAGATATACAGACAGGTTATTGATTTCATAAAGGAAAGCTCGAATAACGAAGCATCCTGATATCTCTCACCCCCCCTCCCCCCCATTCATCCTTTTTCATTCTTTATTACACATTACTGTATATTGCAGTTTAAAAAGTGCCTGAAAAACGGTTGGGAATATTTACATTAAATGACACAATCAAGGCAGGCCAGCCAGCTTGAGCGGGGTTCAGCACAACAATTGACTAATAGCACGGTACCTATATAATCGTAAGTCATAATCCAATCCCCGACCTCGACCTCATTTATCAACATCTTTAAACAAATCCTTCACTCCGGCCTTCACAAGCGCGGGGTTAAAATATAGCTTAATCTTTTTTGTGCCTCTGGCATCGACAAATGTGCTTTCAAAGGTCAAATCGACCTTTTTCAAGACCTTTATACTTTTATCTGTCAGTATGAAGTGGTAGTTCAGTGCTCCAAATAAGAGGCAACCCCCAATGATAATTACAATCAATATTCTTTTCATAATGAAACCCCCATTAATTTAAGACGGCAAAGTCGCGGTCTCTGTTCCTGCACTTAGAAAATTAACCTATGACTCGAAATTACATATACTTTCATTACCTTTACTGTAATGGGCAGTGTTGCTCTGTTAGTAAAGTTGAGCCTGTTCTTTAAAATTATAGGATGAGCCTTTTTCGTAGTCAATTGTTCTGTGGCTAATGCCATTCGCAGCAATGCTTTGATTAATCTCGGATGTAAAGGAATAAGAACCCGTAAGGTGGAATCTTACGAGTTCAAAATAAGAGGAAAATGATCTTAAAGAATGTACATCGGGTATATAATTATCAAGAATATTCCGGCATTCAGGTCCAAGCCGGATGAAATATTAGCTGAAGAGTCCCTCCTTTTCGAATCTGTTTATATCATCATCCGTATATCCCAATTCAAACATCACTTCTCTTGTGTGCGTTCCGGCGGACACCCCGGCTGTTTTGTATTCCTGACACGTCTCTGAAAACTTGATAGGATTGGCAATCTGTCGCACCGTTCCACCCGTCGGAAGATCAACCTCAACAACCAACTCTCTCTCTTTAGCATGATCATCCGTCAGCGCCTCGGAGAGGGATAACACCGGATCGACACAGGCATCCGTCTTGTTAAATATGCCCATCCACTCGTCCCTGTTTTTCGTCAAAATAATTTCCCGTATCTGCCGCTTGGTTTCCCGGACATCATCGGGGAAAATACCTCCCTGAATCAAGTCGGGGCGACCAATCGCTTCGCAGAAAGCGGCAAAAAACTTCTGCTCCATACCGCCGAAGCTTATGTGCTCCCCATCACCTGTCTCGTAGAAATCACAAACACAGCCCCCATTCAGGAAATGTTCCTCGCGCCCCGGTTCCTTTCCGTCAACGAGAAAAGCGTTACCCGCCAGGATATTGAATGCAATAACACCGTCGTTAATCGAAATATCAATGTGCTGTCCCCTGCCCGTCGTATGCCGGGAGATCACCGAAGCGAGTATGCCGATAACAGCGTTGGCTGAGCCGGACGCAACAGCAGCGATCGGTATGCCCATAAGGCTCGGCCCTTCTTTTTGTTTTCCCGAATACGACATGACCCCGGAACGCGCCAGAAAGTTGATATCATGCCCCGCCCTGGCGTTATGAGGACCTGTTTGGCCATAACCGGTCAGGGAACAATAGATAAGAGCGGGGTTGACTTTTCTGAGGGCCGCATATCCAAATCCCAGGTTATCCATGACTCCCGGACGAAACTGTTCTATCAGAATATCATAGTCGGATATTAATCCGTGAATGATTCGTACCGCTCTCGGATCCTTGAGGTTCAATGTCATGCATCGTTTTCCCCGCCCGACAAAGGCTGCGCTGAATGAGATATCAGTACCAGGAATGAAGGGGGGGCCTAATGCCACCATGTCCGGACGTGAACCAGAGATAACCCGGAGCACATCGGCACCCATGTCTGCAAGATTCATGGTCGCATGAGATCCAGGCATAAGAGTTCTAAAATCAAGTATTTTTAAACCATTAAGCGCTCCCGGCATATCAGATATCTCCTCAGACTATCTCTTCGTATACATTTCTCTCGGGGTCATCGTTGCTGTCCATGACGACCTGACCAATATCTCTCGTGCCACCCATGTAGTCGTAAAGTGTATGGCTATCAATCCCGGAATGATTATGAATCCGTAAAATCACTGCAGCAGGGGGCCCAATTCACCAAACATTGTCATAAGCTGATCAAAGTATTTCGGATTTTCGAGACTCATAATCTTGTCCCAATTCTCCATAATCTCCTCGGGAGCCGGGATTCTCTCACCATCCGAGAGTATCGTGCCTGGACCGGTCATTATCGCGCTCCTGCTGTAATAACCAAGAATGGCATTGATCATAACTCCGGAGTCATCACACTGCTCGGAACACATGTAGAGTACCAGAGGGGTGATGAAATCCGGTTTCATCCTGGCAAAAAGGTCGGGCGGCAAGACATCTTCCGTAAGCCGTGAAGCGGCAAGGGGAATCAGAACATTGGTTTTGATGTTATACTTAGCTCCCTCAAACTTAAGCACATTAGCAAACCCGGCAAGAGCCATCTTTGCCGAAGCGTAGTTGCTCTGACCGAAGTTCCCGAACAGGCCGGCGCCTGAGGTCGTCATGATGATCCTTCCATACCCGTTCTCACGCATATTTATAAAGGCAGGTCTCGTAACACAGTAGGCCCCCTTCAGGTGGACGTCCACAACGGCGTCCCAGTTTTCTTCCTCCATTTTATGGAGGGCACCATCCCGGAGAATACCCGCATTATTCACAAGTATGTCAACCTTGCCGAATGCGTCGATGGCCGTCTGGACAATATTTTTTCCCCCTTCAACGGTTGCCACGTTATCATAGTTCGGTACCGCCTCACCGCCAAGTGCTTTTATCTCTTCAACAACCTTGTTTGCCGCCGCGTTATCCGACCCGACTCCATCCCTTGTGCCGCCAAGATCATTTATCACCACCTTTGCCCCTCTCTTCGCAAATTCAAGGGCGTGACATCTACCCAGACCGGAACCGGCACCGGTTACAATAGCAACTCTACCTGTAAAATCAATCTTCGACATATTACGTGTTCCCCCTTTATCATCCCCGTTAATTCCTGTTCGGCAGAGACGCCTCGAAATGACCCGTTATCTTGACATCTTCGTTTTCATCCCTGGCTACAACCTCACAGAAAATAATGTTTTCCCCATTTTCAACGCGCTTATCCATCACTTTGCCGGTAATGCTGATAGTACTTCCCGGTTTCGTCATCCCGGAAAAGCGCACTCCAAATTTTTTCAGGTATTTCTTGGGAACCCAACCGGTGATAGCCTGCCCTGCAAATCCCATGATCAGCATGCCATGCGCTATGACACCATCCTTCATGCCAACCGCCCTGGCAAAGTCATCGTCTGTATGGAGAGGATTGAAATCGCCTGACGCCCCCGCATACATTACATGTTGGAGCTTCTGTATAGGGCCTTTAACCAGTTCGGGCATGTCATCTCCCACATGGATATCTTCATAAAATAGTTTCTGTGCCATGACAATCCTCCTATTTCCTCTCAATTATCAGCGACCTCGACTTCGCGACATCTTCGCCCCTCTGGTTTTTGTACAACACTTCCAAGGTAACCATATCCATTCTGGAGCCGGACTTGCTCTCTTTTTCTTCGATGTTTGTCACCTTGGGCGTTCCGGTTATGACATCTCCCGGATATATCTGCCGGTAATATTCGTATTCTTCCTCACCGTGCAGCAGCATCATAAAATTGATCTTCAGATCGTTAATAATAGCAGGCATCTTGTCACACCACATCATGGGGACGATTAGGAATGTCGGAGGAGCGGGGGTATCTTTATACCCTTCAGCGACAGCCGCTTCTTTATCCAGATAGATAGGATCAGGATCACCGATCGCTTTCGCAAGCTCTCTGATTTTGCCCCGTTCCACCTCCCACGTGATCGGCGAATACTCCGTGCCGACTTTTGATAAATCAGCCATAGATTACCTCCTTTTTGGGTGCATCCTTACATTATGCACCATACTTGCCGACAATGGCAATACTACACACGTTCATAAAGGGAAATCCTCCCAGATTGTGCGTCAGACCAATCTTTGGATCTTTCAGTTGACGATCACCTGCTCTGCCATGCAGCTGCAGGTACATTTCATACAGCATGCGCAAACCGGACGCCCCGATGGGATGTCCAAAACATTTCAGGCCTCCATCCACCTGACATGGGACACCGCCGTCAAGATCATAGAAACCATCCATAATGTCTCTGGGCGCCTGGCCCCTTTCCGATATATGCAGATCCTCCATGGTGACAAGCTCAGTGATGGAGAAACAGTCATGTACCTCCATCATACTTATCTCTTCCCTCGGATTCTTTATGCCCGACTCTTTATAGGCTGCCGTACTTGCCTTCGACGTCGTAATAAAATGAGCCCCATCCCAATCATAGGCAAATTCAGTGCCGTTGCTCAGCGAAAGCTGCAGGGCCTTAACTGAAACAAGATCTTTTTTACCAAGAGATTTTGCAATCTCCGGCGTCGTGACTATTGCACAGGCGGAACCGTCACTTACGCCGCAGCAATCAAACAATCCCAGAGGATAGGCAATTTGGGGAGCATTAAGAACCTGCTCCTCGGTCACAACCTTTCTCAGATGCGCCTTCGGGTTAAGTGCCCCGTTTGCATGGCTCTTTACCGAAACGTGTGCCAGTGCCTTCCTGACTTCATCTATATCGAGGCCGTACCTCGCCGCATACCCGGTAGCCAGCATCGCAAAAGCGCCCGGCGCCGTCATGTTTGCCATCCAAAGCTGATTCACTACCCCCATTAAAGAGTTGAATTCCGGCAGGCCACCGTACCCTATGTCTTTCAACTTCTCGACACCAATCGCAAGTGCTATGTCACAGGCGCCGGATGCTACCGCATATACCGCGCCCCTGAACGCTTCCGTTCCGCTCGCACAATAATTCTCCACACGCGTTACAGATATATTCGGGAGACGCAGCGCCATGGACGCGGGAAGAGCGCTTTTTCCTACGCCTGCTTCATCAAAACAGTTCCCAAGCCAGGCGGCCTGAATATCCTTTCTCTCCAGTCCCGCATCCTCCAGACATTCCTGGAATGCCTCAACCATCAGTTCCTCGGAACCGTCATTCCACCTTTCACCGAACTTTGTACATCCCATTCCAATTATTGCCACTTTATCTCTGATTCCCTTTGCCATTACGCGTCACCTCCTCTCGCCTGGGGTATAGCCTTCCAGAAATACCCTGTAAAGCCATGCCTTTCATCAAAATACCGTTTCCTGAAAGACATCTTCACCTTCATCCCCACCTTTATCTGATCCAGGTCACAATCAGTGAAATCAAGCATGGTTCTTCCGCCTCCGTCATATCCTATCAAACCGTATATGGCAGGCGGATCAACGGATGCTGCAAGCATATCTCCGGTAAACATCAAAATCTCGGCCTCTTTATCCGCAAATTCATATTCATCAAATTCGTTTACAGCCCAGCAATCGGGGTTCACGCAGACCGGCATCGCGGGGAATTGTGGTGTTCCACATTTCCTACACTTTGCGCCCACCAAACCGAGCAGCATTTTTCGTTTTCTCCACAGAACCGTAAGCGCGCTGCTCGGGTTGGCCTCGCCCCTGATTCCCAGATCGGCAGCGATGAGGTCTCTGAACTTTGAATATCTTTGATAGCTTGCCAGTTCAGCCCTGTTTGCGAGAGATCCCTTAATACCATTCGGACCTTTGAAGTCTTTTATCCTGTCAGTCACTTCAAACGCCATGACATCACATCCCTGACCAAAGCTTGCCAGCAACAACTTATCGCCTGGCTTTGCCTCCTCCAGTGCTGACACAAACATGACAAATGGATGAGCTGTGCCGGTATCACCGCAGACTGCGTGCATATTGTTATGTACGTTTTCTTTGTTTATACCAAGCTTTCCTGCAATGCCCTTATGTGTGCCTCCAAAATAACAGGGATATATTACCTTGTCGAAATCACCTATCTTCATCCCTGTCTTTTCCAGGAAACCTCCAATTGCCTGAGGGATAATCTTCCCATAACCTTCATCCCTCTGCCATCTTTCTTCCCAGCCATAATCGAATTCCTTGCCGGCACCTCTGTAATGATCTATGAAATCACAGTTAACAGAGTGGCTGCCCTTGAACTCCGCTATGACATCATCCTTTCCGAACAGCAAAGCCGCTGCTCCGTCACCAAAGAACATTTCAACCATGGTGGCCATCTTTGTCCTGCGTTGATCGGACGCCACCACAAGAACACTGTTCTTATTGCCTGCTTCGATGGATTCCAGCGCTGAGATTGCAGCTGTCGTCCCGGCCTTTATGCACGAGGTAAAGTCGGCGTTTGAAACTCCATCTTCTTTCATATTAAGAGCCGCAGCGACGATCCCCGCATTGAGCCGATCGGCAAAGGGAAGCGTCGTGGACGCGAGGCTGACACCATCCAGGCTCTTCCTGTCTCTGCCTGTCATGCAGTCTCGAGCCGCGGTGACTGCCATGCTGACGGCATCCTCATCCCAGTTGGCAACCGATTTCTCTCCACCGGCAACCGCCATGATAACGGGGGAATACCAGGCCATATCCTGGACTATCGTCTTCCTGCTCAACCTGTACCGTGGTATATACCCACCATAGGACGTAATACCAATCATAAAAAATCCCTCCTTTCTTGTTGTATATCTCCGGTATTATTGTAAAAAGCTCCACCATGCCGACACGCCGGCATAGTGGAGCTTTCAAGTAACTTAAATTTGCAAATGCGCTGTAAGTAGTTCATGTTTTTAACATTTGTCAATGCCTGATCTCTTTAATTATTTTTCTTTTTTTATTCTCTGTATGTGACCGCGGCCCAGACCTTTTACTTCGCAGCCAAGTTCAAAGTATTTCCTGATCTGGTTGTCGTCGAGAATGCCGAAGCAGTCTATGATCGCGGCGGGGGCGCCTGTCGCTTTGACGATGTATTCGGGATCAAGGTCGAGGTATTCGCTGTGTCTCACTGCAAGGACGACGGCGTCGGATCCACTGAGGGTAGCCGGGAGGTCTTTCTGCACTCTGATGTTTTTGAGGCCTTCCTGGTTTCTGAAGAAGCGTGACCAGCTGGCGCCGATGGCCGGATATGTGTCCTGGGTTTCGAGTTCCCACCAGTGTTCGACGTAGGGGTCATGAACTTTTATTTCTCCACCCATTTCAACCAGTTTTCTGACTATGAGTTCCGAACCACTGTAGCGTGTGTCGCCTACGTCTTCTCGGTAAGAAGCGCCAAGCACTGTTATTACTGACGCGGCAACAACTTTGCCCATGTTTCGAAGCGCGTCTCTGACAAGTTCGGCGGCATGCAGCGCCCTGGTATCGTTGATGTTTATTGCCTCTGGAGTGATCTTAAAGTTGTCGTCTTCAAATCCCATGAGGTGCCGGTAGGCCCATACTCCGAGGCCTCCGTCTTTCGGGAGACAGTAGCCGCCTATGCCCGGCCCGGGAAACATCATGTTGTCGTGGGTGGGTCTCATTTTTATGGCCTTCATCACCTTGATCAGGTCAACTCCGTTTTTCTCGCAGAAATTACTCCACTCGTCCATGAATGCAAGAATTGTGGCCCGGTAGCTGTTTTCAACAATCTTCGCGGTCTCGCTTTCTATGGGTTTGTCGAGCACGGTGAGGGGGTATTCCTCTACGTTCAGCACGTCGGACAGGAAGCGATCTACTTTTTTCCTGCTCTTTTTATTGATGCCGCTGCAGACACGCCAGAAATCGCGGATTGATTTTACATAGTCCCTGCCGGGCATAACACGCTCGTAGCTGTGGGCGAGCTGGGGTTCTTTTTTTATACCGCGACTTCTGAAGATTTTTTTCATGGCGGGATAGGCAATATATTCGGTTGTGCCAGGGGGAACCGTGGTTTCGATAAGAACCAGGCATTCCGGGGAGATATTTTCCGCGATTATCCTGATGGAGTCTTCGAGCGCTTTTATCTCTGCCCTGCCTGTGACGCAATTGCCAAGTTCCTGTTTTATGAAATCACACTGGACGTCAACTACGACAATGTCCGCTAATTTGAGGGCATCGTAGGTGTATGTCGCTATAAGGTTCTTTTTCTCTGTGACACAGCGCCTGATGAGAATCTCCACATCGGGGTCTTCCGCCTTTACGGGGCTGATGCCTCTGTTTATCAGGGGAATCTTCCAGAAGCTTCTGGCGCTGGGTCTCTGCATGCCGATGACAAATTTCTTCGGCTCGCCGGTTTTTCTGTCTGTGCTGTCCGCAACAACAGCCGCCATTACGGCACCGACAAAACCGAGACCCATGACAACGACGATCTCACGCCCCATCTGACGCTGCTCATTGACGAGGGATTGCAGATGTTCAAATTCTCTGTCGTAGTCTTCTTTACCTGGAAGAGGAAAATCTTCGCCCGAAGGGGCAAAACTGCGCTGGTCTGTCTGATCTTTCTGATTCATATGATCCTTTCTTGGAGAGTGAGGTGTCAGTACCTTACCCCCTTTAATTGCTTTTGCAAACTAATCTATGAAAAAAAGGTGTCATCCACCTTTTCCCTTTTCCCTTAATCTTATTAATTAAGAACCTACATCATGGGAAAATCTTATAGATATCTTCTCTACTCTTCACCCTATAAAAGGTAATTTTGTTATTTTCTTCTATGAGGCAACCGATTCTGTATCGTCCTGCCCTTATGCGGTAATAGCGTTTATATCCTTTCATCTTTTTAATATCCAGATTTTCAACGATATTATTATATGCAGGAATTTCATCAAAGACTAATTTTTCAATTTTTTTGCGGCTGATTGAGGGAAGATGTTCAAGATCTTTCAGGAATGTTTTTTTGTAAAGGCAGGTTGTCATGTCAACTATTTTTTAATGTACTGTAATATTTCTTTGCCTCACGGATAGATAAAACTTCTTCACCTTCGACTTCTTCCATGAACTTTCCCAGGCTATAATCTTCAAGAAGCTCTTCTATCCTTTCGAATGTTTTTATGTCAATCACAACAGCCTTTTTCTTATTGTCAGGCGTTACAACGTATTCTTTTCTTATTTTTAGCATTTGCCACACCCCGCTTGGATAAATTTGATTGTTTTCTTGTTCACCAGGGAAATATTAACACTATATTTCCCTGGTGTAAATGATACTCTGAGGTTTTTTACCCAACCATTAATTCAAATTAATCTTATTTCTTCGTCCTTTCAAGCAGCATATTTCAAGATCTCTACTCTTTGCGCTACCACCTATCAGCTATCAGCTTTTTTCTTTGCCCTATGAGCTACGAGCTATCAGCTACACGCCACGAGCTATCAGCTCAATCACCTCCCCGCACCAATAAATACCACTTTAGCTGTTTTCAACAATATCTTAAAGTCCAGCCACAACGACCAGTTGTCAATATAGGAAAGGTCCATCTTAACCCAGTCTTCAAAGCTTACATCGTTTCGCCTGGGAGTGCATTGCCAGAGGCCTGTTATGCCTGGCTTCATTGAAAGTCGCTTTATTTGCCAGATCTCATACTCTTTTACTTCGGCAGGTATGGGTGGTCTGGGACCAATAAGACTCATCTCACCTTTGAGAACATTGATCAACTGAGGCAACTCATCTAAGCTGGTCTTTCGCAGCAAAGTACCTATAAAGGGTATGATACGAGGGTCTTTTTTTATCTTGAATACCGGCCCGCTTGCTTCATTCAATGTCTCTAACTCCTGTCGTCTTGCCTCGGCATCGGCCACCATGGTTCTGAATTTATATAGGAAAAAATTGCGACCGTTGAGTCCGTAGCGTTCCTGTTTGAAGAAAACCGGTCCTTTTGAAGAAATCTTGATAGCACAGAAAATTATAAGAAAAAATGGTATGGCCAGTACCATGGCTATACCGGCAAACATGTAATCGAAGGTGCTTTTTATGAGCAGTTCCCCCTGCCCGGATTGGGTGACGTTCAACACCAGAGTAGGAAGCTTCAGAAATGGTTCAAAGTTGATGGGGCCGATCTCTGGCAGATACATTATATTGTAGAGATACCAGTCAGGGATGATGCGGATCATAATACCTGTTTGCTTGGCCATAACTATATATTTGACAATACCTTCTATTTCCTTTAAAGGCATGGCAAAAATTAGTTCGTCTACAACCTCTTCGCGTAAGATCTTTTCCAGGTGATCAACTGTTCCAATAACGTGAATACCGTTTTTTATCTCTTTGTTAATAGCATCTTCGTTTATATCCAGACAGCCCAGAACCTTATATCCCGCACTTGTATTTTTTTCTATTACGCTGATGACGTCTTTGGCTCTTTCTTTGTATCCGATGATTAGGATGTTTCGAAGGTTGAATTCTTTATGACGATAGTGAGTCATACTCTTATAAATAATCCACTTGCTGAAGGCGAGCAATCCAATGTTGAGCAGGAAGAATAGACCCATCATGATACGGCTCACATCCGCTATTTTGAAAACAAACATACAGAAGACTATGACGATCATTCCAGTGGACACAGCCATAACCATGTTCCATAATATCTGGGTGTAAGTTCGTCTTCTGTAAGAGGCATAGAGGGTAAAGAGGCTAAAGAGTACATACCAGAGGATGATGACCATAAGCAGAATAATGTAATAGTTGGGTGTTTCAGTCAGACCGCGGAAAGGTTCGGGAAGAAAGTATTTTTTGATGAAATAAGCCACAATGAAGGCAGTGGTCGTTAGGAAAATGTCCAACAGTCTATGGGATAGTACGATTAATTCTTTTCGCCCTTTTAACATGAGGTAACACCTTTTGCCTGCTTAAGTTTTTTTCGAATGTTTTTATTCAAACTCAGGCTTTACTTTTTCTTGATACATAAGTCCATCTCCTTTTTGCCAGATACCTATTGTTTCTCTTACTATCTTTTGGTTAACATATCGGCCATCTTCCTCTTTTGTTTCAAAACCAAACCAAAGAACTTCATATCATCAATCAAGTATCTCTTCCAAAGACGCTTAGGTTCGCTCATCAACCGCCAGAGCCACTCAAACCCTGCTTTCTGCATCCACAAGGGAGCACGTTTTACAAAACCGGCAATGAATTCAAAAGTAACGCCTATACCAATGCTCACGGGAACATTTAGTTTTTTACGGTGTTTGTATATCCACTTCTCCTGTTTCGGTGCTCCTAAACCAACGAATAAAATGTCCGGTTGAGCATCTTTGATCATTCTGACAATTTTGTCATTTTCACTTTTATCATTTTCGAACCCAAAAGGAGGCGAATACACACCTACAATTTGTATCTTTGTATATTTGGCTCTTAATATTTCTGATGCTTTTAAAGCAGCCCCGGGTCTTCCTCCAAGAAAAAATAGCCTGTATTCCTTTTTTTCTGCAATCTCACATAATTTCGGGAACAAATCAGATCCAGATATTTTTTCCTTGAGTGGAGTTCCCAAAAACTTTGCAGCCCAGAGAAGGGGCACCCCATCCGCAAGAACAAGTGAAGCATTTCTATAAATATGTCTAAATTCTTTGTCTTCTTGCAATTTAACTATATGATCAACATTTGGTGTAACAACAAAAGCCCCTCTGCCCATCGCTTTAATCAGATGCTCTACTGCCTTAATGGCAGCTTGCATTGAGAGGTTATCTATTTTAACATTACAGATATCAACTTTTAGCATCCTATTTCACTACCCATCTTTCACTATATAATCTTCTTACTGTTTCGTATACGGGCTTCAACACCTTCTGAGGCGTATATTCTGAAATTGCTTTTATACAATTATCTTTAGAGTATATATCGGGATTACTTAATACTTTTTCTATAGATTGAGAAATGTGCTCTGGCAAAAAACTTTCTACAACTTCCCCCGAGAACTCATTTTTCACTGCCCTTTTTACTTCACCTACATTTGTGGAAACCACTGGTAAACCACAACCTAAAGCCTCTAATACACATATAGGCATTCCTTCAAAATTACTGGTTAACAATAAAACATCTGATGCCCTATAAAAAAGGGCTAATGTTTCCTGGTTCATATTACCCAAAAGGAAAACTTTATTTTCTATTTTCAATTTTTTTACATATGACACCATTGTTTCTCTCAAATTTCCTTCCCCTATGACAATCAGGCAAGCCGCGTTATCCTTCCTGTAGTATTCCATAAAAGTATCTATCAGCCTAATCGGGGCCTTTACTTTTTGCAATCTACCCACAAATAAAATCCATTTCTCTTCAATAGGCAAATCTTTATTTAAAGATAGTAAATTACTTTTCATGGAATTTTTTGGTTCGTCTTTTAGACAAAACATATCTGTATCTGTCCATGTGGACAAAAAAGAAAATATTTCTTTTTGCTTAGGATATTTTGATTGATAGAATCCAAGTGTGTTATTATTTACCGTATAAACATGATCCATAGATGTAATAATAAAATCTTCAAATTTAAAATATAGCTTGGGTAGCTTACTCCATAATACCTCGCTTCCCCCTCTTTCAGTCTGTTTTTGAACATCACTATGTATAATTGCAATCTTGGGACACTTTACACCTCTATATAATATTGCAGGTTCTATCCTGTTAAAGACAAGTAACTTACTAGAAATGTTTATTGAGAACAATCTTAATGCTAAAGTGAATCGGAGAGATAAAGGAATTCTTGTTTTTTTATTTTCATCCTTTTCAAAAAATAACGGTAAAAAATTAAATTCCTTATTTCCCAACTTTAATTTTATCCATCTTTTAGGAGAATGGTTTTTGCGATCCGAGCTTATACCTATGAGTTCAATATCGAAATCCTCTGGAGCATTTTTAATAAACCCCTTCAGGAATGTCTCGGCTCCCCCTACTTTTGGACCTAAAGGATCTGTCGGATAGATTATTAATAGCTTAACAGTCAATCCTTTATCTGAATGTTTCTGCTTCATAACACTTTCCCCATCTGAGGTATCGCTTTCCCCCCCAATAGTCCTCCTAAGACACAAAACATATAAAGTAAAATAACGGTTGACCTTGCTAGATTATCAGTTGTGCTCATAATCAGTAGAGCAACAAGTAAACAAATTACTATTGAATTCTTTCTATTTTCATAAGTCTCTTCAGCAGATAACCTATTTTTTATTGATTTAAATAGAATATAATATAGAAAAAATAAATAAAAAATTAATCCTAAAATGCCTATCTCGTAAGCAATTCTCAGATAATCATTATGTGCCGCGAAATAGAATTTCTGCCTATACATACCTAAACCATGTCCAATGATTGGATGTTCTTTTATACTTGATACTGTTTTACTCCAAACCATTACCCTCCAGTGCCAAGAACTCATGTTACGTGAACTCGAATGTGATATATCCACAAATCTTTCTTGGAAATTTCCATAAACCAAGCTTATTAATAAAGCCAATGCCAACAAATAAAAGAATTTTTTTCCCAACCCCCTATAACATAAAATATACAAAATAAGAGATACAAATAAAGCTATCCACACCCCCCTGGCAAAAGTGTAATATATTTCGATAGTTATTAAGAACAATACGAGGTATGATCCTATCCAAAAAACTCTATTACCCCTATGATTACTTATAAAATAAAATACAAGAAAAAAAACTATTAATAGATATTGCCCAAAAACATTTGGATGCACAAAAGTGCCATATATTCTATTAAAACCCGGTGTACCCAGGTTCCCCGCCTTAAATAAAAACTGATAAAAACCAAAGCAAAGTGGCAGAACAGAAGAAAGCAAAACCAAATAAGTTAGGAACCTGAATTTGTCTTCGCCAGAGAAATAAAGATAAGCATAATTAAATATCACAATAACAGAAGCTAACCGAAACCAGTTAGTAAAAGATATTATAAAGTTTCCTGTGTTGATCAAAGAGAATAAGCTTACAAATAAAAGCAAAAGAAAAACCTTGTTAATATTAAGCAGAAAAGTGTCATCTTTAATCTTGGCTAAATTATCTTTCTTGAACAGAATTATAATACCGATAAAAATTAAAAGTATTGTGAAAACTGATGCAGCATTAATATTACCTATCAGCTGATGAGTAGCCATTGAATCAAATGAACTCCTCATTAATATAAAAAAGATAAAATAAACCTGTGGGTAAATAACAACAAATATTGCACCAATAAGACCAATAGCCAACACTATCCTATTCAAAGTTGGATCCAATAAAAGCCAAGAAATAACCAAGATGAATAACATTACTGGTGAATAAATTGCTACTATCTTTGTTTTCATAGAATTTTTTCTTTTATAATTTGAAATCTTTTCTCCCAAGTATTCTCTTTTGCAAAATTTATAAGAATATTTTTGTCTGGAGGATTGTTAATTAGATTTTTTATTAGCATTACGAATTCTTCCTTATTTGTATATAAATTGACAACCTCTAAATAATTATTCAGTTCTTTAGTTTTTGAGGCAATAACAGGTAATCCACATGCTACATATTCAAACAATTTCACAGGATTGATATTATCCGTAAAATCATTAACTACAAACGGTATGATAGCCACATCAGAATGAATGAGAAAATTCTGTATATCTTTGTGCTGTTTAGGACCAAGATAAAAAAAGTTTACATATCTACTCTGAAGCTTCTCTATCTTTTTCATGATTATTTTACTGTGCAGTTGTCCGATCATTACAAAAGAAATATCTTTTAGATTGTCTAAAGTAAACTCATAAGCGTTGAAGTCAAACCAATCGCCAATCGCTCCTACGTAAATAACAATGGGACTTATAATATTTGAGAACTCTTGTGGTGTTTCATAAATAACATCTTTACTCATAATAAAATTGCTGTCTACTCCATTCGGGAGATGAAAGACATTCGTATTGTACGATTTTGCCATTGAAACCAAATCAAGAGTGGTAGCAAACACTATATCTGCTCTCTTTATAACTTCTCTTTGTGTGTCCTTGATTGTTCTGGGCATATTTGGAAAACCCTCTATTCTATCTGAGATTCTGTAAACAAGTTTCCGATATTTAACTATGTTAATGATAGAATACAAGTGTACATTATTGATAAAAATGAAATCCACAGCATTAAACCCGTGATTCCTCAGTATACTTTTAAGAGAAGGTATACATGATTTTAGAGCGTTACGAACACACAATTTTGTGTTAAGAATAGGAAGGTTTGTATAAGGGAAAATGGTAAAGGGAGTGTAGTAAAGAATGCCCTCTTCACTCCTTTTTACACCACCCCTACATGAATTGATAAGCTCAATATTGTCGGGGGATCTTTTAATAATTTGAAAAATGTGGGCATTGTGAGATATGCTAAAAGTGTCATAGCCCGCTTGATTAAATAATCTGGCATACTTGTGAGAACCCACTTGTATCGTCGAATCGAGTCTCAGGGCGTCTACACACAATACTTTTCCCATGGCATTCTTATTTCCTTATTTGTAACAGACTGTTAGAAAAAGATATTTGAATGTTTTTCATAAAGCTTTGTGATCTGTGCTTTTTCACACATGTCAGATTAGGGATTCTCCTTTATGCCATTGAAATATAGCAAAAATGTATTGCTACCTGCGGCTGCCACGGCCACATCTAAATTTCCATCACCATCAATATCTCCCATTTCAACAGAATGACACCATTGCAAGTATTGATTTGATTTATCTATAATATGAGTTGACCAGTTTTCAGAAAAGACATTTCCTGGATTTTCAAACCAGATAATCATATTTTGGGCTTAATCAGCAACGATAATATCTAAATCACCATCATTATCAATATCTATTATTTCAAAAACACTCACTCCATGCCCTGCTGGAAAGTTCACAATAGCCCCCCATAAACTACGCTTATAAGGAAAGCCACAATAATTATTGCAGTGATAAATTTACTTTTCCCGTCCATGCTTAAGTCTCTTTTTCGTTACTTTAAAAATAGTATCAATAAGCCTCGCCATTCTATCACCTAATGGCTCCTTTATAAAATATGAAATAGTGCAATGCCGCCTCGCGTAAGAGCATACTAAAAAATAAGGAAATTACTGTAGCCCATGCCGCACCCATGATTCCCCATTTTGGGATAAAAAGGATATTAAGTATAATGTTACAGATTGCAGCTAATAGACCAGACACAAAAGTTATATCTGTTCTTCCCAAGGCATCAAGATAGGTGTTTCCCAAAACATATTGAACACGGAACAAAAAGCCAATAACAAGGATGCGAAACGGCGCGATGGAAGCTACAAACTTATGCCCAAATAGAGGGAAAAACCACGGTGAAATAAACCATGCACACAAGCCCGCGCCACAGGAAAAAAGAAAAAGTTTTAATGATAGCTCGTTATATTGTTGACGAAGTTTGGGCATGTCATGATGATTTTTCGCCACATAGGGAAATACTGTGTAGAGAACGCCACCGACCACTGCCATCAGCTGCTGAGAAGCCATAGCCGCTGTATTGTAAATGCCGGTTGCCTCAGCGTCCCTCATGATTCCGCTAATACAGAGGGTATCAAACTCAAGGAGAACAGTTCCGACAGACTGTCCTAAGAAGGCAAATAGTCCAATACGGACCATTCTGCTTAAAATCTGCGGGTTCCATCTTAACGGAATTTTAATTCCAACATAAAAAAGATAAATACAAAACCCAAGTATAACCCAACCCACATGGTTTACTAACCAGCCTCTCAATCCCCAAAAATAACAGAGAGACACGACAGTAACAAAACCTGCCACGGATGAAAAAATTCTTACCTTGGCAATAAGCCGCATCCTCTGCTGTCCTGCCAGAAAAGATACTATAATTTCAGATAGGACTATGAGTGGAAGAAATAATACTATTACACTTAGAAGATCTCGGGCAACTTCATCGGCAATGACAGAGGTTGTTCTAAGAATAATGAGCGTAATCAACGCAACCACACTGGAGGTACAAAGTACAAACCAAAAGCCCGTCGCAAGAACGTTTACCTGGGCCTCGCTATCCCCACTATTCTCCGCCGTAAGCTTAGTTGTTGGTGTAAATATACCCGCACCAGCCGGTAACTGCAAAAGGGCCAGCGAAGAACGTACTACTGCAATATGTCCAATGTTCGCAGCTCCCAGGATTCTTGCAAGTATAATACGCTGAACGATTCCCACAGCCTGGGCAAGCCACTGTGAAGCGCTTATATGCACAGCACCCGCGCGCCAGACACGGCTTAAATCTTGAGTAAGCAGATTAATGCCTGCTTTTGTCTTTTCGGCAAATACATTCTTCATAGCTGTGAATGGCCCCGCCTTAACCAGCGAAGAATGATACCCACATAGCACTTTATTACAAAGCGGCTGCTAAGCCAGCTTACCATTTGATAAAGATGTTTAATGCCATATCGCCGGATCCTGATAAGAAATGCTTCGCCGTTTCCCACTAAATATGGCTTTGCAATCTCTCCGAACCACCACCATTTTTCGATGTCTGAAGACAACAAAGCAGAAATATTTGATATGTGCATATGGAATTTCAACAATTGCTCTGGTTCTGCTATTGGCTTTGGACGGTATTCATTATCAACCTTTATAGGCATTAAAGTATGGGTAACGCTTCCGTCATCATGAAGAGTAATATCAGCTATGGCGGAGAGCTCGGGATGTGGACTGATTCCGGCACCACACATCTCAAAATTGAAATTGCCCAAAGAATAGAAGATGACTCCTTTGTCATATTCTTCAATTCCTTGTAGCCTATGGGGATGATGTCCCAAAATCACCGAAGCTCCCGTATCAATACACTCTCTTGCAAAAACTTGCTGCTCGGGTGAAGGATAAAAAACGTTTTCTATGCCCCAGTGAAATGAAACAATCACAAAGTCGTATTGAGACTTTAATTCCGCAATTCTGTAAAGCACAAGCTGACGATTCATTCCTGCGACATAAATACCATCTGACGATAGGCTTTCACCATCTATATAAAAGCCAATAAAGGTAGCTGTTATATTGTTTATTTTAAAAACAACTTCTTTCAAACAATCATATATATTTTGTCCGACTCCAATAAACTGAATGCCCTCATTGCTTAGATACTCAATAGTTTCAATAGCACCAGTGGCCCCATAATCACAGATATGATTATTAGCTAGATTCACAATAGAACAATTAGCTTTTTTTAAAAATGACAAGTTTTCTGGAAGAGCTTTCAGGGAAACAGCTTTCTCTATCGATTGATTTTGTATTTTTGTGACTGGTGCTTCGAGATTGCCAAAAACAATGTCGGCATTTTTTAGCACCTCTTGAACAAAACAAAGGGGGTTATTTACCCTGTCTTTCGTTTGAAGAAAAATATCACCTACGGCCATTAATTTGATGCTCAATGCTAATCATCTCCAAATTTGATCGGTAATTTCTGAATCAAAAATCTAAATTTACCGCTTTTGGTTCTTGGAATATTATCAACAAACTTTATATAAAAATTAATCTCACTTTCCACTCCCTTATGCAATTCTCTAAGAATATGATTTGTAATTCTCTCGGAATAATGCGGCATTTTCACTATCTGTAAAATTACTTCCCCTGGTTTATCCTGATAAAATTGAAATTGTTTGATTGATTTATTCTCTTCTAATATTTCATAATAGATTCCAGTCAAAGGAATTAAGTGATAATTGTTGGATACTAATAAGTCTTGCAATCTTCCTTCAATTTTTTTCAACAAAGAATAATTCCTTCCACAAGCGCACTCTTGGTTAGTATAAACTCCTAAATCCATGGTTCTGTATCTGATAAAAGGCATTGCATAATTATTGAAGCCTGTAGCTATAATTTCTCCTGCTTTCCCCTCTCTGCTCACATAATTTCCATCTTCTTCTATTAGTTCCACAATTCCATACTCTGAAATAACATGATAATTTCCTTTTGCACATTGCATAATCAATGCATTTCTTTCTGAATTTCCATAATGATCGAATATTACTGCCCCAAAGTATTTCTCAATTAATTCTCTTTGATATTGATATAACGTTTCCGAGCTAGTTAAGATACATTTAATACCCCCTAATTTTATATTTTCCTTTTTTAGAAAATTAGCTATTATAAACAAACTTGAGGGATACCCTTGTATTACTAATGGTTTGAATCTGTATATTTTCTCTATGTATTTATGTAAATTCTTTTCTGTCATATCAAAAGAAGATAAGATTAATGCATTATCTAAAGGATTATATTCCCAGCATTGGCGCATGCCATCTTTAGACCTATTTATTACATCTCGTCGTAAAGTAACCCGCTTTTGTCCAAATCTATATCCTGCCCAATTCCATTGTCTCCATACAAATGCCCATTCTTTAGGGGTGGTAGTTCCCACTTCCCAATAAAACCCCATCGGGATGCCAGTCGAGCCACCTGTAGTTACATATTGCAATTTAGACTTTGGGTAGTTCTGAGCTATCAAATCAGACAAATTTTCTCTGATAATATCCTTGGTCAAATATGGTAGTTTTTTTAAATCATCAATGCTTTTTATATCTTTTGGCTTTAATCCTCTATCATCAAATATCCTTTTATAGTAAGGGACGTTTTCGTAGGCATGACTTAGAAGCTTCTCTAATTGCTGTAATTGATATTCTTCTAATTGCTCCCTACTCCACCATTGTGATTCCTGAAGAATCCTATACGTTTCGCGAAATACTTTACCGTAACGGATAGGAAGTGGAATAGTGCCATAAACATATTTGAGACCATGTTTTATGGGGGAAGGTAGCTTCTTTGCTAAATCTCGCATACTCATCTTATGTTTTATAGATATAAGTATTTATAGTTTTAACATCTTTGGTGACTGAGATATTGACAACTAAATTCTCTGCTTTCATCTTCACTCCATATTCTGGAGAATAATCGTATTCATCTTTTTTAAACCTATTTCCATGTATCTCAAATGATGCAACTTTATCCTTGGTTCTTTCCATGAAGATTTCATTATCCTCACTCGTCAGATTTGGAGACAAATGAAATATTACCTTTGCATCTCGTGCCCTTGAACAGGAAATGCTGTCATGTATCTGACAATTACCCGATTCTTTGTCCAAACTTATTCTTCTCTTATGTTTAACGCAGGCATATTCAATCTCTCCTTGGAAAACGATATTACTATCGGTTTCTTTAAAGGTCACCCCTTGAATTGCAATTCTCCCGCGTGATCTAAACAGATTTCTTTCGCAAATCTCTTTTTGTTCATATCCGTTAAAGCTGACTGTGTTATGATATTTTGTTGAACGAAATTTGTTTCTCTGCTTTGGATAAGCTGTATAAACATAGGTTCCAGGATCAACAACTATATCTTGATTGCTAAGCATTAGTTCAAAACTGAGCTTGTCATTATGAGCATGGCCCCTATTTTCATTTTGTTCATTCACTCCACATGTTATAAAGCAGTAATCATTATTGTGGCGCATAATATACCAGCCTGCATCAGGAAATGACTTTGAGCTAATAGATACTCCCCTAAATGGAAGATCACCATACACCTGTTTGCCCGTTTTACCGAAAATCCAGAATGCTTCCTCATCAAAATCAAAAGACGGGAGTTTAAACTGTGAATCTCTGTAATAAACCACAGCCAAACTTAACAAGTACTTATGTTCCAATATAGGCCTTTTGTGAAATATAAAAAACCTGCCGCTATCGTTATCGCCGATTTGCGGAACCATTCCAGTCGGTTTTATGCAATATAAAGAGAACTCAAACATTTTTCTAATTCTATCTTCATAAGATATCGGAAATTTAATTCCGGCCCTTTCACCAAGTAGTTTGGCATAAAAAAATAACTCTAATGATAGGCGATGGTAAGACGTGGAACCCTCAAAATTGCAGCCATCAGGATAAATATGTTTTTCTATTTCCTTTGATAGCTCTGTTAAAGCGAATTGTTGCCATGATTTACTTTCTTTAAAAAATGGACAATAAACTGCAATAAAAAATAAACCTGCCAAGTCTGATATGTAATGATTATTCGTAAGGCCTCTACGATTTTCCAAATGCTTTATAATAAATCTTCCATGTTCATAAATGCTTGAATAAAACGTCTGCCAAAATTCTTTGGAAAAAACATCTTTGTCTGAAAAATATTCCTGGACAACCAGCCAGTTCGCTGCACGGATAGCAACATCCATTGTACATTTCCAATTAACCCCAAAACCAACGGGATTATTTATTATCCAGTCCATAATCTGATTTTTGAATTCTTCCGCATATTTTGCGTCTTTGGTCAAAATATATGCCTGCCCCAAAGTATTCAAATGTTGGAAACGAGACAATTCCCAAGGAAGCTTTATATCTATCCCTTCTACATGACCATATCGAATACTACGGAAAAAAGTCTTAGGGTTCCATGAATAGTTGCTCTTGAAATCGATATGCCAATCAATTGATTGATAGCCCTCACCTTCAGGGCTCAGCTTCTTGGGTCCACTGCCTAAAAGGTCAAAAATGTGTTCACAAATCAGATCAGCTTGAATAATTATATCCTGAAAGCCATCAGGAAGTATCTTGCGATAATACTTAGAAACCTCCCTAAAATCGTCCCCTCCACAAAGCAGATATCTCTTACGAATAAACCCCATTCCTATTTCTAGCCTTGAGTAACAAGAACGATAATATAAGTATTCACATTTTTCAGAGATTACACTAAATATCTTACAGGGAATTTTTATAAAGATAAATTTAATTACAGTCATAAGCTATCAATAGTTCAGCCTGTCAAAGCCTTTTTAGTACTCCTCATTTTTTTTAAAAAGCTATTTTCTTTTAACCAAGCGATGTGAGGGTATTCTTTGCCTAACATGGACCTTTTGAAATCTTCTACTCCCTTTATTTCACCACTTTGCATAAAATCGTAATGTCCAAACCCTTTTTCTATGCAATCTAAAAAACAATTATGTAAAAGATAGCGACTGCCATGTAATTTTGCGCACTTTCTGTCATGGTAAGAAATAAATCCCGTACAATAGTCATTCCATAATAATACGATCATTCCGCCAATCATGTTGTTCTTATAATAAACAGTCCAAAGTTTTATATATTTATTTTTCAAATTGAAGAAATTTTGAAATAGTATTTGAGGGTAGTCTGTTATAACTTCATTCCAATGCTTAAAAGATCCTTTGTATATTTGATAAAGCGTCTCATATTCATTCAAAGTAGTACCTTCTTTTATTATCAGCACATTGGATTCTTTAGCGCTTTGAATACGCCTTCCACTACTTTTCCATTCATAACTTTTAAGCAAATCTCTTTCGTCCCTGTACTTAAATAATTCTACTACATGAGAAAAATCTTTAACTTCTTGAAAGCCGGTTGGTTTTATATTCGGCCCAAAAGGATTTCCCCTAATAAGAACGGTGTCATACATTTCAAACGTGGAATTCATATATTCCATGATCTCATCGAGCCTTTGCTTATTTAATTCACCATCAGAAACAGGTCCTCCATAAACATAGGGTGGTCCAGAAACATAATCGTATAAATGTAACAGCCCCTTTAAACGTCTCCTTTTCCGGCGCATGAAAGGAAATACCGCTTTTGTCCCATCATCAAAAATGAATCCCTTTGTTACATCAATATAAGAAAAAGTTTTAGCCATAAGTTCTGACCAGTATGGAGTATGGAAAAATGTAGCATCGGTACAATTTCCTGCTACATCTTCCCAAAACGTTCGCTCCACTTTCTCAATGACTCTCATATATAGTTTCCTAAACTGATTGCAACGGGTATCTTAAACAAGATTCTTTATAAAATTGGGCATAGATTTTTACAACTGCTATGGTTTATCATACCAAAGGTTTAGAACGTTAACGATTCGCTTTGCCGCATTTCCTTCCCACAAGAGAATTCCTCTCGGTGGGCGACGATCCCATGTGGTGTCATCCTCTAAGAGTGCATTAAATCGAGATGTTAACAACTCCATGTCTTGACCTACAAGCGTGTTTGTACCCATTTCAACAGTTATAGGACGTTCAGTATTGGAACGAAGAGTGAGACAGGGAATACCCAGATATGTGGTCTCCTCTTGGATGCCTCCAGAATCAGTCAAGATCATTCGTGCTGAACTCATCAGCCGTAGAAAATCCAGATAATTCAGTGGCTCTATTAACTGTAGATTATGATTAATCATGCTTGAGATGTACCGAGAAATAGATTCCCGGGCACGTGGGTGTACGGGAAATATAATAGGCAGTCGTTGGGAAAGGCTATCCAACCCATTGAGCAAATCCTGAAGGATAGTATCATTATCCACATTGGATGGACGGTGCAACGTTAAAACAGCATATTCTCCTGATTGTAGGTTCAGTGTTTCTAATATGGTTGATTTTTTTGCCATAGGTTGAAGCCTCACCAGACTGTCGATCATGACATTTCCTACTAAATGAATTTTCTCTGGCGCAATACCTTCGCGTAGTAGATTTTCGTTACCATCCGGAGATGGAGTAAAAAGTATATCTGCAATCTGATCGGTAAGCAGTCGGTTGATCTCTTCTGGCATGGTACGGTCAAATGATCGTAACCCTGCCTCCACATGAGCTACAGGAAACATCAACTTTGAGCATACCAATGCTGCGGCTATTGTGGAATTAATATCCCCATAAACTAATACTAAATCTGGCCTGGTCTCCAACAGCACCTTCTCAAAGGCCACCATAATTGCTGCCGTCTGCTGTGCATGCGAACCAGAACCAACCCCCAGGTAATATCCCGGTGTCGGTATGTCAAGATCCGAGAAAAAGACATCCGACATGTTAACATCGTAATGCTGACCGGTGTGAACCATAATTTGTTGGAATGTAGTCTTTTCTTCAACTGCTTTCCAAACAGGTGCAACCTTCATAAAGTTAGGACGAGCTCCTACTACATGTAATATTTTCATCTACATAGTCCTTATCAATGCGCTTCCTTAAATATCCCTTGCCATCGGCAAACTAACTTCCAAAATCATTTTTAGATAATTTGTGGAGATTCTGGAGAACTTTCTTGCTATTCTTTTCTTGAGGTAGTGGTGCTACCACGATTGCCGCGAGGACTGTAAATAACAGCGCATTGGCCGGAATGTGGAGGTTAAAATCTGCTATGCTGTGAATGAGGATTGCTGTTATTCCAGACATGGCTCCCAGTGTAGTACCTCTGACCAGACGGCTGGAGTTCTTCAGCTTCTTGAAGCCTTTTCTGTAAAGAGCAATAATCATCCAGATAATGATGGGAATCAGCAAAAGACCCAATTCAGAGGTAAATTGGAGATAATCGTTATGGGCCATAAAAAACCGGTTTGTAAACCCGGGAGGCTGGTATTGAGTAAAGATAGTAGAAAAGGTTCCGGGTCCGGTTCCGTGCAGTGGATGGTTCCCTATCATTTTTACTGCTCCACCCCAGACTACCAGACGGGAGTTAAGACTGGCTTCTTCGCCCTTTTCCATTACAGTCTGGACTCTCTCCACTACAGGGGTGCTGGCCATAACAATGAGAACCATGGCCAATGACACACCTGCAATAGCTATAAGAAATCCTTTACGTTTGAAATAACGGCTGGTTAAAAGGCAAATGGCCATAAAGATAAGGCCAATAAAGACGCCGATCCACCCCCCCCTTGAAAGAGACAGGATCATGGCGGTCAGCAGGATAAAGGTCAAAAAGACCATTAAAAGAAGTTTGCCGCTCCTGTAACCAGTCAGGAAAAGCCCCAGAATAAGGGGAATGGTCATTTCCAGATACCCGGCCAGATGGTTATGGTTACCGTATGTTGCCGAGAGAAAATCGAGAGGATATTTGAGTTCACTGTATTCCCACCAGGGAAATAGATTCACACCAAACCTCTTAAAAAAACCAAATACAGAGAGAAAAATGGCCATGCCTATAATCAGATAGATCAGGCGACGCAGGTGGGCTCTGGTATTAATCGTATAGATGGTCAGATAAAAGATGACAATATAATTGACAAACAGGACCATAGCCCAGAGGCTTGTCCGATGATGCATGGAAAAAGCGGAAGAGATCAGACACAGGATCAGCAAGGCAAGAATCGGTTTATCTAAGGGCGTACTTATCCACTTCCAGTCCCGGGTCCAGCTCCTTTGAAGCAAGAAGGCGGTCAGGGCTATCAAGGTTATTATATGAATGGTGGTTACTGCCCAGCCCTGGACGGAACCACGGGCAAGTGGAGTGAAGATGAGCAGGGCGCATAACGCGATATAGCTGATAGTATTTAGTTTATGGCTCATAGAAAAAACTCATGGCTGATAGGTAATAGCTCACAGTATTAGTTCATAGCCCCTCTATCAATTCAGCATATTTGCCCGTTTATTAATTATATTGCTTGGGATCTTGTTTTTCATGTGAAAGCTTTCAGTCATTGGCCTGTCATCGTATAGATAAATGCCAATTTCTTCGAAGTTGAATTCTTCTATTAATTGTACTGATTTATTGAAGTCTTCTTCTGATTCACTTGGGAAGCCTACAAGGACATGAGTATAAATTTTCAATTGAGGTAATTTCTCTTTTAGGTCTCTTAAACAGGTTTTTACCTGCTCGATTGTATAGGGTCGTTTCATTAATTTCAGGATTCTGTTGCTTCCTGACTGGATGGGCATTCTAAGGTCTTGTATCCTATCAATATTCTGTTGGAATATTGGCAATAGTTGGTCATAGTATCTTATGAGCCACTGTGGATTAAAATCATTTATAATTAATTTAAAGTTGTGTTTATGTTCAAAGATCTTTCTGAGAAGTATTGTAACATTTGTGTCAATGTCTAGTCCATAGCAGCCGACATCTTCGCCTATGAGTACAAATTTGGTATATCCTTTTTCAAGTCCCTGTTTGAATTCGTTTAAAATATTTTTAATTGGTTTACTTTTGAGTTTTCCGTGTGCAAGTTTTATTGCGCAGTAAGTGCAGTTGCCAAGGCAGCCACGGGAAATCATGATGTTGTAAGTGTCTTCTGTAAAGGTTAAATTTTCTATTTTATTTCTATTTACTATCTTTCTTATAATGTATCTACTGAACTTTCTAATAAATCTTTTGCTTAGATTGATTCTGTTTATGATTTTGTAGTTTAATTTTCTTTTGATATTACTTTGCAATTGGATATTGATGTTTGCATCTTGTACACTATTAAATTTAATTTTTGCATTGATCAAATCATCCACTGCACTAAATTGTTGATATGGTAGAATAAGGCAGTCATCATATTTTGAAAGTATAGATGGGTTGATCTTAGTCAAGCAGCCTGTAATGATAACCATAGAATTCTCAAACTTTTTTTTAAGTAGTTGCTTTATAATATAAATAGCCTCTTTTTCAGCGGAAGAAAATCCCCCACAGGTATAAAATACAATAATATCAGCATCTTTAATCTTATCAGTGAAATCCCAATTATTGTGCTTGAAATAGTTATATATCTTTTGCACATCAAGCCTTCTTCTAGGGCAAATAGTTTTGCTTCCGAATACATGAAATTGTTTTAATTTACGAGACCTTTGCATAACATTATTCCTTCTTCCGTAGCTGATAGCTCGTGGGTTTATACATTTTCAGCTCAGGTTTAAGCTTAATTTAATTGCCCGGTTAACATCTTCCATTGTTTTTGTACTGATTCGTCCAAGCCTTTTTTCCAGTCTCTCTTTGGCGACGGTAAGAAGCTGGCTTGTTTTTATAATCGAAGGAAGGTCAAGACCACCTTCGGGGGGATCAATTTTTACGTTCATGGGAAAAACTTTTACGGAACTCGAAATAGCTGCCACGACAGTTGTGGGGGCCATTTCATTGCCGATGTCATTTTGAATAACAAGTGCAGGTCTTCTGCCTGCCCGTTCGCTTCCCCTGGCTGAATTACAATTAACTAACCACACCTCACCACGCTTGGGAAAATCTTTCACGATACAATCTCTCTTTGAGCGTCAAAGGATATATCCGCAAATTCTTTATCTTCGTTAGCCATTTCTAGATACCCCATAGCCATCAGTTCCCCGGTTTTCTTTTTGAGCCATAAGCTAAAGGCCTCTTGGGCCAACTGACTTTTCGCCATGTTATAATTATTTGATGCCTCTTCAATGGCTTTAAAGATTTCCTCATCAATGGTCACACTTATCTTTCTCTTGGTTCTCATTTGGGATCTCGCTCGCTCTTACTTTTTGTAGGATAATATATCATATTAATAGTCTTGTCAATGAGCGCATATCTCATGGCGTGTAGCTGATAGCTGATAGAAAAAAATCATAGGGAATAGCTCATGGCGTATAGAGCATAGCGCAGGGCGCAAAGAGCAAAGAGAAAAACTCACGGCTGATAGGCTGTAGATTGAATTTTTAAGTTTCATAATCTAACAGACCTAATTTCAATAGTTTTTTGGCAACCTTATAGATATCTTTCTGATCACCTTCTTTTCTAATACCGGTTGTGATGATCCAGACAACAGCAGATCTTTTATCGGTTTTATATATAATCCGGTATCTTCCGGCAACATGAATGGAACGAAGACCAGCCAGTTTTTTTGTTAATGGCTTTCCCTGTTTTTCAGGATCTGTTTTTAATGTTTCTATTCGATCCACAATTAACGATTGAATTCGTTTATCAGATATCTTTTCAATCTGAGAAAGACATGCTCCCGTTATTTCCAGTCTGTATGTCACAATCCCAGCCTTTTCCGGGATTCCTCAATGGTATAAGTTTTGCCGGATTCGATCTCCTCCATTCCCCTTTTTATGCTTCCCATGAACTCTTGATCAGCTAATATTTCGATGGTTTCCAATAAGCCCTCGTATAGTTCCCAACTCATAACGGCCAAAACTTCTTTATTCCTCCGAGTAATGGCGATGATCTGATTATCTATAGTTTCATCAGGAAGCTTCATAAGTTTGTTTCTTGCTTCGGTTATGGTTAGCTTTTGCATTTTTCTTTCTCCCTTTGTTTGATGCATCCGTAAAAAGTCGAAATACGCACAATTTTGTCATTCCCGTGAAAACGGGAATCCAGTTTTTTCAAGTGGTTATCCTTCTATGGATTCTCGCTTACGCGGGAATCCATAGACTTTTTACGATAACGTCTTGTTTGCTGTACATGTATTTGTACATCAATATGGACGGTAAGTCAATGGATAGCGCATAGCGCAGGGCGCATACAGCTCCGCCCCTTGAATTACATGGGGAAATCGCAACTAATTAACTATACTTATAAATGTATAACTAATTTATAGTATCTGCAAGACCATTTTAGCTCATAGCTGATAGTGCATGATGCATAATGCAAAGGGCAGAGAAAAAAACTTGTAACGCAGGGAACATGGCTATCAGCTATCAGCTATCAGCTCACGGTATCTCTTTTGGTATTTCTTATTGTCCGGATCCAGCTTTATTGCCTGTTGATAGTAGTCTATCGCCAGGGTCAAAGCTCCCAACCTTCTACAAACCTCAGCCGCATGGGCATAAAAAGAGGCTCTGCCTGGTTTCAGTTTTATGGCCGATTTCCAGTCTTGGAGAGCTCCCGAATAGTTTTTCCTGTCCCATCTTATCCATGCCCTGTGGCTAAAAAGCCAGGGTGAGGGTTCGATTTGGTGTTTAATGGCAAGACCCGCTTCTCTTTCTGCCCTATCCAGTTTTCTCAGCCGCTTGAGTGCCCGGGAAAAGAGCAGGTGATATTCACTGTTAGTCGGATCAAACACTGTGGCTTTCTGAATGGCCAGCTCCATGCTGTCCCAATCCTCTTCTTCTTTTGCAATACGAGCCAACCAGTAATAGGCTTCGGCCGTGGGTTCTTTTTGATTAATGTCTATCAGGATTTGCTGTGCCTGGTAGTATCGTTTCAGATCAACCAGGGATTGCGCCGTAAGAATATCCATTCGGGAAGAGAGGTTAAAGCGGCGGCTGACCTGCTGGTAGAACTGGTAAAGTTTTTCAGTATAGTCTTCCTTTTTATAGAGATAATAAAGTCTTTCCAGATCCTTTTCCTTTGTCCGGCTTAGATCCAGGCCTTTAAAAAAACTTGCTTCTGCCTCTTCAAACTGTCCGTTATTCAAATAGAGACGGCCTAAATGAATATAAGCTTTAGTGTTATTCTGATTCACCCTGTATTGGAGTGCTTGCCTATAATGGGATATGGCACCAGGCCAGTCCTTTTCCCCGGCTAGCAAATAAGACATGGCTTTATGGGCATCTCTGTTGGATGTATTCTTCTCAATGGCCTGTTGAAGACCTGCCTTGAATGCATCTTTAGCCGGTGGGAGCCAGAAGGCCTCTTTTTTCAGGTACCAATGGACCGAAGGATATATTTGGGCCATGGTGCGGACGACTGATAAAAGTTCTTTTTCTTTATCATGACTGTAAAGATAACGTGCCATGACATAATGGTTAAGCATCCCATTGGGGTTCAGGCTAATGGCTTGTTTAAACCAGGGTAAGGGGTTATATGGATTATCTTTTTTTTCAGGATGGAGATATTGATATATACGCTCCAATCGAGCCTCTCCTTTGGCCAGGCCATAGGCTGTTTCGGCATCGAGTGGATTGAGCTGAAATGATTTAAGATAGTGGTCTTTTGCCTTGCGTGTCAAAAGAAATGCCCCTTCGGCATCCGTTTTTAACTCAGCCAATTTGTAACAGGTATTTCCTAATTCCACCTGAATCTTATAATCACCAGGCTGATAGTGAGCTGCTTTATTCAGGTGGTTGACAGCCAAGCCGTAATATCCCTTCAGCAAAAGATTCTTTGCCTGATGATATTGTATTTGTGAAATAAGACGAAGTGAAAGTTGGTAAAAACCAAAAAAAAACAAAAGCAGTATTAATGCGCAGATAGCGCGATGCGCTATAGGTTTGGAACTATTTATTCTCTCCATAATAACCTGAGTAATACTTGTAATAACTTTCCTTTTTCATGTCTACCTGGCTGAGAATGACGCCAAGCAAATTACCATGCGCCAGCTTGAGCTGTTCGACAGTCTTTTTTACCATTTCCCGGTTTACTAAACCGGATTTAATAACTAATACTACTCCATCTATTTCTGGCACCAGGAGGAGAGCATCACTTGCCGGCAGAACAGGCGGAGAATCGATGACCAGGACATCGAATCTTTTCTTCAGGTTAGATATCAAAAAAGACATCCGATCGGAGCCCAAAAGCTCGGAGGGGTTAGGGGGAAGATTGCCAACCGGTAGCAGGAAAAGATTTTTTACATCAGTCTTCAGAATGGCTGAATTTATCTTTTTCTGTAGATAGGGAAACTTCTTTTTTCCAACGATAACCTGCTTGTAGATTTTATGGAAATCTACCGGGTCAAAAGATGTTCTATCAAAATCAGACTCGGGAGTCTTTTCGAAAGAAAACTTTCCTGCTTTAAACTGTAGTGCAATCCGAAGACCCTCCATCATATGGATAGTAAGGAAACCCGCCAAGTCATCCTTTTTTACCAGCCCCATACTGATAAGAACAAACCCGAGCTTCTGACCTGTACTTTTTTGTCGGATAAAAACCCGCCTAGCCTGTTCCTTAGTGAGCAGATTGTTTTCAATCAAAACAGTTGCCATTTTTTTCTCACTCGGTCTGGTAATCCAGTTGAGATCAACTATTTCACCCTGTAAAAATAAAATGTCTATTTTTTCTGTTTCTTCGGACAGGTGCAAGAGACCGGTACTCTTTTGGAGTGACAGCAGCTTGAGCAGGTCGTGTATCCCTAATTTATTAAGAGAACCACTCTGAATAACGGTATCGAAGACGTCAGACAGCAACCCGGTAAGACCTGGAGATTCATTGGAAGGAATCAGGTGGCTAAGGGAAGACATTCGCATATCAGCATCAATCATCAAAACAGATTTTCCTGCCCCGGCTATGGTATAAGCCAGATTCGCCGCGGTGATGGTTTTCCCTTCTCCCGCTGCGGAACTGGTTATCAAAATGGATTGAAAATCTTTTTCCAGAGAGGAAAAACTGATATTCGTACGCAAGGTACGGTATGCCTCAGCAAAAGAAGAGTGCTCTGGATAGTTATCCAGAAACAGATTTAATAAGGCATCGTTTTTCTTATGTCTGAGTTTATTTTTTGACTTCATTTTCTTAATCACCTCTAGCGCTAAGCGCATGGTGCAGAGAGCTTAGTTCATAGCTCATGGCTCATGGCTCATGGCTAAGAGCTATCAGCTCTTTCCTATCAGCTATAAGCTATCAGCTTTTCCTCGCTTCTTCTCATCAACTATCGGAATGACGGAGAGAATCGGCAGCTCCAGGTATCTCTGGACATCTTCCTCGGTGCGCAGGGACCGATCCAGGTATTCCCATAAAAAAGATATACCAACGCCAGTCATCAGACCGAAGATAATACTCAAAATAAGGTTAAGTGTTTTCTTAGGCTTTACGGGGTCCTGCGGTATCGCTGCATCATCCGTTACTCGTATGTTGGAAACACCGGCAGTGCCGAGTATATTGGATTCTTTCGTCCTGGAAAGCAAGTCATTATACAGCTTCTTATTTGTTTCCACATTTCTCTCGAGGATAGCATATTTAAGTTCCTTCTGACCTATTTCCAGACTATCATTTTCAAAATCAGCTATTGTTTTCGCCAGAACCTTTTCTCTGGCCAGGAAAACTGAACGATCCGCCTTCAAGTTCCCAACCTCTTTTTTTAATTCCTCATCAAGGTTTTTTCTGGTATTGCCTATCTTGCTCTCGATCTGAATTATCTTGGGATGTTTGGACTTATAAACCTTGCTGATGCGGGAAAGCTCTATCTCTGATTCAAGCAACTGGCTGTAAAGATTATCAATAGTTGGGTTTTTTATAAGGGAACGGGCATGAAGAATATCTCCACCTGATTGAAGGAGCCGATTCAACTCTGCCAACTTGGCATCCAGTTCAAGTCGGCTATTCCTGGCGTGAAGATAGACATCATTAAATTCCGTTATCTTTTGTTCGATGACCTTCTGTTTTCCCTTAACGGAGAACAACTTTGCCTGCTGTTTATAGGCCAGAAATTTTTCCTCGGCAGTTTCCAGCTTTTTTTTCATCTCGTATAATTGGCCTGTCATCCAGCTGATGGTGTCCTGAGAGGATTTAAGACGATTATCAATATCAAACTTGATATAAGACTTGGCCAGAATATTGGCAATATCCGCTGCCATTGCAGGGTTATTGTCTTCCACGCTCACTTGCAGGAGACGGGTATCTCTTGTTTGTTCAATATCTATCTTCTTTCTCAATTTCCCGATAAGCCGGAGCAGCTTTTCTTGCGTGGTAAGAACTTTTTCCTCCTTCCCCAGCAGGAGGCGGATATTCTTTTTAAACTGAGACAGAAGATTTCCCCAAGAACTTATCTCCATGCCCTCCTTCGTGTCAATCTGGTCAAGCTTGAGTGTCCTGATCACCCTTTTCAGGACCGGATTAGAGATAATAAGCTTGAAATGTGTGTTGAAGGTCAATAATTGAGAATTGTAGCTATCATAAAAATTTCTCTCTCCGGTCACGGCTGAAACATTCTGTTCTTGGTCAATAACCAATATGGAAATGGCCCGGTAAACCGGTTTCATGAGGAAGGAAAAGGTCATGGTCAAAGCAACAATAATAATCAAAGAACTAATGATGGTCCATTTGTGCTTGGTCAGAATATAGTAATATTCACTGAGGTGTGTGGACTGTTCAGAATCTTTGGGGTTCATACTTTCTCCAAAACAGTGATATGTAATAGCTCATAGCTGATAGCTCATAGGTGGTAGGTGGTAGGTGATAGGAAAAGACTACGAGCTATCAGCTATGAGCTATGAGCTATGAGCTTGCAAATTACAGCCAGGTTTCTGGTACATGGATACGATCACCGGGCTGCAGTTCAACATCGCGAATTTTTCCCTCTTTAACATCGTCAAGTTTTACTTTGATAACTATCTGTTTGTCATCCTCTTGACGTATAATTATGGTGCGATTGGGGGCAGCGTACTTGTCAAACCCACCAGCCATGCATGATACAGGCATCCAGTACAGTCATTCCCCGCTGATAGTCATAGACCCCCGGTCTTTTAATTTCTCCTTCAACTGAAACCTGATGTTTGAGGCTCTGATACCCCTTACCCTTAAGAGATATATGCACTCGAGGCTTTACAAAATAATCTTTCGCGAGAGCTTCGGTAATACGCTCTTCCAGCTTGTTAATTGGCAGTCCACTCGCCTTAACGGCACCGACAAAGGGAACGTTAATTATACCCTGAGCTGAAACAGTCAAGTCAATTTCCTGTTGCTTTTCACCACCGGCATAAATCACCAGGGCAAGTGTATCCTGGGAACCTATGAGGTAGTCCTTGCCAGAAGTCTGATTTTGGGACAAGCTGGGGGATGTAATGAGGAACAAAGACAGTTGAATCAAAAAAGAGACAATGAACGCTATTATTACTGTTTTTTTATATTTCATGGGTTCATAGCTCATAGCTCATAGCTCGTAACGTTAAGAAAAGATGCTATGCTCTATGCCCTTTGCGTTCACGCAGTCCTATTTTTTCCCCAGATCATAGCTGAAGTCGAGTTTGGCTATAAAATATTTGTTTAAATAATCATAGCCTGCCAAGTTAGAGTCTCGATCCTTATAGCCACCCGTAATAGTGAAGGTTAGCCAATCAGTAAACATGTAGCCTATGTCTGCCGAAATATGGAAGGTGTCATCCTCTCGAAGTTCTATGGTTCCTTCCGGGGTAAGTCCATAAGTCTTTTCGAATTCACTCTTCTGGTAGGATGCGGTAATATCTACCTTGATTTTTTCCATAAAGACACGTCCCGCATCCACGGTAAAAGTAGTGGCTATGTAATAACGATCACCTAAACCCTGATCATTAAAGTTTCGTTCAGAAGTAAGTCGTATATAGTTTCTCGGGGGGCTGTCAACATCGGCTCTTTCCCTCTCGGCAAGAACAGTTATTATGTAATTCCATACATCAATGTCATCTAACGCTGGATTGTCGAAATCACGTTCATGATATCCACCCCCTACCCCAAATGAAACAACCTTGAACTCTTTTCTGAAAATCAGATTGATCTGATCCGAGTTATAATCGGAGGTTACCATATCATAATCTTTTCGCCAGTGCTGATATTCAAAATCGAAGGATGCTGTGCGTGAGAAATTGTAGATCAAATCAAACATGCCTCGATCTTCGGTAGAATCTTCATAAACCCCCGCGTCGTCCAGGTACTCGATTATTGTATTACGATAGCGCAAACTCAACGTGAATTTTTCCCCGAAGTCATAATAAAGCATGGGGGTAAAACGGTTGACGAAATATTTTTCCCTGACTACGGAGTCATCAAATCTGTCTGTTTGCGACGGATCACGAGTCCTGTAATGGGAATTATCCAACCCTATTAGAAGACGATCAGTAAGTTTATGCCTGGCCTGGAATATGAGTGTGTGTCCATTATAATCATCATCACTCGCCGGTTGCTGCCCAGGAGGTACAGGATCTCTATCATGGTAACGATATATGTTAAGGGTATAATCTACGAGAATCTTGCTCTTGGCCGTCCTGAAGCCAAGCTCAATCCCCGGTTGAAGGGCATAAGTGTAAACCTCCCTTTCAATGTCCTCCGCCTTAAAAAAATTGGTGTCCATACGCCAACTGGCTGTGACCTTTGGCTTGATAGTAAATTTCGAGGCTGCCAAGCCAGCCACAGGAAGGAAGAATATAAACGTAACTACAAGCAGTAAACTGAGGCTTTTCCTTGTAAAATCCATAGTAACTCCCCTTAAACACTTCCTCGCTAGCTATGGTGGTAAAAACACAACAATAACGCTTCGTTCTTCAACTGAGACCTTAGCATAACACCTGTTGCGTCATTGCAAACAAACGTGAATCACGAGACCCTAAACCCACTCTTTATGTTCTGCTCTTTGCGGTATCAGCTATGCGCTCGCCCTATGTCTCACTTCCCGGTGGCGGAGGTGGCGGCTTCGGTGGATCCGGAAAAGGTTTTTCAGGTGCTTCGTACGCTTCAGCCGGTTCCGGGACAGCACCACAGGCAAGAGATATCTTAATATTAACTTGATTCTCATCCTGGAGCGCTCCAGCCTTTTTTAAAATCTCTTTCGCGGCATTAACAGCCTTTTCATCGGTACTGGTCTGGACAATATCCTCGGATGTGTTAATAATCTGAGCGATCAAGAATGCTGCTCTCTTTGCTGCATTCAATACTCTCTGACACAATTTCACAACACCTGCTTCGTGGGCTGTAGGGGCTACCTCCGAAAGAAGCTCTGTGCCCTCTTTGAGCACTTTCAGAATCTCTTCGTTAAGCCCTATATCACCGGTTGTTTCGGCTTTAACCGACATTTTGTAGGCTTCAGCGGTAAACTTTTCGGCCTTTTCGACCTTTGCGAACTCCGCAGCCATCTCATCTGCCACAACAGGAGCCACTAAGAAAGTAACAGACAAAAAACTGAAAATGAAGATGATCAACAACCCTGTCTTGCATCTTAAAAGTTTTTTCATGACACACCTCCCCTTCCTGTAACAATATAAAAAAGTTATAACAATTAACTATTTAAGATGTCAAGAAATAAATGGACGAAACTTTTCTCCCTCCAAAATTGTTTGAGGACCTTCAAACACCATCTTTTCTGCACAGTTTTTCCCAACCAGAGAAGAAAGCTTTATGAATGCTTTCGAGAGTTTAGGGGGTCTTGTTCCCGAGGAATGAGCATCTGAGGCCATAAAATGAACTATTTCCTGTTCTAATATCTCCTGGCAACATTTGAGAGCAGGCCGACCGAATTTCCCGGTAAGGCTGCCTGCAGTAATCTGAGAAAGAGCACCTGCTGAGACAAAATCGTACAGGAGGGTAGCATCATGCTGAATAGATATGTTTCTTTCCGGATGTGTAATAATGGGAGTTATACCCATATGTCTAAACTGGTTGATCAACCTGATGACTGATTTGCGAATGAATTGACTGGAAAGTTCCAGGCATAGATATCGGCCCATATTGTTCAAGGTCATTAATCGGTTATTTTCAAGCGCATCAATAATCTCCGGGCTTAGATGAACCTCTGAACCGGGCAATACAGTTAGAGGAATGCGGGCTTCTCCCAATGCTGAGTTAAATTCTGCACAGGCGGACAGAATATCCTGCCGCCAGTTAACATACACACCATTAAGACAATGGGGAGTAGCAACCATAATGCTAATACCATCCTCCACAGCTATACGGGCCATCTCCAGAGATTCCTCCAGTGTGGAAGGCCCATCATCAACTCCAGGCAGAATATGTGTGTGAATATCAATATAGGTCATAGCTGATAGCTCATAGCTCATAGCTCATAGCTGATAGCTGATAGGATGGACCTATAAGCCATACGCTATGAGCTAAGCAACTAATACTTCTTGACTTCATCAAAAAGGTGTTTATCTACATAAACGGCCAGGATTTCCGCCGCGTTCCTTGGAGGACGAACCGACAAATAATTGTCAATAGTATGATGTGCCATCTCGTGGGCTAATAATCCCTCATTCACATCATCAGCGTTAATATATATAGTGTTGTATTCATATATATACCAGGCTCTAACCCTGCAGGAACTACCATAAATTTTATAGTATGCAGCGTACAATTGCTTCTTATTATGATAGATGTTGATGGAAACCTTCTTCATCCTCTTGCGCATATCCAGTATTTGCTGCACCTTCAAATTTAAAGCATCCACTTTCTTTATGAGGTTATCCATCTTCTCGGTAGAGTCCTTGCTGGAAAATAGACGATTAAGCCCCCATTCTCCCGGATAATAATCGATACTATTATCAAAATCTTCCAAGTCTTCAAGGGACTGATAACGGATAATAGTGTATTTGGTTTCAACGTCCTGCCATCTGTTATCATTCAGCATCTCTCCCTGAACCACCCCGCAGAAGGAGAAGAAAAAGAAGATTGGCTGCATGAAAATCAAAAAGTTTTTTATGTGATATTGAGCTGACATGAAGGTGCCCTAACCCGGACAAGCCGGAAGCTCATAACTCATAGCAAAAAGCAGAAAAACGCTGCAAAGTCTTTGTATGAAAGCTTTTGCGGGTATGACACAAATTTCTTTTGCCATTTTTGCAAGAACTTTACAATTAAGGGACTAAAGCGTTAGATTTTAAAGCTGGTCCCAATCTTCTGTTTGAGACGACCCAACTCATCAATTAACTCTTGCGGGGCATCCTGTCTGGACGCCGATTCGAGGAGTTGCTCTACATCAGCCTGAATATCCAAGACTCTTCCATGCAGACTGGCTGTCATCGTGTTCAGACTTTCAGCTATGTCAGTCATCTGATCCTTTTCTCTGAGGTTTATGCTCTTGGTTAAATCACCTTCTCCAATCTCTTTCAGATCTTTTTCAAAGCGGAACAAAGGACCTGCCATCTTGTGGGAAACAAAAAGGGTGACAACAATCGATGCCAGGGATATTAACCCAAGTGTAATCAGGTTTGTATAGATTACAGCGGGAAGAATGGCTGAAAATGTATTTTCTATAACCAATCGTGATTGATGAAAAGAAGAAGTCAATGTGCCCTGAGAGAAAAAAAGGAGCAAGCCGATAGATATAATAGACCCTGCCAAGATGAGAAGACAAAATTTCAGTATGAACTTGATCTGAAATTCCTTTTTAATAAAGTAATGCCTTCTTTTATAAGAACTTTCGTTTTGAGACATGCTAACCTCCTTTTTCAGTTCGCATAGAGAAGATCTCTGTTAATCTCAATTTTGGCCTTTTCTCTTAACTCGTCGCTCCATTTTTCCAGCATATCAGTCCTTTTCTTTTCCTCGAGATATTCAACAATCTTTTCCCGCATTTCTGAAAGTGAAGGAAGTTTGTCATCAGACTTTTTCATCGCGTTATAACAGACCTCAATCTCTTCCTGGGAAATTAGTATCCTTTTCCTGATTTGCTCTCCCTTCATTTCCATTAAATCTCTTATGAGAGTGGATTCCCAGTAACGTTCTATTGCTCTTACGAATTTTTCTTTTCTGTCCAATTTCAACTTCTCAGCTGTTTGAACAAGAAGCTCTTTTCTTATAAGTCTTTCTAAAAATTCTTTCTTAGCTTCATCGGTCAGCTTGAAGTCTCTATCCAATTCTATTTCCGCTGCCAGTTGATCTTGATATTCAGCAAGAGTCAGATTGTAACCATTTATCTTAACTAATGTTTTGCTTTCTTCTGTTTGATCCTGAGAACAGGAAAAAAGATGTATTGCGAAAATAAATAGAAGTAAATACAAAAAGTTTTTTTTCATGGCGGGTTCCTCCTTGCTTGAGCTGAACAGCGAGCGAATTCTCCGCAGCTTGCGGCGGGAGTCTTCAATACGAGTAGCTTGTCGGACCAAAAGGTTTGGTAGCCGTTCACGGTTGCCGGTTCACAGTTTTTCCAGCAAACTATGCAATGATTGAAGCATTTTGGATATTGATTTCAATTCTCTGTTTTTTCAACCGTAACCCGATAACTGTGAACCGTGAACGGTTACGAGGTGTTGAAGCTTATCTTCCGAAAAAATCCATTACTAACACTACCACTAAGCTTTCCTTATGAGGAAAGCATTTTGTTACTATGTATCTGAATACTGATTCGAAAAAAGAAAAAGTATGATATAATAACTTTATCTGCTTGCGCAAGGAAAGTCCCGTCTACCATAAATCTGACATTGACCTGTTTATGTGTTGGTATTTGCCGATCATGAAAAAACGGGACCTTTTAAAACCCTGCTTTTTTGAGCTGAATCGGAGCGTTGGGAATTTAGTCCTCTTTTGCCTGCTTCTTTTCCTTCTTTTTCTCCATCTTCTTTTCCAGTTTCTGTTGGCGCTTACTCGTTTCAGAGGTTTCTTCTGCCACCTTTGTTTCCTTGGCCTTTTCCTCCTTGGGAATGGACATCTTCTCGGCCTTGATCCTTGCCATTTCTTCTATTTTCTTTTCTTTCTTGTCTATAACGACAAGCCTGGCACCAATCTTCCTTATCTCGG
>Ga0307992_1000100_pt1 | contig 54489 bp, 61 predicted proteins | sample EllFjometagen133_FD_203162 | JGI IMG/M metagenome (GOLD analysis project Ga0307992, IMG submission 203162) | Marine microbial communities from Ellis Fjord, Antarctic Ocean - #133 | ecosystem: Environmental > Aquatic > Marine > Unclassified | place: Southern Ocean | collected 2014-10-08
GCAAGTAGAAATAATGGGTTTATTAATAGTTGTAATATTAGTTGTTGTGGTAATTTTTTTAGTTGTTAGTTTTAGTGCTAAAACTCCTCCAAGAAATATTCAAACAACATATATGAATGATCAAATGTCAACTGCATTTATTCTTGCTTTGCTTGATACGAGCACTGAGTGCGGTAATTCTGTAAGTATATCTGAAGTTATAGCTGATTGTGCTGCGTTTGACAGAATAAAGTGTCCTGGTGGTAATTCTTGCACTTATTTAAACGAATCCTTAGATGATATGTTTAACTCAACCCTAGTAGAGTGGGGTGTAGGATTTGTATTTACCATGCATCATATATCCTTTGATAATCCTGGGCTAAATAATTTTACTTTTTCTCAGGGTTGTGGTTATGGATCGATTGCTCAGAGAGAAACTTTTCAGATTATTCCTTTATGGCCTAGACCTGATGATGTTAAAGTTAGAATAAAGATCTGTGATAGTTAGTTAATTACACTTCTCCCAAATATTATATTGGTGTTTCTTGAAATACTCTGGAAGGTTTATAATATATATAATCATGATTACAAACCAGAATGGTGCCATAAATAATAATGGAATTAAGTGCCACATGGTGAATTTCTTCTCATACTTGATTATTGCAATTAAGAATAAAGGATAAGTGAGTAGTGTAACAATTATGCTTATTGCAACAAGAAAACTTAGTTCTATATTGCCATTAATTATGTTTGTAATCCATCTTATTACTCCTGCTATGGAGAACCATTCAATAAAATATCTTAACACTTCTCCACTAAAAATAACCCCCTTAGAAGAAAAATATAGTATGTATCCAGAGGTTATGTTATAGATTGTAACAATGCCCATGATTACTCCTTGGATATATGTAAAAAGCATTAATGGGAGAGAATAAATATCTATCATCGTATTCCCTATCTGCATATGTTTCTTAAAAATATTAAGCCATCCTTTTGCAAATCTTGTTCTTTGTTTTCCAAATCCTTTAACTGTATATGGCATATTTGTTTCTGTTACACTCTTTTCACTAAACGCGATTTTGTAGCCTTTTCTTATTAGTCTAATTGTTACATCAACATCTTCTGAAAACCCTTTTGTGCTAAAGCCATTAATCTTTTCAAGAGCCTTCCTTTTATACATGCTAAGTGGCCCTGGTGTAACAATATTTGCGTGTATCTTGCTGAAAAGCATTCTAATAAGTGAATTATATAGTTGTTCAATGTGGACCCATAGGCTTATGAACTTCTTTTTGTTTTTTAATTTAATAACTCCACATGCACCTGCATATTCTTTTGGAGATAGTACTTTTGCAAGCTCCACAAGAGAATCTTTCGCGATTATACTATCTGCATCTACAATAGCAATTAATTCACTTTGTGTATATTTTAATGCAGTGTTTATCGCATTTGATTTGCCGCCATGGTTTAATTTAATTAATTTTACAGATACATTACTTGGTTTTCCTTTGATTGCTTTTTTTATTTCTAATATTGTTTTATCTTTGCTTCCATCATCAATAACGATTATATCTTTCTTGCCGTTGAAATCTGCATTAATAGCTGCAATCAAACAATCTTTAATATATGGTTCTTCATTGTACGCAGGTATTATTATTGTAAGAGATTTGCCTGTTTTGCCAGGCTTTTTTTTCTTAGGTTTAATAAAAACAAGAACATAGTAAGATAAAACTACAAGAAAAAAGATTACTGTTATTATGTTTGCAAGTATTGCTAAAATACTCATTTTATACAAAGTCCGTGTTCTTTATTTTAGGTGTACAGAACCAAGATAGTTTTTGATTAAACAATGCTTTGAATGCAGCATATGCGATAGCAAAAACAAGAACTATGCTAACAGTGAAACATCCTCTTACAAGGTACCAGTATTCGTTTAGCATATGTCTTTTATACATCATAAATCCTCCCATTAAAAGGAACCCAAATGTGTAGAAGAACCTCAAGAAGAATGTTGCCACGTCTGACATATTAAATAAACTTGGCTCTCCAACAAACCACCCTACAAAGCCAAAAATGGTCATGGTTATAACCACTGGTGCAATTAAATGAACCATTGTTTGAAACATTATCATTGCCTGTTGTTTCCAATTAAGTTTACCAGAAAATAATATGTCCTGATAGTTATCTAGAAAAACTCTCATTCCACCATAGGTCCATCTCATCTGTTGTTTAATATAAGATTCCCATGTATCTGGAACTTCACTTGGTTGATCTAACCCTTTAACATAAACACTTTTATAACCTTTCATTAGAATTCTAACGCTAAGTTCAGAATCTTCTGTTATACTATTAGGGTTCCATCCGCCTACTTCTTCAATACATTTTTTTCTTATAGCCCCTCCTGTTCCACAGAAGAATACTGTATTTATTTTATTACTAATGGGCATGATAATTGTGTGAAATATTGTCAACGAATATGCTGCAAATCTTGTAATTATATTTGTATCTTTGTTTGAAAAGCCTTGGCCTCCTTGAACAATTGCAATTTTTGGATCAGCAAATGGAGGAATAACTTTTTTTAGAAAGTGTGCTTCGGGTTCCCAGTCTGAGTCAAAGATGCAAATTATTTCTCCTTTTGTTTGGTCCATTGCATCTTTGCAAGCACCTGGCTTATACCCTTGCCTATTTGTTCTGTGTATATATTTAACAAATCCAGGATTATCATCTGCATACTTTTTTAGAAGTGCTTGTGTGTTTGTATTTGTGCTATCATCAAGAATCATTACTTCAAATCTATCTTTTGGATAGTCTAGTTTCATACAGCCTTCAATACATCTTGCTGCAATAGGATCATTAAACGAAGGAACCTGGACACTTACAAAAGGCCACTCTTTAAACTTGTATGTTTTAGAATCAACAAAGTTTTTCTTTTTGTCAACAAAAATATTTATTATTGACATAGTAAGAAATACCAATGACAGAAAGATCATTGGAATTAGTGCAATGTTGTATATGAACATTGTAATTGCTTGAGCAGTAGCCATTCTTTTTAATCACCTATTATTAATTGCTTTTGTCTGATAGCTTTTCTTAGTTTGGTTATACTTGGAACTCCAACCAACATATCATAGTCTCTTTCACTAACACCTATATATATTACTGGATTAATTCCCTGTATTTTAAACTTTTGTGCTTCTGAGATGTCTTCTTTTAGTTCTTCGAAGATTTCTGTTTCCATACAGTTTAGAATTTCTTGGCCATCCAGGTTATTCAAATCAATATTTTCTTGAACTTTCATATTAAATGAATTAAAATAATAATTCCAATATTGATCTGGATAGAGTTTATTTACACATAATAATGCTTGTGCAAATTTGTAGTGGTCTTCTTTTTCTTGATAATCAATTATATCTATATTGTTCTTATGATAAAATTTAATTTTCCCTGTGTCAATATATTCTTCTTTTATTATTGGGAATATTTCGTTAATAAATTCTCTTGATTTGTCTCCAGAACTATCTGCAAAAACAATCATTGTTATCTGTGCGTTTTCATCACCAAAATACGGCCTGTTAGTTAATAATGGTTCATTTGAAGTATAGAACTCATATAGATAGCTAATATTATTTCCATTTAATTTATCATTAAGAATAGGGTATTTATTTTTTTCAATTGTTATACTTCTATAAAAGCTAAATGCCAATATTAAAACAAGAATAACTAATATTGTTATTGTTTTCCCATGTAGTCTTCTTTTATTGTCTTTCTTAGTCATCTTTCTTATTCTCTTTGCATAATAGTATTTTTTATGCTTTTTGCTTTGTGGCTATTATAAGATTTAAGTCCTTTAACAAATAAGAAGATACACCAAATTAATAATGCAGCTATTGGTAATGGTAACCACCCAAATAGTAAGAATGGCATTATTGAATAAAACATAAGTCTAAATAAATCCAAGTATTTTATTTTTCTGACAAATATTTTTAAGATTAAACTTAGAAAGAAGAAACCAAATGTTCCTGCAAAGATATAAAAGAAAGCCATGCCTGTTGCAGTACCAAAAGAATAATTTATCATTCTCCAAAAATTTACATTTGCAATATCAAATATAGTGTAGTATGCATATCTTATAATATCAATTAATAGAATAACGATTCCTGTTAATATACTTAGCTTAACTAGTAATCTAAGGTAAATATCTAAAACAATTTCAAATTGTTTTTTCCACAAGCCTTCAAAAGCTTTATCAGGATTGTATAATACTTCTAAACCGGATTTCAGGTCGCTTATTGTATTTGTTTTCTTTTTGATTTTGATTACCTCGTTGGAAAGTTAATTTCCCGTATGTAGGAGTTGATATAAGTAGTAATTATTTTATAAATATTGTGGTAAAATTTGATCTTTTAATCTTTAGTCTTAATTCACTTTAAGAATAAGCTTCAGATCTTTTGAGGTAAGGACTCTATCTTGGATTAATCTGTTATCTACAACGGTTGCAGGGTAAGAATCTATTTCATAGTATTGTTTTAATAGGAATACGGTGTCTTCTTTAAAATCTGCATCAATAGGGAAAATTATTACGGTTTTGTTTTCTTCAGACATTTCTTGATTAAATCTGTCAAATTCTTCTCCTTGTTCTAGGCAGTTTTCGCAATCTTTTGTGTAAAAGTATAATATTGGTATAAAATCATGATTATTACACTCATTGTAATTCTTTGTTGATATAAGCCAGAATCTTAAAGATAATCTGATATACTCTCTTTTTAAGCTAATATATTCATCTGAAAGTTTTGTTTTTTTGTCATATTCTTCAAGTCTTGTTGGTAGAATATCCCAGTAGAATTTTAGTTGTGGGTATAGTTGAGTTATCTGTAAATCTAGAAATTTGCACTGATCTTTTGCTTGAAAGTTGTCCATAAATAATTGCTGTAGTTGAACTCCCTTAAGGTCGAGTGCAGAATTATCTATAGTATTTCTTATTTCAGAGATTTCTGAGTTTACTGTTTTCTCTATAAGATTGTTAGCAAAGATGCCACTAAAAACTCCTGCTAAATATAGAACAAAAGATACTATGACAATAAATATTATTAAACCTCTTTTTGGTACTTTTTTGATTCTTCGTTTTTTATTCATTTTTTAATAAATGATTAAAAATTTGGTTTATTCATCATCTATGCTTATTTCTTCAATGTCATCTAGAGAAGGTATTTCTTCTTTTGGAGTCTTCGAATCCAATAAATCTTTAGATTTATTCAACTTTGTTGAATGATCAACAATATTTTCGTTATTGTGTTTATTGAGAGTTTCAACTTTTATTTCTTTAGGGGAGTCTTGTTTCGGTGTCTCAGGAAGATTTTTTATTTCTTCTTCTGGAGAAGGATTCTTAACAATCTCCATTGCAACAAGCTCAACTCTGTCAAAAGCTTCATTTTTGTTAACTCTACCAGTTACTTTTATCATTTCACCTAATAAGGATGATTTAAATGGTTCAAATAAATCTGGTGCTTCTCTAAATTTTAGAATATTTTCATGTGTTTCTCCAAGTAGTTTCTGTATTTGATCTCTCCAAAAAACAGTTCTTACGCTTGCAGATCCATCATCTAAATAGCAATTTAATACATATGAATATCCTAATTTATTTGCAGGAATTTCTCCGTGCTCTGCGCAAATATATTTGTCGTTTTCAAATTTAGGTTTTTTATTACACTCAGGACAAGTTTCCCAGAATCTAATGTCTGAAACTTGCACAATTGTTGCAAGAACATCAACTCTGAAATCATTTGCTCCTAGCTCGCTAATCTTCTTTTTTGTTGAAGTTTCTTCACTAACTTCAATTGTTATTCCTTCAGGGTTTACTATGATTTCAGTATTGTCCCCAAGGTTTAAGTCAAGAGCGCCAGTATAGTTATTCTTTCTAACATAGGCGTTCTTTATTGTAATTATGTCTCCCTGTTTTATTTTTCCAAAGAATTCATCAACTTTAGTGTTCCAAAGCGTTGCTCTCATTCTTCCTGTTTTATCTGCAATAAGAAAACTGGCTAGCTTACCAGGTCCTCTTGCTGAATTAAATTCTTTTATATCAAATTTTCTTAGAACTTTAGCATTTAGTTCAACATTTCTCAATCCTTCAAGAAGATTGCCTATTTCCAAAGCTTGCTCTGTTGAAGGTATTAATTGCACACCAAGTTCATTTGCAACAATGTGTGCAGCTCCATCTTCACTTACTAATCCTGAAAGTTGATCTAGTTTGTGTTTTATTTTATTATTAATATCATCTAATGATAGAGAAGTAGATTCTATAATTTTCTTAACTATCTGTTCTTTCGTAAGTACGACCATGTGTTTCAAACCCCCTCAAATAATCAAATAAGTAAGTACTATATAAATATTAGTATTTATCTCTTACTAGAATAATCTAGGACAATTTCCTCTTTTTAAAAAGATTGTTGTTGGTTGTCTTGTGTTTGCTCACTAAACAATAATATTTATAAATACCCTAAAATTCACTTGTGATTATGGTAAAGCGAGTTGGCGGATCACGAAGGAAAACAAGACATAAGCTTAAGAAGAATGTTAGAACTAAAGGAAAAATTAGTTTAACTAGATTCTTTCAAACTTTTAAGAAGGGCGACAAGGTTGTTTTGAATGCAGAACCTGCATATCAGAAAGCAATGTATTACCCAAGGTTTCATGGGCTTGTTGGTTCTGTATCAAGAAAGATTGGCACATGTTACGAAGTTAGTATTAAAGATAACAATAAAGCAAAAATGGTTATTGTTCACCCTGTTCATTTGAAGAAGTCGAAGGTTTAAATAAAATGGAGCCAGAAATTATTGAATTAAATCCTGTTTCTTTAGCAGAAGTTAAAAAAGATTTAAAAAAAATTAAAAAAAGAGATGGTGAACTTACTTTTAGAGGAAATAAAACAGAAGAGCACATTAATAGTCTTCATGTAATTTCTGAAAAAGATTCTAAAGATATCTATGATAAAATTGATAAATTAAAGATTCTAAGAATGAAGCCTAAGCATGTCATTAAATTCGTAGATATAATGCCTTCTTCAGAAGCAGAAGTAAAATATCTTGTAGGTTCCCTGTCATTAACAGTTTCTAAGGAGAACATTACAAAAATTAACAAGATAATCTCTGCACACATTCCTGCAAAGAAGAAATAGTTTTTCTTAATTTTCTTAAACTTTATAAATACTAATTGTAAATATATCCTATAAAGAGGTGTTTAAGTGATTAATGTAGCAATTAATGGTTTTGGTAGAATAGGCAGAGAAGTTTTTAAAGTATTACATAAGAAATTCAAAGAAGATATTAACGTTGTTGCAGTCAATGACTTAACAGAAACTAAAGTTCTAGCTCATTTATTAAAGTATGATTCTGTCCATGGAAAGTTCGATGCTAATGTTGAATTTAATAAACACTTTCTAATTGTTGATGATCACAAGATTCATGTTCTTGATGCAAAAGACCCAGAGCTTCTTCCATGGAAACACCTGCAGATAGATGTGGTTATAGAGAGTTCTGGAAGATTCAGAACAAAAGAAACTGCAGGAAAACATCTGAGTGCAGGTGCTAAAAAAGTTATTATTTCTGCTCCAGCAAAAAGCGATGATGTTAGAACAATTGTTCTTGGTGTTAATGAAAACACTTACAATCCAAAAGAAGATCACATAATTAGTAATGCTTCCTGCACAACAAATTGTCTTGCGCCCATTGTAAAAGTTCTAAATGATAATTTTGGAATTGTTGAAGGTTTTATGACAACAGTTCATAGTTATACTTCAGATCAAAGATTAGTTGATGGTCCACAAAAAGATTTGAGAAGGGAGCGAAGTGCAGCTCTTAATATAATTCCCACGTCTACAGGTGCAGCAATTGCAGTTGGAAAAGTTATCCCTGAATTAAAGGGTAAGCTTGATGGTTTAGCAATAAGAGTTCCAACACCAGATGGTTCATTAGTAGATTTCACTTGTCTTCTAAACAAAAATGTTAGTGTTGAGAAAATAAATAATTTATTCAAGAATGTTTCTTTGCATCATCTTAAAGGAATATTAGAATACTCTGAAGAAGAACTTGTATCAACAGATATTGTCGGTAATACTTATTCATGTGTATTTGATTCTAAACTTACACATATCAAAAATAATTTGGTTAAGGTTTTTGGTTGGTATGACAACGAAGTTGGGTATTCTTATCGGGTTGCAGATTTGATAATGTTCATTGCAGATCGGGAGTAGTTTACAACAGGTTTATATATTGGAGTATATTCTGTTTTTTATGTCTGATATTATAAGTGAATTTAAAGAATCTTATAATAATTTAAGAGCTAATGTTTCTCCTGAAGAACTAGTACATGATGATATTGATAATCTTGAAGAACTTTGTGTTAAGTCAAAGCCAGCTATTGTAAGGTCAGATTCTGATTATTTTATCATAGGTTATTCTAATCAAAATAAAGTTGTCAATAAAATAAAGAAGTTATGGAATCATCCTATTACAAAGTTCAATAGATCTATGATTCCTGCAGAAATAGCTTCGGTTGTTGGTGCAGCAAAGGGGAGTTCTTTAGTAAGTTTGGTAACTAATTCATCTTCTTTAATTACAGTTGGTGCTGCAATCACAGAGGGGTTATCTTATTTCGGAATCTATAGAATCTTATCTTATTTTAATAATGAGAATAAATATAAAGGGCATAAAAAGAAATTTTGGAAAGACTTTGGCACTTTTAGTAAAGATTCTGTTATGTTGTGGACACTTAGCATGGCAAAGAATATTATTCTGTATAAATTATTAAAAGAAGGTTATGATCCCGCACAAACAACTGCGTTTGTTCAGGCAGGTTATAGTTTGTTGCATTTAGCCTCAATGAATGCATTAGCCTATAAACAAGGTTTAATTGATAAGAATAATAATGTTAAAAAAGTGTCTAATTTCACCTAAACATTTAAAAATAATGAGTGATATTACTAACAATATCTAGAGGTTAGCCTAGAAAATTTAGTAAGGAGTAAAAAAACAAAATGAAAGGAACAGTTAAATGGTACAACTTTAAGAAAGGTTACGGATTCATCAGTGGTGAAGACGGAAAAGATTATTTTGTGCACTATACTATGGTGTCTAAAGATCTAATGTTAAAAGACGATGATAGTGTTACTTTTGATGCTGTTGAAACAGATAAAGGAATTCAAGCACAGAACATTGCAATAGTGGGCTCTGCACCTGCAGAAGCATCTGCAACAACTAAAGCTCCGGCTGAAAAATCTGTTAAAGAACAAGTGGCACCTGTTAAGGAAGATACTAAAGAAGATAGTGAAGATTTTTAAGACTATTTTCTAAATAATAAACTTATTATTTTTTCTATTTTATTTTTTCTATCTAAAAAGAAAAAAATTCTAAATTATTTTTTAGTAGCAGTTCTATTTGCAACAACAACTTTAAACTTATTTGAGATGTCGTTAAGTTGTTTAACATTATTTACAAAGACTGGAAGAACATTACTGAAAACCTTTTCCATAGCTCTAACTTCTGCGCCAACATTTAGAATATTTTTATCATATTCACCGACTTTCCCAATTATTGCTTTGTGCAGTTCGTCAAATTGATCTTTCATGTCTTTGACTTGTTGTTCAATTTGTGTAACTTTTTGTTCTGTTCTGTTTTTCCAAGTTATTATTTTATTAATATCTTTGATAAGATCAGTCCATTTTTCTTCAATAATTGTTTCTATAAGTTCTTCATTGGTTGCACTTACCATTCCAGGATCAACATCCATTGATGATTGCATAGGATTCATATTAGGGATTGGTGGTAAGATGTTTTGTGAATTGTTTGGTATCATGTTTTTTCCTCCTAGTTTTGCCTGCGACATTGCATCAAATATATCCGTATGAGAGTGGCCTTTCTTCACTAAAACGTCAGAAATCTGATTTTCAGATAGTCCTTGCTGTTTTAAAACGTGTACTTGATTGACCATTTCTTTAATGTTAGTCATATTAAATGATATTTATGTTAGTAGTTTAAAAATATTATTGATTATTTTGTTGAATATTCATAAAAACAAACAACAAGCTTTATAAATATATATTAAGCCCCATAGGATACTGATAATCATAGAGGTTAAAATATGGCAAAAGAGACTGTAGACGTACTAATTTCAGGTGGTAAAGCAACTGCTGCGCCCCCATTAGGTCCTGCTTTAGGTCCAAAAGGAGTAAATATTGGGCAAGTTATAGCTGAGATCAATAAAAAAACAGCAAGTTTTGCAGGAATGCAAGTCCCTGTTAAAGTAATCATTGATACTGATACTAAAGAATTTTCTATAAAGATTGGAACTCCTCCTGCAGCTGAATTAATTAAGAAAGAAGCTGGAATTGCAAAGGCAAGTGGAAGCCCAAAATCAGATTTGGTTGCTGATCTAAAAATTGAACAGTTAATCAAGATTGCTGGAATGAAGGAAGACGCTCTTCTGGGAAGTGATACTAAGGCAAGGGTTAAAGAGATTGCAGGAACATGTCGTTCTATGGGTATTATGGTTGAAGAAATGAGAGTCGCTGAATTTATTAAAGCAGTTAATGAAGGGAAATATGATAAAGAAATCTTATCTGGTAAAACTGAATTAACAGAAGAAGAACTAAAACAAATGGAAGTTAAGAAAAAAGAGTTAGCTGAAAAGCATAAGGCAATGCACGATAAATATTCTGTAACTGCTAAGGATATCATTTCAAAGAATGTTGGTAAAGAGAATAAAACTATTAGGAAAGCTTTGAGTGAAGCAGAGATTCCAGAAGAAATCATTAATGAGTTTGCACCTGAAGAGAAAGAAGCTCCTGGTGCAGCTAAGAAGTAAATTTTATTTCTTTTTTATTTTTTTATTTTAGAATTTCTATTATTTTATCTAACTCTAGAATCTCATCTGTCTTATCAAACATATTCTTCAACTTAAACCTTCCATCTTTTAACTCATTCTCACCAACAAATAAAGCAAAAGGGATCTTTTGAGCTTCAACATACTTCATGTTTTTAGGGAACTTTCTATTCATTATATCAAGGTCTGTATTTATTCCTGCATTCCTAAATTGTTTTGCAATTTCCAGACATTCTTTTTGAACTTCTCCAATGGGAACAATAAATACTTTTGTAACAGTTTGTTTTAGTTCGATTTTATTTTGTAATTTAAGAACTTCCAAGATTGGCTCTAAACCAAAAGCAATTCCGACTGCAGGGTAATCTTTATTGTTTCCTGCATAGTCTCCAATCATATTATCATATCTTCCTCCTCCTCCGAGTGAGAAAGAAAATATATTTAGGTCTTTCATTTTAATCTCAAAAACATTTCCTGTGTAATATGCTAATCCTCTTGCAAGTTCTGGTGCAAACTTTACACCTTGCACTAAAGAAAATATTTCTTTTAACTCTTTTAGTCCTTCATTGTCTGGAAGAATTTTAGAATAGTAATCAAGTTTTTCCCTGTTGTCACCAGGCACATCTAACAGTCTTAATATTTCATCTGCATTCTCAAATCCTTTGTCTATTAATTCTTGTTTAACTTTTTCAGAACCAAGTTTATCTAGTTTGTCAACTGTTTGAAGAACGCTTTCTATCTTGTTTTTGTTAACTCCTGCTTTTTCAATTATTGCAGAAAGTAATAATCTATTGTTAACAAGAATGTTAACATCTAAATTTATTTTTGTAAAAAAATCTTTTGCCAAAGAAAGAATTTCTGCATCTGCAATCATTTTGTTTGAGCCGACTGTGTCAACATCGCATTGCCAGAATTCTCTGTATCTTCCAAGTTTGATTGGTCCGTCTCTGAATACTCTGCCTATTTGATACCTTTTGAAAGGCATTTTAAGGTTTGGATTCATTGCTACGAATCTTGAGAATGGGACTGTTAGATCGAATCTTAGAGCTAGTTCTCTTTCACCTTGATCTTTGAATCTGAAAACTTCTTTTAGTATTTCTGCGCCAGAGTCTTTTGTTGCTAGTGTTTCAAATCTTTCTATGATTGGTGTTTCTAGTGGATTGAACCCATATGATTCAAATATTGTTTTTAGAGTGCTAACTAGGTAATTCCTTGCAATTTTCTCGTTTGGAGCAAAGTCTCTTACTCCTTTTGCTAATTGTACCATTTTGGTTTACCTCACTCTTATTTTGATATAGCTATTTTTAAAGTTTAATAAAATGGGGCGGCTGGCGGGAGTTGAACCCGCCCCTGAGGTTCCACAGACCTCAATGCTACCGATACACTACAGCCACCATGAACAGAAATTAATTGATATATAGCGTTGCCTATGAAAAAGAACTAACAATGAAATTCTACTTTAAAGCCATATATTTTTTGCATAATAAGAATTAGTGAAGGTTTATTTATAAATATTACTATCTACCTTTATTTTTACTACTCATAAGTAATAAAAAGTAGAAAGTTTTATAAATCATAAAATTAGATTAGGTAGTATGAGTATACGTTACAATGGAGAATTGATAGATCGTGCTAGTAATAAGATAAATATATACTACCATGGGCAGTTGATTAGTAGTGGTAGGTCAACAGCTGTAGCTATAGCTAAGCCTAAATTAAAGAATAAGGGAAGGTATTTTCTTGCAGGGTTAGCTTTATGGGCATCTATTTCATGGTTTGCTAAATTAAACAAGCAAAGCGTTGTTCCAAATTTTTCAAACAACTTAGAATCTGAATTAAATGAAAAAGATATTACTAAACTCAATCTTGAAGATAAAGTTTTAACTCAGGAACCACAAACAAAAATAATTACCGAAAATTATAACTTGCTTGATGATTTAGTAAAAAAGAAGGTATCTGAATATAAAGCAAATCCAACAATAGTAAATAGCCTAAAGGGTTTTTTCTCAGAACTATCTAGATATGATGATGAAATAATTAAAGCATCGAAATTGCATAATTCTACAGTAAATTTTCTTTATGCTCAATCTTCACAAGAATCTGAAGGAGATTTGAGAGCAGCATCCAAAGCAGATGCAAAGGGGCTTATGCAGTTTATGGAATCTACTGGTAAAGAGATGGGGTTAAGAATAGATAATTTTATTGATGAAAGATATTCTCCTAAAACAATAGTTAAAGGAGCTGAGTATCTTAGGAAGCATGTTAAATCTGATAAAGATTATGTTTTGCTTGCAGCTTATAATGCTGGACCAACTAAAATTAATAAAATTGTTAAGAAGTATGGAGATGATTGGGAAATTTTTTCAAAGCATATTCCAAAAGAAACTCGTCTGTATATAGTAAGAACTAAAGCAAGAGAGCAATTATTAAATGAATCTTTTGAATTTGAAAAAAGAAAACTTTTTTCTCAAGAAATTTCAGAATCAGATAGGTACATAGTTCAAAAGGGGGACAATATTTATACAATTGCAAAGAATAATAAAATTCCTCTAAAAGAAGTAAAAAGACTAAATCCTACAATAAGGGATTATAGTAAAATTTATGTTGGGTTAGAATTAAACATTCCTAAAAGTTCTTAAGTTCCTCTGAATTGAGCGATTTTGATATTCATACTGTAGTTTCTATTTTGATTTTGCTTAATAATTTCACATCTTTGTCCTGGTGACCAATATTTTTTATTTTTTTGATCAGGTATATTCGTAACAGGTTCAATACAAAACATTGTTGCATTCTCTAAATCGTCATGGCTAGTCCAAAGCATCATCTCTCCAAACCCTTTTGTTCCCATGATTAAAAGTCCTTTTTCGTGGTGATAGGTCATTTCTGTGGCTCCATGATAGAAAATTGCTCTCTCGCTATCTACTAGTTCTTTAAGTGAAGTTCTCTCTTGTCTGGTATCTGATTCAAAATCTATTTTATCCCGCGCGCCAATCACTTTGAATGCAGGATGCATCCCCAAATTATATTTAATAACTCGTTCTGAAGTATTTTTTAGAACAACATCTGTTAAAAGTTCATTTGGTCTAACTATTATTGTTTGTTCCAGGGTGTATGGTAAAAAGCTCATAACTCCAGGGAGTTTTCCTTGTCTTGGGTTTTCAATTACTGAACCGCCATATTCTTGAACTAAAATTATGTAATCATTCCCAGACTCTTTAATTATCCAGGGTAGTGCTCTTGAGAGTCCATGGCTTCCAAGAAGATATTTCCTATCATTAAGAATTACTGCATCATTTTTTGCTGTAGATATTATTGGGAACATAAACATCATAGATCTGTTCCATGCTTTAGGATGAATGGCTACTTCTGGGTTTATAGTGTTGTGCCAGTATTATACTCCTTTGTATTTAAAGCTAAAAATCTGTCCTGTTGGTTTATGAATAAAGGCTTCTGTAAGTGGTCCACTCTTAATATTTATTATTTCTGAGGTATTCATAAAAAAGGAGAATGAAAATGGGTATTTAAAGTTTTGTGTTGAATATCAGAGTAATTTTTTTAAATACTGGTACTATTTCTATATTATATGGATAATTACTACGACACTATTGCAGACTCCTATGATGAGCTCTATAAAGAAGAACAGTTCGAGAAAGTTAATATTGTAAAGAAATATATTAAAATTAAACAAGAGTATAAACTTCTTGATGTTGGCTGTGGTAATGCTTTTTATTTAGATGATTTTAATTGTGAATGCACAGGCATAGATCCTTCTGAAAAATTATTATCTTTGTATAATGGGAAACAAGAGGTTTTTATGGGAGAGTCAGAGAACATTCCTTTCCAAGCAGAAGAGTTTGATGTGGTAACTTCTTTTACTGCAATACAAAATTTCAAAAACATAAAACAAGGCCTTAATGAAATAAAAAGAGTTGGTAAAAATATCTTTGCTCTAACTTTTATTAAGAAAAGTGTGAATGCAGAACATACTCTTTATCTAATAAAGAGTATTTTTTCTGAATTTGATATTCAAGAGATAGAACATAGTAAAGATATTATTTTGATTCTCAAAAAAGATAATAATATTACATTTAAATAATAGATATAAGCTTTTTTGGACGATATTATTTTTAGTTAAATATTTTTGAAAAGAATATCATCTTAAAAAAGAATTAAACTTCCTACTGCATTGACATTGTTCATTAAAACTTCTAAGTATTTATTTCTGTTTATTATGCCTTCAAGTTTGAATGCTAAGTCATTGTTTCCTAAATCGTTTCTTATCCAATCGGCAAAGTCATTTTTATTGCTTTCTTCATCAACATGGTACTTGAAATTCTTTTCATCCATTTCTCTTACGAGTGTTATGAAGTGGCTCATATTTCTGATCTTTGGCCAGTATTTTGGTAAAAAATCTGATTTAATTAAACTCTCTGTAGTAGATTGTTTTATTCTCATGTAGCTTAGTATACGCTTTTCATTTATAAACTTTTCTATTTATAGCCACTAAGAAGTAGTAACAAAGCTTATATCTTAAGAATTCTATCAATAATACCCTTTTTACTCCAAGATTTGACTGTTTTAGAAATAATCTTAATTGCATAATCAACATCTTCTTGCGTTGTAAACCTGCTTAGAGTAAGTCTAATTGAAGAGTTAGCATCTTCATCACTCAAGCCTATTGCTTTTAGAACATGGCTTAAATCAGTGTTATTTGCTGAGCATGCTGAAGCAAGAGATGAAGAAATACCTTTATTATTAAGCTTTGATCCCAGTGAAGGAGCATCAATTCCTTTGAAACAAATATTTATGTTATTACACAATCTATTTTTTTTTGGTCCATTGAGTTTTGAATTGTCTATTTTCAATAGTTCAGAAATAATTTGATTTCTCAGTTCTGTCATATATGCAACATGTTTCTTATTTGCAATCTCAACTGCTTTTGCAAAGCCAACTATTGCAGGAATATTTTCTGTGCCAGCTCTAAGGCCAAATTCATGACCTCCACCATGTTGCCATGCCTCGATATTAGTTCCTTTTTTTATAAACAATGCACCAACACCTTTTGGTCCATGAATCTTGTGTGCATTCAAAGTAATTAGGTCAACGTCCTTAGAATCTAGTTCTGTTTTAGTAAAACTTTGACATGCATCAGTGTGAAAATAAATATTATGTTTTTTGCAAATATTCCCAAGTATTTCTAAATCTTGAATTGTTCCAATCTCATTGTTACCGTGAATAATTGAAACAAGAATGGTTTTATCTGTAATTGCACTCTCTAAAACTTCTGGTTTAACAAAGCCTTTTTTATCAACATCTAAATAAGTAATTCCAAAACCCTGTTTCTCTAACCACTTACAACTTTCTAGAATGCAGTCATGCTCTATCTTTGTTGTTATGATGTGGTTCCCTTTCTTTTTATTTGTGAATGCAATACTTTTGATTGTAATATTATTTGATTCGGTTCCCCCTGATGTGAAAATAATTTCCTCAGGCTTAGTATTTAGTGCTTTTGCGATAATCTTTCTAGAGTTTTCTAATGCCTCTTTTGCTTCTTCACCTTTTGAATGAGAAGATGATGCGTTGCCATACATTTCATCAAAGTATGGCTGCATAGATTTAATTACTTCAGGATCAACTCTTGTTGTTGCGCCAGTGTCTAAGTAAATTTGTTTTGCCATATAGGTACAGAATGTGATACAACCTTTATATATTTGTTGCAATTATTGAAATAACTGTATATAACTTCAAATTAAACCAAACTTATCAAAAACTATTTAATTAATGAAGATTGCTTAATAAAGTATGGATAAAAATAAATTAATAATTTTATTAATATTGGTTTCAAGTGTTATTGTGTTATCTGTATGTACTTTAACAGAACCAAATGTTACTAAAGGAATATGCAATAATAACTCTGGAAATTGGGTTGAAGAATATAGTGAATGTGAATTTATTTCAGAGGAGCTTTGTTTAGAATTAAGTGGGGTTTATACCGAATGTGGTTCTGCTTGCAGACATTCAGAAGATACAACTATTGCTTGTACAATGCAATGTGTTCCTCTTTGTAGTTTTAACTAAACAACTTACCAAAAAACCCTAATTTACCTTTAATTTCAAAGTCTACACAGACCCTGTATTTTTTAGGTGAGTATTGGCCGCATTTTGTAAATTTTAGAATTTTAACTTTCAACTTGTTCTTTTTTGCAGCTTTTAAAATTTTCTTTTTGCAATCATTAAAGTCATTAACATGCAAGAAGTCATAAAAGTGAATAATAGTTCCTTTCTTTGCAAACCTGAAAGCATCACTTAGAAATTCATCTGCAGTCTTAGGTAATGGCATTGCAATTCTATCATAAACAACAGGAGCATTTATTTTTTCTAAATCAGAAACTTTTACTTTGTGAACATCTGCATTCAATAAAAATGAATTCTTAATTTTATTTAATTTAACATTCTCTTCTGCATAATTATGTGCATCAGGATTAATTTCTATTCCTGTAACGGTTTTCGCTTTTGTATTTTTAGAGATAACACAAATATATGGTGCTGCACCTGAAAACATTACTAAAACATTTTCATTTGGTTTAATTTGTTCATAAATTCTTTTTCTTTCAGTGCTTAATCTTGAAGAGAAATAAGTTTTTTCAACATCAAACTTTAACCTAACATTGTTTTCTTTATACTCGCAGATTTTTGTTTTTTCTCCTGCAAGCCAAGTCATTTTTTGCGTTCTAAAAACACCACTGTGTTCTGCAGCTTTCTTTAGAACAGTTGTTATTTTAGGATTGCTGTTTAATAGAGTTTCTGCAATCACTTTCTCTTTCTCTAGAAGAGACTCTGGAATTTCAATAATTGCAATATTCCCTAGAATATCGTGTGCAGTTTTAACTACTTCCATCTCTTCCTTTGTCAGAATTTTACTCAACGCTTCTTTAAACGTAGGAATCTTTTGCTTGGCCATTTTCTCTTATGAATACCTTTGGCTTTTAAAGTTTTATTGTGTGTTTCAAGGTAAACTCCCGATACAATAAGGATTGCTCCGCCAATAAGAATTGTGGGATTAAGTTTTTCACTAAGAATAATTACTGCAAAGATTACGCTTGCAATAGGATATGTTATTGTTGAGATAATAGAGCCTGTTTCTGCTTCTAATTTCTCTAATCCTAAATTATAAAAGAAGTAACCGAAGCCTGTTGTGATTAATCCAATAATAAAAACATAAATACTTAATTTTCCTAAACCAAAAATTATTGGGAAAGGTAATAAAAATATTGATGCAAAAAAGAAAAACCAGAAAACATCGCCTACTGGATGAGTTGTATTTTCTTTTCTCATTAGAACAATAAGTGTTGCATCTAGAAGTGCTAGAAATAATGCAATTCCATAAACCAAAATTTCCCCTCCAACTTTAAAAGGATTAATAATTAATAAACCAACAATTGCAATAGCTAAAGTTATTATTTTTGTTTTAGTGATTTTCTCTCTAAGAATAAAATAACCTAATATTAGAACAAAGAATGGTGCACTAGATGAAATAGCTGCTAAATTTTGTATTGGTGCTTTAAGATAAACATAAGTGCTTAGTCCAAGATTGACTGCAAACACTAAACCAATAATTGCATACATGCCTAAATCTTTTTTGAGTGGTTTAAAAGTTGTTTTATCAACAATAGGGCATAGAATTGCAAGAGTTATCATTGCAAAGAAAACTCTGTAGAACGCAATCACACCTGGATGAACATCTGCACCAATAAGTTTTGTTAGGATACCTATGGATGCAAGTAGTATGGCTGCAATTATAATCTTAAACTCTGGCTTCATGAATCTTGTTTTGCTTTTCCCCTTTTAAAGGGTTTTTGTTTGATTAATAGTAGCAAGGTTTAAATACTTGGCATATTTTCACTATCTTATGGATTATGTTTCAATAACAGGTATCAATGAACAAGCTGTATTAAGTCAAATATTTGATTATGTTGTTTCATCTAATTCAAATAATTCTCCGACTGAAATAAAATTGACAACCAGTTCTTTGATTCTAGATTATGGTAAAATAGATAGTAAAACTTATGAAAAATTAGTAGGGTCAACTAATGAATCTAATTTCTCTTCACATAAATTTATTGATTGTATTGATGAATTATTAAGTGTTAATAATAATATCTCTTATTTTAAAGGACCTGATGGTGATGAATTTAGTCATAATAAAATCCCGATAGCAATAACTGTTCTAAGTGGGGATAAAGTTATATCTAAATATTCTTTTACAGAAATTGAAAAAGGTACAAGTTGGTTAGGTGGTTATCATTTTCATAGAGGAAAAATAAAAAAAGCATTACTTAAGTTAGGTCAGAAAATCCCTTTTAAGTCTAGTCTAAAGAAATCTATTAAAACACATTTAAAGTCAATAGATGATACTCTTCAAGAATGCATTGATCATCCTTTTTACGCAAATCTTATTATTAATTCCGCTGAATAGTATCAAATACACTACCCAACTCAGCATAAAACTTATAAACATCTCATTATTGCATTATCTAATGCAAATTCTCAAAAAGCATTTTCCATATAAGGTCATTAGACCTATGCAGGATGACTTAATGAAAGACATCAATGATGCAGTTATTAATGGAACAAATCTTATTGCTCATGCTCCAACAGGGTTAGGTAAAACTGTTGCAGCCTTATTGCCTGCTATCATAAAAGCAAAAAAAGACAATATGAAAGTTCTTTTTCTAACAAGTAGGAATACTCAACATCTTCTTGCAATGAATACTCTAAGAGATATAAAATCTAAATTTGATAATGTTAGTGTTGATTTGGTTGGAAGAAAGCACTTATGTTTGCAGAGTGTTCCTAATTTTTCTGCAGGAGATTTGGCAGAGTATTGTAAGTTATTAAAAAAAGAGGATCGTTGTCCTTATTACACTAACTTCAAAAAGAAATCTGGCAGTATAACTGTTGATGGGGAATTGGTTATTTCAGAATTAAAACCTCTAACTCCAATGCTTTCAGACAGGTTATATGAATTCTCAGAAGCAAGGCAAGTTTGCCCCTATGAAGTTTCATTAGAGCTAACAAAAGAGTCAGATGTTATTGTTGCAGATTATCAATTTGTGTTTAATAGCCATATAAGAAAATTATTATTATCTAAAATAAATAAAAATTTAGGTGAATTAATTGTTGTAATAGATGAAGCACACAATCTTCCTAACAGAATAAAAGACCAAGCTTCTCATTATTTTACATCATTAATGTTAAAGGCTTCAATAAGTGAAGCAAAAAAGTTTGAACTAGATGAAATAGTAGATCAGCTTCATGATATGTTATCTATTCTTGAAGAGTTTTCTAAACAAATAAAGTATGGTGAAACTGAACAGTACATAAAAAAAGAAGATTTTGTTAAAGAGATAAATAAAATAAGAGATTACGAAGAATTATGTGTTTCATTAGAGGTTGCTGCAGAACAAATTAGAGAACAAGAGCAGAGGTCTAGAATTGGTGGTGTTGCAAATTTTCTAAATGAATGGAAAGGAAGTGATACTGGATTCACAAGGATATTAACGAAAAAAGATGATAAGAATATTATTCTTGCATATAAATGTCTTGATCCTAGTTTGGTAAGTAGAGAAGTTGTCAATAATTGTCATTCTTGTATTATGATGTCGGGAACACTAACCCCAACACACATGTATAAAGAATTAATTGGCTTTAATGAGACAAAAGAAGAAATATTTTCAAGTCCTTTCCCAGAGGAGAATAGAGAATTATTGATTGTTCCTAAGACTACAACAAAATTTACTAAGAGAGACGAGAACCAATATAAAGCAATTGCAACTGAACTAAAGAATATTGTTGAAAATGTTCCAGGAAATGTTGCAATCTTTTTCCCAAGTTACTTTATTTCAGAAAATGTTAGTAAATATTTTTCTATAATGACTTCTAAAACTGTTTTTACAGAAATTTCTCAACTAACAACTCAGGAGAGATCAGATATTCTTACTAATTTTAAGAAATACAAAAAAACTGGTGCAGTTTTGCTTGGTGTTCTCGGTGGAAGTTTTAGTGAGGGTATTGACTTACCTGGGGAAAATCTTAAGGCAGTGGTTGTAGTAGGGCTCCCATTGCAAAAACCTGACATGGAAACCAAAGCTCTAATAGATTATTTTGATTTAAAGTTCAAGAAAGGCTGGGACTATGGTTATTTATTTCCTGCATTCAACAAAACTCTTCAAGGTGCAGGCCGTTGTATTAGAAGTGAAACAGATAAAGGTGCAATTATATTTCTAGACGAAAGGTATATTTGGAGTAATTACCGTAGATGTTTTCCTTCAACATGGAAACTGAAAGTTTCTGTTAAACCAGAACGAGAGTTGCAAGCATTTTTTAGTTAAACATTTCTTCTTCGACAAAGTGCAACTTGCCTGGAATAATTAGGGAATGTAGTGGTGCACCAAAATCTTCTTTAAGAAGTTCTGAAGCTTTACCTGATTTTATTTTCTGATCGTTTCTACCAATTCTTGCAACACCAATACAGAACGTGTCCTTAGTAAAAGCATTTTCTTTTCTTTTCTTTTCAATTTTTAGTAGAATTTCAATAGCTTGATTAACTGTCATGAATCTAGATTCTTGAGGTTTGTTTTTATCTTTAAGAATATCTTTACGAGAAGGTTCTGCAGTTTTAATATCTAATAAACAAAGTGTGTGCAATCCCTGAGATTGATTTTGTTTAATTACATCATAAGGGGTTTCTGGTAACCAATTATTGTCTGCAAAAACAATACTTGTTGTTTTACCATACTTGTATAATTCTAATCCAACAACCCCAATTGCATTTAAAATTGATGTGTTGTTAATAACTTTAATTTGAATATTTCTTTTTTTAGCTCTTAGAAAAATGTCAGTGTGTGTAGTTGCACCAAACACATCTCCCACAACGAGAAATGCAACATCTTCCTTTTCTGCTCTATCAAGAATTTCTTCTGCATTTTTTTCAACCAAGTCCCTAGATGCAAGAATTACTTCTTTACCATAGAATGTTTCTAGTTCTTGTTTTGTAGATTGCAAAATAGAGGTATAGTTTTCTAAATATACATACTTGCATTTTCTTACTACATTCAGACCTTTAACAGTAATATCTTCTGCATCATTAAGGCCAATACCAATCATATATAACATAAGTTTTAAGAACTATTAGGGATTTATAAGATTTATGATAAAAACTCATGAAGGAAAAGCTGTTATCTACACAGATTCAGGGCATAAAGACAAGATATCTAAGCAGTTAGAAGTATTCTATAATCCTGTTATGAAAACAAACAGAGATTTAACTATTCTATTCATGAAAAGTTTCTACAAACTAAATAAAAAGAAATTAGTTGTTGGATTACCTCTTGCAGGTTCAGGTATTAGAGGAATAAGGTTTGTATTAGAAGCAAAAGAGTGCATAAAAAATATTGAAATGAATGATTATGATAAAATCGCAGTAAAAAACATAAAAAAGAATCTTAAATTAAACAAGATTAAGATTAAAACGTTTAACAAAGATGCAAACTTATTTTTATTAGAAAATAAAGGCTATGATTTTATAGATTTAGATCCGTTTGGTTCACCAAATCAATTTCTAGAGAACTCCATAAGAAGATTATCAAGAGGAGGAATTCTGTGTGTAACTGCAACTGATACTGCTGCACTCACAGGAACTTATCCTAGTACAACAAAGTGGAAGTATTGGGCAAAGTCTTTTCTTAATCCAGAAAAGCACGAATTAGCACTAAGAATTTTAATCAGAAAAGTTCAGTTGGTTGGTTCTCAATATGAAAGAGCATTAACTCCGGTGTTTAGTTATGCAAAAGATCATTATTACAGAGTTTTATTTGTTTGCAAGAAGTCTAAAACAGAAGCTGTAAAAATTGTTAATAATCATAAAATGTATATTCCTAATTTTTCTAAACAAGAAGTTGGTCCTTTATGGGTTGGGCAATTGCAGGATAAAAAGATTTTGAAAGAAATGATTAAAGCTTCAAATGAAAGCAAACATTTTCTAAATTTATTACTAGAGGAAGAAAAAGTAAATACTGTTGGCTTCATAGATGTGCATGAATTTATGAAGAAAAAGAAGAAGCAAGGCTTAAAACATGAACTGATAATACAAAAACTAAAAGTTAAAGGTTTCAAAGCTTCAAGAACACATTTTTCTTATAAAGGTATTAAGACTAATTGTGATGTAAAAATGCTCAATAATAAATTATTGGCACGGATAAAACCGAAATTAAAGAATATAATAAAGTAAACTAACCCATTGCAAGATCAATGCTTGCAACTTCTGCATTAGAAACATCTTCAATTTCAGCCATTTTGTCTGCAATTGGGTCTGAAGCAAAATCATCAGTCATTTCATACATCCCAATAACTGTTATTTCTTTCAATCCGAATGCTAATGGTTTAATTTCGTGTGCAACATTACCTTTTGCACCAGTCTCTGTTGCGATTACTTTAGCTTTCTCAACTATTACTTCACAATCTACTTCTGGTGATTTGGGCATTATTTTAAACGTAACTATTGCGTTTGCCATTTTATTTTAACCTCTTTAATTTAGAACTAGTTTGGTCCTTCAAATCCACAGTTTGGACAAATATATTTTGAGACTATTTCTCTGCAATTCTTGCATCTAATAATTTCTGCTTTGCCACAACTAGGACATAGAAATTTTACTGATCCAACCACGTTTGTTAGTGGTTTTTCACATGATATACACTTAATTTCTTCAACCATTTTATAGTTTAGGATAAAGATTTTCTTTATAAAGTTTTTGTATGAAAAACCTTTATAAATAAGTGTTATTGATATTGTCTTATGAAAAAAACGACAATCGCAATTATTACATTAATTATTATATCTTTTATTATTGCAATATATGTGTATCCTATTTTTCCAGAAGAAGTTGCAAGTCATTGGAATTCCAAAGGAGAAGTTAATGGTTATATGCCAAAGTTTTGGGGAATATTTTTGATGCCTCTTATGTCACTTTTTATGTTTGGGTTATTTTTATTCTTACCAAAGCTTGATCCACTAAAAAAGAATGTTAAGAAATTCAAAGGATTTTATAATGAATTTATTTTGTTTATGATTGTGTTCTTTTTCTATGTTTTTATATTAACAATATTATATAATTTAGAAATAATTTTTAACATGACTTATGCAATTCTTCCTGCAATCGCAATTTTATTTTATTTTATTGGGGTTCTACTAGAAAAAAGCAAAAGAAATTGGTTTATTGGAATAAAAACTCCTTGGACTTTATCATCAGATTATGTTTGGGATAAAACACATAAATTAGGGTCTAGATTATTCAAAATAATTGCTGCGCTTGTATTAATAGGTTTATTTTATCCAGATCAAGGGATTGTCTTGTTTATTATTCCTTTGATTGCAATGGTAATTTGGTTATACGTTTATTCTTATGTTGTTTATAAAAAAGAGAAATCTAAATAATAGGGTTATTGGAATTACAGAACAGAAATGAAAAAAAGAAAACATAGATTAAGATTTTTGTTAATTCTAATAATTGTGATATTTATTTGGCAATTGATAGTTTCTGTAAGTCAATTTGATGAAGTTTTTTCTGATTTGTTATCCAACCAAGTAGAGGAAGCAGAACTTGTCTGCTATGGTGATAATAAAACTTGTCAGATAGAGAAAGAGTTGAATAAGTTTACTAACTTGAAAAGACAAGAAAATAACTTATCAAACCTAATTTTGGATTCTGAACTTTCAAATATTGCCAGAGATCATAGTGAGGACATGATTTCTCGGAACTTTACAGCTCATTTGAATCCTGATGGTTTAGATTCAACTGCAAGAGGAGAATTGAATAATTATAAATGTGTTAAAGTTCATGGTCTTAAAATGGAGACCGGGATTGCAGAAAATATTTATGAAACAACTATGTTTGAGAAAGGAGTAATTCTTGGTGATGGCGAAAATTCTTTTTTCACTTGGTATGGAATGGATGACATCGCAACTAAAGCAGTTGATGGTTGGATGAGTAGTGATGGTCACAGAGAGAATTTGCTGAATGCAGGTTACACAAGCCAAGGTCTTGGTGTTGCAATCTCTGAAGATGATCGAGTTCTAATTACAGAAGTGTTTTGTTAATTGATAAGTATTTTGTTTAGTTTCTTTAATGATTCTTTATTGGAATCCCATTTTAAGAGTTCTAAAGCTTCATCAAAAGAGCACCATTTAAATTCAGAATGTTCTTTGCAATCATTATTAGAAATATTTATCTCAGTTGTTTCATGAATCTCAATACCAAAGACATATTCACTTAACCATGTTCCTTTAGACTTTTTATAAGCGCAATCATCAAATTGGCAGAAATCAACATTATTAATTCTTCTTTTAATATTAGTTACTCCTATCTCTTCTTTGATTTCTCTATTTACTGTTTCCTCTAGTGATTCACCATTTTCAAGTCCACCTGTAAGTGATTGCCAGAATCCTCCTTTAGATGGAACTCTTTTTAGTAATAAGAATTCAAAATAGTTATTTATTTTCCTGAAGATAATACATTGAACTTGTATTGGTAACCTCATTTTAATAACTCTTTGCAAGATAAACTGTTCTAGTTGCAGGTTTCCCGCAGACAATGCATTTGTCAAACTTTTTAGTTTCTCCTTTTACACGAGAACCTCTAACAAAACTGTTAGTTTCTTTCTCAATTTTTTCTGCACAAGGAAATGCATCTTTATCTATAGAACAAAAGCCACATCTAACAATTTTGCCTGCATCAATAATATTTTTGGCCTGATCAATAGTTTCAGCGTCTTGAATGTTTTCTTCAAATTTAACACTATGTAATTCTTTTAATTTTTTTGTGAAGTTAACAGCCATCTCATCAATTGATTCCTTTAATGAATCCATTGAAATAAACTCTTTCTTTCCTGTCAACCTATTAACTATAACCACTTGATTTTTCTCAATATCTCTAGGTCCAATTTCAATTCTTATTGGAACTCCTTTAAGTTCCCACTCTGAATATTTCTCCCCATTGCTTACATAGTCTCTGTCATCTATCTTTATTGAATATTTCTTTAGTTGTTTCTTTATTTCTGTAGCCTTCTTAAGAACAACTTCTTCTTTTCCTTTAAAGATAATTGGAGTAATAACAATTTGTAAAGGTGCTAATTCAAAAGGTAGAACTAATCCTTTATCGTCACCAAGAAGTGCGATCATTGCACCATAAATTCTACTTATTGCAGGGCCATAACAAGTTATATACCCTAGTTTTTCTTTTCCATCTTCAGCTGTAAATTTTACATTAAATGCTTCTGAAAAATTAGTTCCAATTAAATGAGTTGAGGGTAATTGTAGAACTTTACCTGTTCCCATAAGAGCATCTGCTGCAAAGGTTTTATCTGCACCTGGAAATTTATCCCATTGTGGTCTCTCAAAAAAGATAGTTGGGACAGCAAAGTTATCTCCTAAGGCTTCATAGGTAGTTTCCATGTCTTCAACAGTTTGAGCTTCAGCATCTTCTAGGTTTTTGAAAACATTGTGTGCTTCAATCCAATGGAACTCTCTTCCTCTGAAGAAAGGTTTAGTTGCTTTGGTTGCTTCTGCTCTCCAAACTTGACATGATTGATATCTTTTGAAAGGAAGATCTCTGTAACTTCTAACCCAGTAAGAATACATTTGGTAGAGTGCAGTTTCACTAGTTGGTCTTAGTGCTAGCTTTTCTTCCATCTTAGTATTTCCATAGTGTGTAACCCAGAAAACATCTGGCGCAAAACCTTCAACATGATCTGCTTCAATCTTGAAATTCTTTTCAGGAATTAAAGAAGGCATGGTTAGTGGAAGATGTCCTTTTCTTTCAAGAATATCTTCAAATATCTTATACATTTTTTTGATTGTGATAGTTGACCAAGGTTGATAGCAAACAAATCCTTTAACATTATACCTCATATCTGCTAACTCTGCTTTTTGAACCAGTTGATTGTACCATTCATTGAAATCTTCTGATTTCTTAACAGTTATACCTTTTCCCTTGTTTTCTGCATCTTTTACCATCTTACATACTAGATATCATATTATTTTTATAAAGCTTTTGTGTTAATTAAAGTAACTTTTATATATACCTTTAACTATTCTGGCAAATTATGTCAAATATGAATGAATTAAAATTGTTAGGTAAGTTATATAGTTATAATGTAGGGATGTTTATTGGAAATTCTATTAAAGTTGTTGATGATTTTGCTGATAAATACTCTTTTAAATATCCTAGTCAAGAAATGAACATAGATTATTTTAGGATTAATAAATTAATAAAACTTAATGTCTTTGATTTGAAAATGCAAGATTTAACTGATAGTTGTCATCCTGCATTCGGGATTATTATAAATATAGTATCTTCACTTATTCGTGAGCGAGAATTGGTCCCAGAGCATACAGGCCCTTATTGTAGTATAGGTGAAAATGAGATTGTACAATATACTACCATTGATGATTTTATTAGGCTTTTTGAAACAGTTTAAGATTTAGTTCCTGCACTTTTTGCATGTTTTCAATTGTGGTATTTCTTATTGTAATTTTTATTCTAAGTAAGATAAATCAATTAAAATATATAAAGCTTATTCTTACATCATACTCTCATGATCCTGCATAGAAGGCTTCTTTCCAGATGCAATAACATCATCTATCCGCAGAATCATTATTGCAACTTCTGATGCAGAACTTATTGCTTGCAGCTTGATACTTAGTGGTTCTATAACCCCTTTTTTCTTGGCATTCATTGTTTTTCCAGAAAAAACATTTATTCCTGCATCTTTTTCTTTTGCTTGATGAGCAGATCTAAGCTCTGCAAGAACGTCTATTGGGTCAAGACCTGCATTCTCTGCAAGTGTTCTTGGAATTATTTCAAAACTCTCTGCAAAACTTTGCACTGCAATTTGTTCTCTACCTTTTCTAGTAGACGCATAAACACGCAATAATCTTGATAGTTCCATTTCAATTGCACCTGCACCTGTAACCACTTTACTATTTTTGAGTGCAGAGATTATGTCTCCTATTGCATCTTCCAGTGCTCTTTTTATTTCATCAATAATATGTTCTGAACCACCACGAATTAGAATGGTTGCAACTTTTGAACTCTTTGCTCCTGTTATATATATCATTCCTTCATCATTAACTGTCACTTCTTGCACATTATTTGCATTACCAAGTGAATCTTTATTTATATCTGAAAGTTTTGTTATTACTTTTGCACCTGTTGCCCTTGCAATGCTTTCCATGTCTGACTTTTTTAATCTTCTTGCAGCCATAATTCCTTTTTTAGCTAAGAAGTATTGAACCAGATCATCTATTCCTCTTTGACACAAAACAACATTTGCACCTGTTGAATAAATTTTATCGACCATGTCTCTTAATTGTTTTTCTTCCATGTCTAGGAATGATTGCATTTTGTTTGCATCATTTATTGAGATTTTTGCATCAACTTCTGTATTTTTTATTTCAAGAGCAGAATCTATTAATGCGATTTTCGCATTCTTAATATTTTTAGGCATGTTTCCATGACAAACTTCTTTGTCTATAACTATTCCATTAATTAGTTGAGAATCCTCTATGCTTGCACCAGTTCTTTTTTCTAGTCTTATATTTTCTTTTAGTATCTTTGCTTTGTTGCCGTGATTTTCATCAACTGCTTTTATTGCTTTTTGCACTAGATCTGCAAGTATTTCTTTTGCACCTTCTGCACCCTTGCCTGTCATTGCAGTTATTGCAATATTTTTAATATCTTTATCTTCTATATTATCTGCTAATTTGTTTAGAATCTCAATAGATTTTTCTGCAGCTAATTTGTATCCTTTTGTAATAACAGTTGGATGAATTTTATCATCTAATAACTTCTCTGCTTTTGTTAATAATTCACCTGCAAGTATTACTGCAGTTGTTGTACCATCACCAATTTCTTGTTCTTGAGTTTTAGCAATCTCAACAATCATACTTGCAGTTGGATGTTCAATTTCCATTTCACTAAGAATTGTTACACCATCATTTGTAACAGTGATATCTCCAACAGAATCAACAAGCATTTTATCCATTCCTTTTGGCCCAAGTGTTGTTCTAACTATTTCTGCAACAAGTTTTGCAGCAAGAATATTTGTTCTTTGAGCATCTCTACCAGCTGTTCTGTTTGAATCTGATGGCATTATATGATTAGTATTGTTTGACATGTTTAAAACCCTCCTATATATCAGAATCTTCACAAATTTATATACTTTGCTATTGACTATTTAAATACTTTATAAGAAAGTTATGATTTAAAAAACTCATTTTTCACTAAATAAGGATAGAATTCCCGCCTTCAAATTATCCGGATCAGAGATTTTGTTATGGATATATGGATTTATTAACACTCGTTTATTTATTCTAACATCTATAAATATTAATATCAGGTTTTCAATGAGAAATTTCTTCCAATTCTTTATTAAAAAACTAATATTTGTTTGTGAATATGAACAAACAATAAATCTTTTTTTGTATTTTTTTATATCTGAAAGTTTTTCAAATAGTTCATCTTCAAAAACGGCACTTATGAATGCAACATCCTTTCTATCTTTATAGTTTAGAATAAGTCTATCTTTTTCTTTGTTTATTTTATTAAGTTTTTTTTCAAAGATGTCTCTGTGTTTAAAATAATCCTTTGCCCAATCAAATAAATTTTCTACCATATTACTTCTTTCTCTTTATTTTTCTTTTTATCTTCGCAAGATGTTTATTCATTTCTATCTCATGCCTTATAATTACAAAAGCAGGAAAAATTGCAAAGCTTATTTTATAGATAAGAGCATAGAACAATGCAGATGCATTTATTTGAAAAAGGTTTATAACAATTTTAAGAGTACTATAACTTACAATTAATAATCCTATGAATAGAATAAGATTACCCCATAATCGATGGTGTTTATCATTGTAATCTTCAAGTGTTGTAATTGAATAAACAGTTAGGCTTCCAAATATTAACCCAAAGAGAATTGTTAAAGTGGTGGACATTATTTTGTCTGTTAATAATATTATTGGTGTTAATGATATAGATGTGACTAGTATTATTACAAAGAGATAGAAAATGTTGCTCCAATAATTGAATAGCTCGCTTTTTGGTTCTTTGTCTTTTAATTTTTTAATAATGGCCGTCCCTTTCTTAATCTCCTCTTTTGTCCAAGCTCTCTCATGCATTGCTTTAATTAGTTTTTCATGATACATGAATATAAATCAATTATCTATATTTATAAATATTATCAATAGGTAATATATACCACCTTAAGCTTTGTAACACCTTAACTTTTATTCCTTCATAGATACATCAGAATAAGACTATAATTTCCTTAAACTTTATAAATAACTCTTTGCAGTTAGGAGTTAGAGGGTGAGCATGGTTAATTCAAGTTTTGGTAAGTGTTATTATTCAGTTGATAAAGAAGGGGAATCTGTAGTTCTTAGTGTAGATTGTGATTCTTACCTAAAAGTCCCAAGTTTAGAAGATGATCCTGTTCTTATGTCTCATACTTGTGATCAATTAATAAAAAATAAGAATGTTTCAAAAATAAGGTTTTCTCAGAAAAGAGATTATGAATATGGTTACGAAGAAACAAAACTTCTCAAAGAAATAGCTTTTTTTTATAATGATCTAAGTAGAAAGCCAGAGCTTTTTGCAATACAGTCGTATGAAGGAAGGTCTCATCTTGCGTCTGTTAGTAGGTGGTTGATTGAAATAAAGAATGTTGTTATAGTTCAATTAAAATCTGATCCTATAGGGGCTTTTGTTCACTTAAAGCATATGCACAGAGATATGAAAATTGCTAATGATAAAGCATTGACCCTTGATGAAAGAAATGAGATTGAGAGAGTTATGCTTTTTGTTGAATCGCTAATTTCTCAGTTAGAGCAGTTGCAATTAATTAAAATAGTTAAAGATGGGCTTGCAGGTCATGAGCCTGGTGATAGATCCATTTACAAGAAAGTTTTCAATCCTATAATTAAACCAGATTTTATGTTTAGTAAGTTAATGGCTCTTTACCCAAAGAATTCTGTAGAAAAAGCAAATTATAGTATTGGTGATAATGAGGTTGTTCTTTTTGATATTCCTGATAGTGTTCAACCAATGTACCATGTTCTTCCGCCTGAATTTAAACTAAATGAAGAAGAGTATGAAATTTTGGATTTGGCAAGAAAAATAATGTCAGAGCATAAGCCTAAAGAGCAAGAATTTGTTGACCCAGAGAGAATGCGAGAAGTGTTTTTTAATGTTGGTCATGATCTTATACTTGATTTAGCAAATTACAAGAATATAACCCTAAATAAAGCACAAGCAAGAGATTTAACAAAAATACTTGTAAGATATACTGTAGGTTTTGGATTAATAGAAGTTTTATTAGAAGATCCAAAAGTTCAAGATGTTGCAATAAATGCGCCATATGGTAGTGGGCCTATATACCTTGTTCATGAAGATTTTGATGAATGTATAACAAATATTATCCCTACAGAAGCTGATGCAGAATCTTGGGCTTCAAAACTTAGAATGATTTCCGGGAGAAGTTTGGATGAGGCAAATCCTATTTTAGATACTGAAATATTAATTCCTGGTGTTGCTAATGCAAGAGTGTCTGTTGTTACACAGCCACTTTCCCCTGTTGGTCTTTCATATTCTTTCAGAAGACAAAGAGATAAGCCTTGGACAATTCCACTATTTATTAAAAATAGAATGCTTTCTCCTCTTGCAGCAGGGTTATTAAGTTTCTTTATCGATGGTAATAGAACAATATTGGTTGCAGGAACAAGAGGTTCTGGTAAAACTTCTTTTTTAGGAAGTGTACTAATAGAAATTATGAGAAAGTTTAGGATAATAACTGTTGAAGATACTTTAGAATTACCAACTCCTGCACTCAGAAGATTGGGGTATGATGTTGTTGCGCTTCAGGTTGCTGCTGCATTATCCAGAGACAGCACAGAATTTACTGCAACAGAAGGTATAAGGTCAACTCTAAGACTTGGAGATTCTGCACTATTTGTTGGGGAAGTTAGAAGCAAAGAGGCTGTTGCTCTTTTTGAAGCAATGAGAGTTGGTGCAGGTGCAAATGTGGTTGGTGGAACTTTTCACGCGGATAGTGCTTTTGGTATTTATGATCGATGTGTAAACGCAATTGGAATTGCAAATAACTCTTTTAAGGCTTTGGATCTTGCAGTAATTGTAAATCCTATTAAGAGTGCAGATGGTCTTCATAGATGGAGAAGGGTAACTTCTATTACTGAAGTAAGAAAAGATTGGAAATCTGATCCTCTATTGGAACATGGTTTTGTTGATTTAATGAAGTATTCAACTGAAACAGATATGCTTGAACCAACTGACGCACTTATTAATGGAGATTGCCAGCTTATAAAAAATATTGCAGGTAATATTAAAGAATGGGCTGGTGATTGGGATGCAGTTTGGGAAAATATTCAGTTAAGAGCAGATACAAAAGAATATCTTGTTAAAATTTCTATTGATAATAATCTTCCAGGATTATTAGAAGCAGAGTTTGTTATTCTTGCAAATGATGAATTTCATAAAACCATTAATGATGTTAAAAAACTTGGTAAAGATATTGATTCTGGTAGAATCTTAACAGTTTGGAAACTTTGGCTTGATAAAGAAGTTCATAAGATTAAAATGTTAAAAGATAGTGAGAATATTTAATTCTTACATAGAGGTGTAGCTTGTCAAAAGATATTGATAAAAAACTTTATGAGAAATTCAGGGTTAAAGTTGAGAATGAATTAAAAAAAGATTTTGATACTGAAGGGGAAGAGTTAAAGCCAATTACTTCTAGGCAATATGATCGATTTAGAGAATCTTTTCTTCCAAAGAATCTTTCTTATTATGAAAAAGCTTGTGATTTTTCAGAAAAGGTTTTTAAAATCTCTCCAGATCCTAAAAAAGCAGAAAAGATTCAAGAGGATCTTGATGCTTGTCATCTTAATTGTACTCCTACAGGTGTTGCAAGTTTTGCAATCCTTGGGCCAATGATTTTTATTATTATCTCATCAATAATTGGTTATTTATTTCCTTTTATTGTTGATGGTTCAACTGAAGGAAGTATGTTTTTTTTAGTATTCTCAGTTATTGTTGGAATGATATTAATAATACCATTAAATAAGTATCCAAATTTTCTTGCAACAACTTGGAGAATGAAAGCTAGTAATCAGATGGTTTTATCAATTTTTTATGTTGCTACTTTTATGAGGCATAGTTCTAACTTAGAGCTTGCAATTGATTTTGCAGCCGAGCATCTTAATCCCCCATTATCTTTAGATTTAAAAAAAGTTATTTGGGATGTTGAAACACAAAAGTATTCTTCAATAAAAGAATCTCTTGATTATTATCTTGAAAAATGGAAGAATTATAATAGAGAATATATTGAGGCAATGCATTTAATAGAATCAAGTCTATATGAATCTTCAGAATCACGAAGAGTTAATGCTCTTGATAAATCTTTAGAGGTTATACTTGAAGAGACTGAAGAGAAAATGATGCACTTTGCTCATAATCTAAAAACTCCTCTTGATACACTCAATATGTTGGGTATTGTTTTGCCTGTTCTTGGTCTTGTTATTTTGCCTTTAATGGTTAGTTTTATGCCTGAAGTAAAATGGTATCATATTGCTGCAGTTTACAATATTGCTTTACCTGCTTCAGTTTATTTTCTTGGTAAAAGTATTCTTGCAACAAGGCCGTCTGGGTATGGTCATGTTGATCTTACGACTTCTAAGAATTATAAGAAATATACTAATATTATAATTAAGGTTGGTAGTAAAGAACTTAAATTGAGCCCGTTATATATTTCTATAGCTGTATTTTCTGTGCTTTTTTTTATAGGAATATTTCCTTTACTTCTTCATGCTATTGCACCTGATTTTGATCTAGTTATAATGTCTCCTGATGGTACCAACTCTGTTCTAACGACCTTGTATAATGTTGATGACCCTAAAACAATCCAGCATTCATTTCTTGGTTATAGGTTTAATGAAGATAAAACAAGGAAGATAGGTCCTTTTGGTTTAGGGGCCACCCTGATATCCTTATTTATTCCTCTAGCATTTGGGTTGGCATTAGGTTTATATTATAAATTTAGATCTGCTAATGTTATTAAAATAAGAGAGAAAACACAGCAATTAGAGGATGAATTTGCATCAGCATTATTTCAGCTTGGAGGGCGTTTGGGTGATGGACTCCCGCCAGAATTGGCTTTCGGTAAAGTTTCAGAGGTTATGCAGGGAACGGTAACTGGAAAGTTTTTCTCACTTGTTTCTTTAAATATCCGTAAACTTGGTATGTCTGTTGAACAAGCAATATTTGATAAGAAAAAGGGTGCAATAAATTTCTTCCCTTCAAATCTTATTGAAACTTCTATGAAGATTCTTATTGAGTCGTCTAAAAAGGGTTCTATGATTGCTAGTCAAGCACTAATTAATGTATCAACTTATGTAAAGCAGATGCATAGGGTTGATGAAAGATTAAAAGACTTAATGGTTGACGTTGTTTCAAGTATGAATGCTCAAATTAAGTTTTTAACGCCTGTTATTGCGGGAGTGGTTATAGGGATTACCAGCATGATTACAACCATTCTTGGATCTTTAACAATACAGATGGAGGCACTAACAGGGGTTGGAACAGATGCAACTGCAGGGGGATTCCAAGCTGCAGGATTATTATCTATGTTTAGTGCAGGTGTGCCAACATATTTTTTTCAAGTTATTGTTGGTTTGTATGTTGTGCAGATAGTGATTATACTTACAATTATTAGTAATGGTATTATTAATGGGACAGATAAATTAAATGAGAAATTTCTTCTTGGTAAAAACCTTATTAGTAGTCCTTTGTTATACTGTTTTATTGGAGGGGTAGTCATATTAATATTTAATCTGATTGCGGGATCCATATTAATTGGTTTGATTTAGCACAATCTTTAAATATAAGAAGATCTATTTTCTACTTATGATAAAAAAGACAAAATATTATTCACATAAAACAGGAAGTCTTGCAATGGGCTGCAAGTTATGTGTAAAAGGTAGGAAGTCAGTTCTATTTAGTACAGGAATTTGTCCTAGAGATTGTCTTTTCTGCCCCATTTCAGACGACAAAAAGAATAATGATGTTGTTTATATTAATGAGTTAAAGATTGATCAGCTCGACATAAAAAAGCTTATTGAAGAGATAAAAATTTCTAAATCAAAGGGTGTCGGTATAACTGGCGGGGATCCTCTGTCAAAACTTAGTAGAACTACAGGTTTCGTAATAATCCTGAAAGAAAACTTTGGCAAAAAATTTCATATTCATTTGTATACTAGTTTCAATCTTGCAACAAAAGAGAATATTGAAAAAGTATTTAATGCAGGTGTTGATGAAATCCGTTTTCATCCAGATTTAGACGATCAATCTTTATGGAAGAATATAGATAATGCTAAATCTTTTTCTTGGAAAGTAGGTATCGAAGTTCCGGTTATACCAGATAAAGAAAAAGAATTATTTGATTTACTTGAATTTTTTAAGACTAAGGTTGATTTCTTTAACTTCAACGAGTTTGAGATGAGTGATAACGCAAATGTTGAAAGATTTAAAAAGAAATATTCTGTTGCAGACAATGAATCTTATGCAATAAAGGGTTCAATTGATCTTGGTTTTAAAATAATTGATTATTGTAATAAAAATAAGTTAAATTGCCATTTGTGTTCTGTGAAATTAAAAGATAAAGTTCAACTTGCAAATAGAATAAAGTTAAGAAGCAAAGGGGCTAAGCTTAGAACAGATAAAGTAGACAAGGAAGGTTTATTAAAAAGAGGAGTTATATATTCTCAGATGATCCCCGGGATTGGTTATGAAAGAGAATTGTATGGTTTATCTTCAGTTGATGTAAAAAAAGAGCTTGTAGAACTTAGAAACCTTCAAAATCGTTTAAGTAAAATTTTTAATATTCCTTTAGGTAAATTGTTCATTGATGGTAAAAAGTTAAGAATATTAACAAGTGAGAGAATTGCAAGAAGATTAGCTAAGGATATTCCTGAACAATGTGCAGTTGTTTTAGAATATCCCACTGCAGATAATTTAGGGGTTGAGATTGAATTAATAAAACCATAGCCGATAATTTCGGAGGTAAAAATGATTATAACTATAGACACAGCAAAAGATTCACATCAAGACATAAAAAAGTTAATAAAATTCTTGCAACATCATGTTGGAGAACCAGTATACAATAGTATTCCATCAACTAATGATTTGCCAACTCCAAGCGTAGGAATGTTTGATATGTTTGGCGATGGTTCATCAAATAGTGTTCCAGATAATACCCTAAGCGATCCAATGTCTCTTCTTGAAGAGGATAATATAGAAAAAGATAAGCCCGAAGAAATAATAAGTATATTACCATATTAAAAATGAAATATGAATTCCTAGATCACACTGCAGATGCAAAGTTTAGAGCTTATGGGGATAGTTTAAAGGTTGCATTTGAGAATGCAGCTCTTGCCATGTTCTCAATATTGATTAACCCAGACAAAGTTTCTTTACAGGTTCAACATAATATTTCAATATCTGCCAAAGCAAAAGAATCTTTGTTATATGATTTTCTTGAAGAACTTTTATTTCTTCTAGACACGGAAGGTTTTGTTTTAAGTAAAGTTGAAAACTTAAAATTAGGTGTTTCAAGTAATGATTTTAATCTATCTTGTATAGTTCATGGAGATAGTTTTAAGAATTATGGTACTATAACTGGTAATGTAAAGAGCGTAACATATAATGATATGTTAATAGATGAAGAATTTTCTAAAGAAAAAGATAAAAAAATTATGTTGCAAGTTGTTGTCGATCTATAATATTTGAGAATTAAATATTATGACCAAAAACGTTTTGTTCTTGAATTTATAAACTTATAATGTTCTTATGTTTTTTATGGCTTCTCTAATATCACTATCATTCCATCCTGCTTTAATTAGGTTATTCATTATATCCTTATCAGTTAGATTGTTTTCTATCGCTTTGGCAACATAATTCATAAGCTCAGCTTTTATTGATCCAGGTGTTTTGGTAGTATTAGTAACATTACTTGTTGCTGTTGATATTTCAATAGGATCTTCCTGTTGTCTATGATGTTTCTTTTTATGCTGGCTATAGAACACAGCAATTCCAACAGTTATAATAATTACCACCACTACTAATATATAGAAGTTAGTTGTTATTATTTCATTAGGGTCTAGGATTTCATTTTCTCCATTTGAGGAGTTAAAATAACTGTTCCCTATTTTGTAAACAACCATCTCTGTACTTGTTGAACTAATATTATTGACTGTTGCAATTATGTCTGGTATATTATCACCGTCAATGTCTATTGCTTGAGGTTGTCCTTCAAATAATTGAATTTCTTTTGGATCTGATCTTATTACAAGAATTGCATAATTGTTTTCTGCGCCTTCACTATACCTTATTTCTTGTAATGTGATTGTGTGTTCTTCTAATACTTCTTCATTTGCTACCATTTTAGTAATTTCAAATGTTATTTGTTTTGTGAAATTAATTGATTCATTAATTATTTTTGAAGTTACTTCTGGTTCTTCATCTGTGTTTGTGTTATCGTCGCTTTGTTGATTGTCATTAGATGTATCATCGCCGTTATTGCTGAGGCTGTCATTATCATCATCTGTTGTGTTATAATCTTCTTCATCGTCACCATTGTTGTTATTAGTATTTCCTCCTGGACTCCCACTGGGTGATGATTTACAATCTTCATTACAACTACTTGTGCTTTCTCCAGAGTCACAAGTTCCATCTCCACAATATGATCCAAAAGTAGTTGAATTTATACATAATGCATTACAATAAGTTGTATTTAATCCATAACCTACACTAGGTGCAATTCCATTTTGATCTCCATCATCGCATTCTTCTCCTAGATCTATCTCGGTAATATTGTTTCCACAATTAGGATTATTTATTTCTTCTGTGCAGACACTTGGTTCATACTTGCAAGTCCATCCAACTTCTGTTAAGCAATCCATTGAACATCCATCGCTATTTATTATGTTGTTATCATCGCATTCTTCATCCTCATCAATTATTCCATCACCACAAACAATTGTTGTTTCATTGCTTGTTCCATTATTATATGTTGGTGAACCACTATTGTTAAAATAATTTTCACATGCAGTTGTTATGAGAATATCTTGAATAGTATTATCATAAAAGGTTGAATCAAGAATAGTGTTTTCGCAACCATCAATTACTATTCCATTTTTATTATTATATACTTCTGCATTAGTGATTTGATTGTTTTTGGAGAATTCGTTTATTACTACTCCTGTTTCTTCGTTGTCGAAAATTCTTAAATTACTAAAATTGTTATTATCTGATGAACGTAGTCTATTCCCTATTGGGGTAAGCCCCATTAATTTAAGCCCTGTTCGACTATTCTGAACTGTTAAGTTTGTAACTTGATTATAAATTGAGTCTGAAATATGCATACCATAACCACTATTATTAACAATGACGTTCTGAAAGTTGTTAAGTCTTGACTCTTTGCTTATAATACCTACATATTTACAATTATCAAGTTTTAAGTTTGTAAATGTGTTTAAAGATCCTAGTAATTCTATTCCTTTTCCTCCTAGGTTCTCTCCCTGTCTAAGATCCCTAAGATGTATGTTTATGTTATTAACATAATTATTTGAAAAAACTAAGGTTCTATCTGCTGTTTGATAACCAAGCAGCATTCCATTTTGTACATCACTTATATTTATGTTCTCAAGTGTGCTCGATTTACTTTCTCCTATTTTTAACCCTAAGAAAAACCCAGATATATCACAATTTTTAATAACTGAATCAGTCAAACTTGTAAATTTAAATCCTGAAGTAAAAAAAGACTCTGTTGTAACAAATATTTTATGATTTTGGCAGTCTATTATTTTATTATCTACATCTGATTTTGAAATACAATCATATGTTCCTTCTGTAACTTCCAAATCATTTGTTATTCTTATTTCAGTACATTCAGAATCATCAAGTGCGTTATTACATCCATAGCAAGTGTCACATTCACAAATATTTCCGTTTATAGTATAATTATCTCCTCCTGCGTTAGGAATAAATAATTGGTTGTTGCTTAGATAAACTTCATCATAAGTATTGCAAGTCTGAGGCATTCTTTGTGAAAAGAGTATATCTGTGTTACTATTATCTCGAAAAACAGAGTTGGTAATTGTGTTGTTGCAGGAAGAAATAGATATTCCATATCTGTTATTATATGAATTAATATTTGTTAAAATATTATTGTTTTTACTTGCAAGAGTTATTCCAGATATCCCACTATCATTAGGCTGGTCATTGTTATAAATTTCTGCACCATCTATTATGATATTTGATGCATATTCAGTAATAAGAAGCCCTGTGCTTCGCGTATCATGCACAGCGATATCATAGAACTCACAACTTTCACATTCATGAATATAAAATCCTATGTTGGAAGTTTTATTAACAACAATGTTTTCTAAAATGTTATCTTCTCCTCTAATAAAAATCCCCCTTTCGTGAGAGTCAAACACTTTTGCATTTGCAAGATAGTTTGAATTTCCTTCTAGAAATATGGCTGAGTAAATGAATCCTCCTGGCCCAATATCATTAGTAGCTATGTTTGTAATATTTGTATTATCAACATATTGTATTGTGATCCCATCATTTAAAGAGTCAGTTACATTAATGTTATCTACTTTGCAATTATCAGATGAAGCAAGTAGAAACCCTGATTTAAATTTATGGAATTTACAATTTTGGATAGTAAAATTTTCTTTAAATCTAATCCACATGCCTTTTTCACAAACAGTTGGTCTCTCACAAGTTATTGTGTGTCCTTGGCAATCAATTACTTTTCCTGAATCTTCTTTCCAAGAAGATATGCATGAACTTCTAGCACTTGGATTATGGCTAAAATCTTCTGTCATTAGTATGCTTGCGCATTCATCACTATCAAGTGCATCATCACATCCTTGGCAGGTATTGCATTCGCATACATCCCCATTTATTGTATAGGTTCCTGGTTCGCTTTGGGGAATAAATAATTGGTTGTTGCTCACATAAACTTCATTATAATTATTACAAGTTTCGAGTATTCCTTCTGAGGATAGTATGTCTTGTTCACTACTATCATAATAGTTGGAATTATTAAGATTATTGTCACAAGCTCCCAAATGAATCCCATATCTATTGTTATAGGAATCAATATTTATTAGTGTGTGGCCAGAGCTATCAACTTTTATACCTGCAACTTCGCTGTTTGGTGCATAATCATTATTATAAATTTCTGCAGTATCTACTAAGACTCCTGGAGGGGCATATTCGCTAAGATGAATACCAAAGTTTTTGGTGTTGTGTATTACTGAATCATAAAACTCACATCCTCCACAATCATTTATTACTAAACCTACCCTTTCCACATCATAAATTGTTAATCTGTTAAAAACATGATTAATTCCTTCTACCTCTACACCATTTTTACTTGTGTCAAAAACTGTTAAATCGTTTATTGTGTTTGTATCACCTGTAATATCCACAGATCCTCCTGCATTCATAGCGTTCATTTGGTGTTCAACTGTTAAATTATTTACTTCGTTGTTTGAACCACTTAGTGTAAAAGAATCAATTTGGGGATTATAAACATAAATATTATTTATTTCACAATTAGTAGAATCTGCAATTTCAAATCCGTACAAAGAAGTTTCCATTCTGCAATTTTGAACAGTAAAGTTATTCTTATTTTCTAAATACATACTCCATTGACAATTGTCTGTTGCATCACAAAAGATTTTATTGCCTTGACAATCAATTATTTTATCAGAATCTGAATTTTCAGACCTGATACAGGAATTTTCAAATTCACCTTGTATGTCTTCGGTTATTAGAATAGTTGCGCATTCATCGCTATCGATTGCATTGTTACAGTCAGAGCAAGTGTTACAAGTACAGATTCCATTCTCTCCAAGTTCATAGGCTTTCCCACCTACATTTGGAGTTTCACCTTTGCTAAATAAGGATCCAATCCATTCGAATAAGTTAAATTTCTCGCTTTGTTCAGTTGTTTCTTCTGCAACAACTACTGAACTAAGAAGTATTATTATTAACAGAATTGATATGAGCATTTTTTTATTCATTTTATAAACTCCTGATTTTTTGTATTTATAATAGTAAATACTAATATCCTAGTAGTAATCCTTTATAAGTATTTTTGCTTTTATTTAGATAATTGCTGTTGCCTTAAGGTTAGATTATTAGATTTGTGCTTTTAGTACTTTGTTGGGGGTTGCGTACTGTGGACCAACAGCATCATCAAATAATAATATAATTTCAGTGAAAGGCAATTAGAAATCTCCAAGTCTTTTTTGAAATGTAACTGAGTTTAGAAGTTTACTCTTGGAAAATATTTCTCTTAAATCATAATTAAAATATTTCTTAGCCACTCCTAATGCATACTTTAACATTAATTCTTTATCTGCAAAAGTAAGCGGCCTTTCACCAAGGCCTTTTCTTGAAGCTTCTCTAACAACCCACACTCCAAGGGGCTGGTAATATGTATCTGTGATAAATCTAATTGATAAAACAGAACCAACTCTTTTCATTATTTTCATCTTTTCAAGAATAGCAAGGCGGTTTGCATAATATCCGCCGACACAATGAGAAGCATAGCTTTTTCTTCCAAAACTGGTTTCATAATCTGTCTCATAGAACCCAGAATCTGCTTCTATTTCAAATAGTTCATAACTAAACGGCCCTGGGAAGAATAGTGTTATGTAAAAGTTGCCAAGATACCCTCCAAATGTACAGAAGAAATCACAACTAGGATATTTTGATACATCTTTTATTAATTGCTTTCCAATTGTATTATCTGTTGCAGTTATACTCCATCTTGTTGGAACTAATTTTCTGTCTGTTTTAACTCCGAGGTTTCCTACAGAAAATATTTTTGTTAGGTAGTGTTCATTAAATCCTTTTCTGTAAAGATTGACAAGTGCAGGTGCAGCTTTTAAGTCTGTGTCATTAACAACATAATCAACTTTTTGACTTACTTTGGGATTACTTGTTATGGTTACATTTTTTAGTTCTGCTGCAGGTCCTGTTGGGTAACTGAATTTATGCAGATGTATTTTTCTTTTAGGATCTTTTTCTAATTTAATTTCTACATCAACTGGGGTGCTACTTAGTGAAACTTCTCTTGCTTTTTCTAACAGTTTTGTATTATGAGTTTTAATTTGAGTTTTAAATCTAGAATTAATTAATGAACTTCTCATTCCTGTTATCAATGGAATTTGAAAGTCTTTTTTTGCCCAGGTTTTAGGTGCATCAAATACTTTATCTATATTTTCATTACCAATAAATCCAACATTAACTCTTGGGTAACCATATCTTCCAACAAAAATATTTAATTCTTGACCTGCGTGTTCTTTTTTAAACTTTACATTTTTTATTTTGTCTGTAAAGTCTTTTGTGACACCTGCTCCTAGATAACTCTGTTTTCTACCACTGTATCTTTTTGGTATTTTCATTAGTATATTGAAAAGAAAGATTGTTTTTAAATCTTTGGGCTAGATGTCTTATGGTCTATGCAGCATTAGAGTATGCATGCTCAATTATTTGTTGAGGATGAGTTATGATTTTAACTTTCTCTGTTTCTTGCACAGATTTATTCCAATGATTTTGTGGAACATAAATCCCATCTATTATTTCTAACTGGGATAATTGATCAATATACCCCGGCATATCATCTATAACTTTGTTTACTTTATTTTTAAGAGCAATACTCTTTTTTGTTCCATTTTTTTCTTCGCCTGCATGCCACTCTGTAAAAGAAAACTCTCCAAAATAGTCCCCGAAATTTTTAATAATCATGTATTCAGTTTGTGTTCTAACTGCTTCAGCTCTTCCAGTTGCAGGTAGGATTATATCCCCTCTATTCGCAATTGCTTCAATAACGGGTTTCATTTCTAAAATTGGTTGGACATTTTCAAAGAATGAGCTTTTGTAGAATTTTTCCATTCTATTCATTTCTTCTTTAGGACTTATAATATTACCATGTCTATTAAACAATGCTTGTTTTATACTATACATTGTAAAATCTTCTTTTTTTAATTCTGTTCCATATTGATAATTATGGAATAGTATAACTGCATCCACAGAATGAGTTAATGTGTCATCAATATCTACTAACCAAATATTCATTGCCATGAATTTATGCAAATTCTTAATCATTTAAATTCTTTTGCATAAACTTTATATACTCTTAATTATTACTTTTAAAAATGAAATTCAAATTTTCTCATATTGCAGATTGCCACATTGGGGGCTGGAGAGATTCAAGAATGAAAGAGCTTTCAGTAGAAGCATTTGATTTTGCAATAACTAAATCTATTGAGAATAAAGTTGATTTTGTTCTTATTGCAGGGGATTTATTTAATAGTGCAATTCCAGGTATTGATGCAATAAAGTCTGTTGTGTCGTCGCTAAATAAATTAAAGCAAAATACTATCCCCTGTTATTTTATTGCAGGAAGTCATGATTTCTCCCCCAATGGAAAAACTTTTCTTGATGTAATAGAAGAGGCAGAATTGGGTATTAACGTCTATAAGCCTTCACAGAAAGATAGCAAAATGAGATTAAAGTTTACTATTGATCCGAAAACAGGTGTAAAGATTGCAGGTATTCTCGGACGAAAAGGTCAGCTTGATTCTGAAGATTATGATGCTCTTGATTATACTGCTTTAGAAAAAGAGGATGGTTTTAAAATATTTATGTTTCATGCTTCGATAACTGAGATGAAACCAAAAGGGTTAGAAATGATGCAATCATCGTCGGTGTCAATACTACCCGTTGGTTTTGATTATTATGCAGGTGGTCATGTTCATATTGTTGAAAGGTATAATTCTGATAAATATAAAAATGTTATTTACCCAGGGCCGCTATTTCCAAATTCTTTTTCAGAGTTTCAAAAACTAAAGAAGGGTGGATTTTATATTGTAAATGTTGATGAAGAAATAACTTTAGAGCGAATTGATATTAAGCTAAAACCGGTTATTGTTTTTGAGTTTAATGTAGATAATGTGTCTGTTGAAACATTAAATAATGATATGAAACAGCGAGTTAAAAAAGGAACTTTTGCTGATGCAATTGTTTTACTACGTGCATATGGAACTGTCAGTTCAGGTAAAATCTCTGACATTAATTTTAATGAAACAATTCGTTCTATATATGAGAAAGATGCGTATTTCGTTATGAGAAATACTTCTAAATTATTTGTTGAAGATATGGAAACAAAAAACATTGACTCAGATTCTTCTGATGAAATAGAAAGAGATTTGATTGTCGAGAACCAGGGGCAAATCAAAAACAGTTTTAAAGATGAAACTCAAGCTATAATGAAAATAATGAATGCCGCTTCTTCAGAGAAGCTTGAAGGAGAAAAAGTTTATGATTATGAATCTAGAATCTTATCACAAATAGACCAAGCAATCGAGGAGAACAAAGAAAAAGAAGTAAAAGGTGATTAAAATAACGAATAACTATCTTAAAGAAAAATATAATAAACTTGTAAAAACAGAAATGTATAAAGAATTTATCGAGCATAATCCTGATTATAAATTAAGCCACTTCTTTTTGGTTAGTGAATCAAATAATTTTGTTGATGAGCAAATTGGTTTTTATTCTGGGACCACAGACAAAGTTGTTTCTTTTGATTTGATTAAACATGCTGTTTCAAAACCAGAGAATGCAGCAAAAAAATCTGGGAAGATTCCTGTATTCAAGATAGATAAGGTTGGTGTAGATATTAATGAAGTTTTAAAGATATGCAAAGAGCTTACAGACAAAGAGTATTCTCAACATGGAACAACAAAGCACATTTGTATTCTGCAAATCCTAAAGAAGGTTCTTACTTGGAATATCACCATAGTCACGAATACTCTGCATATGATTAATATTAAGATTGATGCTACTAGCTCTAAAGTCTTGACTCATTCTGCACAGTCATTAATGTCTCTTGCCAAGAAATGATTGAGGTTTTAGCTTTGAATCTGTTGTGATTATCTTGTAGGTAATGTTACTTGGCAGTTAATTTCTTTATAAGTATATTCAACCTTTGTCAAATATCTTTCATCCCAACCTTCTTTATATATAAGTTCTGACACTACATTATATTAAGGTGTTAAGTAATAACAGAGGCCTAATATGAAAGAAGAAAAAAACAAGAAAATAAGTTATGCCGCTCAAGAAAATTGTAAACGCCTAGATGAATATTTCAAAGAAGAGTAAGTTTTCTAGCTTGTTTATATATAGTTTGTAGTTGTCATCTTAAAGTTGTAAGGTAATCTTTATATAATCTTGAGCTTTTCCATTAATTAGGGGAAAGTGATAAAATCTAGTCTTAAGAAGGAAATTGGAAAAGTTCATAGTATTCTAAAGCTCTCGTTTAAAAAGATAAAAGAGGAGCTTAATTCTTACCTTGATACAATAAATCAGAATACCAACGAAATTCAGAGTAATTATGAGTTTCTTGTTGAATTAGACAGAAAGATTGAATCTATTAGTGATAGGGTCGACGAGCTAACAATGATGATTAATCCTGAAGAATTATCTCTTAGTTATGATTTTGATCTCACTCTGAGAGAACAGGAAGTGTTCTTGGTCCTGTATGTAGTTGACAAGAAAATAAGCTCTGCAGCTATTGCAAAGAGACTTGGCTTGACAACAGAGAAAGTTAACACCTACCTATACAATCTTATTAACAAAAAGATCCCAATACGAAAGGAATATCATAACAATAAGCTATTCTTTTATATGGATGAAAAATTTAAAGCCCTACAAGCAAGGCAGAATATGATAAAAATTGATGCTTCTGTTTCTAAACAACTTCTAAGCGATGATGCAATTTAATACAGATTGCTTCCACCTGGTGACTGTGGTGGTTGATCTTGAAATTGTGCTTGAGGTGGTGTTGGAATAGGTGCTTGAGGTTGCGGTGCTGGTGCTGGTTCTTCAATAACAGGTTCTACTTCTTTTTCAACTTCTTCTTCAACCTCTTCTGGCTCATCATATTCTTCTTCAGGATCTTCATCTTCTTCAATATCTGCAACTGCGCTGATAAGTGGTAATCCGAACTCATCATTTACAAATAATCCTTTGTAAATTTGAACTAATTCTTGCAAACTCTTATTGGGATCTTCAAGTGTTATTTGACCAAATGTTATTTTTGCCATTTTTTATTCCTCCGTTAACTTTAGGCTTTTGTGCCTTCTTATTCCTCATTCTTACAATAACATATTTAAATATCTTGTCTTTTTCAATATATATGAACTTTGGAACAGAAAGAAATTGGAAAAAGAAAATTTTAGAAATAAAGAAAGAAGTTGGTGAAGCAAAGTACCCTTTTCCAGGATTTATTAAAAATATGATTTTAAGAGATCACTTATATTTATTATTAGAAGATAAACTTATCCAGTTTTGTGAGAAAAAAAAAGTAGGAATATTGTTTTCAGGTGGAGTTGATAGTGCAGTTCTTTCAATGTTATGTCAAAAACTAAAATTTAACTATTGTTGTTATTCTGTTGGTTTTCAAGACAATGAAACAAAATATCCAGAAGATATTGAATACTCTAAAATAATTGCACATAAATATAATCTTAATCTTAAGTTCAAAGTGTTTAATCTTAAAGAGATTGAAGTTGTAATAAAAAAGACTTTGAAAATTTTATCTAAAAACAAAGATACTACTGATGTTGTTAATCTTGGAGTTGGTGCAGTTGAATTGGCTGCAATAGAAATGGCTAAGAAAGATAAGTGCGATATTGTTCTTTCAGGTTTGGGAAGTGAGGAAATATTTGCAGGTTATCAAAGACACGAAAATGCTAAAGATAAAGAGCAAGAATGTTGGAATGGTTTGGCATTAATGTATAAAAGAGATTTGATAAGAGAAACTCTAATTCCAAAAGCTTTGGCAATAGAAACTTATGCTCCTTTTCTTGATTTTGATGTTATTGGTGTTGCAATGCATATTTCAATTAAAGCAAAAATAAATAGAAGACAAAATAAAATTGTAATAAGGAAGATTGCTAAGAAGTTGGGTCTGAAAGAGTTTTCTAATAGAAAGAAGAGGGCTGCCCAGTATGGCAGTAGATTTCAGAATGCAATAGATAAGCTAAGCTCTAAAGCAGGTTTTAAGCTTAAAAAAGATTATATCAAAAACTTAATAAAGTAAGATAATTAAATTCTTTTATGAACATTAATTTAGATAGTATAATTACTTTAAATGATAAAATTATTGTTATTGTGAATCAGATATCTTTATCTTTACTTATTTTATTAGTTGGGTTTATAATCGGGAAATTAGTTGATAAATTTTCTTTGTTATTGATTAGAAATTCTTCTTTCAGAAAAATTAAGATATTCTCAAGAGATTTCAACACTGAGAAAATAATTCCAAAGTTGTTAAGTTATGTTATTTATATTGCAAGTTTAATTTTTGCTCTGAGTTATTCAGGAATATTAAACACAGTTATTTTTATAATTCTAATAATTTTTGCTCTGACAATGATTGTTTCAGTTTTTTATTCTATTAAAGAAAGTTTTCCTAATTTTGTTGCGAGTATTAGGTTGAGGAGAAATCCAAATTTTAGGTTGAGGAGAAAAATACAAGTTAATGGAATTTTGGGTGAAATATCTGAAATAACTTATTCTGAAATAAAGATTACAACTGAATCAGGTGATGAAATTTATGTACCTTGTAAAGTTCTTCTAAGTAGAGAATACAAGTTGTTAAAATAGGTTTATTAAAATGAAAATAGGAATTGATATAGATAATGTGCTTTCGGAATTAAGTTATTCTATGGATTTGTGGCATAATAGGGTTCATGGAACAAATTTGGAGGAAAAAGATCATATCGCATTTAATCTTGAGAGTATCTGGGGCTGTAATAAAAAAGAGTCAATAAAAAGAATTTTTGATTTTTTTGATAGTCCTGAATTTAAAGCAACAAAAACTATATTGGGAGCTGTAGATGGAGTAAAATCATTAACTGAAGATCATGAACTTCATGTTATCACTTCAAGAGCAGATAAAGTATTTGATGAAACTATTACTTGGTTAAATAAACATTTTTCAGATTCATTTCACAAAGTTCATTTTACAGGGCAGATGGACGGCGCTAAATCAGGTAACAGGTCTAAAGCAATGGTCTGTAAAGAATACTGTATTAATATTTTGATTGAGGATGCTTTACATTATGCAAATAATTGTGCTAATGGGGGTGTCAAGGTTTTATTATTTGATTGGCCTTGGAATCAATCTGAAAAGCTACACCCTAACATAGTTAGGGTTAAGACTTGGCAAGATATATTAGACTATGTAAAATTAGCAAAATGAGATTTTTATTAAATATTCTATTCAATAAAAAGAATCTACATGCAATAATCAGAGATTATTATGTATTCAGCAAAGTTGAATAGTCACAAAAAAGCCTATATTTTAATTTAAAAATGAAATAGGTTTTTTTGAGAATCTTTATAAATACTTATTCTCTCCATTCAATCATGGCAGCCGATAAAATGAGATTACCAAGTTCAGGTGCTGGTTTAACAAGTTTTTACGCAGAATATAAATCTAATCTTGTGCTTAAACCAGGACATGTAGTTGCATTAGTTATTTTAGTAATAATTTTTGAAATATTACTTCACACAATAATTTAAGAGATTTAAAATGTTACCTGGTATGAACAGTAAGCAAATGCAGCAAGCTATGAAAAAGATGGGTATGCAGCAAGAAGAAATTGATGCATCCAAAGTAATTATCAAAACTTCTGATGGAGATATTGTTATTGATAATCCAAATGTTGCAGCTGTTACAATGATGGGTCAAGATTCTTGGCAAATAACTGGTGATGCAAAACTTATACCTCTGGACACAACCCCAGATATTTCTGAAGAAGATATTGAAACAGTTGTGCAACAAACTTCCTGTACTGGAGAGCAGGCTAAGATTGCAATTAAAGCACATAAGGGAGATCTTGCTGAAGCAATTCTTGAGTTAAGCAGTAAGGAGTGATCCTGTGACAAAAATCATCTATGGCGTTTCTAGTGAATGAATAGATTAAATATGTCCTTCTTTAATTATTTGAATCACTGTGGTTGTCAAATAACCAATTATTGCAATCCAGAGAAAGAAATTATTATAAAATATTGTTAAACCATAAATAACAATAATAATTTGAATTAACATATAGGTTGCATGATACCATCCACCAAGATTAAGAGCTCCTTGTTTTGGTTTAGACCAGTCCAAGTAAGTAGCAATATTTTTCTGATAGTGAACAAACCACACGGTTAAAATAACAGAAATACTTACTGCAATTATAAAAATAAATAGTTTAAATTCGTGATTTAAAGAAATTATCAGTTCAACTAAGATCCCGTTGAATAGAGGTAGAAATATTGAATCTCCAATTCCATCATTAACTTGGGTAGGGTATTTTTTAAGATTTAATTTAGAGTATAATGTATGGCTTAATAACCAAAACATGAATGGTGCAATTAAAAGTGTTGCAGTGAATACAATAATTCCGATAATCATATTGTTAATTAGAAGTAATTATTTTATAAATATTGTGTGTAAAGTGATTTTTATGCTTTTTAATCTAAACCTTTAAAAATAAACCTTTCTTCTACCTACTTGGTGCTAGGCCGGGTGGTTCTTCCTCACCTGTTACTGCAAACGGGAGTTGGTAGGGTCGAAGCCTGGAAGGCGGCATTATTTGGATTTAGGAGTCTTTTTGCGGACTGAGAAGCTTTGTCTCTTCATATCGAGGGTGTACTGAATCAGGTCAGATCTTGATCGAAGCAGCCTTAAGGTATGTTTCCGGTGTTGGGGAGGTTGCAGGGTGGAGGAAGTAAAAGGGTTGCTCTTATTTCTTTATAGTGTCCACTTCCAGGTGTGCACCAACCTTTCTTTACTTAGCCTGATTAACTTTCATAAATTTTATAAAGCATCCTTGAAATAATTGGATTTAGGGGTTGTAAAAGAAAAATGATGTTTTGTCCTAAATGTGGATCACTGTTGAAAACAAAGTTAGAGAGAGGTAAAACTGTGATGTATTGTTCTTGCGGTTTTTCATCTAAGGATGTTGATAAAACAGAGATTCATGAAAAAATAAACACTAAAGATAAAGAAGTTGAGGTTGTGGATGAAGAAATAGAAGCTTATCCTAAAACTGATGCAAAATGCGATAAATGTGGTAATAATGAAGCATATTATTGGTTAGTGCAAACAAGGGCTGGTGATGAAGCTGAAACTAAGTTTCTAAAATGTACAAAGTGTAAGCATGTTTGGAGAGATTATAATTAACTTTCTTTGTAAGGTGGTTACTAAATACTATGAGTTTTAAGTCACGAATGAACATCTTATAAGTTCAAGATTTCAAGATTGTGATGTCTTAAAATTTTGTTATTTTATACAAAAACTTTATATATTAGGTTGCGGAATATTGGCTATGAGGTGAATTCAATGGATGGTGAGTATGAGATTCTGCCTAGAGACGAAATCGAAGAGTTAAGAAAAGAAGTTAAAAAGATTCAAAAAAACCCTTTTGGTGAGACTAAGAAAAGTGTAACCCTTCTTGATTCAATGGAGAAATTAACTAATTCTATTAATAAATTATTGATGCTATTTGAAAAAACTGAAAAAGAAATACTTGATGAGTATGAAAAAAATAAGCCTGCTGAAGCATTAAATGATATTCTTGATCAAAACGAAAAGATTGCAAAAGGAACATTGGCTGTTGCAGATTTAATAAAAAGACAACAGCGAGATATAGATGAACTAAAATCTGCATTAGTTAAACCTACTATTGTTAAGAAGCAAGATTCATCTATATTTAGCGGGCCAGTTCCAATTTTACAAGATGGTAATATTCCTGATATGAAGGACCCTTTTAATCAGCAACCTTTGGGTGGGACTCCTAATTTAGAAAAGGTGTCACAGCAACAATCAGAAATGCTAGGAATTCCTCCACCTTTAGGTATTCCCCCACCTTTAAAAAATCCTATTCTTAAAAAAGAAAAGAAAAGAGGATTGTTTCATAAAAGGTAAGATGATTAGTTTTACAAAAGAACTTTTTGTTGGGTTGTGTAGAAACGCTAATTCTTATGTTGAACAAACACATCAGAAATTAGCTCCAAAGCAGACATTTAGTTATAGATTAGATAAGTTGAGCAGTATTTATATTGAGCTGTTGGGTTTTGAATCGATTCTTTCTAGGATTGAACAAGATGACTATTTCAACAATTCTAAGGTTAACTTAATTAAGCAAAAAATTATTGATTTAAAATCTATTGTTAATGAATTAGAATGTTCAACTGATGTATAAAATAAGAAAGAAAATGCTCAATAACAACTGTTATTGGCACTGGAATGCCGGAAACTAAAAACATTAAAGATTCTTAGTCATATTCAAACACTCAAAAAAGATTTTTCTTTTTTGGTAACCTAGGGTTTTTATAAGTCCTTGGCCATTACTGTTTTTCGGCTATTACCTTCTGCCCTTTTTACAGCTTTTCTAATTAAAACTTTAACTTCTGCATCAAGTGCGTCAATAAAGTCACTTGCGACATTAGCGTCACCAACATTTTCTTTAATTTTAGCTTTTACAATTACTAAGTCTGACATTTTTATGTCACCCCCATGTTATATTTTATATACTGATTTAATAGCAGGGCGTTTATAAAATTTTTGCTTAAAACTGCTTAGAACGTCTTGTACAGGTATTATAATTAATAAAGCAAAACCTTAATAAATAAACATCGCTAAGATAGTGGTATGGATGTTTTTGAAGCTATTCAATCAAGAAGAACTGTGAGAAGTTTTAATAAGTCTCCTGTTGAGTTTGATAAAGTAAGTATGATCATTGAGGCAGGAACTTCTGCGCCCAGTTCTGGTAACTTACAAAATTGGAAATTCATTGTTGTAACAAATAAAGAAATAATAAAAGATCTTCATAATTATTGTGTAGATCAGGTTTGGATGAGTGAAGCACCTGTTCTAATCGTTGTTTGTGGGCTTCATGAAGAAGCTTCAGAGAGATTTGGTGATAGAGGTAAGAACCTTTATACTACACAAAGTACTGCTGCATGCATACAGAATATGTTACTTGCTGCTAATGCTTTAGAGTTGGGTGCTGCATGGATTGGTGCTTTTGAAGAAGATAAGATAAAGGATATTTTTGATATTCCTGATAATGTTTCTCCACAAGCAATTATTGCTTTAGGGTACTCTGATTATGAACCTCTAGAGAAAGTAATGCAGCCCCTTGAAGACAAGGTTTATTTTAATAAATACGGTTCTAGTTTTAAGCATCTTAATAGAATGTTAAAAGATTATGCTGAAGATTTAAAAAATATTGGTGCAGAAGTTTCTAAGCAGGCTACAACTGCAGGAGATTATGCTACAAAGTTTCTTAAAGAAAAGTTTGAGAAGTTTAGAGAGAACGTAAAATATCTTCTTGATCTTAAATAAAATGGCAGGTATCTTTAAAGCATATGATGTTAGGGGAAAGTATCCTGATAAAATAAATAATAAACTTGCTAAAAATATAGGTTATGATATTGCAGAGGTATTTAGTTCTAAAAAAATTCTATTATGTAGAGATGCCAGAATTGGATCAGAAGATTTAATGAATGGTTTAATGCAGGGTTTTAAGTTCTTCGATAAAGAAATAATAATAATTGATGCAGGTGTAACTACAACACCTATGTTTTATTTTGTTTTACAAAAAGGTGATTTTGATTTTGGAATAATGATCACTGCATCTCATGACCCGAAAGATTATTGTGGTATGAAACTTTGGAGAAAGGAAAAGGGAATTCTTCATCCTGTAAGTTATGGAACTGGTGAAGAAATTGTAGAGAGATTATCAAATGGAAATAATATTGCTGTTGATAATCAAAAAGTTTCTATTGACAAAAAAAATTATGAGAAAGATTATTTTGATTATCTTGTTAATCTTTCAAAAATAAATGACTTTATCGTTGAGCAGTCAACTATTAAGGTTGTAGTTGATTATAGTAATGGGACTGCAGGAATTAATTCAGAACTGTTAAAAAAAACTGCAAATATTATTGAGTTAAATAAAACTCAAGATGGAGATTTCCCTTGTCATGAACCAAATCCTTTATTAAAAGATTCTCAGAAACAAATATCTGAAAAAATAAAACAAGAGAATGCAGATTTTGGAATAATCTTTGATGGGGATGGTGATAGAATTGTTTTCTTAAATGAGAAAGGAGAGCAAGTTCAAACAGAGAAGATAGTTTCTTTAGATGTTGCAGAAATGATTAAAGAAGGTAAAGATGTTAAATCTGTTGTAGAAACACTTAATATGTCTGAAGATCTTGCCAAGGATTTGGCTACACGAAATGTTAACTTGTTTAAAACTCGAGTAGGATATGTTTTTGTTAGAGAAAAGGCAATGCAAGAAAACTCTGCGATAACTGCAGAAAAATCAACTCATTTTGCATATAGAGAAACTGGTTTCACAGATTCTGCAATTCTAACATACCTTTATATTATTAAAAAATATTATCTATTTAAGAAAGATAACCCCAACCTTAGTTTTAACGATATGACAAAACAAGCAAATATAGTTCATGTAAATGTTGAAAATGTTATTGAGATTGAGTCTGATAAAATTGATTCTGTGTTAAAGAAGGTTTTTGATTATTACAGTAACAAGGCAAACAGGTATGAAGAGTTAGATGGATATTCTTTTTATTTTGAAGATTACTGGTTTAATATAAGAAAGAGTAATACTATGCCTGAAATAAAGGTAACTATTGAAGCAAAAAATAAAGATAAAGAAAAAGAAATCTTTAAGCAACTTCTTGAAATATTAAATAAAAACTAACTTGTAATCTCAAGAGAGTTAATTACATTATTAACTTCTTCTAAGTATAGGTCGTACGTGTGTTCTTTGGCAGTATATGTTAAAAGATATGCTTTTTCATTATCAAGGATGACCAGTTGTCTCCACTTTAGTCGTTCTTCACCTTGGCTAGCACTATAAATTATTTCATGACCAGCTATGCCATTAATTGTGACTTTTTCAGATTTATTAATCTCAACATCATTAAGAAATTGATCCATATCTGCTAGGTTAGTATTAACATATTCATCTAGAGTTATTGGTTCATTAGATACATCTTGAATAATTAAATTAATATTTTCTTGGAATGTATCATCAGCTCCTTCAAGAGGTGATAAAAAGATTAGTGCTATTCCCATAATATCTTCTTGCTTTTCCCAAGAGTTTGGATAAGAGAGTTTTAAGTTGAGTGCAGGAGCTTCTATTAATGTATAACTTGGATCTTCGGCAACAGCCCCCTTATTTACATAGACATTAATTGTCTCGCTATTATTAGTGGTGCATGAACTTAAAACTATGATTGTTATGGTTAAGAACGCTATTATTAATAGGTTAATTTTATTCATTATTATCACCTTATTCTAACATTATGAAATCGTCTTTATATTTCTTTGGTT
>Ga0307992_1000101_pt1 | contig 54356 bp, 53 predicted proteins | sample EllFjometagen133_FD_203162 | JGI IMG/M metagenome (GOLD analysis project Ga0307992, IMG submission 203162) | Marine microbial communities from Ellis Fjord, Antarctic Ocean - #133 | ecosystem: Environmental > Aquatic > Marine > Unclassified | place: Southern Ocean | collected 2014-10-08
ATACCTTTTGGAAAGAATATTTCCAATATTTTTTGTTGTATCTCCATACTATGAAATTATTATTGAATTAACAATTTCATTATACCTTATTTTTTTAAAACCCTATATTGCGTATGACCCCTTTTTAGTAGCCTTTATTTTTGGATTTTTGAGCTTTGCGGGTGGCTCTTTTTATATGTTAAAAAGCAATCAGTCGTTAGGCGGAGCCTTATTAGTTATTAGTGTGATAAGTTTTATTGCCTATACTTTTATATCTGGAAATAAAATGTCAGCATATTTTAAGTATAAAAAAGCTTTTTTACGTTAAAAAATTATATACCAGAATTAAATTTCTGGTATTTTTTTATGGCAAATTTTTTATTATCTTCAATAAATCTTTAGACTACTTTTAATAATTGTTAATTTGCCCTGTGCTAATTTAATATTGTAGTTAAGAGCGCTCCCAATTTTTCATTTTTTTGGGGAATTGGGAGCGATTAAAAAACTTATGAAAAAGATTAAATTTAGCAAACTAAAACTATTTATTATTATTATTTCAATTTTTTTGCTTGGTCTTAGTGTTTCTTTAGTAGCTTTTGATTTTTGGCGATACACTCCTTTATCTACCAGTATTTCTATAAGTAAATTAGATAAGCTGTCAAAAAATTCTATTTCTTGTAGACAAGATTGTAATTATTTAATAAATTATTTTTTAAAAATTATTTGCGATAGAAACAGTATAAGTCAAAAAAACGTCACAAAAATAATTAAAATTTTAAATAGCCCACCACCTGATACTCCTTTTAAATTAGCTTTAATTAATTTCTTAAAAAGTAATTATTGTCTACAAAAACATCAAAACCTATCCTTAGCTCTTAAGCAAACTAATATAAGTAATTATTTAAATTATATAGATAAAAGTAGTATTAATATTAGTGAAAAAAATAGTATGATAGAAAATTTAAAAAAAATTATTGAAGATAAAGATTTGCCACTCACCCAAAGAAAAGTAGCCTTTAGAAGCTTGTGGACAGTTTTTAATAATATAAATTTATTTGATTTCTACTTGAAAATTATTAACAGTACTGAATCTGACACAATAATTTTAGAAGCTATAAAGGGGATTAGTAATATTGACGACAAAGCGAAGGTCTTTAAACTTAGTGATTTAAATTTATATCGTGAGCCTTTGTCTAGAAAAAATACAGAACTTGAGAAAGCAATATTATTTCTTGTAAGGGAATATTCTGAAATTTATGGTCCCGAGGTTAAAAGCTGGTTAAGTAAACAAACTATATCACCCGTTAACATGAGACTCTATGGAGAGTTGTTTAAATAATCTTTAAATATATGACAAGTTATAAGATAAGCTTATTAATACTTCTATTTCTTATATTTTTTATTTTTTTGTCACCTAAAACTTTGGCTATGCCAATTGGAACTTTGCTATATAGAACTTCTAGTGATGGACGCTTATATGGTTTAAATGAGGATGAGCTTATAAAAATTAAAAATGGGATAATAAAGAATATATATTCAGGTCATGTAGCTATATACATAGGTGAGGAAAATGGTGAACACTATATTGTAGAAGCTCTAGCCGGGGGACTACAAAAGACTCCTGCCCGCTACTTTATAGACTCAAGTCAAGGAGAAGAGTTTCTGGGAGCTAAGGTGCCTAGTCAAGCAACTTGGCTACAAAGACTTAAAGCAGCGGAAATAGCTAAGGTACTTAGTGAATTTTCTTTAGCTTATGATTTTGACTTCCACCACCAAAAAGGTCCTGAGAGCGGAGAATGGACTTGTGTTGGTTTAGCAGAAAAGGTTTATGAAAGTGCAGATATGATTAATCCCTATGACGTTTCAGCTTTAGTCTATAATAGCTCTGACTATAGCGTTGATATCACTCCTGACGGTTATGACGCGTATAGTCGCTATAATAGAAGAGGGGATTGTTTTTCTCGTTCTAAAGAGTTTTCTTTGATAAATCCATACACTAAAATGATTATGCCCTTACCTGAGGTCTTCGGCTTTAATGTTGGTAAGCAGTATGAAGAAAATCGCTATATTTTTTTACCCTATAGTCAATTTTTACAAGACTCCCTTGAAGATGTGGAAGTGGATATTGAACTAAGTAGCGACTTCATAGAGGAAGATATAAGGCCTAATTATCCTAGCTTAGTTATAGCTTTAAAATGGAGTTTTATAAATCAACCTTTATCTGCCCTTAAGAAAGTTGGCAGTTATTTCAGTAGGAATAAAGATATAGTGGAAGTAGAGAAAGAAAAAATCTTAGAAAATAATAAAATAGTTGATAATATTGTAAATAATAATGAGGATAAAACAGAAAATCAACTTAACTTAGAATTAATAAAGGAAGTTTTACAAGTAAAAAAAGATCAGCCAACTGTTTTTGAAAATAAACAACAAGTAGAAACTAAAGATGAAATAGAGCCCAGCTTTAAACTTTATCAAGTTTTAAGCGGTGACACTTTTATTTTAAATTCAGGTGAAAAGGTTAGCTACATTGGTATTAAAGCCCCAGAGCTTAAGAGCCTAGGATCTAAAGAAGATGAGTGTCTAGCTTGGGTGGCAAGAGAAAGAAGTGAAGAACTTTTAGCGGGTAAAGAAATTATTTTAAAAAAAGATCTAAATTTAAGTTTAAATAATTCGGGTAGCTTACTTCGTTATGTCTATATTAAAGAGGGAAATACACTTAAATTAGTTAATGAAATTTTAGCCAATGAGGGTTTAGTAAATATTATTGATTATTCAAACAATAATTTTTTTCCCGCCAATAATAACTTAATTACTAAAATATCTCAAGCAATAAATAAGGCAAAGGAAAAAAAATTAGGTATATATAGTTTAGCCTGTAAAAAAAAGATTAGCACAAATACTGTGCTTACAGGTGATGATGAATTTTTAGAAGCAGATAATAATATAAGTTTGTCTCTGTGGAAAAAATTAAAATCAGTTTTAGCTAAAAGTGAAAATTTAGAAGATAAAACAAAAATTGCTTTTAGAGATCAGTTAAATACAGAGCCTAACTTTAAAGATATATTTACTAATAACTCAAAAGAAAGTAATTATTCTAAATCTGAGACAAGTTTAGAGAAAAGTCAGCCTGTAGAGCCTGATGATGTTGAAAGTGAAAATAATTCCACTAACAGTCAAGAAAATAATACTAATAGTGGCAGTTCCTACTCTTCTAATTCAAGCTCTAATTCTAATTCCAACTCAAGTACTAATAGTAATAACAATAATTCTAGCAGTGGAGATATCTCTAATGAAGAAACTGAAACAGAAATAATTATTAATGGATGCTTAAGCTCTTTAGTTATTAGTAGAATTCATGCTGATGGAGATGATGATTGGTTAGAGATATATAATCCCTGTGACCAAGACGTGGATTTAGCCGCTGAAGGCGTTCGTTTAGAGAGGAGTGTTACAGGGGAAAATCCTAATATACTTTTACGTTTTGATGTTTTAGAAGATTATCTGTTTCAAGCTAGTTCAAGTAAAATATTAGCTTTTTCATCATTAAAAGTTGTCAGAGATGATGCCAGTGAAGATTTAAAGTCCGAGGCTGACGTTATAGCACTTAGAGATAGTTTTACTTGGGCTGGTTCAGGTTATTCTATTTTTTTAGCTAAAGGTGCAGTAAGCTCTCATAATGACGAAGATACAATTGATTTAGTTGGTGTGGGTAGTGATAGTCTGTATTTTGAAGGATCGGCTGCAACTGTAGAAATTCTAGAAAATAATATTTTAAGTAGGCGAGCCATGGCTAGTTCAACTTTTTTAAGTATGCAAAGTGGTGAACATAAAAACTTTCCCCCCATTTACGATAGTAATAATAATGCCTTAGATTTTTTACTTTGGCCGCTTGAAACTGACACATCAGGAGAAGATCCTATAACCTCAATACCTAATCCTAGTCAAGAAGAAAAATTATTGAGTTTGTGGCACTTTAATGAATGCCGTGGTCTTTATAGCTTAGATTCTTTAAATAGTGACAGTAGTTTAAGTTTTGACTGGCAATGGGTAAAAGGTCAAAGCGGTTGCGCTTTAGAAGCTGACTATCAAAAGGAACCCTTACTTTTTCCACTAAATAACAATTTTGATGCCAATAATTTCTCCTTATCTTGGAAGCAAAAAATTAAAGATAATGGTCGATTGGCTTTATCTTTCCAAAATTCCATAGATGAAAATTTTATTTTAACTCTAGGTGGATATTATATTGAAACAAAAACGCCATATGAAAGTCAATTAAGATATAGTAATACTAATGTAAGCACGGATAGTAATTGGCATAAAATGTTTTTAAATTTAAGTTTAAATCCACCAATTTTTAAATTGTATGAAGATGATAATTTAATTCTAAGTCAAGATCTTGGTCAAAGATTAGAGAATTTTGATATCTTAAGTATTAGGTCTGAAAATGGCTATAGTTCTTTGGATGAGTTAGGCATTTTCTCCCCCAGCCTTACAAGTCAAGAAAAAGATTCTTTAAATTATCCCTTGGAGCCATATAATCTTGTTACTAGAGAACCAGCAAGTTTAAAACATTATTGGAATTTTGATGAAGGACAGGGAAGTGTAGCAGTTGACAGTGTTTCAGGTAGTAATATTAATTTAGATCCTTCACTTTGGGCTAATGGGTTAAATAACTTTGCTTTAGAGCTTGATGGGAGTATATCGGAATTAGTTGTACCTTTACCTGCTTTTAGCAATGAAAGTGTAGCTATTACTTTTTGGTATAAAAATACCAGCACTGATGCTTCAGGTAGAATTTATTTAGCTTTTCAAGATGAAACTAGCGATGTTCTAGGTTTAAGAATGTCAGGATATATAACGGAAGTTGTTGCTTTAGGTAATGAGTATAGATTAGCAGAAACAGTTTTACCTTTAGATTGCCAGTGGCATCAAGTAGCTTTTATGTATAACGCATATGACTATAATTTAAAGATTACAGTAGATGGAGAAGAGAAGTACAGTTATGATTTTCCTTGGTTATCGGAAAAACCTAGTAAAATAGCAATTAGACGAGATAATTATTATTTCCTTTTAGATGAGCTTAAAATATGGCAAGGAGATGTTAGTTGGCAAAGTTTGCAATAGTTATACACAGAATTAGTCTTGACACTTTTTTAAAAAGGGATTATATTGTAATAATGTTTTATAGATCTTTTATTACTATCATTATTAAATAAAGAGCAATTTTATTGCTGCTACATTTTTCCTCTGCTCTTTATAATTACCCGGAACTTAAAAATTCCGGGTTTTTTCTATTCATTTAATGATTTACAGAATTATGATTTATTATTGGCTTTTTTAAAAAAATAGGTTAAACTCTATATGTATGGTAAGTCCAAAATTTCAAAAGGTATCTACAGGAGTTTTGACTGTTTCAGGTCAGACAAAAAAATTGTTTCAGGCAATATATTTTCAAAAAAAAGAAGCTGAAGCTAAACCTGAGGATATCAGTAGAATAAAAGTCTCCGCCTTAATTTCTAAGGTAGCTTTTTTTTACGAAAAAATTAGAAATGCGGTTGACTATGATGAAGAACATTTACTGAGAAAAAATGCTATTGAAAGAATATTGAAAAGACAAATTATAATTGAGGGTGTGTTAAAAATATCTAAAAGCGAAGAAATATCTCTTCATTTATTAACTGAGTTAATAAGGGCGGGTTATTTACCAAATAATGAAATAGTTGAAACTAAAATAAAGGAGATTGGAAATTTATTGGAAAAATATATTAAACTAAAAAATTTTTGTTTAGATAAAGTTAGCACTTTTTCTGATACGGAAACCGATACTAAAATTGTTAAAAATAAGATTAAGGAGCGTAGTGGTCTAGTTTCCTGGTTAATATCTTTAGCAGCTACAGAGATTGAAGAAAATTTGGGTTATAGTGATGTGCAGAAAACTGTGGTGCAAAATATGTATGATGATTTGGAGAGAAATATTCAAGCTCCGGAAAAATTAACTGAAACTTACAAAAAAGATTTAAAAATACAAATTTATTTAAGTATTTTTCGTCGTCATTTAAAATACAATGATTCCATGCTAGCTTTAATTTTATTTAGATATTACAACAGTGAATGGTCCGGAAAAAATATTTCTGAGACAGAAATTTATGAAATAGCTAATAATATTAAAACTCTACAGTTAGCTATAGATAGACAGTTGCATCATCCCCTGATTAAGCAAATTGATAAGATTAGTAAACAATACTCAGTATTTTATCAAATTTTAACTGAAACTATTGGTGATAAACCGGTAAAGCTCTACAATGAAGTAAAAAGTGATGCTAAAATTTATTATCAAAAAATAAAAGAAACCTACACTAAGAAGTATAAACTCTTGAAAAAAAGCCTTTGGCGAAGTGCGGCTAGAAGTATTATTTATATCTTTTTAACAAAGTCCATTTTTGTAATTTTAATTGAGGTTCCAGCTATTTCTTGGTTTGGTGAAGAGTTAAATTACCTAGCTTTGTTTATAAATATTACTTTTCCCGCTTTACTTCTATTCCTGATGGTTCTTTTGACTAGAAAACCTAGTAGTAAAAACCTACAAGCCGTAGTCGATGGAGTGCAAGAAATAACCTATACTGAGCATAAAAGAACTCGTCCTTATTTTATTTCTCCCCCTGTAAAAAGAAGTTTTTGGGTAAATTTAATTTATAATATAATTTATACTGCAACTTTTATTTTTACTTCCTATGTGACTATAAGGATTCTTTTATCTATTAACTTTAATTGGGTTAGTATAGCTATATTCTTGTTTTTCTTGGCTTTTGTTAGTTTCTTTAGTATAAGAGTAAAGAAGAATATTAAAGAAATTATTATTGCTGAAAGAAAAGATAATTTAGCTGATTTCTTGTTTGATTTCTTTTATATGCCAATTGTGGCTACGGGTCGCTGGCTTTCAGATAAAGCTTCCAAGGTTAATATCTTTATATTCATATTAGATTTTATTATTGAAGCACCTTTTAAGGTTTTTGTAGAAATTGCTGAAGATTGGACTAAATATGTCAAAGAAAGAAAAGAAGATATTATGTAAACTTAGTATATATGGGTCAATTATTTATTATTTCCACGCCAATTGGTAATTTAGAAGATATTAGCTTCAGAGCTATTAATTGTCTAAAAGAGGTTAATGTTGTTTTTTCAGAAAATCCGGCAACAAGTAAAAAATTATTTTTAAAATATAGTATAAGTACTAGATTGAGAAAGTATAATCAGCACTCTACTCATTCTTTGTTAAAAGAGATATTAGAACTTTTAAGATCTGATAAAAAACTTGCTTTAATTTCTGAGGCTGGTACTCCAGGAATTTCAGATCCAGGATCACTACTTATTTCACAGATAAGACAAGAATTACCAGAGACAGAAATTATTCCCATTCCTGGTGCTTCTGCCCTTGGGGCACTTTTATCAGTCTCAGGTTTAGGGACTGATAAGTTTTTATTTTTAGGTTTTTTACCTCACAAAAAGGGTCGCTTAAAATTACTTAAAGAAATAGCTATATGTAAATATAGTCTTGTTTTGTATGAGTCTAAGCACCGTTTTTTAAAGCTTTTAAAAGAACTTAAAGAACAAGGTTTAGCGGATAGAGAAGTTTTAGTTGGCAGAGAAATGACTAAATTAAATGAAAGTTTTTATTTCAATACTGTTTCAGTTTTAGAAGAATATTTTATAAACAACCCTATAGAGACTAAAGGAGAATTTAGTTTAATTATAAAGAAAAAACATAAATAATTAATTTAAATAATTATGTCAGATAAATTTTATATCACCACGACATTACCGTATATAAACTCAGAACCTCATATTGGTTTTGCTGCGGAAATTATCAAAGCGGACGTAATTGCTCGTTATCAGAGATTTTTAGGTAAAGAAGTAATTTTTAATACAGGTACTGATGAACATGGTTTAAAGATATATAGACAAGCTCAAGAAAAAGGTTTAGATACTAAAGAATTTTGTGATAAGGTTAGTGCCAGTTTTAAAAGTTTACAAAACTTATTCAATTTAAGTTGCAATCGCTTTATTAGAACAACTGATAAAAAGCATATTGAAGCTACTCAGAAATTTTGGCAAGTATGTTTAGAAAATGGAGATATTTATAAAAAAAAGTATGCTGTTAAATACTGCGTTGGGTGTGAGTTAGAAAAAACAGATTCAGAATTAGAAGATAATCATTGCCCCTTTCATCCCAATTTAGATTTAGAGATTATTGAAGAAGAAAATTATTTTTTTCGTTTTTCTAAGTATCAAGATAAATTATTACAATACTATACTGATAATCCTGGTTTTGTTCAACCTGAATTTAAATTTAATGAAATAAAAAGCTTTGTCAAAAGAGGACTAAGAGATTTTAGTATTTCAAGATTAAAGGAAAAAATGCCTTGGGGTGTTCCTATACCTTCAGATGATAGCCAAGTGATGTATGTTTGGTTTGATGCGCTTATAAACTATATTTCAACTTTAAATTGGCCTAAAGAAGAGGAATTTACTAATTTTTGGCCTGGAGTTCAAGTAGCAGGTAAAGATAATCTTAAACAACAAACAGCTATGTGGCCAGCTATGCTTTTTTCAGCCTCTATTTTACCACCAAAAAAAGTGTTAATTTTTGGTTTTCTAACTAATGAAGGTAAAAAGATAAGTAAGTCAATGGGTAATAGCTTAGACTTAAATTATTTAGTAGATAAATACGGATCTTCTGCAATTCGCTACTATTTACTTTCAGCTATTTCTACCTTTAGCGATGGTGACTTCTCAGAAGACAGATTAAAGAAAGTTTGCAATGCTGACCTAGCTAATGGCTTGGGTAATTTAAGTTCTCGTTTAGCTAATTTAATTGAAAAAGCTAATTTATCTTTAAACTTAAAATTTGACGATAAATCTGAGGTAAGTAATAAATTTAAAAAATTAATGGATAATTTTGAGTTGCAGGAAGCTATTTCTCTTTTATGGCAAGAAGTTGATGTAATTAATTTGTATCTAAGTCAAAAGGCTCCATGGAAGGAAGAAGATCCAGAAAAAAAAGCTCATATTTTAAAGACAGCTAGTATAAAATTAATTAACATTTCTCCTTTAATAGCTTTATTTTTACCTGAAATAGGAGAAAAATTAGTGTCTCAGTTTATAGCCGATAAAATTACTAAACAAGAGGCTTTATTTTTAAGACTATAATTTAATTTTTATGTTTATCTTTGATGCAATTTTACTCATAATTCTCAGTGGATTTGTTTTCTATGGACTTTTTAAGGGTTTTATAAAAATGGTTTTTGACTTTCTTGGTTTTTTAGTAGGAATTTTTATTGCCACTCATTTTTATATACCCTTTGCTGCATGGCTTCAAGGTTTGGGTTGGGGTTCAGAAAATCTACTAAAAATTATTGCTTTCGTGGTCCTATTTTCTGTAGCTGCTAAAGTAGCGCGCATTGTTCTTTCGCTGGTTAGTAAGTTTTTTAAAATTATTTCCTTTATACCTTTTGCTAAAACAGTGGACAGGGTAATTGGTATTATTTTAGGCTTAGCTTTAGGTTCACTGTCTCTCAGTGTTTTAATATTTCTTCTAGCTAGCTACATTGGCGATGGTTCTAGGTTAGCCTCTTGGTTGGCTCAGTCTAACATTGTCCCTTGGCTTTTAAAAATTGCTAATATTATTATGCCACTTTTACCAGAGGCTTTTAAGGCGATAAAGGATATTATTGTTTAATTTATGGAAACTTTACAGATTGAAAAAAACTATAATTCAAAGGAGATTAAAGTAATTGTAGATTATTTAAAAAATGAAAAAGTTATTGCCATAGCCACTGACACAATTTATGGCTTTAGTGCTAAATTCAGCTCTCACGTAGCGAGAAAAAAAATTTCTAAGTTAAAGAATCGGAGTAAGAAGCAATATTTTGTAATTTTAATTTCTAGTTTGAATATGCTTAGAAATTATTGTATAGTTAGTAGTAGTCAAGAAAAGTATTTAAAAAAAATTTGGCCAGGAAATATAAGTGTAATTTTACAAGCTAAAGATAATTTAGAAATAACTGTAGGCTTAGCTGTGCGTTTTCCAAAAAATGATTACTTGTTAAAAATTATTAGACAAGTTAAGGAGCCAATTATTTCAACTAGTGTTAATATTTCCGGTTTTCCATCTATTTTAAAAGGTGAAGAAATATTGGAAAAATGGCAATTTGTAAAGGATAAGCCTGACTTGGTAGTTTTAGATAAAGAAGTAGCTTGTGGTAAGGCTTCTCAAATAATTGATATTAGAGATATGAAAAATATAAAAATAATTAGAAAATAATATGATGAATGAGGAGAACAAGAAGAAAGGTAAATATAGAATAAATATTTTTTTAGCTATAGCTTTAATTTTTCTAGCCTTTATAGTTGGTAAATATAATATATCACTAAGCGATAGTGTGAATAATCAAGATATTGGCATAGCTTATGAAAGTAAAATTGTGAATAAATACCAAGATGGAAATGGTGATTATATTAAAGAAATAGATTTTGATTTATACTGGCAAGTCTGGGACGAACTTAAGACTAAGTATTTTGATGCTGACAAAATTAATGAGAGTGAACTATTTTATGGCTCACTTAAAGGAATGGTAAGTGCGGTAGGTGACCCCTATACTAGTTTCTTAGATCCGAAACTTTCTAAACAATTTAGTGAAGATATGTCAGGTAGCTTTGAAGGTATTGGTGCTGAAATTGGTATTAGAGATGATATTTTAACTATTATTGCTCCTTTGCCTGAAACTCCTGCGGATAAAGCTGGAATTAAGTCAGGGGATAAAATTTATGAAATAAATGGTGAGTCAACTATGGGTATAAGTGTAGATGAAGCGGTTAGTAAAATTAGAGGACCGAAGGGAAGTGAAGTAATACTAACAATCTTTAGAGATGATTTTAATGAATCTCAAGAAATAACAATTACAAGAGATACCATTGAGATAAATAGCGTTAAAACTGAACTATTAGAACATAACATATTACTTATATCTTTAAGTAGCTTTAGTGATGATACCTTAAATTTATTTAATTTAGCAGTTAAGGAGGCGGAGGATAAAAAGGTTGCAGGAATAATCCTTGATTTACGAAATAACCCAGGAGGGTATTTAGATACAGCCGTAGAAGTAGCTAGTGAATGGGTAGAATCTGGTCCAGTAGTTATTGAAAAGTTTGATGAGGATAATGAGGAAAATTATTTAGCCAGAGGTATAGCTAGATTAAGTAACTATGAGACAGTTGTGTTAGTAAATGGTGGCAGTGCTTCAGCTTCAGAGATTGTAGCTGGCGCCCTGCAAGACTATAGCCTAGGAACTATTGTTGGTACGCAAACCTTCGGTAAAGGTTCTGTGCAAACTTTAAATCCTTTCTCAGACGGTTCAGCTTTGAAAGTGACTGTAGCTAAATGGTTAACTCCACAAGGTAGCTATATTACAGATATAGGGATAACCCCTGACGAAGTTCTTGAATATAGTTTAGAGGATTTTGAAAACGAAATAGACCCTCAACTTAATAAGGCTATAAGTATAATAATTGATAAATAAAAAAAGGGATCTATTTTTGATCCCCCTAATTTAATTGTTTTTTAACTCCAGTCGGCAAAGATCTCTGATCCGCCAAAAGAACACAGCTCTTCACGAGCAAGATTTTGCAAAACTTTTTCAAGTTCCACAATCGCAGATAAATCATTTTCGTCTTCACCGTTAATTTTAACTTCTTCAAGTTCAAAGTTATCGATAATAAATTGAGCAATAGTTTTGAGATTGCTACTTCTCTTTGTTAGATTCTCGGGTCCAATTAGTAGATAGAGAGGCGAACCATTGCTTTTGTTCAATAAGGTTAGTTTGTAATCCATAATTTAAATTGTTTATTAAATTGTTAAAAAAACGATAAATATTATATAATAATAATACATAATAATTTACTTTTTGTCAAAAAAATATAAATTAAAAATAAATTATAAATATGTCTAATAAACTTAAAAAAAAGAATAAAAAAAATACTAAGTATATATTTGTAGTTGGTGGAGTAATGTCAGGGGTAGGCAAGGGAATTACTACCGCCTCCATCGGCGTTATTTTGCAATCTAAAGGTTATAAGGTTAGTGCTATTAAAATGGATCCCTATATCAACATTGACGCAGGGACTATGAATCCGATTGAACATGGAGAAGTTTTTGTTACTGAAGATGGAGATGAAACCGATCAAGATATTGGTAATTATGAAAGGTTTTTAAATGAAAATATTTATAAAGAAAATTACATGACGACGGGTCGTATTTATCAAACTGTTATAGCTAAAGAAAGGAATTTAGAATATAAAGGTAAATGTGTTCAGGTCGTGCCTCATATACCAATGGAGATAAGAAGTAGAATAGATAAGGCGGTAGAGAAGACGGGCGCTGAGATTATGATTATTGAAGTTGGTGGCACTGTGGGTGAATATGAAAATTTATTATTTTTGGAAGCTGCAAGAGTTCTAAAATTAAAACATCCTGAGGATGTTTTATTTGTTATGGTTTCATATCTACCTTTTCCTAGTAAAATTGGTGAGATGAAAACTAAACCTACTCAGCACGCTGTTAGAAGTTTAAATAGTGCTGGCATTCAACCAAACTTTATAGTTGCACGTTCTGAGATAGCTATAGATGAAGTGCGTAGGGAAAAAATAGCTGTTCATTGTAATGTAAACTCATCCGATGTAATTTCCGCTCCAGATGCAGATTCTATTTATGATATACCAATTAATTTTGAAAAAAATGGTTTTGCTGAAAGAATTTTGGAAAAATTATCTTTAAAGAGTAACGGAGGTGATTTAAAGGATTGGAAAAAAATGCTTATTAAAATGAAAGCAGTTAAAGAAGAAGTTAATATTGGTATAGTCGGTAAATATTTTTCTTCAGGTGAATTTTCTTTAACTGATTCCTATATTTCTGTGATAGAAGCCTTAAAGCATGCTGGTGTATATAATCAAGTAAAAGTTAATTTACATTGGATAAATACTTCTGACATTGAAAAAAAAGGGACTAAAGTTTTAAAAAATTTAGCTGGTATTGTTGTACCTCAAGGTTGGGGTTCTCGTGGTTCTGAAGCTAAAATAGAAACTATTAAATATTGTCGTGAAAATAAAGTGCCTTATTTTGGTCTTTGTTATGGTATGCAAATGGCTGTTATTGAATTTGCCAGAAATGTTTGCAATTTAAAGGAAGCTAATTCTGAGGAAATAAACTCTAAAACACTAGATCCAGTAATACATTTAATGCCTGAGCAAGCTGAACTAATTGCTAAAAAAGGTTATGGGGGAACAATTAGGTTGGGTGCTTGGCCTTGTAAGTTAAAAAGGGGAAGTAAATTAGAAAAAGCTTACGGTAAGTTTAATGGTAAAAAAGTTGTTTCAGAAAGACATCGTCATCGTTTTGAGTTTAACAATGATTATAGAGAACTGTTTGAAAGTAAGGGTTTAACAGTCTCTGGCACTTCACCTGACAATAGTATAGTAGAAGCTATAGAAATTGCTAATCATCCTTTTTTTATTGGTGTTCAATTTCATCCAGAATATATTTCTAGACCACTAAAACCACATCCTTTATTTGTAGAGTTTGTAAAGAGTTGTAAAAAAAGTAAAATATAATTGTTATATATGCCAATATTTTTAATATTGACATTTGCTCAATACCACTAGTTTTATATCTAGTGGTATTGTTTATATTAAAAAGTGGTTATAAAAAATAAAAACAAGTTAGTATAACTTTAACTTGTTTTTAAATTTGAAAACCTTTTATTGTCAATTCAATATTATCTAGTTTTAACAATATTAACAAAAACAGTCTGTTTAAGTTTATTATTAAATTTTAGAATTTTTCTACTGGTAAATTTTACAAAACCTTCTTTAACAGCAAACAGAGTATCGTCTTTTCCTTTTCTAACATTTTCACCTGGGTGAAATTTAGTACCTCTTTGTCTTATAATTATAGCCCCATTTTTTGAATATTCTCCAGCATATAATTTAACGCCTAAGCGCTTACTTTTGGAATCTCGTCCATTTGAGGAAGATCCACCTGCTTTTTTATGTGCCATATATTTTTAGTTAAATAAAAAATAAAATTGTTACCAATTTATTACCTTTATAATAACAAAGCTCTATTTTCTTGTCAATATAATATTATTGTGTAATAAAAAAAGTCGTCTTAATAAAACGACTTTAATGTAAATTTAAAGAAAAATTGTTTCATCGGCTTTTGGTCCTACTGAAACTAATATAGTTTCATTGTTACCATTTAGATAGTTTTCAATAAAAGCTATAATAAGTTTTAACTGTTGTGGTAAATCCGTATAGCTATTTATTTTTGAAATATCTTCCTTCCAACCTTTGAAATCCGTATAAATTGGCGTACAGTTATCTAAAAACTCAGAATACATAGGAATATCTGAGTGAATAATATCACCCGATTTAAAAACCTTTTCTCCGTAATAATAGTCTGGTCCTTGATAAGAATAGCCCACGCAAACCTTAATAACATCTACACCACTTAAAACGTCCAGTTTGGTGAGAGCTAAATAAGTATTTTTAGCTCCGCTACTTAGAGCCTTTCTTAATAGAACTAAGTCAAGCCAGCCTACTCTTCTAAGTCTTTTAGTAGTTGCACCATATTCACCAGCAATTTTTCGTAATGCTATGCCTTGCAAAAATTCATTTTTTGAATTAATCGACAAATTGCCAGGATAAGCTTTTTCTTCTTCTTCCCGAGTATTATTCGCACAGAAAACTTGTGAGTGCTTAGCTCCCATTTCAGTTGGAAAAGGACCGTTTCCGACTCTGGTCTGCATAAAACCTTTTATAATCCCAATATCCATATCTACATCTGAAAGCGCTAAACCAGCTCCTTTTACCATTCCTTCTAAGGATGGGTCAGATGAAGTAACGAAAGGATAGGTTCCGTAATCAATGCTAAGAAGTAATCCTTGAGCACCCTCTAGTAAAATCTTTTTTTTATGCAAATTTTCTTTAACCAGAGACTCAGTATCTTTAATCATTGAAGATAATTTTTCTCCGTAGTTTAAGTAGCTATTAAAAATAGTTTCAAAATTAAAAATATTTTTAGGATCAAAGTATAGTCCAGAATCTAAATCTACAGCATTAAACAAATCTTCAAGCAAGAAGAGGTCAAAGTAACTGAAGAAGGGGAGTTTTGACTCTAAATGTTTTTTTAATTTTTGAGAAAAAACATCAGGGTTTAACAAATCATTAAAAGTTAATCCTATTCGAGACACATGGTCAGCGTAAGCTGGGCCAATACCTTTGCCAGTTGTTCCAATCTTAGAATTTTTAAAATTAAATTCTTTTAACCTATCCTCTAAAATTTGAGTGGGTAGTATAAGCTTAGCTTCTTGGCTTATTTGCATATTATCACAACTAAAACCTTCTGAATTTAAGCTTTCTATTTCTTCGCATAATGCTCGAGGATCTAATACCATATTTGAACCAAGTACATTAATTTTACCATACTTATCTTGAGAGATAGCGGATGGTAAGGCATGAAATACCTTTGCTTTATCACCTAGAAAAACAGTATGTCCGGCATTATTTCCTCCGCTGGGCCTAACAATGATATCAGCCCAATCGCTAAGCATATGAACTAACTTACCTTTACCAGTATCTCCCCATTGCAAGCAACGAACAGAGATAACATCAGAATTTTTCAATAAACTTTTAAACCTGGAATTTTTCATAATATCTATTTTAAATTTTTAAATAACAAAAATACTAAATAAGTATTAAATTATTATATTAAAGACAAGACTCAAAGTCAAGGTAAGTTTATAAATTATAAAGGTGTAATTGTGTTATAATTGTGTTATAATGTTTTTAGGAAATAATCAATTAATTGTTATATTATGAAAGTCAAGGTGAATAAAGAAAAGTGCATTAGCTGTGGTCTTTGTGTAAATATGTGTCCGGATATTTTTGAGCTTGACAGCGACGCAAAATCTACTGTTAAAAATCAACCCGAGGGGAAGCAACAAGATAATTGTGTAGAGCAAAGTATAAGTTCTTGTCCGGTTGAAGCTATATATAAAGAATAAAATTATGCCTGAAATTAATTTTAACCCAGAACTTAATCCGCAAAATAAACCAGATTCTTCTGTTGAAAAAAAAGAGGGTCAAGAGAACAATTCAGAAAGTAGTCCAGAAAAAAGGGAAGTCATTAAGGAAAATATTGATAAAAGCGAACAAGCAGTGAAAGTTCAAGCAGAAACTTCGAGTAAAAAAAAATCAAAAAACTCAGTTGTCACTGAAACTAATTTTAATAGCGACCAAGCTAGACAACTAAAAGAAATAGATGACGTTTTAAGTGAGGGCTTAGAGGATGTTTTTTTGGCACTCTCTAGTGAAAATCAGGCTAATTTTAAACAAGTTGGAGAAGAAACTAAGGTTAAGATTAATATTTTACTTCAAAAAACACAAATTAAGGTTGAACAAATAGTAAATTTAATTAAAAAATGGTTAGGAATTATTCCAAGTGTTAATTATTATTATTTAGAACAAGAAGCTAAAATAAAAGCTGACAAAATAATGAAGTTAAAAAAATAAAATCATCATTATGCCTTTAGATATTAATCCAATTTTAATTATAATTCCTATAGTAATAGCAATAGCTATTCTAGTTGTTATTTTTGCATTAAGAGCTAAGTATAAGAAAAATCAAATTGTGGAACATAAAGTTTTTTTAATTAAACTCCCTAAGGAAAAGCCTCAGGATGCTAATAGAGATGAAACTATACAAACTATGCAAGAGGATATTTCTAAAGGTGAGACCTTGTTAGCTGCTATTGGAGGACTAAGAGCTCAGAGAGGTCAGAAATATTGGTATAGAGGTCGAAGTGACCATTTTGGACTAGAAATTGTTGCTCATAATAATAAGATAGCCTTTTATTTAGCTAGTCCAGCTGACAAGACTCGTTATCTTGAACAACAAATTCATGCTTATTATCCCGAAGCCGTTATTGAAGAAGTTTTAGACTATAATGCTTTTAATATACAGAACCAAGTTTTAGCCGGTAGTTTAAAAACAAAAAAGAATTTTGCTTTACCTATTCGCACCTATAAAGACATGGAAGTAGATCCCATGAGCTCTATAATAAACGTTCTATCTAAACTGGAAAAAGAAGAAAGCATTTCTGTTCAATATTTAATTAGAAGTGCTAAAGCTTCTTGGCATTTGAGTATAAAAAATATTGTTAGAAATAGCTATAAAAATAATTCTTTACAGTATTCTTCGGCTAGTGGTGGGCTTGGTAAGACTTTTTCTTTTTTATCAGATATGCTTAAGTCAGGTGCAAAGTCTAAGTCAGCTGAGCAAAATAGCCTGGACACGAAAAGGTTAACTGCTAATGATGAAGAGTTGCTTAAAAAAATGGAAGAAAAAAATTCTAAAGCGGGTTTAAATGTAAATTTAAGAATGATAGTAAGTGCCAAAACTGGAACTCAAGCAAAAATGTATTTAGAAAATTTAGCTAATGCTTTCAGTGAATACAATGCTTACGAAAAAGGTAATAATTTTGGGTTTATTGATAAAACTAAGCAAAAGCAAATTATTCACGACTTTATTTTCAGACGTTTTGATGATAAAAAAAGTTTTCTCTTAAACACTGAAGAAATGGTGGGACTATTTCACTTACCCACCAGGACTATGGAGACACCAAATATTTTATGGTTGACTGCTAAAATAGCCCCAGCACCCGCTGATATTCCAACTGAAGGGTTGTTACTTGGTAAAAATGGCTACAGGGGGGTTGTAAAAGATATATACTTACAAAGACCGGATAGGCGACGTCATACTTATGTTATTGGTAAATCTGGAACAGGTAAATCAGTACTAATTACTAATATGGCGGTTCAAGATATTGAAAATGGTGAGGGTGTATGTGTTTTAGATCCTCACGGTGACTTAATTGAAGATATAATTCAGAGGGTACCGCCTGAGAGAGCTGAAGATGTTATAGTCTTTTCTCCGGGAGATATTGAGAGGCCAATGGCCTTAAATCTTTTAGAGTATGACCCAAAATATCCTGAACAAAAGAGTTTTGTTATAAATGAAATGATTGGTATTTTGGATAAATTATATGATTTAAAAGCTACTGGTGGGCCAATGTTTGAACAATATATGAGAAATGCCTTGCTTCTAATTATGGATAGTCCTGAGTTAGGATCAACTTTAATGGAGGTGCCTAAAGTTTTAGCAGATGAAGATTTCCGTAAACTTAAATTAACGAAATGTAAAAATCAAACTGTAATTGATTTCTGGGTTAAAGAGGCTGATAAAGCAGGGGGAGATGCTGCTTTAGCTAACATTGTGCCTTATATAACTTCAAAATTAACTCCATTCATTTCTAATGACATGATGCGACCTATAATTGGTCAACAGAAAAGCTCTTTTAATTTTAGGGAACTAATGGATAGTCAAAAAATACTACTAGTTGATTTACCTAAAGGCGTGATTGGTGAAACCAATGCTTATTTACTTGGTATGATAATAGTGGGTAAAATACTCATGGCTTCACTTTCTAGAGCAAACATGGCTCAAGAGGATAGAAAAGATTTCTATTTATATATTGATGAATTTCAAAATTTCACTACTGATTCAATTTGCGCAATTTTATCTGAGGCTAGAAAATATGCTTTAAATCTTACTATTGCTCATCAGTACATTGGTCAGTTAGCCCAAGATAATAATACTGAAATAAAAGATGCTGTATTTGGTAATGTTGGCACGATGATAAGTTTTAAAGTTGGCTCTGAGGACGCTGAATTTTTAGTGAAAGATTTTGGACCTACTTTTAATGAGTTTGATCTTATAAACATTGGTAAAGGCGTTGCTTGTGCTAAAATTTTAGTTGATAATACTTCTACCAAACCCTTTTCACTGCAAACAATCTGGCCAATAATGGGAACGCGAAGGGAAGATATGTCTGCTAAAATAAGGAATTTAAGTCGTCTTAAACATGGTCAAGATAAGCGTATTATTGAAGCGGAGATTAAGAAAAGAGGATTGTCGTCATAAATTTTCTTATAATCTGCTATTACGGTTTAAACTTTATTATGGATGAATGTAATCTCTTCTGGTAAGTCTTCAGCTTGGATCAAGAAAAAAACAAAAAAATTACCAAGAGGAAGTCTTTGGGCAAAAGGATATTTTGTTTCCACTGTTGGTGTCGATGAAATGACTATTCAAAACTACGTTAAACACCAAGAGCATCATCAGGTAAATATACAAAAATTACCCTTATAGTATATCGCCCACATAGTGGGCAAGATAAATACCACCGGCTATTTTGCCGGTGGTAGTTTATTTACTAATTAGTTTTTTTATTATATAATATATAAATAAATTAAAATAATTTATGGCTAATTTATATAGAAAATATAGACCAAAAACTTTTGCAGAAGTTTTCAGTCAAAATCATATAAAAATTACTCTACAAAATGAGATTATTGGCGATAGTTTAAGTCAGGCATATCTTTTCTATGGCCCAAGAGCAGTGGGTAAAACTACCTTAGCTAGAATTTTAGCTAAAAGTGTTAATTGTTTGAATAGACAGGAAGCTGAGCCTTGTAATGAATGTGAAAATTGTCAAATTATTGCGAGTAACCAAAGTTTGGAAATAATTGAAATTGATGCAGCTAGTCACACAGGAGTTGATAATGTCAGAGAAAATATCATAAATTCAGCTCAAATACCACCCTCTAAACTTAGTTATAAGGTGTTTATTATAGATGAAGTCCATATGCTTTCAATTTCAGCTTTTAATGCCTTATTAAAGCTACTAGAAGAACCACCCAAGCAAACAATGTTTATACTCTGCACAACTGAGGTGTACAAGATACCTGAGACAGTAATTTCGCGCTGTGAAAGATTTGATTTTAAAAAAGTATCCATAGCTGATACAGTTAAAAAATTAGAGTATATTCTAAAGCAAGAAGGTGTAAAAAGTGATGATCAAGTTTTAGAGTCTATAGCTAAGCAAGCTAATGGCTACTTACGAGATGCCGAGAGTTTATTAGATCAAGTTTTATCTTTAAAAAAAGAAGGTAAAATAAATTTAGAGGATGCTAAATTAGTGTTACCACAAAGTAACTTATCACAAGCAATTATTTTTTTAAGACATTTGTATCTAAAACAATCTAGTCAAGCAATAAGTTTGTTAAATGATTTAATAACCAAAGCCGTGGAACCTAAAATTTTTAACCAAGACTTAATAATATTAAATAGAAGAATTTGTCTAGATAAAATTGATCCTAATTTATCATCAAAATTAGGTCTTGACCTTGGCCCTAGCTTAGAAAAAGATTTAATTGACTTAGAAAAAGACATTGACTTAGAAATAGCTCTAAAATTTTTAGAAGAGTTCATAAATCTAGAAAATAAATTAAAAAACTGCGATTTAAGTCAATTACCACTTGAGGTGGTTATTATAAAATTAAGTGGATTAAGCACTAAAACAAGTTTTATCGACTATAATTTAAGTAATAAGCCAAAGAAGGAAAATAATCTTGTGCCTACATCTAATTTGGGTTTAAATCAAGATAAAAAAGATTTTGATACTCTTACTTCAAAACAGGCAAGTGTTTTAAAAGAGACTAATAAAGAAGTAGTAAATATTAGTATTAAGGAAGTGCAAAGTAAATGGAAGGAATTTTTATTGACAATAAAAAAACATAACCATTCTTTAACTTTTATACTACAAAATTGCTTTCCTAATAAAATAGAAGATGGAAAAATTAATCTTCTTTGTAAATATAAATTTCATGAAGAAAGACTGAAGTCAGCTGCTACTCTTGAAACTTTAGAAAAAATTTGTCAGCAAGTATTTAAAAAAAGATTAAAAATTAAAGTACAATTAGACAGTAACTTAAATATTTCCCAGTTAACAAATTCAACTACTAACAAGGAGTCTACAGCAAATAAAATTGAAGTTGACAAACATGAGGATAAAAAGCAGTCTGCTAAGGAAAATAAAAACAATTTAAATAGTGTTTTAAATATTTTTGGTGGGGAAATTATCAGTTAAATTAAATAAAAAAATATGTTAGATATAAAAAAAATTATTAAGCATCCGAAAGAAGTTGAATTAGCCTTACTTAAAAAATTAGATAAAGGTAGTTTTAATTTAACAGAAATTATTAATTTGGAAATGAAGCGAAAGCATATAATTACCGAAATGGAAGCTTTACAGGCTAAAAAAAATCAGTTTACCAAAACTCGTCCCAGTGAAGAAATAATTTTAGAAATGAAAAATAATACTCTAGCAGTTAAAGAAAAAGAAAAAACTTTAAAATTACTAAGCATTGAATTAAATGATCAATTAGCTTCTTTGCCTAATTTACCAGCTGAGGATGTTGTCTCAGGTGATAAGGAGAATAATAAAGTTATTTTCAGCTATAGTGATAAACCAGAATTTAATTTTAAAGCTAAAGATCATATAGAGCTAGCTGAGAATTTGGATATTATTGATTACAAGAGAGCCACTAAAATGTCTGGTAATGGTTTTTGTGTATACAAAGGTGCGGGTGCTTGGCTAGAGTGGGCTTTGTTAAATTTTTTTCTAGAGTATCACGCAAAAAATTCTTATCAAATGCTAATTCTACCATTACTTTTAAATGAAGATTCTGCTTTTGCTTCTGGACATTTACCTAAGTTTAAAGATGATTTGTATTGGACTCAAGATAAACTCTGCTTAAATGCTACGGCTGAGATGATGCTGACTAATTATCATAGAGATGAAATATTTAAGGAAGGTGATTTACCTTTAAAATATTTCGCTTATGCTCCTTCGTTTAGAAGGGAAGCGGGTAGTTATCGACGGGAAGAGAGAGGTATGATCAGGGGGCATCAATTTAACAAAGTGGAGATATTTCGTTTTACTAAGCCAGAAAATTCTTGGCAAGCTTTCTCTGAAATGACCGAAGAGATAAAGGCTATTATGGAAAAATTAGATCTTCATTTTCAACTCAGCCAATTAGCGGCTAAAGATTGTAGCGCTGCTATGGCCAAGACCTTAGACATAGAGGTTTGGATTCCAAGTATGAGTATATATAAAGAAGTTAGTAGTATTTCCAATGCTACTGACTATCAAGCTAGAAGATCTAAGATAAGGTATAAGTCAGAGTTAAGTGGTAAAAATGAGTTTGTTCACACCCTAAACGCTTCCGGACTAGCTACTAGTCGTTTAATACCAGCTATTTTAGAACAAAATCAGCAAGCTGACGGAAGTGTTATAATACCTAAAATATTGCATAAATATTTAGATAAGAATTATCATATTTTAAAATCTATCTAAATGAAGAAAAGCTATAAATTTAGAATAAGTTATATTTTTTTGTTAATAATTTTTTTTATTAGCCTTTTTTTAATTAAAGTAAATTTTAAAAAAGTCGAAGCTAAGGAAACTTATCCAAAGTTGGTTAATTATTATTTAAATTGGACTATTAACCCTTCCGATGCTAAAGATTTGGCTAAATGGGATGTTTTAATTTTAGATATGGAAATACAGGAAAGTGGTCCAGAGATCATTAGAGAAATTAGGCGTCTTAATCCAGAAATAAAAATATTAGCCTACATTGCCTCTCAAGAAGTAATTGACTATAGTCGTGGAAATTTTAGCCTAGAATCTACTCTTAGGGCTAAACTCTATAGGCAGATAAGTGAAAATTGGTGGCTAAAAGATAAAGATTCAAATAAGATAATTTTTTGGCCAGGAACAAACATGCTAAATGTCAGTGATGGTTGCGGATTATCGTCTCAGGGAGAAAGATGGAACGATTTTTTACCTAAATTTGTTAGTCGTGAAATTCTTAGTACAGGACTTTGGGATGGAATTTTTTATGATAATATTTGGGGTGATATAAGTTGGTTAAATTCTAACATTGCTATTTCTAATAATAAAAATATATCAGAATCAGAATTAAATAACCTTTGGCTTAAAGGTACAGAGAAAATATTACAAAATACTCGCAAATTAAACCCTCAAGCCATTATTATTGGAAATGGTAAAGTTTTTTTTGATTATCAATCTCACTTAAATGGCATGATGTTAGAAGGTTTTCCTTCTGAGTGGGAAAATGGAGGTGCTTGGTCAGGATCGATGGAGACCTACTTTAAATTAGATAAATATAATAAAGAACCAAAAGCCAGTATCATTTTACGTTTTGGCGGTAGTGAAAATTATCAAAGTTTCCGTTATGGAATAAGCTCAGCTCTCTTAGGTGATGGGTATTTTGGTTATAACTTAAGTCAAGAGGTTCAGGGTCAACTTTGGTGGTTCGATGAATATAATATAAATTTAGGAAAAGCCCAGAGCTCAGCCTATAATTTAACTAATTATTCTGATAATAATACTATAGAAGAAGGCTTGTGGCGAAGAGATTTTTCTTTAGGTGTATCTATTGTAAACTCCAGCTCAAAAAAACAAAAATATGTTTTTGAAAAAGAAGAATTTGAAAAAATTAGCGGTTATCAAGATCCAAAAATAAATAATGGTATGCTGGTAAATTATGTTAACTTAGAGCCTAAGGATGGTGTAATTTTACTTAAAAAAAATACTGAGATTATTGATTCTGTTTTTGATAATGGTTCATTTGTTAGAGTTTTTAATGACCTTGGTAAACAACAACAAAATGGTTTTTTCTCCTATAAAGCTAATTTTCCTGCTCAAAGTCAAATTATAGTCTCTGATATTGATGGAGATAATAATTTAGAGATCTTAGTTAACTATCAAGGAGAAATAAAAATCTATAAAAATGGGCAGATTATTAAAAGTTTTAAGCCTTTTAATGCTAATTTTTTAGGAGAAATCTCTATAGCTGTAGCTGATCTAAATAGTGATAAGACTAAAGAAATTATTGTGGGAGCGGGGAAGGGCGGGGGTCCACATGTAAGAGTTTTTTCTAAGGATGGCGTGCCTTTAATTGGTGGTTTTTTCGCTTATGATAAAGAGTTTAAAGGTGGAGTAAATGTAGCTGTTTTAGATTTAGATGGCGATGGCAATAAAGAGATTATAACTGGTGCCGGTCAGGGCGGGGGTCCACATGTAAGAGTTTTTTCTAAGGATGGCGTGCCTTTAATTGGTGGTTTTTTCGCTTATGATAAAGAGTTTAAAGGTGGAGTAAATGTAGCTGCGGGCAATGTTAGTGGTGATTGTAATGGAGAAATAGTTGTGTCAGCTGGACTAGGTGGCTTACCTCGTGTTAAAATATATAATAAAGATGGGAAAATGATTAATGAATTTTTAGCTTATGATAAAGATTTTTTAAGTGGTGTGAAGATTGTCCTTAGTGATTTAAACCAAGATGGTAAAAAGGAAATTTTACCAGCAATATTAGAATTTTAAATATGACTAAAAAAAAAGAAACAATTGAATATAGTAGAGAAGAAGGTAATTTATCTGTTGTAAAAGATGACAACGATAAAGATATAGACCTTAACTCTAGCCAAGGTCTAAAATTAAACTCAGGCGGACTAAAAATGGGTAAGGGGGCTAATATAGTAATTGGTAAAATTGATATTAATTCAGGTTTTAAAAAACGACATGAAAAGCACTATCGAGATAATAAATTTCATTTAATTGCTGACTTATCAATGGCGGTTGTAATAATTGTATTATTACTGGCAGTATTATGGTTAAGTTTTTGGCAACCTAAAAAACAAGTAAATTTAAATTCAAAAGCCTCTTCAGTAATCGAGAGTGGATCTTTGGAAACTTTTACCTTAAATTATGAGACAAAGAATAAGACTGAAGATGTTAGTGTATCTGTTAAATTACCAAAGAACTTTGAATTAATAGACACTTTCCCAAAAACCTATGATGAAACTAGTAATACCTTTAAACTATCTAATTTAAGCGCTGGTTCAAACGGTGAAATAAAAATTATTGGTTATATTTTTGGAGAGCTAGGTTCTCATCAAGGTTTAGGATTTGTTTTTAATTGCTCGACTTGTGGTAAAAACGGAATTTTAAATTCTTTATTATATAATATTGAAAGTTCAGCTATTGACATGCAAGTTTTAGTTCCTGATAAATTCTATAACAACCTAGAAACTCCACTTAAAATCAATTTAAAAAATACTAGTTCAAAAAATTTACACAAGTTAGTTATTGAAGCAGGAAATAATTGGCGTTTTAGTAACAATGAAAATATCTACAATAATAAGCTGATAATAGATGAGTTAAGAAGTGAAGAAAGTAAAGAGATAGAATTTAACCTTGTTCCTCTTATAGATCAAGAAAAAACGGATTTAGTTTTACAGTTAAAAATTGAAAAGAATAATGTTCTATATGAACAAAATACTTTCAAAAAATCTGTTTTAATTAGTAACCCTAAACTTAAAACTAATTTACGTATTAACTCTACCAATTCCGATATATCTAAAACTGTAAGTTTCTCCTTAAATTATCAAGACCAAGAAAATGAAAATATTTCTAATTTAAATTTTAAAATAAAAACACCTGAGGATTTTAAACTAACTAATTTACGCTTAAAAGAATCTAACGCTAATTTAAAAGTTATTGATAACTTGATTATAGTAAACAAAGTTCCTTTAAAAAATCAGGAACAAATGATTAACTTTAGCGCTGACATTGAGAAGGTGCAAGCTAAAATTAATCAAAGTTTTAAGCTGTTAACTGAAACATCTTACTTACTTTCAGACCAAACTATAAATTATGATGTTGAGAGCGAAGCCTTAAAGCTAAACTCTGAAATTAAGGCCGAAGCTAAAGCCTATTTCTATAGCCCCCAAGGTGATCAAATTGGTATTGGACCACTTCCACCTGTGGTTGGCTTACCCACTACCTATTGGCTATTTTTTGATATTTCTAATTTTGGCAATCAATTAAGTGATATAAGTCTAAGTGGACAATTAGCTAGAAATGTATTTTGGGAAGACCAAAAAAATTTACTTAGAGGAAATTTACGCTATGGAGCTAGTAATAAAAGTTTTGTTTGGGAAATAGATAATCTTAGTTCAGATGATAAGACTAGTTCTCGTTTTGCTGTTAGATTGCTAGCTGATAGTGACATGGTGGGTGAAACTCCTATTCTTCTAGAAAATATGTATTTGAGTGCTTATGATAATTTTACCAAAAAAACCATAAGCTACAAATTAGCTGATATAGATACTAATTTAATTTTTGATAAACTTTCCCAAAACCAAGGAGAAGTACAACCTTAGTTTTTTTTATGATTGATTTTTTTAGACAACAGCTTAAAGCAAAATATGAAACTTTAAATACTATATTTATAGATAAAAAAAAGTTGTTATCTAATTTGTCTTTGCTCAAAAAGATTCATCCTCAATCAGATTTAATTCCTGTTTTAAAGGCTAATGCCTATGGACACGGTTTGAAACAAGTTTGTAAAATTTTAAATAAAACCTCACTTAAGACAGTGGCGGTAGATTCATTTCCTGAAGCTCAAATTGCTCTTAAATATTTTAAAAAGAATTTATTAATTCTTAGTGAAATGCCCAAGGAGACCTATGGCTATTGTGATCTAAGTAAAACAGAATTTTGTATATATAATGAAATAACTTTAAAATATTTAGCTCTAAAATACGGCAAGAAAATAAAAATACACTTATTCTTTAATACAGGAATGAACAGAGAAGGAATTAAAGAAGCTAAAACTTATATTGAAAAAAATATTAAATATTTAAATGAAGTATCTTTAGTGGGTGCTTGTAGTCATTTACTAGCCTCAGAGAGTGGGTCAAATAACGAAATTAACAATAAGCAAGAGAATGAATTTGCTCAAATAGTAAATATTTTACAATCTAATGGTTTTAAGAAATTAAAGACTCATTTAGCAAATTCAGGTGGTATATTTACTCTTAAAAACAAATATTCAGCCTATAGATCAGGTATAAGTCTATATGGTTATAATATATTAGATAAAAATCACTATAATTATAAGGTAGCTAATAATCTTAAAGCTTGTTTGAGTTTAGTTTCTACCATAGTTTCAATTCAAGAAATAAAAGCCAATGAAAATGTGTCCTATAGTTTTAGTTATAAGTCTAAAAAACCTTGTTTAATTGCAGTCATTCCTTTTGGCTATTTCGAGGGTTTAAGTAGAAAGCTGTCTAATAAGTCGCGACTAAAGATAAAAGCTCAAGGTGAGGAGATTTGGGCTAAAATTATTGGGTCTGTGTGTATGAATTTAACCTGTTTAGAGGTGGATATGAAGTATAGAGATATTATTAAAATAGGTGATAAGGTTGAAATAATCTCTTGTAATAAAGAATCAAGAAACTCAGCAGAGAATTTAGCTAAAGAAGAGGGAACTATTGTTTATGAAACTCTAAGTCGTCTCAGGGATAATATAAGAAGAAAAGTGATATAACATAAAGATTATTATATGTCAAAGAAAAAGAAATATCGTAAAATAAAGAAAAAAGATTATAAGGATAAAAGTTTACAAAATCCTTTTTTTAAAGATAGAAAGCAGGGAAGAGGGTCCAAGAAAAATACTTTTCGTTTTAAAAAAATAATCCTTTTAATGTTTACTATAGCTATATTCACTACTGCTTTATGGTTTTTTTATCTTTCAAATACTTTTAAAATAACTTCTATTGAAATAAGTGGAGAGTTTAGAGTTAGTCAAGAAGAAATTGAAAATTTGATTAAAAGAAACCTAGAGGGTAGAAAATTTATATTTCCTAATGATAATATTTTTGTCTTAAATAAAGAGATTATAATTGAAGACTTACAAAATAATTATAATTTTGCTAAAATAGAAGTATCTAAAATTATTCCAGATAAATTAAGTGTCGTACTATCTGATCGTCAATATATGGCGATTTGGTTTGAAGAGGGAAATTATTACTATATTGACGATCAAGGCTATGTTTTAGATAAAATAAATACCTTAGAAGAGATAGATTTAGACAATTATCCCATTATTGAAAATCAAAGTGCTATTTTAATTAAAGATAATATTGTTAATAAAGAAATAGAAAGCATAGATTTTATTTTACAAGCTTGGCAAAGTTTTAAGGAGGAAAAGTCAGATTTAAGTATAGAAAAATTTATTATAAAAAATGAAAAAAATAGTTTAAATTTACAATTAGCTAGTGGTCCAGTTTTGTATTTAAATTTATTAGAAGACTCTAAGGAACAGATAAATAACTTTATCATTCTATACCAAGAGGAAATTAAGGATAATATAGATAGTTTAAATTATATAGATCTAAGATATAATGAAACAATTTATTATAAATAATAATAAACAATATGGAAGGAATTTTTAAATTTACTTTTGCTCTAGCTATACTACTTTTTTGTTTGTTAGTTGTTGGTGTATTTCTACTTATCATAAAGATAGTTCTAATGTTTAACACTGAAGTAAGCTTAATGGGACTAATTATTACTTATCCTTAGGAACCTTATTTTATCTTATAAAGAGGGATCTAATTACTTAATTGTTATGTTTTGTTGTAATATAATAATAACTGAGTGTAAGGGATATTATACTCAGTTATGTTTATATTGATTTTTATGCTATAATTAACTAAAATTAATAAATTTATAAACTTCTATGACTTCTCTACCATTGCTTGATGACTTTCTACTAAGTCTTAAAGTAAATAATTATTCTCAAGAAACTATATATAATTATGAACGTGATCTTGAAGTTTTTGAAACTTTTTTAAATGATTCTAAGCTTAACTTTGATAAATTAATTAAAAGAGACATCTTAAATTATAAGGCTTTTTTAACCTCTATAGACCGTATTACCGCAAAAAAACAAAAAACTCAAGTAAAACTATCAGCTTATTCAATAAATCGCATGTTGTCCGCTTTAAGGGCTTATTTTAAGTATCTAATTGATAATGACTATCCAGTTCCCGTTCCTCCAGATGCCATTAAAATGCTTAAAACCATTAAGAAGAAATCTCAAGTACCAGAATTAGAGCAATTAGTCAAGCTTATAGAATCACCAAATAAGTTTGAAACAAATAACAAAATAATTCTTAGAAATAGAGCTATTTTAGAAGTGTTGTTTGCTACAGGACTTCGTATTTCTGAGTTAGTTAATATAAAAACTAATCAAGTTGATAAAGAGGGTAAAATTTTTGTTTTAGGTAAAGGTAAAAAAGAAAGATTTGTATATTTAACTCCTAGGGCTATTAAACATTTAAATACTTATCTAGAAATAAGACAAGATCAGTCCCCTTACCTGTTTGTGCCACTTAGAGGACTTCATGCAAGTGATAAGTTTAAAAAACTTTCTACTAATTATTTACAGGAAAGAATTAAAAGATATAGAGAACTTTTAGATATAAACATTCCCGCTTCTGCTCACTCACTAAGACACGGCTTTGCTACTTATTTAGCTGAGAAAGGCGCTTCTCCAGTGGCTATTCAAATACTCTTAGGCCATGAATCTCTTGATACAACCACTAGATATGTTCATGCCTCTGATAAGTATGCTCAGAAAATTCATCAGAAGTTTCATCCTTTAAAATAATATAAATTGTTGAACTTAAAAAAAGGCTTTCATTGTTTTATGAAAGCCTTGTATTGTAATTTTACTAACTAATTGACTTTGTCAATTTCGTCAATTCCATCAATTTCATCCATAGCTTTTTGGATGCTAGAGCGGATGATAGCGTTAATAAAAGCTATAAGAATAAATGATACTAAAATCATAGCTCCGGTAATAAAATAACCACTTACAACCAATCCGATCAAAAAAATAATGTTATTAATCTTGCTAATTGTTGGTCTTAAGCCGGTTTTTTTGCGCCATACATCTAAAACATGCTTTTTAAACATTTCAGTTTTATTTTTACTTGCTACAGCCTGAACAATTCTTGCAATAACCATAAACGGAAATGCAAACCATAGGGTGAAGATTATTACGTTTAATATAGCTGTTATATGAGACATTTCTGGATAAAGATAATTAATCCAAATTAAGGCGGTAATACCATAACTGATAATCAGTGATATTAAACTCATCAGTTTTGCCCTGAAGAAACTAGAGACTAAAGGCTTTTTGTCTTCTCTCCAAATATTCCAAATCACTTGTTCAACCTTTGGTGTAACTTTGTAATTTTTTATAGCTTTAACTTCTCTTTTCGTTAGTTTTCTTTTTTCTGTCTCTGAGTGATTCATTATAAAATTTTTTTAGTTAGTATTAATTATTAAATTGTAAAGTACAATATGTATTTATAATAACATTATATCATATATATACTTTTATGTCAAGTTTATGGTAAGTAACTCCTCACTGACCATATAAAAGAACAATAAAATAGACTTAGTTATCCACATTTCCCTCTTTGTTTTAGGTAAAGGTAAAAAAGAAAGATTTGTTTATTTAACCCCTAGAGCTATTAAACATTTAAATACTTATCTAGAAATAAGACAAGATCAGTCCCCTTACCTGTTTGTGCCACTAAGAGGACTTCACGCAAGTGATAAGTTTAAAAAACTTTCTACTAATTATTTACAGGAAAGAATTAAAAGATATAGAGAACTTTTAGATATAAACATTCCCGCTTCTGCTCACTCACTAAGACACGGCTTTGCTACTTATTTAGCTGAGAAAGGCGCTTCTCCAGTGGCTATTCAAATACTTTTAGGCCATGAATCTCTTGATACAACCACTAGGTATGTTCATGCCTCTGATAAGTATGCTCAGAAAATTCATCAGAAGTTTCATCCTTTAAAATAAATAGACTGTAAGATTTAAATTTTATTTCTCTTTTAAATAATAGAAAGCCCCGATTAATATTGTCGGGGCTGTTAGTTAAAAGAGCGATTCAAGTTGATCTAGTTAATAAATACTGGGAATTTTATTTTATTATACATTTTTTTCGTCAAATATATAAAAAGATTAGTTTTTATTATCATATCAAAAAATGATCCAATGATAAAAATAACAAGGCTAATTGTTATCACTAAACTAAGATTAAGTTGCAGATAAAATAATAATGCTATAGACAACACCAAGCTAATACCGGCTAATAAATAATAGTTTAAATGAGCGATTTCTCTGAGCAAAAAAATAGGGAAAATTATTAAGAAAATTACAAACAAAAATATTTTTATAAGCAGGTTTATAACTAACCTTACCAGAAATATTGCATAAGAGATATATAGAGTTAAAAGTAGCCTCCAAACAATGCTTCTCATCTTTACTTCACCGATTTTAGTTTCCAAATTTAAAATTGCTTCAGATAAACTAAAATTCTTTTTATTTTTAACAATCCAAATACCACTCTTTAGTTTAGATGGTAAAAATTTTAAATTATTATCAAATCCATTTAAACTGAAAACAGCTAAAAAAAGAAGTAATATTAATTGGATTACTATAAATAAAGAAATAAATGATAAACCTATTTCTGGAAAAAAATTAGCCTCACTTTGCATCGAGGTAAAAACCATTAACCCAAAGAAAAGTAATAAGGTAACAGCAATAGTTATAACTAAACTGCTCATTATTTTATCTTCTAGACTTATTTTAAACTTTTTACGGTCTATAAAAGATAAAGGGTCATTTTCTTTTTTTATTGAAAGCATTGCAATTATGGTTAATGTTTTTAATTTAGCACTTTCAAGAGCTAACAGAAAATTTTCAATTATTTTCATTTTATATAATTTTTAGTGAATATTTAATTTTAAAAAACATTTTCATTTAACTATAACAGATTAATCAGTTTATGTAAAGGGATAAGTATTAATTTTATTATTTTTATCTAATCCATTAAACATCTAACTGAGAAACCATTAGCACGCTTGTAATACATATTTCCATAAGAACGATACGAACCCGCTTTAGTGGCGTCTAAAGTAAAATACCAAGCATTCGTTTTGGTATATGATGTTGCTGACCAAAACCAAGCTCCCACACCAGGTGAAAATGGTATCTTATATTCACGGGTCATTCCCGCAGAAATAGCTGAAAAACCGACATCATTAATACCGTAATTATTTTCATCATAAAACCAATAAGGCTCTACAGAGGTATCTGTTCCCACCTTTTCATTATTTGGACCTAAAGCGGTCCTGCTTGATTTTAATCGTTTCCCCGCTGGTTCACATTGCCAATCTTCTAAACTAGAACCACAAGTATCAGAAGCTAAATAATGTTCTAAAATTGACCATTCATTATTACTGGGAATATGCCAGCCTTCTGGGCAAATACCTTGATTTTTTTGTGTTGAAGAATTACCAGAGATATTGCTAACCCCATTTTTGTATTGTACAGTTTCTGCCCACTGATAAAGACCTCCATAGATATCACAGTTAGCCTGATTATAGTCTAAACAATATTTTTCTATAGTAGCATTATCACTTTGTGCCGTATCTTTATTTATCATTTTACCCACATTAATATTCTTAGCTAACCAACATTGAGTACCGATTTTAGTACTAGGATAAAGTTCTTCTTCATATAAAATAGACTGACCACAACTAAATTCAGGGGTGCTGTATTTACAGTCTTGAGTTAAAACTGCTTCCTCGTTAGTACATGAAAGAGGCAATGAAGATATAATAGTTCTGTATTGTTTATTACTTGGCAAGCAATTAGCCCAATTTGAGTATACAAAAGAAGTACATTTTTCTACTGACACAATTTGGCTAGAAAAAATAGGAATTTTAGCTAAGTCAATATTGCTTATACCTAAGCCTAAATTCTTCATTACTAAAAAAGCATCGTCTGGTCTACCAAGAAAATATCTATTATTATTTTCTGGATTTACATACCAAGCTTCACCATTTTTTTCTGTTTGTAGAAATATTTTTCCGGCATGTTTTTTAGAAAAATTTAAGTTATGACTTAATTTGCCACTATTAAGTGGACTAAAATCGGATGATAATTCAGTAAAATCACTAAAAGTATCAAAGTCGCTATCACTATTATTTGGATCAGTGCCTATAGCAATCTCTAAGCTATCACTTAAACCATCACTGTCACTATCTACCCCAGAAATATTATCAAGAGATAAAAATATTTTAATCTTATTTAAATCATTGTTACTTATACCTATCCCCTGTTCTTTCATAATTAAAAAGGCGTCACTGGGACGACCTAAAAAAATTCTTTTTTTTATTCTAGGCTCAACATACCAAGCCTCTCCATTATCTTCAACTTGTAACAAAATACGCCCTGATAAATTATCAGCTAAAGAAGCTTTTGCTTCAGTTGTTGGCGCGACTAAGGCTAATATAACTAACACAAATAGAAATAAAACAGTTATTTTTTCAATTTTTAACATACAAAGTTAAATAATTTTTTAATTTCAAAAAGTAAATTATTTTATTTTTTCACATTGACTAAGCTCGTTTCTTTTTATTAGCTTATTAAGTTCAACTATATTGTTAGCTATGTCTAAATTTTTACAGTCATACATCTCTAGTATAGGGTCTTTATCAATAATTTTTTCATATAACACTTCTCTGCTAAGCTCTTGACTACTTTGACTGTAATCGTCATAGCTAATATCTAAAAAGGCTATATTTTCATTAATACCAAAATTATCGTATATGTAGTCTTTACTCATCTTATTAGGATAGCTTAAAAAATCATCTTTATAGAGATCTTCTCTGCTAGGATAAAATGTTATTTTATTTTTATCTTCTGATAAAAATACTGGGACTAAATTATAATATTCAGCTTTAGTTTTATAGATTATAACCGGATCTTCAGTGCCCTCTATCAAAGAACTATCGGAACCATTAGTATTATTTTCATTTATATTCTTATAATCCCTTTCATTATAATTAGACTCAATATTTGCTTTTATACTTCTACTACCCTCGCCAATAGTATCTATTAAATTATAGTCTTTTTTCTCTATGTTATTTAATTTAAATTCTATTAAATACTGAGCAATTCCATTACAATAATTACCACTTGCTTTTTGATTATTACTTTGAGAAATTTTTAAATTAATATTATTGTTATCTAAATTTTCTTCTATCTTTTCTATAGTCTCACAAACATTTATAGTTTGAATAAATTTTACATATAAATCATCATTTTCCCACTTCCAACGATAGGCACTGTATTCATTACCCAGACTGCCTGTGTATTGTATAATTTTAACAATTTCAAAATTATCATCAACCTTAAGATTAATATTATCCTCAAAGCTTGAATACGTTGACTCCGCTTGCTCTTTGGGTTCAGTATTATTTAAAACATTTTTTGGATTTGACTCTTTTTGCCAACTACAAGCTGAAGTTAAGAAAATGATAATAATGGCTAGAATAAATACTTTTTTCATAATTTGTATTATTAATAATTGCCTTTATTATAGCATAATATATTTTTTCTTGACATCTATTAGATTATTATATACAATACTAATAAGGATAAATGGCCGCCAAGGCTGTTTTTAAATACTAAATAAACTTATGAAAAAATTAGTTAACTACATTAAAGCCTCAATAGCTGAAATGAAAAAAGTTACTTGGCCAACTAAAAAAGAAACTCAACGTTATACTTGGTTAGTGATAGGAATTAGCTTATCAGTGGCTATTTTTCTAGGAGCTCTAGATAAGTTATTTAACTTTGCTCTTAGTTTTATTATTTAATCTTTAATACTTATGGCTAAACAAAATTTACATCAAGGTCGCCGTTGGTATGTGCTTCATACCTATTCAGGTTACGAAGAGAATGTAGCGCAAAACTTACGACAAAGAGTAGAAACTTTAGATGTGGAAGATAAAATTTTTAATGTTTTAGTGCCGACTGAAAAAAAGATAAAAATTAAAAATGGTAAAAGAAAGATTATTGAAGAAAAAGTTTTTCCAGGTTACGTTTTAGTTGAAATGGAAGTGACTGACGAATCTTGGTATATTGTTCGAAATACTCCTAATGTTACGGGTTTTATTGGTACGGGTACTAGCCCAACTCCAGTTAGTGATGAAGAGATAAAATCATTACAGAAAAGAATGGGTGTAGAAGAACCGAAGTATAAGATAGATGTAAGTCTTGGCAGTCCAGTTAGAATAACTGAAGGACCCTTTAAAAATATGGAAGGAAAAGTTACTAATATTGATGAGGCTAAAGGTAAAATTAAAGTCTCAGTTTCAATGTTTGGACGTGAAACGCCCGTAGAACTAGACTTTCTGCAAATTAAGAAATTATAAATTATAAAAATATGGCAAAGAAACTAGTAACAAAAATTAAATTACAAATTCCCGCAGGTCAAGCTAATCCAGCTCCACCAGTTGGTCCTGCTTTAGGTCAACATGGTTTAAATATCCAAGAGTTTTGCACAAAGTTTAACGATGCTTCTAAGGATAAAATGGGAGATATTGTGCCTGTAGAAATTAGCGTTTACGAAGATAGAAGTTTTGATTTTATTATGAAAACTTCACCGGCAGCTGAATTAATAAAGAAATACGCTAAAATAAAAAAGGGTTCAGGTAAGCCTTTGACAGAAAAAAATGGTAGTTTAACAAAAGATCAACTCAAAGAAATTGCTGAGATAAAAATGCCTGATTTAAATGCTAACGACATTGAAGCGGCAATGAAAATTATTGCTGGAACAGCCAGGCAAATGGGGGTAGAAATAAAATAATATAGATATTAATAAATTTTAACTTGTGGGAGCTATCTTTAGCGTAATTACCACTATTAAAACTATGAAAAATAAAAAAGTAGATACTAAAAAAAATAAAGAAGTTAAAAAGGAAGAAACTAAAACTGACTCAGCAGAGAGTTTACAGGATTTTAGTAAGATTAGTCAGTATAAACCCAGTGAAGCTATAGCTTGGGTGAAGAAACTACATAAAGCTAAATTTGATGCTTCTATTGAGCTTCATGTTAGATTAGGCATTGATCCTAAAAAAGGTGATCAGCAAGTTAGAGATGCGGTTAGTCTTCCTCATGGTACTGGAAAAACAGTTAAAGTTGCTGCTTTCGTTGAACCAGATAAAGAAAAAGCAGTTAAAGAAGCAGGGGCGGATTATGTTGGTGGTTTAGATTTAATTGAAGAGATTAAAAAAACTGAAAAAACTGATTTTCAAGTAGCCGTTGCTGAGCCAAGTATGATGAGAGAGTTAGCTAAAATAGCTAAAATTTTAGGAACTAGAGGTCTTATGCCTTCTCCTAAAAACCAAACAGTAACTCCAGATCCTGCTCAAGCAGTATTAGATTTAAAAAAAGGTAAAATTAGTTTTAAAAACGATACCACTTCTAATTTACATACCGTTATTGGCAAAGTTAGCTTTGAAGATGAAAAATTATTAGAAAATTTTAATGTAGTTATAGGTGCTATAAAGAAGGCTAAGCCAGCTAGCTCTAAAGGAATATATTTACGAAGTATATCACTTTGTTCTAGTATGGGACCAGGGGTAAAGGTTAGTTTATCAGAGTAAATTATTTAATAACTCAATTTGAATATATAAAAATACCACAAAAAGTGGTATTTTTAGTTTTGATAAACTATGTCACAAATATTTATATATATCGTGCTTACCAATAGAAATAAATAATATATCACCATTATCCATTCTTTCAAAAATAATTCTATAATTACTTGTTATTGAAATTGACCATATATCTTTAAATTTTCCATGTAATTCATGTAAACGAAGTGAGGAGTGAATTGGATTAATTCTGAATATTTTTTCTTTTTTTATAGCTAATTTAATAATTTCTTTTGGTAATTTTTTTAGCTCCTTAATAAATTTTTTGGAGTATTGTATTTCTTTGACTATCATACAAGCTCCTCTATAGACTTTGCTTTAATAGTTTTTTTCTCATGATATTCTTTCCTGGCTAATTTAATAGAAGTTAAAAGTTCAGTTTCTGATATAAGATCCTTATCCAAATAAAATAAGTATTTAACATAGCCAGAAACAGACTCAAATCCCCTTTTTTTTGATATTTCTTTCAATTCTTTTGTTGTTTCTTCGGGAAGAGATAAACTTAATACTTGGCGCATATTTTTAAATAAATTATTATAATCTTATTATAATACAGCTGTATTACAATTGTCAATAGTCTTAATATTTTTATCAAAGTTTATTTTTTAATCTTTTTTAAAGATTTCTTCTCATAATTTTCAATAACCTTCTTAAGTCCCTGTACTGCCATAACTGAGCAATGAATTTTTTGCTGAGGCAAGCCTCCTAACTCTTGAGTGATAATATTAAAGTCAAAATTACTTGCCTCCTTTAAGCTCATCCCTTTAACCTTTTCTGTCATAATTGAAGCAGTGGCAATATTAGAAGCACAACCAAAGGACATAAATTTAATATCCTTTATAATTCCCTTCTCTACTTTTAAAGAAAAATTAAGCTGATCCCCACAGACCATATTGCCAATTTCAGCATAGGCATCAGCATTTTTTATTTCACCAATATTTCTAGGCTTTAGAAAATGGTTTAAAGTTTTTTTAGTATAATTAAGTGCCATATATTTAAATTATTATTTATTTAATCGGACTAAAAGCTCTTAGCCTTGCAACTGAAGCTTTCAAAACCTGTATAACTATATCTAATTCTTTCTTAGTATTATATTTTGAGAAAGAAAAACGAATATTACTATTTAAATAATCAGGATTAATATTAAGTGCTTGTAATACATAAGAACTTTTTAAATTCTTAGCACTGCAAGCTGAACCTGTTGAAACACAAATTCCGGCATGAGATAAATCCATAAGCACTGCCTCTCCCTCCACTCCGTGAAAACGCAAATTTAAGTTAGATGGTAAACGATTTTTAAGAGAGCCATTTAATTTTACATTCTCTATTTCAGTGCTAACTTTGTTTAAAAAATAATTTCTTAAATTTATAACCTTTTCTTTGATTTTTTCTTTATCTCTATAGGCAATTTCCAGGGCTTTAGCAAAGCCCATAATCCCTGCCGTATCAATAGTCCCTGCTCTAAGATTATTATTTTGTTCACCGCCACTTATAAGAGATTTTATTTTTATCTCTGGAGAGATGACAGCTAAACCAACCCCTTTAGGACCATGGAATTTATGAGCAGACAGAGTTAAAAAATCAATATTGTTAGCTTCCATATCAATATCTATATAGGGCACAGCTTGGACAGCGTCAGTATGAAAATATACTCCATGTTTTTTAGTTATTTTAGCAATTTTTTTTATATCTGAAATAGTACCTAACTCATTATTAGCTGTCATAATAGAAACTAACACCGTCTCTGGTCTAATCATTTTTTCTAGTTCTGAAATATTTATTAAACCACTTTTTGAAACTGGAACATAAGAAATCTCAAAACCTTCTTGAGTTAACTCCTTGGCAGGCGCTAATACACAAGGATGTTCAATTTGAGAAACTATTAGATGATTCCCCTTTTCTTTATTAGCCCTCATTACTCCTTTGATAATAAAATTATTAGCTTCAGAGGCACTACCTGTAAATATTAATTGTTTATTTGTAGCACCTAATATTTTAGCTGTTTTTTCTCTAGCTAAACTTAATTCTTTATCAATTTGTTCACCAGCTATATGAATAGCTGAAGGATTAGCAAAGCTGTGAAGAAAATATTTTTCCATAACTGAAACTACCCTGGGATCAACCTGAGTAGTAGCAGCATTATCTAAATATATTAGCATATGTATAGTAATTAATTGTAAATGCCTTTTATGGCTCTAATATTACAGTTTCAATTACCACCGCTTCCAAAGGTCTATCATACATTCCTGTGCTTACTTGACTTATTTCATCTACAATTTCCATTCCACTTACAACTTGACCAAAGACTGTGTGTTGACTTGTTAGTGGAGCTTTATCAAAGTCTAAATTAGCATTATCAGCAACGTTTATGAAAAATTGAGAACCACCTGTATCAGGACCACTATTGGCCATAGAAATAGTTCCTCTAGTATTGGACAAACCTTTTACGTCCTCATTAGCTATAGCATAACCTGGTCCACCTGTTCCCCATCTATTTTCTAAACTATCATCTTTAGTTAAAGGATCTCCTCCCTGGATCATAAAGTTTTCAATTACACGATGGAACTTTGTTTTATCAAAATAAGCATTTTTTGCCAGTTTTAAAAAGTTCTCAGTCGTCAAAGGAGTTTCTTTGGTAAATAATTCTAATTTAATGTCACCTTTATTTGTTTTAAGTATAGCGTGACTATATGTATCTCTAAGTAAAGCTCCCTGATCTTTTTCTTGTATCATATTATTGGAATTAGTGTTAGTACAACCAGCTAAGACCATAGTCAAAGCTAGTAAACTAAAAATTAAAAAAATTTTTTTATTTTTCATATTTTTTAAATTAAACATAAAATTCATTTTTTATTTTTTTATCTATTTCTTCATTTTTTTCACTTATTACTTCCCTGGCTTCTTCTCTAAGCTTCTCTAAGGGCTTTTCTTCTAACTTTTTTGCTAATACTAAAAGCTCTGATTTTTTGTTTAAATTAGGGTTGTCTATAACTCTTGATAATAAAACGTCCAGTATGGCCCCAATCTTTGGTCCTGGGCTAAATTTTAAATCCTTTATTAAATCATCGCCACTAATCTCTAACATTTTAACAGAAATTGGATCATTTTGCACCTTTTCCATCATATATTCCAAATGCCTTAGTTTATAGGGTTTTGCTTTTGGTGTTCCTGATCCTAATCTATCAGCAATTCTCAGGTCAATTAAATCCTTTAAGTTTTCCTTGCCAACTTTTTTAATAAGTCTTCTAACCGAGGCTGCTGTAACTTCATCTACGTTATAGTAAAACATATGATTTCTGATTAAGCCAACAATTTTTTCTCTATCCTCATTTTTAAATTTTAGTCGTTTTAAAATCCTATCAGTTATTTTAGCCCCAATATACTCATGATTATAGAAAGTAGCTTTACCAGCAATAATTTTTTTTGATTTAGGTTTACCAATGTCATGAAGCAATGAAGCTAATTTAACCCGCCAATCTAAACTCGGGCAAGTCTCTAAAGATCGCCAAGAATGATCAAAAACTGTATATATATGATGATGATTTTGTTTAACTCCAACGGCTTGTTCAAGTTCGGGGATAATATATTGCAAAAGTTTGTTTTTATGAAGTCTTAAAATAGCTTCAGCTGGCTTACTAGTTTTAAGCATTTTAATTAATTCATCTCTAATTCTTTCTTGAGAGATAAACTTTAAACCACTAGCCATTTTTATAATTCCCCTTTCTGTCTTGGGTTCTATTTCAAAGTTTAGTTGTGATGATAGACGAATAGCTCTGAGCATTCTAAGAGCGTCCTCTTTAAACCTGTCTACTGGTTCACCTACGGCCCTAATTATTTTCTTATTAATATCCTTTAAGCCTCCGAATAAGTCAGTTATTTCTCCTTTAGCGTCCATTGCCAAAGCATTAATAGTTAGATCTCTTCTTTCTAAATCTTTATCTAAATGAGTTTCAAATTTAACTTCATCAGGTCGACGCCTATCACTATAACCTTTCTCAGAGCGATAAGTAGTAATTTCAATTACCTCAATTACTTTATCATTCTCATCTTTTAAAGGTAGTATAACCGTACCAAAATCATTTTGATATTTAGAACCCGGAAAAATTTCTAAAATTTCTGTTGGCAAGGCATTAGTGGTTATATCCCAATCATTGGGGATTTTTTTCATTAAAATATCTCTAACCGAACCACCAACAACATAAGTTTGGAAGTTTTTTTTAGTTAATGTAGTTAAAATCTTTACAATATAGTCAGGTAACATATTTATGAAAATTTTCTTGTATATTTAGTATGTAAAATTTTGTGATCAATTTTTTCTTTTTCTAACCATTTAATCATCTCAATTGCCTCTTTATTTTTATGAGCCTGTCTAAGCTTTTTTTGTGAATCTATTCTATAAAGAGCTTGACGTCTTTTTTCTCTAATTTCCTCAGTAGTAGGAATAGGTTGACCACCGCCACCAATGCAACCTCCTGGACAAGCCATAACTTCAATATAATGATAATTATCTAAGTGGTCAAGTAAACTCTGAGCATTTTTTAATCCACTTACTACTGCCACCTTTAAGGTTTTATTAGCTATCCTATAACTCGCCTCTTTAATCCCTTTTAAACCTCTAACTGCCTTAAATTCTAAAGCTTGAAAGCGACTTTTGGGACTAAGCATATACTTAGCAGTTCTTAGTGCTGATTCCATAACTCCACCTGAGCCACCATAAATAGCTGCAGCACCACTATGAGAGCTAAGTAAGTTATCGGGTTTTTGGTCTTTTAATTTATTTAACTGTATGCCTTTTTTATGAAGCATATAGGCTAACTCTCTAGTAGTTAAAACTTCATCAATTAACCTTTCACCCTTATATTTTAATTCAGACCTACTAGACTCATATTTCTTAGCAGTGCAAGGCATAATAGAAACTGTTTTAATTTTTCTACCTTTTTCAGGATTTAACTTAGCATAATAGGTTTTTATAAGCCCGGCATTATGTAGTTGTGGTGAACGTGAAGTAGTTAAAAGAGGGATTAAATCAGGACGATAAACTTCAATATATCTTACCCAAGCTGGACAACAAGAAGTCATCATCGGTAATGGTTTTTTTTCTTTAATTCTCTCGATTAATTCCTTTGCTTCAACTAAGGTTGTTATATCAGCCCCAAAGTTAACATCAAACACAGCCTCAAAACCTAAAAGTTTTAAAGCACTAAATAATTGACCTGTTACTATTTCACCCGCTTTTAAACCAAATTCTTCACCAATACTAACTCTAACTGCTGGGGCAATTTGAGCCACAACTTTAATTTTTGGATTATCTAATAAATTTCTAACCTGCTTAAAGCTACTTTGTTCTTGAGCTGCTCCAACAGGACAATGCAGAGCACATTGGCCACAGTAAACACAAGCAAAGCCATTATCTTTAGAGGGCTTACCTTTAAATCGGTTTAATTTTGGCTCTATTTGCTGTTTATAGCCCTTTTTACTAAGTTTTAGGTGTGATATGCCACTTAAGAGTTCACAGGCTTGTAGACAACTTTGACAGTCAATACACTGAGATCCATCAATTTCTACAGCCGGACCAAACTTATGGGTTTTTCGGTCATTTTTTCTATCGGCAAATCTGGTTATTTTTAACTTATATCTTTTAGCTAAAGCTAAAAGTTGACAATCAATATTATTTATACAATTACCACACTTTTCCGCGTGTTCAGAAAAAATCAATTCTAAATTTAAATTTCTTGAAAATCTTACTTTTTTACTATCAGTTTTAACTTCCATACCTTCCGATATTAAAGTAGAACAACTAGTTTTTAATTTCTTCTCTCCTTTAATCTCCACTAAACAAATACGGCAATTTCCTTTTATCGGCAAATCAGGGTGATAACAAAGAGTCGGTATGAAAATTTTATTTTCTTTAGCAACATCTAAAACTGTTTGTCCTGTATTACCAAAAACTTGCTTATTATTTATTCTAAAGGAAATTTTTTTATTCATAATAATTTAAGTCAAACTTAAGCTAGGGTTAATATTTTTTAAATATGATTTTATTGGAATTGGTAGTGAAGAGCCCAGAGCACAAAAAGAGCTATAACTAAGATTGTCTAATAGATCTAAAAATAGAGGCCAATTCATTTTTTTAGAACTAAGCATTTCATATAGTCTATAAATTCCCTCTCGACAAGGAGTACACTTACCACAAGAGCTATTAAGGTAAAATTCAACCCAATACTTTATAAGCGAAATAGCCTCATGATCTCTTAGATTATAGATAGTGATAGATCCACATCCCGAAACTTCTTCTTGTAGTTGACCTTGATTAAGGACTTCCCCGCTAGCATCTCCACCAACTTGAACAAAAAAATCAAAAGCCGGTAAATTTTTAGTTTTTTTTAAAACTTCAAAAATACTTAAATTATCTTTAAGCTTATATACTCCCGGATTAAAACAAGCCCCTGAGATAGTATAGAACCTCTCTTGTTTATATTTTTCTTTAGCTGCTAAACTAACGTTATATAGAGTTTCAATATTATTAATTAATGTCGGACCATTTCTGTAGCCACTTTCCACTGGAAAAGGGGGTCTAAGTCCAGCTTCCAAGTGATTACTCTCTAAAATTGAAAGTAGAGCACTTTCCTCCCCCGCCATATAACCTGCGTTTTTAGGCTTGTATACAATTTTTATTTTCTTATTTTTAATTTGACGTTTTAACTTCCTTTCAAGATATTTAAAATTATGATTTAAATAAAGAAAAATTTCCTTAGCTTGTAAATAATTATCGGCTAATTCCAGTGCTTGTAAAACGTCTTGACTATAATTTTTTAAAATATATTCATCTTTTTTTACCCCTGGTTCACCTTCAGCCCCATTAGCTATAATATATTTATCTCCTGAAAAAGACTTAACCAATTCCCATTTCTTATAAACCGGAAAACCAGCGCCACCACGCCCAATTAAATTAGCTTTTTTTATTTTAGAGATAATATCTATCATTTTTTAGATTAAAGATATTTTTTAGCAATTAAACTAGCCAAGTCAACTAATCTTGAGCTATAACCCCATTCATTGTCATACCACGCTAGAACTTTCAACAAATCACCATCTACAAGTTGAGTAAATTCTAAATCAATAATTGTGCTATAACTAGAGCCTACAATATCAGAAGAAACTAGTTTTTCTTTAGAGGCAGAGATAATTCCTTTTAAATCTGGATTTTTTTCAGCTTGTAAAAAAATATTATTAACTTCTTCTACGCTCATCTTTTTTTTCAATAAATAAGTAGCGTCAACTAGGGACCCTACAGGAATAGGTACTCTCACTGCAATACCATCAATTTTATCTTTAAGTTCACTAATTACAGTAATGGTAGCCTTAGCTGCTCCAGTAGTAGTGGGTACTAAATTAACTGCTCCTGCACGACCTCTCCTATAGTCTTTTTGAGATCCATCTAGAATATTTTGACTGGCGGTATAGGCATGGATAGTGGTCATTATAGATTTTTTAATACCAATTTTCTTTCTAATAATTTCAGTTAAAGGTGCTAAACAATTAGTTGTACAAGAAGCACAAGAGATAACTTTATCATTCTTTTTAAGACTCTTTTCATTTACACCAAGTACAATAGTATTTACAAATTCATCACCCTTAGCAGGAGCAGAAATAATTACTTTTTTAGCTCCAGCTTTAATATGTTTAAAAGATTTCTCTTTAGTTCTAAAAAAACCGGTGCATTCTAAAACAATATCTATATTTAATTCTTGCCAAGGTAAATTTTCTGGTTCTCGCTCTGAGAAAAGTTTTATTTTATCACCACCAATTTTAAAACTATCTTTAAAAACCTGAACTTTTTTATCATATTTACCATAAATACTATCGTATTTAAGTAAGTAAGCTAAACTTTCACTATCAGATAAATCATTAATAGCTACGACTTTTAAGTTAGGATGTTTTTCTAAAATAATCTTTAAAGTGGCTCGGCCAATGCGACCAAAGCCGTTTATAGCTACATTTATTTTTTTGCTCATAAATTAATATTTAATTATATAAAATTATACTTAATTATTTATATAATAACATAATTAAGTATTTTAAGGTAATTGAAAAAATATTTCAAAAAATATGTTATAATTATAATATAATTTTTAATCTAAAAAAATATGGATATAATGTATCCAATGGTTTGCGTTTCACAGGTTTCAATATTTATTAACCAAGTAAGTTTATGTTTAATTTTATTGGCAATTTCGCTTTTATTTATAGGTAAAAATATTAAACCCAAGTCAAATATTGTGTTAGCGATTATTTTTCTAATTATTACCGTATTATCTTTAATATTTAAATTCTATTTATCTTTTATATTAACGTCAGCAATAATTACATTGTATTTCCTTTTAACGCATAAACTAAATTACTCCAAAAAAATATTATTATTATCAATTTTATTTTTATTATTTTCTATATTTACAGCCATTTTTTTTAAAACTCCATTTGCTATAATAATTTGCCTATTAGCCTTATTCTTTTTTATTATTATTAAGTCAAACTTATCTAAATGGAGATTTTTAATTTCTTTAATTATAATTATTATCGCTTTCCTTTTTCTAATAGAAAAAACTGTGACAAGTGATTGTGCCCCAGGGTATATTAATCAAAGTACTAATATAAAAAATAATTTAATGCCTAGTAAACTAGTTCCGCAATATTTTAAAGCTAGAGATTACAGATCATTAATAGAAGCGATAAAAAGCAATAATGTATTTTCAAAAATTATTAATTCTGACCCTAAAAAAAATACAATTAAAGAAGATGTTAAAAATATTCCTATAGAAACTTGTTCCTACGGTTCTGATTATTATAGTGAGCTAAAAAATGTAAAATTTGATGACATTTATCAAAATTCAAAAAATTTACAAGACAAGGTTATATATAATGAAAATCGTAATTGGATAATAATTACTAGAGAAGTTGATGATACTGTAATCAAGGTTGCAATAAGAGAAGAAAATAAACGACCAGTTGATAAGACTAAAAACGAAAAAACTATTTACTATAATTTATCTGCATCAACTCCTTGTCAGAATAACACACAAAATTTTAATTCCAATAATAAAACTATGAATGTGATTAATGGCTTATTTGATGATTTAAAGATAAATTCTAATACTGACCGGAATATAAAATTACATAAAAGCCCAAAAGTGTTTATGGAATAAATCTATAAATCTTCATCTTTCTTCTTTTTTTTATGCCTATTTAAATCTACTTCAATAATTATATTTTGCTCACCTTTTTCCTTAGCTAAAAACTTGACATCAACTGATTGTTTTAATATATGATGACCCACAACAATTCCTTTTTTTCCGTCAACATTAACTTTAGTTCCTAATTCTGGCATTTTTTTAGCTAATTCTTTGTAAGTATCTTGTTCATAAGCTAAACAACATTTTAAACGCCCACACATACCTGATAAGCGTTCACTACCTCTATGGGCTATTTGCTGACATTCAGCCATGTCTGAAGTTATAGAAGAAAACTCTTTAATAAACTGCTTACAACAAAGACCACGACCACAAGGCCCATGATCACCATTAATCCTGGCTTCGTCACGTGTACCAATTTGCGTTAGACGAACATTTACTCTGAAATGTGAAGTTAAGTCTCTGACTAAGTCTCTAAAGTCAACTCTTCCATCTGAAACAAAAGCAAAGTTAAAACGATTTCCAGAATATGAAAAATGCATATCTACAAGCTTCATAGGGAGATCGTATTTTTTTATCATTTCCTGACAATAATCCATAGCCTCTTGTTTCTCTTCTTGACTAGCTAAATCATTATAGTCTGATGGTTCAGTTAATCTAATAATTTCTTTTAAGTCATCTTTATCCTCAGTTTGATCACTTAAATTACTAAACCCAAAAACAGTCCCTATTTCTTTACCTAAGTCGGTCTCGACAATAACTTGATCACCTAAATTTAATTTTAACTTAGCTGACAAAAAATTATAGGGTTTGTCCCATGAGGAAAATTTTACTAAAACAACCTGATTTTTTTTCATAAATAGATATATTAAAAAACTTTAGTTAAAATCATTAACAATCTACAGTTCCTAACTAAAGTTTCTAATTTTTAAGACAAACTAAAGCGAACAAATTTGGTAACTTTAGCATCCTTTAGAAATTCTTCTATTTTAAGCTTTTCATCTTTAATATACTCTTGCTTATTTAAACAAACTTCTTCGAAATATTTATTAATCTTGCCCACCATAATTTTTTCAATAATCTCAGCTGGTTTACCTTCTTTTTTTAATTGTTCTCGATATATTTCTTTCTCTTTTTCAATTTTTTCACTAGGAACTTCTTCTGGGCTAATACAAATTGGATTAGAAGCAGCAATATGCATAGCTACTTCAGAGGCTAATTCTAGCTTATCTTCAGTATCTAAGGCAACTAAAATACCTAATTTACCACCCATATGCAGATAGCCTGCCACAGTTTTATCACTAACTATAGAAAAATTATTAATAACTAATTTTTCTCCAATTACTCCGCTTAAGCTTTCTAACTCTTCTTTAACAGTTGACTCTCGCATAGGAGCCAACATTAAATCGTCTATTGTTTTTGGTTCAATATTTTTAATTACTTCTAATACCTCATTTACAAATTCTTGAAATTTATCATTTCTTGCCACAAAATCTGTTTCTGAATTTACTTCAATCATGTATGCTTTAGTATTGTCATCACTAACAACAAACTTAATAATACCTTCATTAGCTTCTTTGCCTGTTCTTTTAGCTGCTTTTGAAATGCCTTTTTTTCTTAAAATTTCAACTGCTTTTTCTAAATCACCATTAGCTTCATCTAAAGCTTTTTTACAATCAGTAATCCCTGCACCAGTTTGTTCTCGCAATTGTTTTAATTTCTCCATATTTTTAAGTTAAATATTATTGTTTAATTTCTTTTTTTGTCTCCAGAAGAGACTTTTTAATTGTGTCTAAAATTAAATTAATAGTTTTAGTTGAGTCATCATTACAAGCAATGGGATAATTAATATTTTCTGGATTCACATTAGTATCGCAAATTCCAATTACAGGTATATTCTTTTTTATAGCTTCAGTAACAGCTGTTTTTTCCTCTTTAATATCCCAAATAAATAGCGCATCGGGTAATTTATTTAAATTTGCCAAACCACCTAACCTCTCGTCCATTTTCTTAATTTCTCTCTCAAAATTACTTTTTTCTTTTTTAGTATATCTATCAAACTTACCAGAGGCCTGATCCTCTCGTAAATCTAAATATTTTTTTATTGATTTCTTTATAACTCCAAAATTGGTTAAACAACCACCTAACCACTTTCCTACTACAAAAGGCATATTAGTTGCTTGAGCCATTTCTTTCATGGGTTTTTGTACTTGTTTTTTAGTTCCTACAAATAGAACATTTTTATTTTCCTTGACTAAACTAGACATAAACTCTAAAGCCACTGCTAATTGTTTTTGGCTTTTTTGTAAGTCTATAATGTATAGACCATTTCTTTCTGTGAAGATAAATGGAGCCATTTTTGGGTGCCAACGGCTAGTTCTATGACCGAAGTGCATACCTGCCTTTAGCATTTCATCTAAACTTGGAATTTTTGACATATTTTTTCTTTTTTTCCTCTACTCTTTTAATTTGCTTAATTTGCCAGCAAACAAGAAAAATATAAAGAGTATGAGAGATAAATTAGTTTGTTAATAAAAAAGAGGCAATCCTCTTACTTCTTATATAATAAAAGATTTAATAAGGGCTGTCAATGAAATCATAGATTTATTATAATATATTATATTTTCCTTCTAAACTTAAAGACAATTAAAAGTAAAACCATTAAAAATATAGCTAAAATTAAAACATACCAGAATGTAAAAGGGTTATTAGAAAAAGGAAGAGATACATTCATGCCATAAAAACTAGTTATCATAGTTGGAAGAGTTAAAACTACTGTTAAAGTTGTAAGTAGTTTCATGGGTTCTGTTTAACTTATTAGTTGAAATTACTTCATAGGATTTTCTAACAGTAGTTATTTTATAGACATTACTTTTACAAAGTTCAGTCATCTGTTCGTTTATAAGCTCCAAATCTTCTAAAATATCCTTATCTTCTTGATAAAAGTTAAAATTTTTACCTAAAGAAATAGATTTGAGAATATGTCTCATGGGTAGTAGTGCTCCAAGAAATTCATTTAAAATAATTTCAAAACGAACAAAATTAGCAATATCTTTTTCTGAAACCTTATCTATATTAAAACTAAAATAATTAATTTTTCTATTTATTTGAACTAATAAGTGATTATATCTCGTTTCAACTTCATTGAAAATTTGCAAAAAAGCTTTAATCTTTTGTGATGTGTAAAAATTTTTCTGCTTTTTTAAATTTTTAAGTAAAAATTCAGTATCTTCTGAAGCTAACATTAATATGAAATTTGATCCAACTACCAGTAAAGCTGAAAAAGTAGAAAATTTATCCTTATTTTTATCGACATTAGGAATTCTAAAAAAAATATAAGAATTACTTTTATCATATTCTAAACGAGGAGCTTCGTAAGGGTCAAGAGCATCAGCCACTAAACCTTCTTCTAAGTTAAACTTATTAATTAAAAATTTAAGTTCTTCTTCCGTCGGGCTCTTAACCATAACTAAAGAACCAATTTGAAATTTGTTAAGCTCTTTCATTTTTTTACCAACTGTGTGGTGAAAATATTTAATCATACATTATTTTAAATTTATTATTTATATTCTAGCACATACTTAAATTAAATAAAAAAAACTACATATAATATGTAGTTTAAAAATTTAGGCTATTAATTTTTAAATGGACGCCTAATATTTTTTTAAGTACAGGCTATAAGTTAATATTTTCCTCTAAAAACTTCCAATTAATTAAATTATTTAAGAAATTATCAATGTAATCTGGCTTTTTATTTTGATAATCTAAATAATAAGCGTGCTCCCAAACATCAAAACCAATAAGAGGTTTTTGATTATGAGCAATTGGATTGTCACCATTTGAGGTATTTTCAATTTTTATATTACCATTTTCAAGTATTAACCAAACCCAGCCACTACCAAAATGAGAGGAGCCTACTTGCTTAAATTCTTCTTTAAATTTTTCTAAACTACCGTAACTACTTTGAATCATTTTAAGTAATTTCTCGCTGGGTTTTTTATCTCCTTTGGGAGATAAACTTTGCCAAAAAAAATCGTGATTCCATACTTGAGCTGCATTATTGAACAAAGCTTGATTTTGCACATCCTTAGAACTTTTTATTATTATCTCTTCTAAGGGTAAATCAAGAAACTCGGTTCCTTCACTTAACTTATTAGTCTTATCAACATAAGCCTGATGGTGCTTACTGTGATGAAACTCCATGGTTTTTGCAGAGATATATGGCTCTAGATCATTATATTTGTAAGGTAAATCTTGTAAGTTTATTTTCATATGATTAATATTAATTATAAATAATTTCTAGTAATTTATTATATCAATAATTTATGGGCTTGTCTAGTTTAAAAGCTAATCTTAAAAAAGAAAAAAGACCAACGATTATCTGCTGGTCTTTATTATTTTTGAAGAAAAAGTTAAATTTTTTTAACTTCCTTCAAGGCAATAAATTCGTTTGGAGTTACTGCCCAAGAATGATCACCCCAATCTGCTTTTGGAGTGCCAATTTTGAGGTAGTACCCATTTTCAAAGGTTTCTTTGTAAGGAACCTTTTCTTTAAAGGGCGTGTAGTCAATAATGAAACTGACTTTATCCTCGCATATTCTGCGCTTAATTTGCACCGACATCGGAACTCTTCTTTGTCCCAGCATATATTCTGAAACAAAAAAATTCTGTATAATATTTACTCCACCAATTTTCAGCAATTTACTAAAATGAGGCTGAACTTTAATGATTTTAAAGTCACTGTCACTACGGCTAACAACCGTGGTAGCGGGAACAATCTGTAAAAGCAGCGCTTTCATGGAGGGTATCTTCTCCACTAGCACTAATACATCCGGTGTTAGAGTTTTGTAAATATTTTTCAAAAACTTGGCTTGTGGCCAGTTTTCTGTTACTAATTTTGTAATTTCATTAATTTTTCTTGACTTCGCTTGTAAAACCTTCATTATTGCTCCTTTTTTAAATTGTTAATAATCAAAATCTTATTACTATATCACATATTTTAGATTATGTCAACAATATGATGATTTTTGGCTTTTTTATTTGATTATTTCATAGATAATTAGGAATTTAATCATTAAAATTGTTAAAAAATTGTTAAAAAATTTAGTTTTGTTATATAATACATTTATATAATTAAATTAAATTATGAGAAGAAGAAAAAATCAACCTACTGCCTTGATACTAGCCATATTACTGGGCTTTATAGGTATTCACAAATTTTATTTGAGAAAAATTAAAAGTGGTATCTTATATCTACTTTTTTCTTGGACTTTTATACCCACTTTATTAACTATTTTTGATGTTATTGGATTGGCTTTTAAAAGTAAAGAAAAATTTGATAAAAAGTATAATCAAGCAGCCTAGTATATAATTTAAACAATCAACTTTTATTTATTCCTCTAACTCAGCTAAGTACTTTACTTTTATCTCATCTAAGCTAAGACTATTATTTAAAGTAAACTTACCAACCCTCGTTCTCTGCAAGTTACTTAAATAGGCTCCCGTGCTCAACTCCTTACCTATATCTTTAGCTAAAGAACGAATATAGACTCCTTTAGCGCAAATTACTTTTAGTTTTAAAACAGGACAGAGATAATCCAATATCTCTATTTTTTTTATCTCTACTTGTCGACTAGCTAATTTTTTTATCTTCCCTTCTCTAGCTAACTTATATGCCGGGGTACCTTTAATTTTTATAGCACTATATATTGGAGGCTCTTGCCAAATTTGACCTATAAATTTCGTTAAAATTTTTTCAATATCTGATCTGTTAATTTCTATATTAGTTGTTTCACAAATTATTGTTTTTATTCCTTCTTCATCATCTGTACTGCTATTTACTCCTAGACGTATCTCAGCGATATACTCTTTTTCTCCTTCAACAGCTACGGGTAACTGTTTAGTGGCCTCTCTACCAATACCAATAACTAAAACTCCCGAAGCTAACGGATCAAGTGTTCCCGCATGACCAATCTTTTTAGTATTAAGAAGTCTCCTGATTTGCCCTAAAAACTGGTTAGAGCTTGGTCCTTTTGGCTTATCTACTGCAATTAACTCTTTCATAAATTAATTTAAAGCTTTATAATAATAATAATTTCTATATTAATTCATTATATGAGAAAATTAAACAAAGTCCAAATTTTCATTATCGTCTTTCTAAGCTTTCTCGCGGTTGGCTTTCTTATATACAGCAATTCATTTAATAATGAATTTTTTTGGGATGATGATGATTCTATTGTAAATAATACCTATATTAAAGACATTAAATATTTTCCACGTTTTTTTTCTGAAAATTTAATTGCCGGTACAGGGCAAATTACTAATTATTGGCGACCGGTTCTTTTAATAAGTTTTTCTTTTGATTACCATTTGTTTGGACTATCTCCCATAGATTTCCATGTTCATAATACGCTCCTGCATATTTTATCTGCCTTTCTTATTTTTATTCTGCTATATAAGCTAAGCAAAGGTAATTTACTACTCTCCTACTTCCCTGCTTTAATTTTTTTAGTTCACCCTCTACAAACAGAGGCAATAACTTATATAGCCGGAAGAGCTGATCCGCTCTCAAGTGTTTTCTCATTAATTAGTTTAATTTTTTATTACTATTATAGGGAGAAGCTAAAAAATAAATATGTTTTTTGGTCTTTAATTGCCTTTATATTAGCTCTACTGACAAAAGAGCAAGTAATTTTGTTACCGTTGTTAATCGCTAGTTTAGAGATATTTTTCTTTCTTTCTCGAAAAAATTGGAAAAATAGTTTAAAAAAATTATTACCTTTTTTCCTTATCTCTTTAGTTTATTTTATCTTAAGAATTACTATTTTAAATTTCAACGACATACTCTCTGGCTCTACTTATTTAGAAAGCTATAGCTCTAGCATAGGTACCAGGTTACTTACTTTTACATGGGTAATAAATAAATATTTTGCTCTATTATTTGCTCCATTTAATTTACATATGGCTTATGAGGTTGAGCCAGTTACAACAATTTTTTCTTGGTCAGTATTTTTATTTATTTGCTTAATTTCACTAATAGTAATCTTAGCCTATAAGACATGGTCTAAAAATAAATTAATTACCTTTGGTTTTCTCTGGTCTTTTATAATTCTCCTGCCTAGAACAAATATTTTAAAGATTAATAGGCCCATGTATGAACATTGGCTATATTTGCCAATAATGGGATTTTTTCTAGCTTTTTTTGGCTTAATTCTGCTTATGATCAATAGGGTTAAGGATAAAAATAGAAAAAAGACTTTAAAATATGTTTTTATTTCACTTATCATAATATTCTCTATATATTTAAGCTACCAGACAATAGAAAGAAATAGAGACTGGAGAGACCCCATTACCTTTTATGAAAAAAATCTTAACTATACGCCCAATAGTTATATTCAAAGAAATAATTTAGGCATGGCTTATGCTAAGTCTTCCCGTCACGCTGAAGCTATCACCGAGTATCAAAAAGCTATCTCTATTGCTGACATTTATCCACAGGTGCATTATAATTTAGCTAATAGCCTTGTAATTTTAAATAATCTTAAAGAAGCTGAATCCCAATATCTCATAAGTGTAGATATGAGCCCTGGATTTAGCCTCGCTTATCAAGGTTTATTAAACATATACCTTAGTCAAGGTGAAAAGAATAAAGCCTATTTACTTTTAGCTAAACTTAAATTAAATATCCCAGAGGCTAACTATAATCTTATCGCTTGGAAAACATATATATTTTTAGGTGACTACGATAAGTCTATAGAAAGCCTTGAAACTTTAAGTAATATTTATTCAGATAATTTAGAGTTAAGAAATACTTTAATTAAGCTAAAATTAGAAAATTCTTTAATAAAAAAGCGGTAATTTTTTAAATTACCGCATATTGTTTTAATTATTTTTGATTTTAATTTTGGCCGCACCAGATTTTGATTTGCTTAGATCAACAACTGATCTAATTGTAATTTTTGACGCACCAGAAGCAGTCAAATCAGCTACTTCTACATCAACATCAACGCTAATTTTTGAGGCTCCGCTCGCACTTGCAGTTAAACGCTGAATGTTTCCGGTTTCTATTTTTATTTTTCCAGAACCACTAGCACTTAAAGATGCATTTCCTTCCAAAGAAGCAACATTAATTCTTGAACATCCAGACACTTTTGCCTGTAAATAGCTTTTCAAAGATCCGCAATTTACATCTCCAGAAATATTCTTAATACTCAGCGAGGAGGTTTCAGGCATTGAAATTATCAGTTTCATTTTCTCATTATTATTACTGACAATAGAATTACTACCTTGAATGATAAAATTATTATTTCCGTACACGGTAATACTACTATTATCAGAATTTATTACATTATTACCCGCTGATGAAATATTGACTACTCCATCTTCTTCAAAAATTTCTAGATTTTTTAAATCTTCTTTTGTGCCTGTAGCCGAAATACTAACGTTCTTTCCGCTATGAGTTGTTAGTGTTATATCTGAGTTTAAATTACTCAGAATAACTTCTGCGTTTATTGCATAATCTTTTTGAATAGTTTCCATGTATTTGTTTTTTAAAGATCTTTTATCATCAAATACCCTGATGACTTAGGTTTAAATAAATTATTATTTTCTTAATTATATTATAGCATATTTCTATATATTTGTCAAACATTATTTAGATTTACTAGATTTTTTCTTCTTTTCAATAAAATTTTTCTAATTATAGTATATT